>ERZ779669.5-NODE-5-length-170103-cov-4.763743_pt1 | contig 170103 bp, 241 predicted proteins | sample MGYA00511372_ERZ779669 | MGnify/ENA primary metagenome ERZ779669 (study PRJEB29588, sample SAMEA1967891) | human gut metagenome | biome: human gut; feature: human-associated habitat; material: faeces | place: Denmark | collected 2008/2010 ... | reverse complement strand
CTATTACACTTTTTCGGCACAATGTAAATAAAATGTGAACTGTTGGTAAGTGGAATTAATTAAAATTTTTAACTAAATGACAAAAGAAAAAGAGGAAATTTATTCCTCTTTCTCCAATTTTTCGTCATAGTCATCAAGTGTTACGCCATACTGTGTATTACCACTTTTTGTAAGTTCAACTCCATTCCATTTTTTAACTTTTACAGTAATTTCCACGCAAGCTCCGAGTTCAAAGCCGTCTTTTGTGGTAACATCTCCTACATCAACGACAACGGTATTTTTTGCCACTTTTGAGCAATTAGGTGTAATACCTATCTCTTTAGGAATGTAGCGGACGTAATCATCTGTAAATTCTTCTCTCATTTTTTCATAGATGATTTTTGACAAACGTTCTCTTATAACGTTCATTCTTTTTGTGTCGTTCTTAAACTCATTCAAATCTTTAAATCTCATTGTATCAAGTCCTTTCGTTTTTCTTTAATATAAGTATATCATATAATCGGCACTTTGTCAAGTTGTAATTTTGCACAAATTTTTATATTAAAAATTGTACATTTTGACGAACGGCATAATTATTTTATAAGTGTGAATAATTTATGAACAGATGGGTGGTAACGTGTAATCGTTTACATTAATATAAAAATATTAATAAATTGTGAATAGACTGGCGGCAGAATGTAATCGTTTACAATTTAACAATACTTTTATTAATTAAAATTTTTAACTTTTTTTCAATTTTCTTTTTATCTAAAAGTCAATATACAAATTACACAATTATTTATTTTGAACTTTGTTTATTTTGCCTATTGCATTTTATCTTTATTTGTAGTATAATTAAATCATAGAAAAGAGGAAAACCTCTTAAAGAAAGGATTGGTTTTAATGAGAGAAAAGGTTACTTACATTGCATTTGACGGGGAAGAGTTTGACACTGAAATGAAGTGTCGTGAGCATGAAGAAAAACGCAGAGACCTTGTAAAGGTACATAGAGCAATTGACACTATTCAAAACTATTGCAGAGAAAAGGATTGTGTTGAGTGTCCATTTTTCAATCCTCTTCAAGATTGTAAGTTAAAAATGCCGCTAGAATGGGAAGATTAAATCACTTCCCATTCACTGGTAAAAACTTCTCTCCCGCAAGGGAGTTTTTTGTTATAAAAATATGAATAACCTATGAATAACGAGCAGTAATGTAATCGTTTACATTTGTATAAAAGTATGAATAATCTATGAACTTGCGGCGGCACAATAGATGTGAATAAATAATGAACAAGTGGGAGGTCGATTTAGTTAAATTTTTTAACTAAATACACAAAAAAGAGAACGGCAATGCCGTTCTCCCTTTTACCATTATTAGGCAAGTCTGTAACCCCTTACCTTGCCTTTACCCTTTACTTTAACTTCTTCACTTGTGAGTGTTCCTGTTTCTACCATCTGACGGAGGAGTGCGGACGCTTTCTGAGTGGAAGTTATTCCCTCGATTTCCATTCCTGCGACCTCAGATGCGGTGTAAACCTTGTCTTTCTCCATAGTGGCAAGAAGTGACTCCTTAATCGCCTTGTTTTCTTTCTGTGTCTTGCTGTCAGTTGTCTTGCGTTTAGCGTTCTTGTTGTCAAGTTTTTCAATCTGTGACTTTGCAAAATCCTTGATTTCATCATTGATGTTTCCCTCGATAACAGCGTTGAAAAACTCTCTTGAAGTCATTGTTGTGTTAGCCATAATTTACCTCTTTCTACCCTTTTGGGCGGTTTAAGTTGTGGAGAAGTTCTTTTGTGTTCTCCTTTACTATGCTTTTATTATAGCATATTTTTTTAAGTTTGTCAAGCAAACTTTCTTTGAATTGGTTAAGAGTTTTAACAAAAGCTTTAAGGTGGAAATTTTTTCCGTGAGATTAAATTCTTTGATTTTCTTTTGTTCTCTTTCCCTTTTCTCTATAATAAGTATACCATAATTTTTGAAGTTTGTCAATGAATTTAAAATGAACTTTTTATTGAGAATAAATTAATAAGTTAAAAGATTTAACTAAAATGTTCCGTCTTAAATGTTAATGAAATATTAAGACGTGGTGAGTCCTTCTTTAATTAAAATTTTTAACTTAATGCCTAAAAGAAAATCTCCCCTTATGGGAGAAATTCTTTTACTTTTTAGAATTACTTTTGAAAATGCCTTTTAAGAAAATCACTATAACAGTGAGGATAACGCTCCATTTAAAGAAAGAAAATTGTAATCCTGCCCACTTAACTACAAGAAGTATAAGTGCAACCTCACCCCATGTTATAAGCATTGATGCTATACAGATAATAAAAGTAATTAAAATAATTTTTGTTGATTTTTTCATTAATAATCAAGTCCTTTCTTATTTACTATAGTTATTATATCATATCTTTAAATAAAATACAATAGGCAAAATACATAAAGTTAAAGATTAAAATTTGTTTATTTTAACTATTGCAATTTAGATAGAATTATGTTATACTAATTATAGTAAAGGAGGGAATACAATGAAAACTTTAATCAAAATAAACGCATGGGTGTTGGTTCTTGGTGCAATACTTACAATTATAAACAATCCGCTAGGACCATTCGTTTTCTTTTATACTTGCGTAATTGGATTGATTGACGGCATTAAACAGAATAATTTCAATTCAATTCTTGTCAATTCTGCTTTAGGAGCAATGAACACATACTATATTATTATATTTTTAAAGGAGTTGTTTTAAATGTGTATAAAAGATTTTATTAATGTTTTTAATGGATATTGTACGATAAGCATACAAATTGCACAAAATAATAATGAGTGCATTTATATCGGCTTGGCAATGGAACTTGAAAAAGAAGAAATACTAGAAAAGGAAATAAAGGAAATTTTTGTAAATGAGTTTGGTCATACATTTATTTACATTTGAGGGAAATTCTCCCTCTTTTGTTTATTTTGAATGTAATCGTTTACAATATGAATAGAATGTTAAAAGGTGGACAGTAGATAGTGAATTGTTAAAAGAAAATGAATAAGTAGTGTGCAGTACTTTAGTTAAAATTTTTAACTAAAAGAGAAAACGAGAAGATTAATTCTCCTCGCTGTCCTTTTTGGCTTTACTTTTCGCCGCAAGTCTGTTCATTTTGGCAAGAAATTCCTCTTTATTAAGGACGTGTTTTTTGCCGTTCTCGTCGGTGTAAATAACACCTTTTGTTACTGTTGTTTTACCTTTTGCCATAATTTACCTACCTTTCTAAAATTTCTGTAGAGAAGTAATAAGTTACTTTCTTTTTGAAAACATTTTCAACACTATATGAAGCAGTACCTGTAAAAATATCGTGATTTTGTCTTTTAAAATAAGAGCAATAATAATCAAATTCATGATAGACTTGTTTTCTCTGTTCGTCTGTAAAATGTGTGCAATGCTTAATTTCATTTATGACACATCTAACAAACCAATTATAAGCCTTGTCAAAATTTTCAAATATTCTTATATCGTAAAAGAAATCTGTTCCCACTATATAAACGAGTTTATTTTTTTCCATTTTAATCAAGTCCTTTCGTCTTTCTTTAATACTATTATACACCTTTTCCTTGCGTTTGTCAATAGTTTTGAAAAAAATTAAATGTAAATGTTTTATGAACAAGTGAACAGATTAAAAGATTAGGGAAATTAAACTCCCCAATCTTCATCTTTTGCTAAAAGACTTCTTACAAAGTTTGTTCTTTTCCCATTATCAATTTCAAGCATTGCAAGAATTTCAATACAAGTTTTCATCTTATCAAATGGAGCAGGCGTAATTGTATTTGTATAGTCTTTTCTCCACGTTGTACAAGTTGAATATTTTTCCTTTAATTCTTGTCTTGTCATATCAGAAGAAACAACAGTTGTGCCGACTTCTTCCATTGTGTCCAAAAACCAATCAAAGTCATCAACATAAGCATATTTAAAAGTTTCGCCTTTGTCATCTACAACTTGCTCATAATCCATAAGTCTTGCTTTGTAATCAAAATAAACGTTCATTTAATCAAGTCCTTTCTTATTTACTATAATAAGTATACCATAAGCAGGCATAAAAGTCAATAGTCATTTTGCACAAATTTTAGATAAAATTTTTGTTGAAATTGTTTTATTGTGACTATAAAAGGATATAATATTAATATGAATAAACTATGAACGGGCGGGTGGCGGCACTGTGTAAACGATTACAAATGTGAATAGATTATGAACGGACGGCGGCACTGTGTAATCGTTTACATTTCATCATAAGAGTAAAGAGGAAATAAATTCCTCTTTTTAACTCTATTCATATCTTGACAACTGTATAAAATTATGAGTATCTTTGCAAAAAGGACAATAAATTTTTTTCAAATGCCCCTCTTTTGTTCTTCTTGCAGAACTTTTATAAGCGGTATAAACATAATTACAATAAGGACACTTGAACCTACGTTCTGTTACATTGTGTTTAATCAACGTTGAACACCTCAAAAACTTCAAACATATTCCATTTTGCATAGTCTTTGTAATCTTCTTGCATTGGATTGTTATGCTGATTGATGTTTACCCAACTCGCAACTATCCACACAACAAACGCAATACACATAATTGTTATTACATTGTCAAACATTTTGAAAATTTTGTTTTTCATTCTTATCAAGTCCTTTCTTATTTACTATAATAAGTATACCATAAATTTTTCATTTTGTCAATAGTTAAAGTGACTAAAAATCTAACTTTAAATTTGTTCATTTTGCCTATTGCAATTTATTTTAAAAAGTGGTATAATTAAATCATAGAAAAGAGGAAAACTTCTTAAAGAAAGGAATTGATTTTAAATGTGTGAAAAGATTTTAATGCGTTATGGTTGTGAAAACTGGAGAACTATTCTTGTTTATCGTCTTGCTGAGTTGTTTCGCTCTTGTAAGAAAATAGCAATTTTCTTTGCTCCTTATATTGCTTTTGCAATGGCAATTTACATTTTTTCCTTATTCTGCTAACAAAGTGCCGCCTTATGGCGACATTTTTTGTTTATAATGTAATCGTTTACATCTTTATAATACATTTTATTATTAAATTGTGAACAAGTAGTGAGCGGGCATTGTAATCGTTTACATTATAATAAAAAGAAAAAGCGGAATTAATTCCGCTCTGAATGTTTAAATACTGTTGTGGTAACATCACCACATTTTGGACAACGATAATAAAAGCGGTTTGTCTTTGTGTTGTAATCATAAGAACCATTTACAAATTCTACTTGTGTGCTACATTTGTGACATTTTCCGTTATTCCACTCGTGACAATCTATCATAATAGCAATAGTAAGAAAACTACTTATTAAAACAATACTAATTATGACAAGTGCAATAATTCCTTTAATTTTTGTAGTTTTATTTTTTTTTCATTTAAATCAAGTCCTTTCGTCTTTCTTTAATACTATTATACACCTTTATACTTGATTTGTCAAGACTTTTTAAAATTTAATTGTAAACATTGTGTGAATAGGGGGTGGGTTAGTCTATGTAATCGTTTACATTCTGTTTGAAATCTTGCACAAAATTTCAAATTATCTTTGTGCATTTTGCTGATTGACTTCTTTATTTTTTTATGTTATACTTATTATAGTAAATAAGAAAGGATTGATTTACATGATTTTAAGAGATTATCTTGAAACAACGACTTTTCCACTTAATACAACAATAGAAGTAATTGACAATACTGGTTCTATGATTGGCTATAATAGAAGATATACTCTTTATACTATGGAAAGATTTTTTAAAAGAATAGAGGAATATTTAAACAGTGAAGTTAAAAAAGCTGTAGTTATTCCTAAAGTAAATTATCTTGAAATCACTATCTATTTAATTTAACAAAAAGGAGATTAATTCTCCTTTTTTCTTTGTTTATGTAATCGTTTACATTGTGAATTACTTATTAACAACTAAAGTAGGAAGTTTAAAAATTTCTCATTTTCTAGCTTTTTCCAGCTCTTTTTATCTTGTTGTGCCGCTGTCCTTAACCTTATTGGGGTGCGACAGGACGGCACGGCTTAATAAAATGAGCAGGCACTATTCATAATTTGTTCATAATTCCCCCGTCACATTACTATTATAACACATAATTATGAATGAGAAATAGCGTATTTGTGAACAAATGCTAAACTATTTTGTGAATAAAGTGTTAAATCGTGGTCAGTTAGGCTTTAATTATGAATAATATATTAACTTGTAGATAGTTGACCTCATGTTTGTTAAAACTATTAACAAAATAGATAGTTTAAAATTAAACTATCTCAAATATTAATAAAGTGTGAAGTTGTGGATAGATAACAAAACAAAAAAAAATAAATCGGTGAACTTAATCACCGATTTTTTTATTTATCCATATATTTTAAGGTTGCTTGTGTGGCTCTTGATACATTATCATTTACCATATGTAATAAAAATGCTATTGTATATGAGTCAGCTTCATTTGAGTGGCTATATTCATTACAAGCTTTATAAAACATTTCATCTAGTTGTTTAAGCATTGCATAAGTTTCACATAAGCGTGACCGCTTTTCATTATTGCGTATCAATTCTAGTATATAATTGCTTGTATTCTCAATCATGTAGCTTATTCTCTCTAATTCATTCATCACAAAATCCTCCATTATTTGTGCTAATCAGTGTGGGCTTAAAGCCCACACTTCATAGCTTGTTTTTAAAAACTGTTAGCTGATGAGTAAATAACATTTGCTGTCTGCTTTTTCTTATCAAAATTTGCGTGTCCGATAGATACTTTAAGCTGAACAGCTTCACCATTATAATAGCCGTCAATTAAGTTGTGTGTTTTTTCAGCCTTGCCAAGTAAAGCTATTTCGCTCTTATAACCGAAATTAATATCATCTTTTGCCTTGATATCATGATAGCTTATTTCAGCTATTTTATATTTGTTGTTGAAGTCATCACTATAAAAGAAATGATTGTTTTTCCTTTTGACCTTGCTACCAGTCTTATTAATTCTGAAGTCGTATTCACCTTTTGAATTTTCTGAGAAAAATATCTCAAAAAAATCTTGTGTCAGTTCAGCTATTTCAAATTTGTAAAATGATACCATGCTATCATCAACTAAATTTTCAAGCTCTTGCATTGAAGGTCTATAGGCATTACGGCTCTTATCCTTGTGTAAAGGCTCAAGTGATATAAGGTTAGTACCTACTATAATTGACTTTACACCATTTGCAAGATATTTGTTTTTTAGAGTTGTAAACTGTTGTGCTGTCATAATTAAACACGTCCTTTTTTAAAATTTTATTAAGTTACGGTGTGTATCACCCTTAACTTTATGACTTTATTATACACCTTTATAAGCAAGTTGTCAATAGTTTTTTTAAAAAATAATGCACAAAAATAAAGCCTTAAAATGCCGCTTATATATACATAATGCACAAATACCCGCTTATATAAGATTTATAGATTAGCCGTTCCTAACTATTGGATTTGGTAAATATTACTAATCTTTTTTTTACCTAAAATATGGGCGGGGTGGTAAATTTTAGAAATTGGATATGGTTAGTTAAAACTAACCCGCCTGGCAAAAATCTCATGACTAATTTTTTCTTAATGTCGTTCGAGATTCTTATCTCAAATCTTTGACTTCCTCAATTATTCGTGTTATACTTTAATTAAAGGAGGTGAGATGATGTAGAAATTTAAACTTGATTTCTCCATCTATTCTTCTAAAGACCGTTTAGAAGCAATAAAATCAATCCCTCTGGAAACTTTAACCAAATCTGAGCTTGAAACAATTACAAACTATGTACTTTATGGAAAAGATGAAGACGGAACTTCTTCTGTCGATAGAAAAGAAATTCAAATTAAAACTAAATTTAACTCATATAGGAAAGATAAAGATAAAATTACAAGTTTAGATGCTTTAATGGAATCTCCTACATTTGATGAAAGTTCATTTTCTAGTTCTCCAACACACTGGAAAAATGTTAAACCAACAATTGATAAGGAGAAAGATAAAGATATTCCAAATATGAGGGAACTTTGGACCGAAATTGAAAGACTTAGTACTATTCAAAAATAGAATGAAGGTAAGGAGCCGCGGCAACCAAATTGTCCTGAGCTTACTTCTACCCAACTTTACTACTTAAATCATTTGTTAATTGAACTTAGAACCCAACAATATTACTTAGTAGATTCAGTTCGTCCTACAATTTTTGCAAAAAAGAACAAGGCTCAATTTCATCCAAGCCCAGTTCAAGACCAACTCAATTTTCCGATTTTACCAAGAGGTCTTTTTCATCATAAGGATGATTTTTATTTTTAGAATCCACATGAGGACAAAAATGGAATCAGTGCCGCGGCACCAAATGAGGATAAAATTCTTGAAGGTAATAAGCCTTATTTAGACTTTAGAAAAGAGGAACATTTGTACTGGATGATTTAGTTTTATAAGGAAATTGAGGCGGCGGCTCAATATCATCCAGATTCAATTCTTTGGAATTTATTGTGGACTCTTGACTTTTATATTGAAAAAGCAGGACTTTCGCCGCAACAGCGTCTGATTGTAGAGCTTAAGAAAAACCAAACCCCTAACAAATAGATTTGTGAAGAACTCCAATCCCAACTTGGAATTAGTCACAGAGAGAACTATATTAGTACTATTTGGAATAAAGCGGTTCGAAAAATTAAGGATGCGGTTGAACTTAATTATGATGAGTGGTTGTGCAAAGATTATGAGAAAGCTTGGAAGTAGTGCTCAAGATGTGGAAAGTGGTATTTGAGAGACCCTCGAAATTTTGTGAGAAAAGCAAAAGCACTCGATGGTCTTACTGGACGCTGTAAGAAATGTGATAAGGAATTAAGAGGTTAAGAGATAAATGACAAAGAAAGGAGAAGAGAAAAAGGCTGGTGAATTTCTGAGAGAAATTTCAAAATTGGAACTTTTAGACTTACTTGCAATTGGAAATATTTTGGAAGTTGAAGAAATTGACCCATTTGAGGACTATGTGACTGAAATTGTGAGAAATTATTTGAAAAAGTCTAGGAAGATTTAGAGAGAACTTTTGAAATTAGCGAAAGATGTTCAGAAAGACAATAAAGCTATTTAGAAAGAAAAAGAAAAAGAGAACCCAACTCTCTGATTGAAAATTAAAATTAGAGTTAAAAGAGAACCCAACTCTCTTTTAGCTTTAAATTATAAATTATGATGTGCCAGCCTGCGTAAATTTAAGGTAAACTTCCTCTAAAGTTTTCAGACGGCGGCACAAGGAGATGAGGATTATGGCACTTAAAAAGTGTACGAAATGTGGAGAAGAGAAAACCACAGCCAACTTTATTGGTTGTAATTCTCCTCTTCACACTGGCAGTCTTCCAATCTGTAGGACTTGTATTGATAAGATTATTGCCGCGGCTCCTGATGATAAACGATGGAACCAAGTTGATAAACTTTGTTAGTGGGCTGATGTTCCATTCGTGCCGGCCCAATGGCAAAAAATTTATGATGGCGGCGCAAAAGACGCGTTTGGCCGTTATATGAGTATTTTTAGAAATGAAAAATACGAGACTTTGGATTGGGGAATGTATAACGATGTTTACTTGAAACTTTAGGAAGAACATCGAGTTGAAGATGCAATTCCAGAATTGAGAGAAGAACAATTCAGAAAATTAAGAAACAAGTGGGGGCCTAATTATGATGATGGGGAATTAGAGTACCTTGAAAATTTACATTAGGGACTACTTGAATCGCAGAATATTGTTGGTGCTTTGAATGAAGACCAAGCACTTAAACTCTGTAAGATTTCACTCATTATTGAATAGAAAATTAGAGAAAGAGCAGATTTCTCTAAAGACTTGCGTGCTTACGACGATTTGTCGAAATTAGCTAATATTACTCCAAAATCAGTTAAGGATGCTAATGAATTTAATTCAGTTGGAGAACTTATGGCTTACTTGGAAAAGACTGGCTTTGTCAATAAATATTATGACGGTGCAGTAAGAGATGAAGTTGATTTCTGCATTAAAGATATTAAATACTGGTTATAGTATTTGTATGTTAATGAGAGTGGAGTTGCAGATGAAATTGAATTAAGAATTAACAATCTTAAGACTAGTGCGGCTATGACAGGCGGCACTTTTAATGAAGAAGAATTTAGACAATATATGAAAGAATAGGGGTCTTCACCTATTACGGAAGAAGATTTTGAGGTGAATATCTAATGGAAAACATTGAGATATTAATGCCGCAAACCATTCTAAATACTGTTCACTTTGTGATGAAAGATGTATCTAAGAAATTCTATCGAGATGGAGTTGAATTGGAAAAAGGTGCGGTCATCACAAAACAAAGAATTGAAAAACATCGAGGACTGTATGAGTAGATTATGAATACTTGGTCAGTTTATCCTGACTTATATTTGAAGATGATTACTCCTACAACTTCAAAATTTAAACTAAAATTCTTTTAGATTATTTTTATAAGAGCCTGCTTAAGACACGGAAGACTTTTGACTATTGCGCCTAGAGCTATTGGTAAGAGTTTTATTTGTATTTTGGCTCTTTATTTAATTTGTATTTTTAGACCGGGAAGTCACGTCAGAAAGGCGCTACCGTATCGTGAGGTGCGGCAGAAAAGATTGGTTAAACGCTGGGAACTCCGAGAGTTACTAAACACTACAATAAGCAAATCCTCGCTTATGAATGTTACGAAAGTAGAAACAAGTTTTAGTAATCGGCCTATGGTTAAAGCCTAAAGGCTATTAGAGGACAATCAGCACTAGAGGGGAAATTCTAGTTCAACGACTATCCGTGACAGGAGTAGGGTCAAGCGACCCGAAAAGCCAATCGCCTCAAAATGAGGATTGATATAGTCTGTTCATTGTGTGAAAGCACAAGAAGAAATTAAGTAGCGATTAATTTTGTAACAAAAAAACTTTTAGGGATGTCCTGGTAAAGCACGAAAACTTGTGCCCTGTTACAGTAATGTAGCTTGAAGAATCTGTTTTAAAGCTGGAACGTCTTAAAGCCAAATTACCTCTTGCGGTACGATGTGCCGCCCTAGGGGTGTTGAAAAACTGAAATAAGTATTTGGATGGCATAAGAAGAAATTCTAAGTGTTTGAACAATAGATAACCAGCGTCCGTCAGAATTGCTCTGGCGGCTCAACGACTAAACACTCAAAGCGAGTTGAAAGACAGACTTCCTTTTAAAAGGAAGGTGATATAGTCTAATCTCATAGGTGACTATGAGCCATATGGGTGATATGTAGCGAATATCACTAAATATTATGAAGGTGCCAAGGTGGCAAACCAAAAGATACATCAATTGTGGGAAATCTTTCCACTTTTAAAAGAAGAAATTTTAGGAGAAGGTAACTTCGGAAACGATTATGTCAAATTGACTTTTCGTAATGGCTCTCTCCTAGACATCATCTCACCTCTAAATTCATCTCGTGGTAACCGTGCGACAGCCGGTATCTTAGATGAGTTCCGTTAATAGATGGCGGAACTAAAATCTCTTAAATTGCGGGAACATCCTTAGAGTTCTAATTACCAAACATTAATGGTGACATTAACGCGGCAACACTAACTATGTTGGTAAGGTAATAAGATTAGAAATTGGACAATCCGCAACGAAGCTTCTCTTAGAGAAGAACGCTCAGAGACTATAATAGAGACACAGCAATGTGATTGTATAGTCCATTCCCTTTAAAATATCGAGAAATCGAGGGTACTTAAGGACCACGACCCCGATGATGTAAACGAAATACTTCTTCCTCTTTTGAACGTCGACCGCCCAATGGCCAACCAAGACAAAAACCCTTATGAACCACAACAAGTTCAGTTGTGGATTTCATCTGCATCGGATAAAAATACATTTGCTTATGATAAGACGATTGAAATGATGGAGCTTGCTATCCTTTATCCTCAAAAAGTTTTCTGCTGGGGAATGGATTATAGAGTGTCTGTTAAAACAGGACTTCTGTCTGCCGACTTCTTAAATGAAATGAGAATGTCAAATACTTTTAGTGAACAAGGTTTTGCAAAAGAGTATATGAGCCGTTTTGTTGGAAGTTCATCAGAAGCTTGGTTCGATTATGATAAGCTTGCTTCTAGGAGAAGATTGGTCAATCCAGAAACACACGAAATTATTAGAGAAGGTACAGAGAGCTTTTACTTAATATCGGTAAAGAAAATCTGCCGCCTAACTTAGAGATAAGTTAGTGAAAATTTACTTAAAAGCGAGGAAACCCGAAAGACAGAAAAACTAAAGATATTTTATCCTCAAAATATCAATGTTACGAAAGTAGAAATAATTTTCTGTATGGTATATGGTGTAAACCTAAGTACTAAATAAAGGGCAATTCGCACTAGCAAGGAGGAACAATGAAAATAATATCTTTAAAAGAAATTCAAGAGCGAATTATTAATAAATATAATACTTAGGATTTTGAAATTATTGAATATACTAAAGTTTCAAAACCTTTTGTAATTAAATGTTTAAAATGCGGAGAAATAAAAAAATTTAGTTCTTTTAATAATTTTCTTGGCTCAGGAAGAAAATTTATTTGCTCTTGTTATAATGATAAAAATAAGGAAACTATTCATAAAAAAAATAAGGAACTGATTTTAAAAGAAATTGAAAAAAGACATCAAAATTTTATATCATTTGGATATGATGTAGCAATAAAAAAATATTTAGTTACTCTTGAGTGTTCTAAATGTAAGCAAATTTTTACTAAATCATGGCAAAGCTATTTAAAAAATAGTCAATGCCCTTTTTGTGAAAATAAGCAAAAAATGAATACTTAGGGATTTAAAGAATTACTTCCTGACGAATATGAATTATTAGGAGAATATAAAGATTAGCAAACAAAAATATTAGTGCGTCATAAATGCGGCTTTATTTGGAAAATTTCTCCTCATGGTTTTTTATCTCATATAGGATGTCCTAAATGTAATAAAAAACGAAGTGCAGGAGAACAAAAAATTTCTTTAATTTTAGATGATTTAAAAATTCCTTATAGTATTGAAGTAAGTTTCCCTTGGTAGACTAATTCTAAAAGACGATATGACTTTTATCTACCAGAACAAAATTTAGTTATAGAATATATGGGAGAGCAGCATTATATAGAAAATAATTTTTTTAAGATTCCTTTAGCTGAATAGCAAAAGATAGATAAAATCAAAAAAGAAGAAGCTTTACAAAATGGTTTACTATATTATGCTATAAGTTATAAAGATTTTAAAAAATTAGAAGATATTATACCAAAACTTGTTAGTTCAACGACTAGTTCTTAGAACGTAGGTTCAAGTGAGCCGAAAGAGTAAACTTCTGAAAAGAAGAAAATATAGTCTAATCTTTAATGAAAGTTAAAGCAGCGAAAGCGGATATAGAGTAACGACCTATATCGAATATAAATGTGATGTCGCAAGAAGAGGTTGTCAAACAGTAGCTACAGTTCTCAAAGTTTTCCCTGGCGGAGACCGCTATACTGCCAATCTTGTTAATGTCTATGTTCTTGGTAAAACTGAAAATGAAAAAGTATTTGACCATCAAGTGCTTGAACTTAAAAGACTAATAAAAGCTTTCAATCCAAAAGAAACTATCATAGATATAAATGGATTAAATACTAGTCCCCTTAGGCGGCGACGTCTAAGAGCAAACCCTTTAAATTGCTGGAAACCTAAGTTCTAAAGAATATGGCAATCAGCAGCTAAGAATTAAATAATTATCGAATACTTTTGTTGGAGGTATAAAGATGAAAAGAATTGTTAATTGTAAACATGAATTAAAATATCCATATTATGTGACAGAAGACGGTCATGTTTGGAGTGAGTATTCTCATAAATTTATTAGAGAACTGCCAGATAAGAATGGATATTTAAAAGTAAGATTAAGTTCAGTAGATTTACCAAAAGGAAAACAACACGCATATTCCGTTCACAGATTAGTTTTGGAGAATTATAATCCTATAGAGAATATGGAAAATTTACAAGTAAATCATATCAATGGAGATAAAACCGATAATTCAATACAAAATTTAGAGTGGACAACGTCTCAGGAAAATATTTAGCACGCAATTAATAATAATTTAAGAGCTAAAGTAAATGGTGCAGCAATATTAACTGAACAAGACGTATTAGCTATTGTAGAAAGGTTAAAAAAGAAAGAACCTTATAAAAAGATAGCATAGGATTATGGTGTATGTGAAGAAACTATTGGTAGAATTAAACGTAGAACTGCTTGGACTCAATTAACAAAAGATTTAGATTTTTAATTAAAGTTCAACGACTATTATGTAGGGTTCAAGTGAACTCGAAAAAGAGGGCTACTTTCTGAGTAGATGATATAGTCTCAACGTCTAGCGAAAGCTAGAGCAGCGAAAGCGGATACAAATTAACGACTTGTATCGAAGATAATGTAGGAATTGGTTTCGCCGACTTAATGATTAAACCAACCTTAGACCCCCGTACAGGAGAAATCTTGCCGGCCTATGGTTTTTCTAATCGTGATGAATATTTTGATATTCAACCTCGTGATGCTAAGAAAGTTCTTTTTGGTATAAAAGCAACGAGTGATATAAATAGTCAAATGCACTCTGCACTTTATTCAAAAATTTATTCTGGTTGCTTATCGTTCTTAATTTCAGAACGTAAAGCAAAAGAAAAATTGATGGCTACTAAAGTTGGTAGCAAAATGAAGCCAGAGCAAAAAGTGGCACGCTTGATGCCGCATGAATTAACTTCTCAACTTATTAATGAAATAATGAATTTAAAACCAAAGCCAACGGGAGTTGAAAATAAAATTGCCGTTGAAATGATTAATAAGAGAATGACAAAGGATAAATTCTCCGCTCTTGAGATGGGTGTGTGGAGAATGTGTGAAATGGAAAATGAAGAAATTGCCCATCGCCGCAATAGAGGAATCGGAAGACGGCTAACATTTACCCGCTCAGGAGGTGGAAGACGTAAGTGACAGAAGAAACAGCAAGATTAACAAATTTTAAAAGTGCTTTTAAAGGCATGACAGCAGCATCGCAAGAAGCTTATGTTAAAACTGGCAGAAAAAATGCTAAAACTAAAAATAGAACTTATGATAGAAGAGAAATCGATTCTATTGTAGAAGGTGGCGAGCCAGTGCGCCAGGCAGAACTTTCTAAGCATTATTTTGAAACTAATGGCACATATAAACGTATTGTTCTTCACTATGCGACTTTTTTAACTTATAGCTGGATGTTAGTTCCTTCTTTAAAGAATAAAAAAGATTTAATGACTAATAAACAAGTTTCCAAAGCCTATTATGATGCTACTAAGTTTCTTACTAATTTTCAAGTTCAAAATAAATGTACGAAATTTGCCTTAGAAGTTTTTATCAAGGGCGGCTATTATGGCTTACTTAATTCAGAAGGTTCTAAAACTGTTTTATAGGATTTGCCTTTTGAATATTGTCGTAGCCGCTTTAAGGATATAAATGAAATTGATATTGTTGAATTTAATTTGAAGTTTTTTGATTCTATTAGGGATAGCGACCTAAGAACTGAAATTCTTAAAACTTATCCTCGTTTAATTAGAAAGGCTTATAATACATTCAAATATGCAGATGGTCCACAATGGATATTCTTACCAGCAGATATGGGAGTTTACTTCTGTTTTTCAGAAGAAAGACCATTCTTTTTAGACCTTATTCCTCTTATTGATGATTTAGAAGATTACAAAGCAATGGATAAACAACGAAATGAGCAAGCTCTTAAGCGTATTCTTGTTCAAAAAGTTGGCGTTGATGGCACAAGACTTGTTTTTGAGCCAGATGAAGCAGAAGAAATGCACGAAGGTGTACTTGATATGCTTTAGAATAATACAGATGTTGATGTTGTTACAACTTACAACACAGTTTCGTTGCTTGATTTAAGTAGTACAGACGATGAGAAGACTTAGATTGAAGAAGTTCAAAATCTTATTTATGAGTCTGCCGGCCTGTCAAAAGAATTTTTCTTTTCAACAACAGATACAGGTTTGGAAGTTTCTGAGAAAAATGATTTGGCAATGATGATGGTCTTAGCTCAAAAATTTGCTCATTTCTTTACTGTTCTTACAAATACAAAATTTGAGAATAAGAAAGTTGACTTTAATTTTATCATTCTACCTGTAAGTTATTATAATAGTGATACTTATGTTGATAAGGCAAGAGACCTTGTTTCATTTGGTTATAGTTTTATTACTCCAGTAGTTGCAACAGGACTTGACCAAACTAGCCTTTCAAATTTAAAATTGCTTGAAAATGATTTACTAAATCTTGATGATATACTTAAACCGCTTCAGACTTCTTATACTCAATCAGATAAGACAATTAGTGAAGTTAATGCGGCGAAAGATGCTGAAGACTAGAAAAATAAAGGACAGTCTAATACTGATCCTCAATCAGATGACGCCGCGGCATCGTCTGGTACAAATAAACAGACAGAGGAAGGTGAACAGTAATAGTGGAAAGTTTAAAATTTAATCAAAATTATGATAAAACTGTTCCCCGTAATTTAGATGTTACTCTTTATGGAGAGCTTGAGCCTTATAATGAGGCGCTCTCCAAATGTAGAGTACGAATTTTTTATAGGGGACTAAATAGAAACCGCACTTATATATCAGAGGATTTTGCTCAACAACTTATTAATTCTCTCCCTTATACTCCAATTAAAGGAATTTTTGATTCTGATGAGGTTGACTTTAAAGACCACGGCAAGAAGAATAATGAAGGAAGAATTTATGGAGTTGTAATGGCAGACCCAAATTTTGCTTGGGAAGAACATGAAGATTGTGACGGTGTAGTTCGTAAATATGCTTGTGCAGATGTTCTTCTTTATACCGCTCTTTATTCCGAAGCAAAATTAATCCCTGGCTCATCTCAGTCTATGGAAATTAATCCATATACATTTGATGGTAATTGGGAAATTTATGACGATGGAAAGCCTTTCTTTAAATTTACTAAAGGTAGTCTTTTTGGACTTCAAGTTCTTGGTATGGCAACAGAACCATGTTTTGAAGGTTCGGCTTTCTATTATAATCTAATAAAAGATGATTTACAACCTTTTATTAGTTATATTAAAAATATCACAAAGGAGGAAAAACAAATGGCAGAATTGAAATTCAGACTTTCTGATTGCGAGAAAGCCCGCAAAATCTTTCAGGCATTAAACGAAGGCGTTGAGGATTATGAAGATATAAAATATTGGCTGTGTGACGTTTATGATGATTACGCTGTTGCTCAAGAAAATACTGCAGAAGGTGGCTATATCAGAGCTTATTATACAAAGGATGAGGATACAGTTACAATAACAAAAACTGAGCCTTGTTTCATGCTTGATGTAACAGAAGTTGAAAAAGCAGCACTTGAAGCAATGAAAGCAGCTAGCGGCACCTATGAGCAGGTTTCAGCCGATTATAGTGCTCTTGAAGCTAAGGTTGCTGAAATGACTACAGAAACAGAAACTCTTAAGTCTAGTCTTACAGCAGCAGAGGAAGCTAAGGCAACTGCTGAAGCTGACCTTGCAACTAAATCAACAGAATTTGAAGCACAGAAAACTGAACTTGACGAAAAGATTGCTTCTTATGAAGCTAAGGCGGCAGAAGATAAGGCTGCTCTCGAAGAGGCCGCAGCTAACTATGCTAAGCTTGAGTCTGAAAAAGTTGAACTTGAAAACAGTAAAAATGACTTAATTAATGAGAAAGAACAGCTTGCTGCTTTTAAAGCTGGTATTGAAAAAGACCAGAAAGAGCAGTTGCTTTCTAAATATAGCGAGCACCTTGATGATGCTTCAATGGAAGCTCTTAAGGAGAATATGGACAAATATTCTGTTGTAGATTTCAAAAAAGAAGTTTGCACTGCCGCAGTAGAACACGACCCAACCATCTTTAATAAGAGTGGAGAGCCAGACCGTTTTTATTCCAAAGGTGGTAATACAGCAGATAAGTTTGAAGGACGTACTGCTGTTGAGAGACTGTTAAATAAACATATTAATGGAGGTAATAAATAATGATTAGACGTTTTGACTGCAAAGGTTTTGGTCAAATCGAGCCTAGCCAGGTTTGGTTCACACGTACTGGTATGGTTGAATCTCAGTGCTATCTCGATGAAGAGAAATTTGCTGCTAGTTTTCCAATGACTCCAGCAGAAGCAGAAGATGGCAAGATTTATGCAGAGAATGGTGCTTTCCTTATGGTAGATAAGGCTAATAAGACAGCTACTCTTCCAAATAAGAAAATGAGTGATGCCGGCTTCCCTATGGGTATTAATTATTCATCAGAGAAGATTTACAATCAGTATACTCCAGGCCGTAGAAACTTTGCAATGATTGCAGGTGAGTATCTGCCAAGAATTGGTTATGTTGAGCCGGGTATGAGAATTTGCACTAACTCTGTATGCTGGGATGACACAGTATTCACAGTAAGTGATGAAGATAATGACTCTCCTTCTGTTCAGATGTATAAGAAAGTTAAGGAGCAGCTTAAGACTCCAGGCGCAAATCCTATTTATGCTTATGTAATTGATGATTCTGAGCTTCCTGCAAATCAAAAGACACAGGGTAAGCTTGTTATTGGCGCATCAGTAGAAAAGGCTCTTGGTGGAGTTTATGCACAGGTTGTTGAGGCTTATACAAATGCAGACACGACTCTTTCCTTTAAGATTCAGTTTGTAAATAAGCCTACTAAGTAATTTGGGATTAGGAGGTAAGAAAATAATGAGTATGGATAAAAGCGCAATTAAAGATTTAGTCGTTTGCTCTTTCTGCAAAAAGAATCCTGACCCTACAAAGTATTCACAGGAAGATATTAAGGCAACTCTGAGAGACGAGATTCACTCTATTGCTAACGACTATAATTCATATAGACGTAATAAGCTTGACCTGTTCGAGATTATGCAGGAAGCTTACACAGAAATTCTCCCTAAATCAGTTGAGGAATTCATGGGTACTTTCGCTGAGATTAAGAGAGTTGCTAATAATGAGAAGGCTCAGTTTGTAGTTACAACAGGTCGTAGACGTGCTAAGCAGTTTGTAACAGCAGTTTCTCTATCTGGTGTTTATGAGTCTTTCAGACTTGATAAGAATACATTCGAGGTAGGCGGCCATGCAATTGGCGGTGCTGCTTATATTGACTTTGAGAGATATATTTGCGGTGACGAGGATATTTCAGAGTCAACAGAGATTCTCCTTGAAGGTCTCCAGGAAGCTATTTATGGCGAAATTCAGAAGGCTCTTCTCGCAGCAGTAAATGCTGATGACCGTCCAGCAAACAACAAGGCAATTGTTGCAGGCTTCGATGCACAGGTTATGCAGGATCTTTGTATGGTAGCTGGTTCTTATGGTAATGGTGTAACAATTTATGCTGCTCCAGAGTTCGTTGCAGCAATGGGTGCAGATGCTATTGGTCTTCCAATGGTATATCCTGCTGGCAGTGGTGCAAATGGTGTTGCAACTCCTGTTTATAATCCTCTTAATATTGATGAGATTGCAAGGACAGGTAGAATTAAGACTTTCAGAGGTAATCCAATCGTTGAGATTCCTCAGTCTTATACAGATGAAACAAATACAACTACAATTGCTAACCCTGCAGTAGCTTACATCTTCCCTAACGGCAGAACAAAGCCTGTTAAGATTGTTTTTGAAGGCGATACACAGGTAGACGAGTTCAAGAACAGAGATAGAAGTTTTGAGATTGAAGCTTATCAGAAAGTTGGCGTTGCTATTCTCACAAACTATGACTGGTGTGTATATGTTAATACAGACCTTCAGGATAATGAGAAGTATCCAACTAAGTACGAGACAAAGTTTGCTTAATTCTTAATGCAAAATAAATAAATACCAATGAAAGAAGTGGCGGGTGAGATAGCTCACTCACCATTTTCTTTTGAGTTAAAAGGAGGAAAAATAAATGGCAGAAAGAATGGTTGTTCTTAAGAATATGGTTAATGGTAAAGTTGTTGTTAACAAGCCAGCCTATGGTGTAAGACGTGTTTGGAATAAAAGAAATCAGCCTATGGCAATTGAATATGATACGGTTCAGCAGTTGCTTTGGGACCCTGGTTTTAGAAATATGATTGACAGTGGTATTCTTTATATTGAAAATATGAAGGATAAGATTGATTTGGGTCTTGAGCCTGTTGGTACAGAAGAGCCTGTTAATATTATTGTTCTAACAGAAACTGAAATGAAAGAGCTTTTGACTACTATTCCTTTTAGCGTATTTAAAAGAAAAGTTTCTGAACTTTCAAAAGTACAGGTAGATAACTTAATTTCTTACGCTGTGGAAAATGAAATTGTCAATACTGAAAAATGTAAATATTTAAAAGAGGTTACAGGTAAGGATATCCTTGCTAGTATTAGCCGTAAACAGAATATGGAAGAAGAGGATAAGGCTGCTCGTTAATTTAAAATAAAGGAGGCTAGTTATGATTACATTAATGGACGTTTATAATGCCTTCTTAGGAAAAGTAAATGAAGATGATTGGTCACATTGCTATTCCAAAGATGACTTAGAATGGTTTATGAAAGACTGGCGTACCTTCTTAAATGCGGCACTTGCTTATTTTAAATTTCCACGTTGTAGTTTGGAAATTAATGAAGAAACTTAGTCTTTTAAGGACACTAATATGTCTCAAGACGAAGTACAGATACTTGCCACTTATATGAAATATGAGTGGTTGAGTAGAACTGTAGATTCTTGGGAGAATATAAAAACTCAATATGATGAAAAAGATTTTTCTCAGGCGAACTTGCTTAAAAATTTTATCTCTCTTAAAGAGCAAGCTTTTGAAAATGCGGCACATCTAGAAAGAACTTATTATCGCTCGAGAAATAAAAAACCTTATCATTATGGACGTCTTGCCGGCGGCAGGAAACGACTTAAATGAGTGATAATCAAGAAATAATCATAGAAGCCTATAAAGATAAAATGAAAAAACGTCTTTATGGGCTTTTAAAAGAAAGAGAGAAAAATGGCGAATGGGAAAAATTTTTAGATACTATTTTAATTGAATTAGAGGGATATAATGACTCAAGCAAGACGATTGATTATTATACTCTTTATGCAAAGCTTTCTTCTTGTAGGTATTTGTCTTATAAATATTATCGTAAAACAATCTTTGAATGTATGAATTTATTTGATAGGATAAGAATAGAATGAATTATTTTGAAGATGTTTATTTAAAACGAATGAATATTGATGGACAGACTCAACAAGACAGAGTTAAGACTCGTAAAGAAAAAGAATTTGATAGATTGTTTTTAAAAAAGACAGAATATTAGGTTTTACTTTATGGAGTTAATGGAGAGCAAAGAAATGATATTTGTTCCCTTTAGCCAAATAAGTGGAATGAGAGTAATTTAATTGGTAATTTACTTATGTCCACTAGTGCCGCGGCCCTCAAAACAGGGGATATACTTAATATAAGACAACAGATAAAAAATGAAGTACAAGATAGAGTTTGGCTTGTGTTATTTGTAGAAGCAAATCTCACCAAAGGCTATCAACTTTTTAAGTGCATTTGTCTTGATGAAGAGATTAATATTACTGATGAATATGGAACAACAAAAGAAGTTATTCCTGTTAAGTTTATTAGTGCTACTTCATCATTTATACAAGATAATTTCACACTCTCTTTTGGTGGCTATCGTGAAAATGACACAAGCCGCGGCTTTGTAACAGCAGATTGTGAAATTTTAAAGAAAGGAGTTCATTTTATCTATAAGGATAAACGATGGGAAATTTCAGGTAAGGATAATATTAGTATTGATAATGTGGCTTATACTTTTATTAGAGAAAAATTAATGAAAGCAGAGGAGCCTATATCTTCAAAAGAAATTCCTATTGGAGAAGATGATAATTTCTTTTTAATAGGTAGGTGATAACATGGAGTCAATTGTAAAATATGGTCAAGAAATTGGCCCAAATTTGATTAAAATTGCTAAGAAGCTTTTACAAAATGAAAACTTACTTATGCTTCTAGAAAACACAGACTTAGACCCGCTTAACAAAGATTAGCATCCTGAGTCACCAAATCCTGCTGAAATTTTTAATAAATTAATAAGAGTAGTTCCGCTTATTACTCCAGATGAACAAAATACAAAGTCTAAAATAATTCTCTTATTTACTGGCGGCAACGTCGGAGGAGATAATTATGATAATGAAAATTTATCTTTAGATATCTATGTATATTGTCCTTTTGACGAATGGCGTATTGCTGGAAATACATTAAGACCATTTGCAATTATGTCTGAAATTCGTAAATCTTTACAAGGTAAAAGAATTAATGGCTTGGGCGAAATTCAATATAATGGCTTTACATCAGCCCTTATGACAAATCAAATGGGTTCTTATGAGATGTCCTTTACTATAAATGCTTTCTCTTAATCAATTTGAAGAAATTAAAGAACAAGCTTACTGCGGAAAACCAAGCCAATTACCAGGAGTTTGTTTGGTCTATCCTTTAACTATTTCTGAAATTATGTCAATGGGGCGAAGTACCTATCAAGGCTATTTAGGAACTTTGCTTCTTTCAGAAACAGATATTTCTGCACTCATAAAAGAAAAGACAGGAAAAGAACCTCCGATTGAATTTATCAATCCTCTTGCCTATCTTCTTGAAAGTGCGGATAAGGATGATAGATATTTATTAGAACTCTAGTAGATATTTTCTACTTTTATAAAAGAGGAAGTTCTTTTTCTTCCTAAAATGAAATCAATTGTCGTAGGCAGTCCAAAAGAAAAGCGGCTTATTACTCCTCAAAATTTTGGAGATTTTCAAACTATTTTGAAAATTCAAAATAAAAAAGAGATTAAAGAACCGCCTCCGGAGAATGAATCACCGGGACAACGAAAAATGCGACTATTACGAGAGAAAGTTGCTGCTGTTAAAAAGAAGCAAGCTTAGAAAAACAACGAGGGGTAGTCTTTCTTAGAACTCCTTGAAATAGCGGATACTTTCGGAATTGATACAATGAATTGTTCACTTCTTAAATTTTATAATCTTATAAGACGTTATCAAATGAGAGAGAAGTGGGATTAGGATTTGCAAATGCTTTGTGCAGGTGCAGACCCTAAGAAAATGAAAACAAAATATTGGGGCGAAAGCTCCGAGGAAAAATAAGGAGGTTAGTAAGAATGGCTAGTCAGAATCTTTTTGAAAAATATGGTATTCGTGATGTCGCTGATGTTACTCTTTATCGTATCGAAAAGAAAGAAGAGACTTTTGAGTCTCAGAGAAAAATTGCCGCAAGCTCTATCCTGAAGGGTGCTCTTGAACTCCGTACCGTTTATCCTATGATTAATGGTGTCGGTGATGAGGAAGGCTTCGATGCTCTCGTATTTACAGAAGCAACTATTAATAAGGGTACAAACTATGACTGCGATGATGTAGTTAAGCTTGATACTAAGATTAAGGTTATTTATAAAGAGAGTGCGGCTAGTAAGCCAAATGATAATGAAATTCTTAAGAATGGTGCTATAAACTATATTAAGACAAATTTTGAAGCAATCTTTAAGAATGCTTTTAGTGCTGACAAGGGTAAAGAAGTTGAAGAAGCTTCTAAGGGCTTTGTAGTTGAACTTGGTCTTGCAAAAGAGCAGGAAACAGGTATTGTTTACAGTGCTGAAAAGATTAAGGCTGCTCTTGCTTCTGATAATACTACTGTTGCTGCAGCAGGCGACATCAACGTTGAAGTTGTTGAGCCACTTGAAACAGAAGAAGTTATTACAGATGAAGAGACTACAGTTTATAATTCTGAGGGTACATTCCTCGTAACAGCAGTTGTTGACCTTAAAAATGAGGATGAAAAGGCAACTGGCGTTTATGAGAATGAAAATAGTGCTACTCCAGACCAGAACCTTGAAATTGGTACTCATGAGTATACTTATCCAGAACAGATTTGTATGCTGTTTGCAAGACGTCAGAACATCATCGCTAAGACTGGTGTAAGATACGTTTTTGAAAACGCAGACGAAATTTTTGGTGATGTTGCTTTTAATGATAATTTTGCCGCAGCCCCTAAGTCAGCAGAAAAAGTTGTAGTTGCTGGTCTCATAGGTAAGTTTGATGAAAGTACATATGACCTTGAAGAAGTAAATGGAGTTATTGCTCAGTTAAGAGATACTCTTGAAGCTAAGGCTTATGATGTAACTTATAATGACTACGCAGAGCTTGTTGTAGAGGATGAAATGGGTTACTTTAATCCTAAGTTCCTTGGTAAGGATTATGTAAGAAAGCAGGGCGTTGGCTCAATCACATTCTTTGGCGAGAATGGCTATAAGGAGTATGTCGGTGACAACGTTGACGTAGCAATTAAAGATGCTGAGATGTGGAGCGATGGTGTTCATTACAGTATTAATGATGCTATTGACGCTTTGAGACAGAAGAAACTTGTACTTGATACAAGCGAAACTAATGGCGCTGTTGGTATTGAGTCTATTTTCGGTGGCTATAAAGTAGGTTCTACGGGAGACCCGAAGGCCGGCACAGAAGATACTGTAAATGCTGGTAATATTTATAATTATAAGGTAGATAAGACAGGTGCACTTGCTGCTGCAACAAATAAAGATGGTGAAGAAGTTACTTCTAAATATCCTCTTGAAAATGTTGTAACTGCTGTAAGTGAAATAGGCCGTGCTGGTGTTGCCTTTGGTAAGGCTCTTAGAGTTGATACTACTGGTAAGACATCTAACAGAGCAATTTATGTTAAGGTTGACGGTTCAGTTGATACGGCGGCCGGCGCTTACATCTATCTGTTGAGAAATAAGAACTTTAAGAAGCTTTCTCTTGATAAGGAAGGTATCTTTAAGTTTGTTGATAAGGCTGGCAATGTTCTTTATTATCAGGATAAGATTTTCAAGGGTATTGAGTATCTTGCTCTTGTAGTTCTTGGAGATAAAGGTCTTATCTTTGTAGTAAATCGTCACGGTACTCAGAATATTGAAAGAGTTGCTTGGATGATTAATGATAAGGGCTATGTAACAGATAGTCAGGCTAAGCTGCTTGTTGAGAATGGACTTATCCATACAACTGATATTACAGTTAATGATGAGTCATTTGAAGCAACTTGCACAGTTGGCAAGATGAAGATTCACAAGACAAAGAAGATGACTAATAGATATACTCCTGTTCTCTTCCTTGATACTCTTAAGGTTTCAACTCTTGAGCAGACAGCAAGTGATTCTTATGCAACAGGCGGCCGTGGCAATGCAAATCTCATTGGTTGGGATTATGGTAAGGAGATTACTCTAAGTATTGATGATGCTCTCTTTACTCCTGCTTCTATGAGTGCTATCTTTGGCGCAGGAGAGAATGGTGACATTCGTAAGGGTGTTAAGGAAGCCAAGACTATTGATAGACTTGAAAAAGTAATTGCTAAGAGAAACTTTATTGTGCCGGCAGGCAATAGTAAGGGAACTCCTTCTGAGGCTGATAAAACTGCACAGGCAGTATTTATTGACCCTAACACAATGGAGCCTTATGCTGATGGTACTCCAATCGCTGAAGGCGAGAAGTTTCTTAAGTTCACTCGTTCAATTGCTTATGAAGGTCAGTCTATTGGTAATGTAATTGAAATTTCTGCTGAGAAATTCCCTGGTACTTACAAAGTTGTAGGTGATACTTACATCAAAAATAAGGATACAGGTGAAGACCAGAGATTCCAGTTCATCATTCCACAGGCTAAGATGGGTTCAGAGCAGACTATTACACTCGAGGCCGATGGAGACCCAACGGTAAACATAAATGCTGTTGTAAAAGTTGCTTAATTGCTGGGAGTTCCTTAGAGGTTAATAGCTACAACGTAAGAAGTAATTCTAAGCGTGAATGCTTGAAAATATTAACATTGGATAATCAGCAGCGAAAAATCTAAAAAGGAGGCGTGGTCATTTAATGAACAGCTTTGAATTAAAACCAAAAAAAGGATATGGATTTATATATATGTATACAAGTCCATCAAATAAATCATATATCGGGCAAACGATACGTTCACTATCGGAAAGAGCACAAAAAAACGGAAATGGATATGTGGGATGTCCAATTTTCTTTAGAGCCATATAGAAATATAGCTTTAAAAGTTTTAAATATCAAATTTTAGGTGAATTTAAAATTGAAGACTTAGATTAGAAAGAAATTGAATTTATAAAAAGATATAATACCTTATAGCCAAATGGATATAATATTTAGAAGGGCGGCGCAGAAGAATATAAAAGAATAAAACATGGTACAAAAATAAATCAATTTGATTTAGACGGAAATTTTATTAAATAGTATTCAAGTGTGGCTTAGGCGGCAGAAGATAATAATACAATTTATCAATCAATTTCTGCAGTCTTATCTAAAAAGAGAAAACAACATAATGGCTATATTTATAGATATGATAATGAAGAAAAACCCCTCCCGGTGCAAGTGAAACATACCCACGGAAGAAAAACAGCTCAATATGATTTAGAAGGAAACCTGTTAAATATCTTTGATTCGGCAAACTAGGCCGGCAAGTCATTAGGAAAAGACGGAAGAAATATTCGTTCTGTTTGTGACGGAAAAAGATAGTCAGCTTATGGTTTTAAATGGAAATATTTAGATTGACGTTCAACGACTATCGAAAATCTATTAAAGATGAGTAGTTAGGGTTCAAGCGAACCCGAAATGGCAACCTTTTCTTTTATAAAGAAAATGAAGATATAGTCTCAACTTCCAATGAAAATTGGAGAGTGGTTTAGCGCACCACGAAAGATAATTGGTTTAGTTTCAACATGACAGTTCTTCGTCCAGACGATGGCAAGATGGTAAGACTTGTATCTTACGATGTTATTGAGAATGAAGAAGAGAATGATGGCTCAACAATGGTTAAGGGCACAGAGAATCTCAACCTTCTTGATGATGCTGAACTCTTTAAGATTAGTGACGACAGTGAAGAGGACGAGTCATTTATCGGAGCAACTGAATTTTAATTAAAAGAGGTGTTAAAAGGTGAACATTTTTGACCAGTACGGTATAAAAGATGTAGCCGACGTAACACTTTACAGTATCCATAAAAAGAAAGACGGTAGCGGCGGGGTCTATTATGTCCCCGCTCTCTATCTTGATACTTTAAAGGTTTCATCGGTTGAGAAAACGGCAAGCAACACTTGGGCGCAAGGCGGCCCAAGTAATAGCAGATTAATTAATTGGGATTATGGAAAGGAAATTAACGTAACTCTTGAAGATGCCCTTTGCACTCCTGCTTCTCTTGGTCTTTGTTGGGGCGGTATTTTAAGTTCCGATTGGAAAGACGGAAAGATTGATTATAATACTGAGGTTTGCAATTGCCGCAACCCAGTAAATAAAATTTCCAGAATGGAAAAAGCTATTTATCCTAGAACAAGTAATGACCCTAGTGAACATATAATTAGTAGACTTCTGCCACAAACTGGTACAGAAGGAATGGCAATGGATTTGCTGAAAAAGTCAGAAGTTGTTGATGGTACTAAAATTCAGGGTGTTGGAACTGTTTTAGGTCATAGTTATAGATGGCGTTTAATTCTTGAATCTGGCGTAAGGTCAGTAGCTCAAGTTCCAGATAGATTTTTTGATATAGAAGGCAGAAGTTATCCAATTGATTGGAACTCAAAAGTTTCAGTTTTCAATGGTGAGGCGGCAGCTTATTCTAATTTCAAAGATGCAGTAATTTACAGAGTAGGTCCAGCGGCAGAAAATAGTAAAGCAAAACCTTATATTATTTTTGATGCTTGGATGGATATTGCAGAGCATGAACAAAATAATGGACAGGATGAAGTCGCAGAAAGTTTGCAGAAATATTTGACTAAGTATAAGGAGAATTTGTCTGCTCATACTGTTGCTTCTGTTGATGAAGATAGTGCTAATGCAGCACATATTTTCCCACCTTCCAATGTTTCTAATATTAAACTTCCTTTAACTCAGGCTACTTTCCTTGCAATTGTAGTTGATAACAATGATGTATATCACACTTATGTTACTAATGCAACTGAGGATAAGATAAATAGTACAAGCGATAGAGAAATTACTTGGTATGAGCCTGCTAAACAGATTGTTACATCTTAGTTTAAAGGTCTTGATATGTGGATTCGTTTTGAAAGTATTAATGAAATGATTTATTTTATTATTACTAAATATGAGAATGACATATTAAGCATTAAAGCTGCTTATAGAGCTAAGCCATCAGATACAGCAAAATGGGTTAAGAAGATTTATGAAGTTAATGAAGAAAGTGTTACTGCTGAACCACAAGGTCATCTATACACGAAAGGTAAGCTGATAAGCGTTTCTACTGTTAGTGAAAAGGGAACTCCTATTGAGAACACTACTAATATTGAACTTATTAGTGGAGTAAAACGTTGGGTTGAGTATGTAGAAGCTCCACTTGATAAAGATACTGAAAATCCAGATGCTGTTGTTGGTAGAGATACTACTATTATGGAAGATTATGATAACGCTGATATTAATGAAAAGACAGAAGGTAAGCTTTGGGCTTATATAAATCCTCGTACAATGAAACCATTTACAGACGATTATTGGATGCACCAAGGTGAGCCATATTACATTAAATCTCTTACTATTGCACCAGCAGGTAAACAGATTAAAGGTAATAAAATTGTGGTTAAGGCAGACCAGTGGCCAGGTATGTATATGTTTGTTGGTGAAACTTATATCAGAGATAGAGATACTGGCGAAGACCAGCGTATGCAGATTAAGTTCCCACAGGTTAAAGTTAAGTCTGACCAGACAATTACACTTGAAGCTGATGGCGACCCAACTACTTTCAATCTTGACCTTGAGGTCGCTAAACCAAAGGTTGGAGCAATGATGGAAATTACTGCTTATGAAATTGCACCTAAAATGGTTCGTGGCGAAAATGGATGCTTCTATGCAGTTGATGGCTCTTCTGAGGTTGTAACAGAATAATATAAAAGGAGGCGATTAAAGTGAACATATTTGATTAGTATGGAATTAGAGACGTTGCAGATGTAACTCTTTATGGTATTACTTATGATAAATATGAGAATGAAGTTTATATACCAGTAATTCATTTTGACACTTTAAAAGTTTCCTCTACCGAGCAAGTCGCGGAGCAAACGTCTGCCCGCGGCGGCCCTGGTAATGCAGAACAAGTTATTTGGGACTATGGTAAGGAGATTACTTTAACACTTTAGGATGCTTTATTTACACCTGCTTCTCAAAGTTTAGTATGGGGTGGTCTTTATGGTCTTCAAAACATTAAAATTAAAGGTTTTTGGGACCCCTTTATATATGAGAATGATGAGTTTGGTAATCCAATTTATTGGATTAAAACTAATTTAACAAAAGAAGAATACGAAAAAATCAATAAAGATGGTATTGCAGCCCAACAAGCTTTAGATGCTGGATTAAGCATTGATGGTATTGATTTACAAGCACAAATAGACCTTATGAGACGTACTGAAAAATTCATTTGTCCTTGTGATAATGAAATTAAGTATATGCTTTGGAATTTTGGTGACGGCGCTTATAAATATTCTAAATGGCATCGTTCTGATATAGTAGAAGATAATGTTAATCCAGTTAATGGTCATTTTATTGGCACTAACTTGGAAAGAGATGGAAAACCTGTTCGTTCTGCATCTGGATAGATTATTAAAATTTATACTATTGATTATTTTAATAAAATAATAAAGTAGAAAATGGAACGAGCTGAGATTATAGTAAATAATTTCGGTTCTTTTTCTTTTAAAAACTTGAAAATTGATTCAAGTAACGAAGATTATTAGATTACAGCCGAAGAAGCTGATTATATAGATTATTCAGTTAAAGATATAGAACACTCTGTTTTACAATATGAATGGAAAGATTGTGAAATGAGAATGTTAGGGGAGAATAAAGACTTGGCGGTAGAATCTGATGTAGATTTCTGTTATCAAAGTTTTTATTTTAATAATAATAAAAGAATTTAGTTTATTGATAAAAAAGGAGAATATAGTTCAACGTTAGACTTTTATGCAATAGCAAAGAAAGTTATAATTGATGCGGATGGTTATGAACGAATTATTTGCAGACCAGTCTTACTTGGTACGTTTTACATTGTTGAAGATTTCAATATTCCTACTGTCTCTGAGGAGTATGCCATTCAAAATATTGATAGTCATGTTAAGAATGTTCATTTCATGGATACTTTTAAAGAATATTGTGCCGCGAGACCATTTGCGATAAACGTTGATAATAATATTAAGAGTTATAATTTAGCACAATTGCCTGAATATAATCAAGCAATTTTGTCAGTTTATTATGACCCAATAACAATGCGACCTTATGAACCAAATGCCCATACTTTTGTAAGAGCAAATGGTTAGATAGTATAGGGTAATTTAAAGACATTCAAAGAAGGAGAGCATTATCTTCTTTTTTCTCGTGACCGTGCGCCGGCACATCAATCTTTAGGACAACGCATTGAAATTAATGCTAAAAATTTCCCTGGAGTCTTTAAACTTGTTGGAGAAACATATATCAGAGACAGAGAGACTGGAGCAGACCAATGCTATCAAATTGAAGTTCCTCTTTGTAAATTAAGTAGTAATACTAACTTAACACTTGAAGCAGAAGGTGAACCTAGTACTCTTGATATGACATTAAAAGTTTTAAGGCGTGAGAATGGACAAATGATGAAACTAACTCGTTATGAAACAAAATGTAGGGATAATAGCTCTACTTCTCAAAGAATAGTCCCGTTTGATATTCTTGATGAAGTTAATTATATTTACGAAGCTCCTATAAATCATACAGTTCAGATATTGGCGCCACAGTAGCAAGAGGTTTTTTGTGTTGAACAAGATTGTCGAATTAAACAAGCCGACTATATTAAAGATAATCAGACACAAACTTATTTAAGATTGCCACTTGCTAATGAAAAAGAACTTTTACCTAATATTACGTCTATTGAAGATTTTGATTATGAAGAGTTTGAAAAAGAACATCGTAATCTTATCTTAATAGCTGAAATAGATGAAAATAAAAAGATAGTAGATTGGATAACTGCCGATAAAGTTACTAATTTAACTATTACTTATGGAGAGTGATATTAGTGAACTTATTTTAGAAATATGGAATAAAAGAAGTTGCTGATGTAACTTTTTATAGTATTATTGAAATTGGTGACGAAGAATTTTACGTTCCTGTTCTTTTTCTTGACACTTTAAAAGTTTCTAGTATTGAACAAGGAAGTGAAACAACAACTTCTAATGGCGGCTATGGTAATCAAAAAGTTATTTCTTGGAGTTATGGTAAGAATATTAGTTTATCTTTGGAAGATGCTTTATTCTCGCCAGCTTCCATAAATATGACTTTTGGCTGGCTTCAATCTAAATTATCTAAATATACATCAGTAATTGCAAAAATTAATCTAGCAAATAAGTATGGTAAGTTGAATTATTCAACCTATGCTTATCCTTCTCCTAAACTAAGCGAAGAAGAAGAAGAACTTATTTATTTTGTCATTGGACAAAAATGTAAGACAATTGCTGCAATCGAGCAGATGTTCGGAACGCAGATAGGTAAGCAAGGAAATTTAGTAGGTTTAACAAAAGAATTTCTAAATGAACCATATGTAGCAGAGATTAGAACTTTTATTAAACAAGCTTACGAAACTAGAGCAATTTATTTTATTGGAGACCGAAGGGCGGCGTTTCCTAATGAAGTGATTTAGCTTGTATTTGACTAGATTAAATATGTGGAACAATTAGGGAAAATTGATACTGAGAACTATGAGCTAGAAGTTGTAGATAGGTTTGAAAAATGTTGTGTCGAGTCAAAAGATGGCTTTAAGATTAACATGAAAGAGCAAATGGATAATCTTTTAAGTTATTACCTTGATGACAGAAGTCATGGCTATAATATCTATTATGACCCAAAAACAATGCAGCCTTTCTTTAAAGAGAATAGAGATGGCTATCATGTTATAAAAGAACAGACAGCAGATGAAACTTTAATACTTAAAGAAGGTACGGTTTACTATAAATGGAGTAGAACCCTTAAACCTAAGCTTGATGAAACTTCTCTTATTGGTAAAACCTTAGTTATCAATGCTAATACTTTTCCAACAAACTTTAAGATAGTTGGTGAAACTTATATTAGAGAGCAAAAGACTCAAAAAGATTCTCGTTATTAGTTTGTAATTAATCGTGCCGCAATATCAAATCAAACAAATATTGAATTGTAGGCAGATGGTGACCCAACTACTTTCTCAATGACAATAGATGTTCTTAGTCCTCCAAATGAAATAATGATGGAACTTCGTTAGTTTGATGTTGATGAAGATACTACTTGCGGCGGCACGAGAATTATTCCTCAAAGCTCTAAGTACAGTTATACTCCAACATTATTAGAAACTAAGAACATACAAATTGAAAATGATGAAATTTTTTAAGACGGCAGCAATGCCGCCTTATTTTTTTGGAGTAAGTTTATTTTAATTTTACTTTATCAATAGGAAATTAAAGGAGGTGGCTTATGGATAGCTTAATAGGTATTAAAGAACTTTATGATGTAACTATTCGTCTTAGACAGCCTATGGAAATAGGTAATCGAAAGTTTAGTATAAATGAACCAATTTTAACTTTTAAAACAGCGGAAATCGCACAAATTGGAGATACAAAATCTCGAAAAAAGGCAATTGGTGGTATTAATAATAGCTTATTGGTTGATTGGGAGCTTGATAAGGAAGTAAGCTTTGCTATATCTCATGGAGTTTTATCTCCTTTGAGCTATGCTTTATTAAGCAATTCTCAATTAAAAAATAAAAAAGTTAAATCTGTACCATTGTGTGAAATGGTTGATGTAATAGAAGATGAAAAGTGTAGTTATATTGACCTGCGCCGCCCTCCTAATTGTTTAGAAGAAAGACTTGGCGTGCAGCCAAACCCAAATTTTGAATCTCTTCCAATGGGAAGGCGTCCAGAATTAACGCTTAAACCATTGCCGCCATCTCAATCAAAATGGATATTTTGTTATGATGTAGATACAGGTCGGCAAATAAAAATGTTTTCAATTTGTGGAAATAGAATAATATTTCCAGAAACTATGTATCGTAAGGTAATGGTAAATTACACTTGCGACTGTGAAGATAATATTAGGGAAGTGGAAGTTGGTAATCGACTTTTTAATGGTTTTCTCAAACTTGATGGGAAAATGAATGTAAAGGATGAAAAGAGTGGTAAAGTAACCACTGCGATATTGGAGTTGCCTAAAATTAAATTGTCTTCAAGTTTATCAATGAGGCTAGGAAGCGGATATAGTACATCAACTGTGGGAGATTTTTATTTTACTGCTTATCCAGAGGATGAGTTAAAGAAAAATAGTCCATTAGCGAAATTATCATTCTTAGATACCGACTTGACAGGGGATTATATATAAGAGGGCGACAGAAATGTCGTCCTTTTTTATTGGAGGTGAAATGATTGGCAAAAGGAAACAAAAATAAAAATGGAAGTCCTCCAGATACATTTAGTAATATTGTAGGCAATCCTAATAAATATTACTGGTACTATAAGGGTCGAGCTTATACGAGTGAAGATAATAACTCTAAAAAAGAAATGATAGAAGTTATTGAAGAAGCTCGTAATAATTTAGTTGAACATACAAAAGATAAAGCTGATTTATCAGCTAAAAATCAAATGATTTAGAATTTAATTGGTAAAATTAATAATGAATTAAAAAAAGAACAAGAGTTAATTAGAAATTTTCAAAGTGTTAGTCCTAAAAAATAGTCTTATTTTTCTGATGTGAAAATTAAGGATTCTAGCGAATTGACAGGAGATTTTAGAAAAGATAAAGGTAAAGTTAAAGAATTAAAGGGACAACTCTATGAGGCTTCTAAAAAGTTTTAGTCTACACTTTCAAAAATTAGTTAGACGAGAGATTTAGTAAAAATTGCAAGAAGTGAAGATTTTAAAGCGAAAGCTAAGAAAAGCGTAACAACAGCATCTTTTACCAAGTATGGAGAGCAGCTAAAGAATAAGGATGTTAAAGGAGATACTGCAAGAGAAAAAGGAAAAGAACAAATTAAAACTGCATTAAATAAAATTTCAGGTAAATCAGGTATAAGTACCGAAAATATTGCTAACATGCTTTAGTCTTTATTTTTCTTAACTAATGAGGAAATAGAGAAGATAAAAGTGGTTCTTGAAAATGAGATGCAGAATGAAGTTAAAAAGACTATTACAGCGGCATTAGATGGAAATTTAGTTTATAAAAATAAAGAGTCATAGAGAATTAGTAATTAGGAAAAAATACTAAAACAAGTTCTTAAAAAGATTTTTTAGAATAATTGGCTTGAAACTTTAGAAAAGAAAGCTTAGCTTGCTGAATCTACTTTAGATAAAACTCTTGGAGGAGCAATACATTATGTAAATGAAGAGGGCGATGGCTTTGTAAAAACTAAAATTACAGCACAAATTGTAGATGACTTAGATGGATTTTCTAAGAAAAATAAAGTAGAAAAAGATGCTGTAAGAATGAAATTAATACAAAAATTACAAGAAATTTGGTGGAGTATCTTTAAAGAGTACGGTGCAGAAGAGAATTAGAAAAAGATTTTTGATAAGGCATATACAAAAATTTTTTCTTCAAGTGATGTTTCTCGAATAGATAATTTTTTTGCTTATGAGGGCGGCCAAATAACTGGTATGCTTGATGAATTTGCTTTAGCCTTAGAGCAAGCGGGGATTGATGGTATCACGGTTGAGTGGGCTGGCAAGGAAAAATTATCAGATACTAGGTCGGGTAACGTCGATATACGAATTATTTTTGAAAATGGGGGAAATAAAAAAATTTACGGTATTCAAACCAAAGATTATTCTCGCTCAGTTTCTAATTTAGCTCTTTATGAAGATACCTCTTTTGATTTGGCTGGAAAAACAGCAGAGCGTTATTTTTCTAAAGACATGATAGAACGTATATAGTTCTTGCTCATTAACTCTACTGCAATTAAAGATTTAGGTAAGGAATTATATAGTGAGAAAGAAATTAAAATGGCTTTATTAGATGCTTTGCCGGCCCTTGCAAGACAAGAGTTGGCGGTTGATAAGGATTTAAATAGTAATACTCTTTATTTTCTTAATGGACAGTATTTCTTTTCTTCGTATATATTATTAACAATTTATGAAGCTATTATAGATGCTTTTTCGAGAGTAACAGATTCAAAAGCAACAGATTTAGTTTCAATTTCAAAAAGCGGTTCTTCAAATTTTTGTGCTATTGTGCCAGAAGATGCTTATATTGAAAAATACGCAGAAAGCCAAGAAGGTACACGCTTTATTAAAGTTAATAATCAATGGTTACCAAGAAACTTAACTGAGGCTTAGTTGAGTATTAAAGTATTATTTAAAGGAATAAAAATTAAATTAAAATAAAGATGAGGTGAGTAAATGGCAAACAAAGATAAGGTAGTAATGTAGTACGTCGGTAAATTGGATGTAAATGATATTACTACTAAACTTAAGCAGATTCAGGATTCCGTAAAATCAAAAGGTCTTGATATTTTAGGCATAGATAAGTCTATGGAATCTTTAGAATAGCTTGAAAAGGAAATTCAAAAAACCATTTCCAAAGGTTTTTAGACGCCGGCAGACGTTAAGAACATTGATAGAATGGTTGCGTCTTATCTTAAAAATGCAGAAAAAATTAATGAAGCTTTTCAGAAGGTTTCTGCTGACAATTTAACTAAGCAAATTAATGAAGCTAAGGAAGCGGTTGAGCAAGTTAGAAAGAGTCAAGAGTCTTCTATCAAGTCTGCTAAGGAAGTTCTTAATACTTAGGCACTTGGAGTTAAGAATGGCAAGAAATATGCAGCCCAGTTGATTGAGCAAGTTAAAAATGGCGAAAGCTTAGAAAATGCTCAAAAATCAATTACAACATAGCTTCAAGCTTAGGTAAAAGCTCAAAAAGAGCAGGTTGCTCTATCTGAAAAGAACGTTCAAAGTGCTAAAACGAAAGTTGAAGACTTAACAGCTAAAGAACAAAGTAGTACTATTTCTAAGGGTGTTTTTCGTTATAGGCAAAACTTTACAAAAAATGGATAGGCAATAAATGATTAGGATTATGATATTATAAAAGGTGTTCTATCTAAGACTACTAGAGACGGGGCTTCAAAAGGTATTGATTCTGCTATAGTTTATGAGAACTTTTTAAAACAACTTAAAAATAGAGGAATTGAATATACTAAAAGTAATACTATTTCTGGTAGTAAACAAGGATAGCAAAATATTGACAGACAAATTGAATATTATAAAAATCTTTAGACACAAATTAAGGCGGCTTAGCAAGAATTAAAGGACTATGAAAAGACTTATAAAGAAAGTCAAAAAAATCTTGCTGCGGCGCAGGATGAAGAAACACAAGTAACTGGATTAATTACTGATAAAAACGCAGTAAAATATCTAAATGAAATTACCCGGTCTATTCAAGATTTAACTGAGAAATTAGGACTATTAAAACAAGCCGAAGAGCAATAGAATGAAAATACTCCAGACTATGAAGATGTCAGTCATAAGATAGATGAGGCTGACCGTTCTGCTGGTGCCTATGTGGATACTAATGCAGAACTAGCTCAAAAAGCAAATGACATAGGTACAAATTTTGACAATGCTATATCTACTCTTAAAACCTACATTTCATTAGGTGCAGGTATAAGACAAATTTCAGAAATCTTTAAGGATACATATAATAATGTAAAAGACCTCGATAAGGCTTTCTCTGAGATTGCAATGGTTACTGATTATTCTGTAGAAGATATGTGGAAGAGTTATTCACAATATGCTACTATGGCAAATCAGTTAGGTCAGGAAACTCAGAATGTAGTCAAGGCTTCAGGACTCTTTTATCAACAAGGATTGGATACGAATGAAGCTTTATCCTTGACTTCTGATACAATGAAACTGGCTACTTTATCTGGCTTAGATTATGAAGAAGCAACCTCTTCAATGACAGCGGCTTTACGTGGTTTCCATATGGAGATGAACCAAGGTTCGCACATAACCGACGTTTATTCCGAACTTGCTGCTAAGGCAGCGGCAGATGTAGAGGGCATTTCTAATGCGATGAATAAGACTGCGTCTATCGCTAATTCAGCAGGTATGTCCTTCGAAAATACTGCGGCGTTCTTGACTCAAATGATTGAGACAACGCAAGAGTCTCCTGAGAACTTAGGAACAGCGTTAAAGACTATTATAGCTCGTTTTACCGAACTTAAAGAAAATATCGCTGGAACGGCAGAGTCAGAATTTGACGATTTAAATTACAATGATGTAGATGAAGCTCTTAAATCTGTTGGTATCTCTATTAAAGACACTACTGGACAATTTAGAGACCTCGATGATGTATTTCTTGAATTAAGTAAGAAGTGGAATACTTTAGATAGAAATACTCAAAGATATATTGCAACAACTGCCGCCGGTTCAAGACAGCAATCTCGTTTCATTGCTATGATGGAGAACTATGATAGAACCCTTGAATTAATTAATGCTGCATAGAACTCAGCTGGTAAGGCAAATGAGCAATATTCTAAGTATGCTGATACTATTGAAAATAAAGTAATTCAGTTACAGAACTCATGGGAACAGCTTAAGATTTCTATTCTTGGAGATGACCTCTTCAAAGATTTAGTTACTAAAGCTAAACAAGCTTTAGACGCTCTGTCTTCTTTACAAAAAAGAATTGGTACAGGCGGTCTTATAGGTGTTATTGCATTATTAGGTAAGGCTCTTAAAACAGTTTTAACTACTAATTTAAACAGTTTAAAGAAGGGACTTTAGGAACTTGAAAATAGAAAAAATAAGATTAATATTGATAAATCTTAGGTAGAAAATGCGACTAAAGATGTTACTACTCTTGATAATAAACTTCAAGAAATGTCAAAAGGAGAACATATCGTTCGAATTACTACAGTTGAGAGTACAATTTCTGAAGAAGAATATAAATAGAGTCAATGGAGAAATTTACAGAATCCAGATGAAAATATTGATTTTAGTAATATTCCAACTGGCTGGGAATCACCAGAAGCTCCAAAACCAGAAACTCCAAAATCACAACGTCCTATCAATGATGCTAGTTAGGTGCCAGGAGAAGTAACTCCTGAACAAAAGAAACAAAGTGCTCATAATGGCGAAGTAATGGGTCAAATCGTTTCACAAGCATTTATCGGTACTATGACTGGCATGCTAACAAGCGATGGCGGAATTGAAAATGTTATTCTAAGTACTGTTACGGCTGTAATACCTTAGGTTACTAGTCTTGTAGGAACATTTTTTAAATGGGTAACAGGTAGTATAGCAGGTACAGCTGCGGCGGCAGAAGCAGCAACTGCAGCAGTAACAATGGGAATTTCTGCTGCTATTGCAGTATTTGGTGCATTGCTTGTTAATGCTTACAAGGATTGGGAAAAATTTCAAGAAGATAATTCTGTTGAAATTCAAACTGAAAATGCTCAAAAAGAACTTGAAGAACTCCAAGCAAAACTTACTGAAACAAAAGATAAAATTGATGAACTTAATTCATCTAAAGAAGAATTATCTGATGCTATTACAGATTATAATACATTAAGTAATAAAGTTATTAGAACTGATGATGAGGAAGAGCGTTTAAGTGACGCTTATACAACTTTAACTGAAACATATCCAGAAATTCTTAATTATTATGATGATGAAACACAAAAGCTTTCAATTAATACAGAGGCTTATCAAAATAAAACCAAAGCAATTTAGGAACAATTAGACGCTTAGAAAAAACTTTTATAGCAACAAGAACTTTTGACTTTTAATTAGACTGTAAAAGCAGATAAACTTCAAGCAGCAAAAGACTACTAGAATAAGACTGGTATTAAAATTAATGCTTCTACTTTAACGTAGGACATAAATTGGAAATATAATGAAGATGTTGCTTCTAGTGCTTTTAAGTCTGATACTTCGGGAAATTATTATGACCAGTTAGAGGTAGATAGAGTTCAGTCGCGTCACGATGCAATATCTAATATTCTCGGACTGGGAGACTATGCTTGGGCAAATGAAGAATAGCGAGACCAAATCGACCAAGCAATGAATTATGTTTGGGGAGGCTTAAAATCTCTTGATACCAGTAAAATTAATGAAGAGCAATTAGATGCTATTTATCAATTAAAAGCTGATACAGAAGAACTCATAAACTCAACCTCAAATTATTTTGCAGATGCTTTAGCTACAGCAAAGGACCAAGTTGAAGCAGAAGATTATAATTTATCTGAGTCAGAAAAGACTATTAAAGCAACAGAAAAAGCCATCGCACTTAATAAAGTAGCACAGACTTCTACCTTACAAGATGCTATAGATAAGATTGAAGACTATAATGCGGATGCTTTTTCAGACTTAAAGGAAAATTTTGAAAAAGATACCAGCGTTACCTTTAATGATGAAACTTCTAAGAAACTTGATAGTATTGCAACTGATTTTTAGGACGCAGCAAATGATATTACCGATGGTTGGAATACAAAAGATAATTATTCTACCTTAGGTGATAAAACCAAATCTCTCCTTAAGGAATATATGGGCATTGAAAATGCTCAAGATTATAATACTTGGACAGACAATGGTGCTAAAACTGACGAAGATGCTATGCACGACCTTATGGAAGCTTACTTCAATAAATTGGTTGAAGAAGCTGAGTCCGACAAAGATTTTTCTCTTAGCGATGATGCCAAGGCGGCGGCGAAGAAGCTCTTCTCTCCAAAAGATTTAACCGAGGAGCAATACAATGCACAGCTTAAATCTCTTAGACAAGAACTTGCTAGCTCAGGATTAAGTGAAGAAGAGCAAAAACAAGTTTTAGGTACTCTTGCTCCTGAATGGGAACAGCACGTTAAGAATTTAGCACTTCAAACCCGTCTATTAGGTAAAAATACTGAAATGGGAGCAGAAAATGCTGATAAACTCGCCGCTGCCCTAAGTCAAGTTGAAGAAGCGGGTGTTGATGCAGCGGAAGCTTATCTGTCTTCAATGTCTTCTTATCTTAAAGACCAAGGGATTAAAGATGAAGATATCGCAACTTATCTGCAAATTGATTGGACACAAGTTCAAGACCCGTCTTAGTTAGAAAGCTTTAAAAAATCTACAATTGAACAGTTTTAGGAACTTGGTTATGAAATAGATTCCGAAATGTTTGATGCAGTAGCAAAAATTGCTAAATCTTTTGGATACCTTCATACAATTGTTTCTAACCCTGCAGAATTAACTGCTTATGAAAAGACTCTTAGCGATATTAGAGAAACGGCATATGGAAGTAAAGACACTTTTATCTCTGCAATTAATGAACAAGCAGAAAATGGTATCATTACTCTTTCCACTTACTTGTCACTTCAAGAAAAGATTACTGAATTAGGTGGAAAAATAACAGATTTTACTACTATCAATAAAGAAGGCGGTATTAGTTTAAATACTGGCGCTTTAAGTGCTTTTTATATTGAAAAGATTAGCAGTGCCCAAAGGCTTAAAGCTCAACGAGATGCTATTATTTAGGAACTGTCAAGTACAGTTAGTACTTCTGAAAGAGAAGCTCTTCAAAAGACTTTAGACTAGCTTAATAAAGACTTGCCGCAAGCCCAAGCTTTATAGGATGCTTATATTAAAGATTATAAGAATAGTTTAGAGCAAGCTTGCAAAGAAGCTAAAGAAAAAGTTAAAGATTTAAAAGAAACCGTTCAAAAGGCACAAAATGATGTTCTTGAAAAATAGAAAGCTTTAAATGAAGCTATTAATGGAACTGCAAATTGGATAAATTCAGCAGATGACCTTTATAATTATACTACTAATCTTGAACGTTTAACTAAGGCGGCAGATGATGCTAAATCTTCATTAGAAGACTTATAGGGCGAAGACCCTCAACAATATATGTCTACTTATTTAGACAATGTTAAGAGAGAACAAGCAACAAGTCAAGCTGAAATTCAAACCTATGAGAGAGCTATCGAAAATGGTCAAAAAGTTTTAAATCAAAATCTTATTTCTGCTATTAAACAAATCAATAAAGAAACTGGCGAAAATATGTCTACGGACTTATCTGGTTTATATACTAAAGTTGGTGATAGATATAACATTGACTATAATAAGATTAACTCTTATAATCTAAACGATAGTATTAAAACCATGATTGTTGATGAAATCAAGAGTTGGAATGAAGACCTTGACGCAATTGACGATTTACAAAAGAAAAAGCTCGATAGACAAAAAGAATTTAAGGAACTTTATAAGAACTCTTTGCAAGGTATGGTTGACTTGCAAGAGAAAATGAAGGATACTCTTAAAGAAAAATATGACCAAGAAATTTCAGACCTTGAGAATAAGTATCAAGCGATGGAAAAAGCTGATAATGATTATGTCGATGAACTTGAAAAAGCAATTGAAAAACAACGTAAATTGAGAGACCAAGAAAAATCTTGGAATGAATTAGCGGATAAAGAACGTAAGCTTTCGTTAATGCAAAGAGATACTTCTGGCGGCAATCTAGCTGATACTAGAAGTTTACAGAAAGAAGTTCAAGATGATAGACAAGACCTTCTTGATAATGCAGTTGACAATATAGTTGATGGCTTAAAGGAAATGTATGAACTTCAACAAGAAAGCAGAGAAGCAGAAATTGAATATCGTAAGACTTTAATTGACGAAGGAGTTCTAATGCAAGAGGTTACTGCGGCACTTAGTAATATTAACAGCGCTCAAGACCTTGTGGATTGGTTCTATCAGAATACTGCTGATTTATCAACAATGTCAACAGAACAAATTCAATTAGAAGAGGATTCTTGGAGAGAACTTTATGACTCTAAGATGTCTTGGTTAGTTACAAGTTAGACAGACTTTAATTCTTCTTTAAAAGTTACTCAAGATGATATTAATAATACAATTTCATCTACAACAGAAACTTTGACCTCCTCTGCTCAGACTACTTTAGACCAAGTTCAAAGCGAAGTCACTGAGAATATTTAGACTGCAAAAGATAATTTAACAGAAGCATTAGATAGCTTAAAAGAAGCTTAGAATAATTTAACTGAAGCTATTAAAGCTAGTGATGCGGCATCTAAGGCTCTTAAAGATACGACAGAAGAACTTGATAAAGCTTTATAGAAAATTTATAAAGACGCTTTAGGCAAGGATGCAGTAAATGGAACTGATACTCATACTACAGCAAATGAAGAATAGCGTAGAGCTATTATTGCCGCAGCTAGAAGTTGGGATAAAAATGATAAGGCAGGCTTCTTGAAAAAATATGGGTCTTATTCAGATGCAGAATAGATTTTTGATAATTATGGTGGTATAACTGGTACTTTAAGCGGAAAAATTAAAGTTGGAAAATGGGAAGTTAAGCAAGGTAAGCAATCTAAAAATGACTCTTCTCTTCATGTTTGGACAGATGTTATACAAAAAGAGCAAGATAAAAAAATCTTAAATAACTATTCAAAAAAGTATTCTGATACAACTGGCACAAATAGTAGTTATCAATCAAGAGTTTATGATAATATAAATAGTGATACTGACAAAGGAAAACTTTGGGGAGCGTTAGAAAGACAAGGTTGGGATGTAACAGATGCCAGTAAAGATGACATGAGAAAACTTGTAGCAACAAAAAAATTTGCCAAAGGTGGCATGGTAGACTTTACCGGCCCCGCTTGGGTTGACGGTACAAAATCTCGTCCAGAAGCCTTCCTCAATGCAGATGATACCAAACGTATTGGTGAAGCGGCAAAACTTCTATCTGACCTGCCTCTTCTTGATAATCCTCGTACACAAACCAACGAAATCTCTAACACAAATGTTGGAGATACGACTTTTGAAATTCACATTAATGTAGAGAATATTTCAAGTGATTATGATGTAGACCAAGCAGTTGAAAGAGTTAAGCAAGATATTGCTGATGCGGCGCAATATGCAGGTTCAAATGTAATCCTAAAGAAAAAGTGATAAAAGGGAGTCTGGGACTAATTAACTAGCCCCAGGCTTACCTCTTTTTATTAAATGAGAGGTGAGAAAATGAAGGACTTCTTAGGTTTTAGATTTGGTAATATTCATTCTAAAGACCTACATTTACTTGTTATTAGTTCAAGTAATCGTTATAACAAAAACTTATTGCCATCTCCAGCTGATTATACTCTTGATATACCAGGTGGCGATGGAAAATATTATTTTGGTTAGACATATGACTCTCGTGAGTTTACAATTAATGTGGCTTTTGATAATTTAGACGAAGTGACTTGGAGAAGGATGGCACAATTATTCTCAACTGATAAACTCCAAGACCTTGTATTTGATGAACATCCATATAAAACATACAAAGCGAAGTTAAAATCAGCACCAGATTTTAAATTTGTTTGTTTTAAAGATAGAGAAACTGGACAACGTATTTACAAAGGAGAAGGAACTCTTAATTTTATTTGCTATCATCCATTAGCTTTTTGCTTTAATAAGTATGTTGTTAGGGCGGCTGACTATTATAAATGTACAATGCCGCAATCTATTATTAACAAAAGCTCAATTGAAGTTAATCCTTATAAAGTTGAAAAGCAACCAAAAATACTTCAAGGCTTAATTAAAGACCATTATAATGTAACTCCCAATATGAAAACCCCTTGGAAGGGCGGCTATCCTTCTATTGAGCAAGTTCAATGGGGAGAACTTTATTATGATAGTGCCGCGGCACCAAAAATGATAATTGACGTAAGAGACTATTGGAATAATATTCCTTAGTGGGAAGTTTCTGCAAAATTACTTACTACTCCTACTTTAGACTACGACCAAGAACTTATTTTTATGCCGTAGTATAGCAAAGTTAATTATTATAATATGGATACAGGTTTAAATAAACAAAATGGCTTAATAGGCAGTAGACTTCTAGTCTACAATCCTGGCGATGTACCTATTGACTTTGAACTTAAACTTGGTAATTTAACTTCTGATTTTAGAAGTAATTTAAAAGATTATACTTTTAGAATAAGTCGTTACAATGTTGAACGTTTAAGCATTGAGTAGGCAGTAGATTGGATTGGCCTTAAAACAAATGACCTTGATGATAATGAAAAATTTAAGTATGGTACTAAATATTTCACAATTGCCGAGCCGGCACAAGAAGATTCTTATGAACCTTCTTTTAGAGAATTAAAATGGTCACATCCAAAACATTGTTATATAGCTGAGCCAATTCCACAAGAGCATTTGGCTCATTTTATCAAAACTTTTTATTGGCAATCTAATCTTCTTTTTAATAAGATTGAAAATGGAGAATTAAAGACAAAAACGCTTGAACATGATAATGACTTCTATGAAACAGGAGAAGTTATTAATACTGCACGTCATATCTTTAATCATGAACAAGGCATTTTCTTTGCCAATCGTTATGAAGAATTAAGATAGCTCTGCATTACAGACGATGAACGTAATGAACTTTATTGGGAAACTCTTAAAGTAGCAATTCTTGACCGTTATAAAGAATTTAATGAAATGTTAATTGCTATTAATCCTAAACTTGCAATCTTTGATGAGACTTATACTTATGAAGATTTTGTTTATGATTATATTAATAAACCATTGGATTACATTCGTAAAGATAAAGATTTGAATTATGGCGAATTTATTTTTAATATAACTCGTATGCCACAGTTCTACACTTTTGACTATTTTGATATATCAAGTAAAGATTTTGATAAAATTCCTTATGCTAAGTGTGGTTGCGATATAGAGCCAAAAGAGATTCATAATCGAGAAATGGTATTACCCTTATTTCTTGACTCTGAAAGCCGTTTGTTGTATAATATAAATGAACCAAAATGGGAGAATACTCAAACGTTTAAAAAGACTTATCCAGAAAAAGAGAAAAATTTCTTTAGGTATAAGCCTTCAAAACTTATCTATAATGATAATATTCAAGCAGGACATTGGTTTTAGTTGCCGCCAGGCTGGTCGTTAATTGATATTAGTCCTGTTGTTGATGAAGATGTCTGGGGCGGCAAGAAATGGTTAGATGCAAGACCTTTTGATTGGGGTAAAGATAATCAATCAGAAGATTTTAGAAGACACTTTAATCAAGTTTATCGTGCCGCGGCCATCAATTATTTGAGTCAAAATTGTCCTTATCCTGTTCTTAAGAAATATGAGAATGAGGAAATTACTTATCCTTCAACAGCTTCGAGAGATGTTAGTTCTCTTGAAAATGCTACGGCGGCACAACGTAAAGAGTGGTTTTCAACTTTTGATAATGAAACACTTGAAGATTATATGCAATTTCGTAGATGGTATGAAGATAAGATTGGAGAAGATGGTCTTTTAACCAAATCTTCTCTTTATGAAACTTATGGTAATTTTGACGATATTCCTTATGACTAGAGAGTATTTTCTGAGAAAAATTCTACAGAGCCTAACCCTTCTATTTTACTTAAGTCTTTTGGCTATGAATTAATGCAGTTTAGAACTGAAACAGCAGAAATTGGTTTCCTACGTACTTTAGCTAATTATTGGAGAGCTAATGGTACAAAGGGCGGCAAGATATGGAATAAAGCAGATGTAGATGATTGGTGGTGGTATGCAAATGATTACATTTGGGCTAACTTTCCACCACTTTATTGGGGTTATGCAGACTTATTAAATAAAGCTAAAATTAAATACATTCCTTAGTTCTATTAATTAAGAGGTGAAATGAATGTCAATTCTGAAAAAAGAGTATGAATTGAGCGTTTGGAACGAAGAATTAATAGATGGCATAAAAAAAGAAAGTAGAGGAACTACAATAGGTGCTAGTGGTATGACCCATTTGGGTCGTGCCACAACACCGAAGTTAGTTCGTTCAGTAAAAGGAACAAATACTCTTACCTTTCAAATGCCGACTAAATACTTCGATTCTGAGAAAGGGGACTACGTTAAAAATGAGTTATTAGAAGACTTATATAACGAGAGAAAATTAAAACTATATTATGATGGAGACTGGTACGAATTTTATATAAAATCAATTCAAGAAGATAAACAGTTTAAATCAATAATGAAAACAATTACCTGTACAGATAGTTTTATTGATGAGTTATCAAGAACAGGTTATGAAGTTGAATTTTCTTCTGACCTTAATAATAGTGTTGAAGAACTAGGCACTTTTATGGAGACAGAAGATGATGAGAAAATTAAAGGCTCTTCAAAAGCAATTCTTGACGGTAGTGTTTGGGATTATCGTCCAGATATGAATGTAGGAGACTTTACTGAATTTAATGAACAACGCTTTTATAAAATACCGCTGAGTTAGTTTGGCGGCACGATTAAAGGTTATAAAATAAATTTAGAAGTTGATGAAAGTGATTTTAAGACAATAACGGAAGAAGAAGAAAAAGAAAAGAGAGCTTATCTTCGTAATCCTTTTACAAAGGAAAAACGTCCTTTGGAATATGGTGATGACCAAGCCAGAGTTGAAGAACTCTTTTATGACCCATATGAAAAAGATAATGGTCGTGGTCTTTTAAGTGATGATAATTTGGTAGAGATTAGTGGTGATTATATTTATGTTCCTATTACAGATTTAACCTACATTATGGGTTCCGTTTATAAGAGTGCTTCTGCTTCTCTTGAAGAGCCTGCAATTTACGGTGCTTATAATCCTAAAGCTACAAAAGAAATTTATGCACTTCAACCAGTTTCTGAAAATCCTAGAGACTTAATTCAATTTCTCTTTTTCAATGAAAATGACGAAGTTCTGATAGATGAAGAAGGAGTTGTGGCGAATGAAAATTGTCATTATCTGATTACGATTGAGCAATGGAACGAGGCTCTTAAAAAATAGTTAAAAGATAATAGTGAAGGTCTTATTCATTGGACATCGCCCGCTTAGGAAGAAAAAGACGGTTATACTCTTAATAAACTTTATACTACAGAAAAGATAACAAAAGATAATGAAGAAATTATTTATACCACAAAAGTTTTTCCTAATACAAGAACTATTGATAATTTTAATTGGTATCCTGTTTATTATGAAGGATATTTAGATAAAATAAATGATGAAGAAGTCTCTAAAGCAAGAAAAATTTCTATCACTGATAGAACTGAACTTAATCTTAACTCAGATGTCTATACAACAGTTTATAATCAAAAAGACACTGATTTTAAAGGCCTTTATTCTGAGGATGAGCTTAATGAGCTTATTAATAGACGAGAAGAATTACGAGAAAAACAAAGGAACAAAACTATAACTCTTGAGGAAGAAAAAGAACTAGCGGCAATTGATAATGATTTTAGAGTTTGCTCAAAACTTGATACTCGTTTAATACTTCCTTCATTAGCAAGAAACTTAATTGAAAACGGAACAGAGATTACTGATACTAATGGTTGGGAAGCTAAAACTCAAAATATTAATCACGATATTTTTGATACGGGTTCTTATCGTAAAATGTTGGAAATTAACGTTCAACAAACAGTTAAAGAGCAAAATAATGAGAGTAATTTAATTTTATCTGAAGCAGACTTGACTGGCGGCACGACAGACGAAGGAGTAAGTGACTATTATTTAGAACTACTTAGTCCTTGTTTAGCTAAAGGTGATGATTTGTCTGTAAATGGTACAACTTTTACGGATTATGCAATTAACTTTGGAATGATTGGTCAAGAAAAACAGATTGAAAAAGGTAAAACATATGCAATAAGACTTACAACTGGTAGTTGGAGAACTGTTGATTATAATTTTGTTTTAAGAGCAACAGGTGAAACTCTTAAAGATGAAGACGGTTCAATTTCTTATGACGATGTCGCAGCGACAGATTATAAAGAAGCTTTTGTTCGTTACAAAGATAAAATTAACGATTTAAAGAACAATAATACTTTTAAATCAATCTGTTCTAGTAATGAGACAAATGAAATTATTAAGAATCCTACTGGAGCGAGTGATTAGAAGAAATCAATTAATGAATAGCTTTATGATTTATTGATTAATATTTTAGACGAAAGCAATGTAGACTAGCCTTATAAAAAGTTAAGCAATATAGCTAGATTAGCTACTCCTGATGAAGTAAGTCATGATGATTATAGCAATTCTGACTTGGTTTATGTTAAATATTTATATTTGAGTGAAGTCGGCTTACTTGATAATCTATCTAATTCAAGTTCTTCTTTCTATTATGCTACTTATTTATCCAATTCAATAGTAAAAGATTGGCAAGATACTTATATTTTGAAAAACTCTGTCTTTGAAAAGAAAAATAATGTTGATTTAGACAAGGTTATAATTGGAGAAGGCTCAACAAATCTTCAAGGTAATTATGTTTTAGATGGTGTTGATAACACTTCTGACAAAGCTAACTATATTAAGTTTTCTGATGTAGCAGACATCGCAGATACAGGTCTAGTTTTCTTGCCGAACGACACTTTGCCACCAAAGACAAAAGCTTCTACTTATTTAACCAATCCTCTTTACTATAAGAGAAAGAAGGATGATAGTGGAGTTGAATTATCTTCTCGTTGGTCATGGGCCGGCGCAAATAACTCAGAAGAAGATAAAGATTATTATTCAGTTGAAGATAATGCTTTTCTTTTATTTAAAGCAAAGAAAACTATCAAGAATCCTTATGTTGCAATAAAACTCGAAAGCGGGCCGGCACAGATTCAATTTGATAAGATTGAAGAAACAACTTATACTAAGAATAGTGGTATTGGTGTAAAGATTTGTGCTGGAGTAACAGCAGATGAAGAAACTGAATTAATAGACGTTTTAACTGATAATTTTGGCTATTTAGCTAATAAGTCAATTAAAATATATCAAATTGATAAGAACCATTTTAGTGACGATTTCCTTGAATCGGTTCATTTTAATGAAGATGATGGTACTATTAGTTTGAAAGATACAGGTAACTCAAATTTTGCTAAAATGACAGATAAATCATTTAAAGATGATAATGTGACTCCAACTTGGCAAGCACAAACATCTACTGAAGCACCTGTTTATTTTACGAGATTAAGGATAAAAGAAAAGAATAGTAAAAAGACTTTTGGATATGCGTTATTTATTGATGATGTATATTATGGAGTCTTTTGGCTTGAAAAGAAGTCTTAAGGAGGTGAGTGAATGACAGATTTATTTAAGGTTTATAAGACCAATTCTTCTACTTTTTAGGGTGGAGTAAGAACAACTCAAAAACCTTCTAGTAATTAGACTGCTATTGCTTATTGGAAAGAAGGTCCTTTAAGTGGTGTTTGCTATCGAAAAAACAATAATTTGCATAAAGTGCTTTCAAACTCTAATAAGAAAGGTATTATTTTCTTTGTTAAAGATGATGTCATTAATTCTCGAGTGATTGATTATATATGGAAAGGCTATCCTATTGGTTGGACGACAATTGGATACTCTTTAAAATTTCAGTCTACTACTGCTCATCCTGTTCCTTTTAATTTCACTTCTAATAAAGGAAGTAATGCCGCGGCAATACTTTATAATTTTATTCATAGATTATCTGCGACAGAATATAACCAAATTCGTACAAAGAAATTGTCTATTATTTGTATTGCTCCAAAAGATATGGCAATCTGTAGCAGTCGTAATATTCATCTTATTCACAGAGCAACTTCTATATATTATACTATGTATAATATCCTAAATCAAGAATATAAAAACCAACCTCTTTCTGATAATGCTTTATATTCAACTGCTGATTATTCTTTTTATGAAAATTCAAGTGTAACCAGTGGCGGAGTTTATTTCACTAATAAAAATAAGTATTGTGTCATAAACAAGACAGGACATTCCTTGGCAAGCAATCCTGGCAGTGCTTAGTCGGCTTTAAATGCTTATGAAAGTAAGAGTAATCAATCTGATTATTATATAATTCAATTAAAGGCACAAGATAATGGTTAGAAATATACAACTATAGAAGTTTCTGATTTACAAGATAGCACACAAGATGACAATTCTCCTTCTTCTGATTTTAATGATGTTATAGATATAACGCCTTCTTATATTAAGCAAGACCTTGATTCTTATTCAGCAGTTTCCTTAAACTATGCAACTAATCTTAATAACTGGAAGCTATATTTTGTTCCAGCAAGCGATAAACGCACAAATTCAAATGAAGAAAAATATTTAGGTCGTGGCATCAAGTAGAGTAAGGGTTCTAAAAAAGGTGATGTTACTTACTTCACACCAAGTAATAATACCATCTTAGGCCTAAAATATTCAAAAACAGAGAATATTGATTTAACAACACAAGAGCCATTATCTACTTTTACTACAAAAGTCGATTATGATTTACAAGACTTTGCGGCACAGCTTGATAGTTACTTCCATTATACAACTAAGTATGTTTGGAGTAAAAATGACCTTTATCTTCCTGGTCGAGTAGCAAAGAGTGATAGTCAAGGCAAGGAAGACAGTACTAATTTATTAAATATTCAAAAAACAAATTATCAATATGCAGTAAAAAGAGTGCCTAAAGTCGGTGCGATTATTGTTAATAAAAAGAAGTGGAAAGGCGGCAAGATTGAAAAGTATCAAGATTTAGAATCTGCTGTTGCGGCAAGAACAAGTTTTAAGAACTACTTTACTTCTCCAGCAGAAATTCAAAATAATTATAAAATTCTTTATTATAAAATTGAACTAACTGATTTTGACTCAACCTCAGCCCCAACCGTTTCTAAATCAGTTATTATTTCAGAATCTTCAATCGAAAGTTTTTCTGATTTCTTGGCTCAACTTAAACCAACTATGCGTGCCGGAGCAATGTATTCTTTTAATGTAGAAACTTCTATTGCACAAGAACGTACTTCTATTAATCTTTATGACTTTAAATTAGTAGAAGCTTATACAAGAGGTCATGATTTTATTCAAGAAGATTATACGACAGTAAGACCGCAAGAACGCAATCCAGATGATAATTGGGCATTACAAGAAATTAGCCGCCTTATGAGTTTTGACGATAATTACTTTACTTATAAGTATTCTGGTAGAGAAATCAGTCTGCCTGTCGGCACAACATTTGCTCTTATTCATGAAAAAGATTTATTGCTTGAGAGTGATGTTACTTTAGGTGAAAGTTATGGTGAATAGCAATATTTTATTGAAGCTATTAAATATAGAAATGAGGGAAATAATTAGACTCTTATTCCTTATTTTTATAAAGATACATTTAAGGTAAAAGATTTTGTAAAAGCTATTGGAGAAACTCAATATACAGAAGATGATTATGAAATTTTAACAGGTAAAATTGATTTACTTCAATGTAAATATTATAAACCAGATAAGGCTACAGCGGCAAATAACTGGTGTGATTGTAGTTTCGACAGTAAAGATAATAGCTGTATTCATGAATGTATTTATCAAAAACTTGGTAAATGTCCTTATAGATTTTAGACTGAAAAGCATCCAAGACGTATTAGAACTCTTGAGCAAAGTAAATCTAATCGCTTTAATTTAATACAAGAATTGAGTAAAGTTTTTGAGTGTTATCCACAATTCTATATTGAATTTGATACTAATGGTAGAGTTTTATTAGATGAAAATGGTAGAATGAAAAAGCACGTTTTCTTTATGACAGAAAAAGGAGCAGAGTAGTATTCTGGTTTCCGTTATGAGAAAAATCTTTCTTCTATTTCTCGAACGGTAGATTCTAATTCATTAACAACAAAAATGTATGTTGAGTCAGTTGACTCTGACCTTACAGATAGTGGACTTTGTACAATACAAACAGCAGAAGATAATATTGGTCGCAATTCTTATGTGCTTAATTTTTCTTACTATACAAAGAAAGGACTTCTTAATCCTATTCAAACACAGCGAGATGTCTTTGGTATAGAAAAGGGAGACTTAGCTTTCTTACCTGTCATTGGTCAATATAATAAGAAATATGATGAGTATTCTAACTTAATTATTAATATGACCAATTAGGAAATGTCTACTCTTCAAGCTTCAAATGAAGTCGCTATAACAGGAATTGGAACAGCACTTGAAGAACGTAAAAAAGTTGGTCAAAGACTTTATCAATTTAAGATGACCCAAACTACTGAACGTAAAGGGGCTTTAATAACGACAACTACGACTAAAAGTTATACTACATCTGATACTTATAAAACTTACTTAAGTAAATACAGAGAACAAGCTGTTATACTTTGGGGATTAGTTGAACAATTATTTTTTAGTGGAGATTATTTCTCTTATTGTACAGTTGATGAAGTAACTGGAGTAATTAAAAATTCAACTATTAATTATTCAAACCCTTCTGCAGCAAACGAAGATATTCAAAAGCTGATTGAAAAATATAAAGATACTTATTGTAAAGGAGAATTATTCTGGCGTTTAACTCTTGAAGGTTTTCAAGATATTGATGAAGACTCTACTTATGAGCCACCTTTCACTAATTGGAATGACTTTAAAGAAAAAGTTGTTGATGTTCAAGAATATCAAATTAATGGTTCTTTGGGTCAATATAGAAGTCTTTATAATCAAGTTAAGCATTGGAAACTTGAAAGAGCAAAAGTTCTTAATAAAATAAATGAAATTTCAGATAAATTCTATAAAATTTATGAGCCGTATATTAAAGAAGGTACTTGGACAGATAGTAACTATCTGACTGATAATGAATATTATTGGGCGGCGGAAGACGTCTTAGAAGATTCTTGTAAGCCAAAGCTTACTTATAACATTAATGTTATAGACATCAGTCCATTGGTAGAATATTCTGACGATTATAAGTTTGATTTAGGAGATACAACTTATTTAGAAGACATTGACTTCTTTGGAATAAATGAAAAAACAGGTTTGCCAAATAGACAAAAAGTTATTATCTCAGAAATTACTTATTCTCTTGATAAACCGCAAGAAAATAGTATTACTGTTCAGAATTATACATCTGCTTTTGATGATTTATTTGAAAGTATTTCAGCTTCTGTTCAGTCTCTTACTTACAATGAAAATACTTACAAGCGTTCTTCTAATTTTACTGCAAAGCAATATGTTCAAACAGATAGCTTGCAAGGAACTCTTGATATGGGAGACCTTACTCTTATAGATGCTAATGATAATAACATTGTATTAGATGAAAGTGGCACGCAAGGTAATGCTATCGACAATGCTTCAAGTTAGTATAAACTAAGCGGAGAAGGACTTTTCTTCTCTACGGACGGCGGCACAACATGGGATTTGGGTGTTGGTCCAAAAGGCTTTAATATGGACTATGCAAAATTTGGTAGTCTTGATGCTTCAAAAGTTCAGATAGTAGATGGACAATACATTTATTTCCTTTGGGATAAGAATGGTATTAATGCTTATCGTAATCCTGCTACAAGTACAACAGGTTTAGTAGATTTTGCTCGTTTTAATCGTTATGGTTTAAGTCTTGTTGAAAAAGGAAATATCCGTCTAAGGGCAGGTTATGAGTTCAGAAACAGTACTGGCGGCAATAACGTTTCCGGTGACTATGAATCAGAGTCTCCTCTTACAAATTAGAATGTTGGTTTCTATCTTTATAATGATAATGGCCAGCCAATCTTTAAAACAGAAACTCAATCAGATTATGCAGATGATACTACTGATTATACAGCTAGATTATCATTAGCCGGTGAAATGTTTATTACAAATAAAGTTTTGGATAATGAGGATGATGGTAGTGTTGTTGCTTCTTCTTCTGCTAAAACTTTATCTAATGGTTATTTAATTATTCAAGATAGTGTTGCTAATTTTCTTGATAGCACAATTGGCGATGTTTTAGACCAAGACCTTAATTCTTATTATTTTGCGGAAAATAGTTTATCAACTTATACTGTAATGCCTATTTATGATAATATTTAGAAAAAGAGTATTATTACTGTAAGATTAGTAAGAAAAGAGAGTAGCAAATCAGTCGCAATGCCATATGATTATTATGTCATTGGCACAAACCCATCTCTCAATGAAAAACCTACTAGCACAATTACTCAAGTTGAAGGTACAATAATTGAATGTTCATTTGTAACTAATTCAGAGGTTACAACTCCTATTACTTTAAATGCGGAAGATTTAGCTAATCATAAAGGAGATAGAATAATAGAACTTGGTGGCGTATAGTGGTCTTCTGCAATGATTTCTTCTTATATGTCTGAAAATTATTATAAACTTAATAATTAGACTTATCTAATTGGTAGCAAGTCTGTCTTTTTATGTTCTGGCATTAATACTTCGGCTTCTGTTACTGTGCCGGCACAAGGAGTTCATGCTGCTGATATTAGCTATTATGATATTAATAATTTGCCGTCAGACTCAATTACTACAAGCCTTTATGTTTATACCAATGGAACTGAGAATTATAATTATTGGGGAACAGCCATTGATAGTGATACTCCTATTTCATCAACCATAAGTTCAGTATCAACTAAAGAAGTTGGTATTTTCATTAATAATAAAGTTGGCTTCTCTAATAATTCTACTATTAATGATATAAGTAGTATTCAAGGAACAACCGAAGAAGAACAAAGAACAAGTAAAGCTGTTTCTGGAGCAGAACGTCTATTTATGATTGCTCTTCGTGGAGATGAAGGCGGCAGTACAGAATATAATAACATTTTCTCTGTACTTAAAAATGGTAACCTCTACATAGGTGGTAAAATTAAAGCAGGAACAGGAGAAGCACTTAATGTGCCAGGCTTTGCTTATATTCCAGATGAGGTTAAAATTACAGAACCTTCATTAATAATGAGTAATGATGGAAATATGTGGGTTTCTTGGGAGAAATTCTTTAATCTTACTTCTGATGGACAGCTTGGTAATAATTCATTACAAAGTGTTCTTAATAAAATTCAGCAAGGTATTATTGATAGTGGTGGAAACTCAGGTAGTAGTTCAATTCAGAAGTCTGGCTATTATATTATAGACCCAATTAAGAATTAAGAGGTGAGAAAATGAGCATTTATTATTATCACCCTTTAGGAGATTATGCAAAAACTTATGAGCGAAATATAAATCACTATTATACTTATTCTAATGGATATCACGTTGCGGGAGAAATAGACGTCGGTGTTACTACCGGCGTCGCCCAATACGCAATGTGCGATGGTATTATTACGAGCGCAGGCAAATGGGATGATGGCTATGGTACAACTTATGCAGTTCTTGAATGTAAAGCTAACTAGAATGGCTTAAATGATACTTTTTATATTAGATATTTACACGGAGATTATACTGTAAAAACAGGTCAAATCGTAAAAGCTGGCGATAAGATAGGTACAACTGCTAGCCACGGTGATGTCACAGGACCACACTTGCACATAGGCTTTTCTCATAGTAAAAATGGATATCGAGACCCAACTGTTACAGGTAAGCTTCAAATTCGCAATGGGAAGCACTATTATATTTATAAGAATAAAGAATATCCAATAGATGATGATTTAAAAATAGATTGGAATTTAATTGAATAGTGGAAAGCTCAATTAAAAGTTACAGATGATGATATTGGCTATTGTTGGCTTGTACTTGCTTCTGAGTTTAAAGAAATTAAGGCTGACAATACAGTGATAAATAAAACAATGGATGTTTCTTCTAAGTTTAAAAATGAGAATGATTGGCTAGCCCTTTATGGAATGTTATGGTATGAAGAATCTGGTTTAGCTCAAAAACTTAATGATGATATAAGTAAAGGTATTTGTGAATGGGTAGTTAGGGTTTTCAGAAATCGTTTATTTAGCGGACTAACTATTTAGCAAATTTGTCTTTGGAATAGCAATTAGCCTGGTTACTCTACTGCTGTTTCTTTAGGTAAAAATTTACCACAAAAGGCACGAGATTTTTGTAAAGATATTATTAGTGGAAAAGATTATTTCTATGTTGAAAAAATTGCTTAGAAATATCGTTATAGTAGTACTTCATCTTGGAATGATATAAAGTGGTTTAATCGGCTTTATAGTGCAGATACTTTCTATGGTGGAAATTCTGCAAGATGGCCGGACTCAACTCTCGCCGCAGTACCATTCTCTGGTGGACCTTACTTCTTTATGGAAGGCGAATTTACTAATAAGGTACTTAATAAGTTTTGGCCAAATGGACGAGATGGCACAGCAGCCTATCCAAATCCTTATTTATTGAGGTAATTTAAATGAAAAGATACTTTTATCATCCTCTAGGAAAAGAAAACTATAAAAATCCTCCATTTACTTATACGGGTCATGGAATTGGTAAACTTGATATAAGCGGAGCTAATATGCCACTTTATTCAATGACAGATGGAGTATGTCAAGAAAATGCGATTTGGAGTGATGGTAGCTGCTTATCTATTTAGGTTGCTTCTTATGATACAGCAATTACCTCTCCTATTTATATTCGATATATTCATGGAAGATACCTTGTTAATATTGGAGATAAAGTAACTAAAGGACAATTAATTGGATATAGCGATACTATTGGAACAAATAATTATCATCTTCATATTGACATGAGTTGGGTTCCTAATGACTTTTATCCTGTATATGGCACATTAAATGAAGATAAAACAATTTATACTGTAAAAAATAAATAGTATCATATAGACCCAAAACAAATAGATTGGAATTTAGTTAATGCATGGAAAACTAAGAATGGCGGGCCGGCAGACGCTTGGGGATATATGTGGTTAATTATGGCAAGTAAAGGTAGATTAATAACGGAACCAGAAATAGATTCCTCATCAATCGTTGCCGCGGCAAAGAAAGTCATAATGGCTTATTATAAAAATGCAATAGAAAACTATGGTACAACAACAGGATACTATAATCAGAGTCTTTCTGCTACCTTAAAAGTTGATGGAAAAACGATTAAAAGTAGAAGAGATTGTAGTGGCTATATAGATGCTATTTTTTAGTATCTTAATGATGCGGATTCTTCTTATCAAGCTAATACATCAGGTCTTGTATCTTATCCTCCTAAAAATTGGAAAGTCTATAAAACAACAGAAGTTACTCCACAAATTGGAGATGTTGTTGTTCGTAATCAAGGTAATGGAGACCATACTGAAATTATTGTGAATATAAAGAATGGTATCTATTACTCTTATGGTTTTGGTGGAGATTATGAATTAGAGTAGTGCGGCAAGAATGGTACTCCAATTCCTTTATATAATGGAATAAATTTTTATAACTATATCTTAAGAAGAACAAAATAAAAGGACTAGGGATTATATCCTTAGTCCTTTTTTTATTTAATTAAATCAATAAAAGCATTTAATTCTTCCATTTTAAGTTTAAGTTTTTCCAGTTCATCTAAGCTAAAATAGAGGTCTGGAACTTGGACTTTTATTTGTTTTAACTCATAAAGCTTTTCTTGAAGTATGTCCATTTTATTCTTTTTAATCTTTGTGCCGCCGTCCTCTGAATGAATAATATTTCCTTTGTCATCTCTTTCTGCATAAGAGTCTAATAAAGATTGAAATTGCTCCATATAAATAGGATATTCTTCATCAGCAATTTTAATTAATTTTAAAAGCTTGTATTGTGTTTGTATATTAAACACTTTATCTTTTAATTTGTCTCCGATATTTTTAATTAAAAATAAGTCTGCCCTTTTAATTAACATTTCTTTCACCTCTTTTATTTTTATTATAACATTTTCCTATTTTAAAGTCAAAAATCTACGTTTTAAATAAAATTACTTGATTAATTTTTGTTGAAAATGTAGATTTTTTCCTATCTCTTTTTATTCATTTTGTACAATTTTCTTTTGATTTTACTTCTTAGTAGAGATTAAAAACGAGGTGATTAAAATGGGATTTAATTATAATCCAAATCCAATGTAGATGCCGCAAAATCAGCAAGCTGCGGCGCCACAGATTCCACAGATGATGGGGTAGAGTGTTTAGCCTTTATTCCCTCAGCCACAAGGAAATGTTTATAGTATTAATTCAACTTTAGAAGTTGCTAATGTACCAGTAGGAGCAGGGATGTCTATTGCCTTATGTTTGCCAGAAAATGTTATGTACATAAAAACAATGTAGAATGGCAATCCTTTATTTTATCCTTATAAGATAGTACCTTTTACTAATGCTTCTGCTCCAGAGGAGCCTGCGCCGGCATAGCAATCAGAAAGAATTAATATTAATCAATTAGCTGAAGAAGTTAAGAATTGCAATACAAAAATTTCAAGTCTTGAAGAACAGTTTTCAGCTCTTAATCAAAAAAATAAAAGGGGTGACTTTAACATATGAACGATTTAATGCAAATTGCACAAATGATGAAAGGACGCAATCCCGAAGAGGTTGTAATGCAAATGATTAAAAGTAATAACATTACAGACCCAAATATTTCACAACTCGTAAAATTTGCCCAAAGCGGCAACGAGAAAGAATTGTTTAATCTCGCTTCACAGTTATTTTAGCAAAAAGGACTTAATCTCAATAATGAATTAAGTACTTTTCTGTCCTTGCTTAAATAACTTTAAGCGAAGAAAATAAATTTTATGGAGGTATCATAAAAAATGGAAGAAAGAAATGGTTTATCAGTAAGTGATGCACTGGCTCTGGAAAAGAATAGTGGCACAAATGACGCAATGGGCTGGGGCGGCAATAGCTGTTGGTGGATTATCATTCTTATCCTCTTTATTGGATGGGGTGGCTATGGCCGTGGCTTCGGCGCTGGAAACAATGATGGAGGTGGAAATGGCGTGAACACAGTCGTTGTACCTACTAATGCTTTTGGCAATAGTTATAATAACTGTTGCACACCAGCAACAGCACAGGGCGTTACAGACGCTTTTAATTTCAATACTCTTAATAATGGTGTAAGAGGTATTCAAAATGGAATTTGTGACGGCTTCTATTCTACAAGCCTTGCAATCTCTAATCTTGGTAATGCAATGCAGAGTAGCATTAATGACGTGAATGTTGCAAATCTTCAAGGTTTTAATGCTACACAAAATGCAATTGCACAGACAGGCAATGCTATTCAGCAGGGCATATGCCAAGGCTTTAATGGCGTTCAGAGTGCTATTGCACAAACGAATTATAATATGAAGGATTGTTGCTGCGAGACAAGAGAATCTATTATGCAGTCTAATTTCAACAATCAGACAGGTTTCAATAATATTCAAAATCAGATAGCTTCTTGTTGCTGCGACCTCAATCGTGGTCAAGAAAATATTAAATATGCTCTTGCTCAGTCAACCTGCGATATTATGACAAATGCTGACAAGAATACTGATAGAATTATTAACTATCTAACACAGAATGAGCTTAACTCACTTCGTTCAGAACTCCAGTCTGCTCAGCTTCAATTATCTCAGTTGTCACAGACAAGTACAATTGTTAATTCACTTATGCCGACTCCTAAGCCTGCATATCCTGTTATGAGTCCGTATACTTCAATTCCTCTCTCTGCTTTTAATACAGGTTGTAACGGTTGTAACGGAACTTTTTGAGGTGAGCAATAATGTCTTGCCAGCGTAAACTTTGCAGAAACTTGGTAATTTCAGAAAGTGTGACTTTTACAAGTCCTAATCTAATTATCAACATTCCTGCTGGAACTTATAATAATGGGCAGAAGTATTGTTTGGTGGTAGCATAGGATATTCCTACTACCACCACATACAACGCTACTGTTGGCGTAACAATAGGTTCAGATACAACAATTTATCCTTTGGTTAATAGTAATTGCACTAATGTAAGCGTTAATGAAATTGTAACTAAAGGCATTTATCCTTGTATTGTAAGAACTAATATACAGAATGGAGTTTTTAAACTCATTGATGGCTGTAATTGTTGCAGAACTTGTAGGGCGGCATCTTCTATCCCTATCACAACTACAACGACTGAAACTCAGGAGGGACAAGGCTAATGGAAGAACTTTTAAGAAAGGTAAAAAAAGAGCTTGACGCTATCGGAGATAAAGGCCTTACTTCTTCTAATCTTGAAACAACATATAAGCTAATTGATATTTATAAGGATATTAAAGAAGCTTGTTATTATGAAGATTAGGTTGGTAAGAGCCTTGATAGAGATGACCGTTATCGCGGCGACACTTATCGAGATGGCAGACGCACCGATAGAGAATATGAAATAAGGTCTTATTATCCTTCAGATAGCAAACATGACCGCTATCTCAATAAAATGAGAGAAGGCATGCATGATTATGATGAAGGAAAAATGAGATATAGAGATGGTGACTCAAAAGACAGAATGATAGATGGTATTGAAATGACAATGTCTGCTCTCGTCAACTTCGTAGAAGACTTGATAGACTTTGCAGAAACATCATCTGAAAAAGAAATAGTTAAAAAATACGTAAACAAATTAAAGAGCCTATAATTTGGGTTATTAGTATTATAATAATAATCCCTTAGGGCGGCACGTTGATGATTGCAGTGTAAGGGCAATTGCCTTAGCTACTAGCTAGTCTTGGGACAGGACTTACATTGAATTATCAGAATTTGCTCGCCAGCAAGGAATAACTTTTTCAGAAATCGAGTTTATTAATCAATACTTATCTAATAAATATCCCCGATATTGCTTGGAAAATGGGATTAAAACTTTAGGAGATTTTATTAAATTAAATCTTAAAGGACGATGGTTATTAACAATGTCTGGTCATATTACTTGCGTAATAGATGGAACTTGTTATGATACATTTGACCCATCTGACCGAATAATACGGGGTATTTACAAAGTAAAATAAAAAGAACCAGACTATTGCCTGGCTCTTTTAAAAGAGGTATCATAAAGAGAGAGCGATTTATTCGTTCTCTCTTTTTTTTAAAATTGAATTATTTCTGAGTTCTTATGTTGTCCAACAGCCCAGCTAGCAATAAGAACTGCATCAGCCTCATCTTGAGTAACACTGACATCATAAAGTTTTTTAACTTTAAGTTGTGCATTACGTTTGCGGTCTGTTCGATTTTTACCTTTTATATCTGAAAAATGTCTCCAAGTGGCGGCAGGAACAACAATATAAGGAATACCATTTTCATAACAATAATTTTTTAAGACACCTTGTAAATGAGCAAGTTTCTTAAAAACAAGAACCGCATCTCCTTCACAACCACTTCGAGTTGTAAATTTTTGGAGTTGAATATCTTCAAAAATAACCTCATCAGGTTTCCATTTCTATATCATAGAAGCAACCCAATATTTTGTCTGAGCAATTCTTTCTGTACTTTTTACACCATCAGAACTCCATTTTCCAAAATTAATAAGTGAATTATCATCAAAAACTGCCCAGCCAGAAGTAATACTAGCTTGGTCAAAAGCAAGAATACGATAACCTTTCTTTTTAGGAGCAGTTATTTCTAATGTTTCTTTATTTTGATGAAAAGGATTAGATTTACAAATTGGACACTCGTAGTTGCCACGACGCCATTTCTCATAACAAACAAAGTTGATGTGCCCTTCTGGACACACCGCTTCTAAGTCTGTCTTTAAATTTTTATATTCAGTTGATTTTAATTTCCAGCCTGCATTTTCAAAATCTTTCCGAATTTCTTCTATTTTAAATTTTGTCGCCAATTAAATCAACTCAACGGCCGCTGCTACCAAAACCGCCTGTACTTCTTTCAGTATCATCAGAAATAGTAGCAACCTCCTTCCATCTAATCATTGGAACTGGAGAGATGATAAGCTGAGCAATCTTATCTCCAGTTTTAATCTCATAAGGTGTATCAGCGGTATTATGAAGAATAATGCCTACCTCTCCACGGTACGCACTATCTATTGTTCCTGGAGCATTGGCAACTCGAATACCAGTTTTTGCTGAAAGACCACTACGAGGTCTAACTTGAATTTCATAACCAACTGGAATTGCAACTTTTAGACCAGTCTTAATAATTTTTGTTTCTCCTGCCGCAATAGTAACATCTTCTGAAGAGAAAACATCTGCACCAGCATCCGTAGGATGAGCATACTCTGGAAGCTTAGCTGTATCTGAAAGCTTTTGAATTTCTACTGTAATTCTCTCTCTCGGCACTTCATAAAGTTCAAGTGTTGCAACTACTGCTTTAGAAAGAAGAGTTGAGAGAAATTTTTTCTTATTTTCAGAAAGGGAATCATCAACCTTAATCTGTTCAATAAGTTTTGCAATTTCTTTCTTTTCCGCCGCAATATCAATATTTGGAATTGTTTGAAAGTTAGCAAGAATTTCCTTTTGAAATTCTGTTGAGTTCAAAGTATCAGAGAGAGTTGCAATTAACGTATCATACATCTTATCAAATACTTCATCTGGTAATTGAATAATTTTTTCAAATTGTTCCCAAACATCAGCCGGCATCTTTCCCTGAGTTTTTAGTGCATTTTCAATATTTACATTCATTTGTTATCTATACCTCCTATAAGTGAAAGGACTGAACTTGTTTTTACAACGTCATCAGCAATGCCATAGCGGATAGCTTCATCAGTGCTAATCCACCAATCGTCATTAATATGAGATTCATATTCATCATTGGTAATTTTAGTTTTTTCAAGAACAATATTCTTCATATCCTTCAAAAGTCTCTTATAAAAGTCAGCATATTGCAAACATTTCTGAGCATCTCCCATAAAACCACCGCTACCTTGATGAAAGAGAAAATAAGAATTAGGAAAAGAAACTCTATATTTTCCTGCTAAAAATATAATAAATCCTGCACTCCAAGCCTTACCGCAGTTCCAAGTAATTACTGGTGTTGGACACAGGCAAATTGCATTATAGATAGCATATCCTGCTGAAAGACTGCCACCACAAGTATCAATCATAATACTTATTGGCTCTCTTTCATCCTCTGGAACTCTATCAAAATCATCAATACCACTCCAAAATTGCAGAGCAGTAATAACTTCTTTTGCTAATTTATCTGTAATCTCTTCATTAATACGAATAACACGATTAATAAAATCAAAAGTTTTTGTACTTTCTTCTGGATTAATTTGAGTTAGCGGATTAGTGCAGAGTCTAAAAAGGTCTCCTTCTTTATAAGAGTCTGGTACATCAACCGCCTGCTCATAGAATTTTTCCATTTCTTTAATAAAATCTTCTTTTGTCTTAACTGTTCCATCATCTTTAGTTAATGAAAATACTTCACTTTGTTTACTCATTACTTATTATCCTCCATCTTTTTTCTTTCCTCTTTAAGCTCAGTAAGCTCTCTTGCGAGTTCTGAAATACGAGGATTATAAATAAAGGTTGTAAGAGTTAAATGATTAAGCTCATCTTCTTTTTCTTTTATTTTAAAATTAAGATTTTCTAAGTCTGTCATTTAAATTATTCCTCCTTTATTTTATAATATAATTATATCATAAAAGACCAGTAAAGTCAAAAGTTGAGGTATCAATTTTTTGAGGAGATGTTTTAAGCATAAGACGTAAATCAGTAGGTGCGGCGGCAATAAGTAATTGGACTGATTTATCAGATTGAAAATAATCAGCGAAAGATAAAGAAGTTTTATGAGAACACCATTCTCCTATCTTTTTTCCTAAAGGAGTTTTTAAGTAACAATAATTATTTTCTGTTCTTCCTATTGCTAAATAGTAAAGACCCTGTGCCGCTGCCCTCAAATTTGCATGATAATCACTTTCATTCTCTTTATTTCGGAGAAAAGGAAAGACATTTTTAGGATTAGAAGCATATTCTTTGAAAAAGTCTTCATCATATTCAAAATCTATTTTAAGCTGATTTTTAAAAACAACTCTGTACTTATCAAAAAGTTCCATCTATTTAGGGTCGCGGCACTGTATACCAAAGATAAAATTAAATTTATAATTTTTAAATTCTTCAATAAAATCAAATGCGTCTTCTCTGTCAAAATAATTTTGGTCTGCTACATAGATAGAAGTTTTTTCTTTTTTAAAACCAGATAAATCCCTATTCTCAATTCTTATATGAGAATTTCTTTTGAGAGATTCAAAGTTAGTATTAAGCTTATCAAAGAAAGGTTCATAAATCAAGTAAGATGGCGGCACATTGTAATAAACAAAGTCTAAAGGATAAAAAGTTTGATAAAAACCTTGACCATAAATGTTCTTTTTGCTGCCTGTTAAAATAAGAGTTTTTGGTACAATAGTTGAAACTCTTTCTTTAAAATAGATAATTTTGTCAAAACGTCCTTCATCAGTTTTAGGAGTTAGCATTGTAACCATATCACCTTTTTGTCGGTGATAATTGGCTACTTTTGCTAATTCAAGATTGGGATAGGTTTTTTGTCCATTATGCCAGAGGTCAATATCATAAAGCCCTAAGTGCATTATTCTTCAACCTCCACTCTATCAGTTTGACTGTCTGTAATAAAACCATTTTCAATCTTGTTAATTTTTGTGAAGAGAGGATAAGGGGTTGATTTGTATTTTTTTGGAATAAAAGTATCATCTCTTTTAATGCCTGTAATAATTAATTTATTACCTCTTTCAAACCACGATTTTTCCAAAACGTGTTTCTTTCCTTCTTCATCTTTTTCAAAAATTCTTTTATCCCATACGCCAAATTGATTTTTCCAAATCTTCAAAGTTACAACACCCGTCGTTGTAAGTAAGGTGACTGTGCTTTTATTTTTATTTTTATCAATTACAGTTCCTGCAATTCGATGTATTTTAAACAAAGTAATTTCATCACCATTTTTTGTTGTGAATGTTCTATCTAACTCATTGGACTCAAGCTTATTGTAATCATCTATATCATAAATATCTGTTCGCAAGTCTTGCAACTCGTGATTATGATAATAAAAGCTTAAACTATCCATTTCCCATTTAGAGATATTTCCTTCGCAATATTTTTCTTTATTTTCTTGTAATAATAAGTTATTTAATTTATTAAGAATTTCCTGCTGATTATCTTTCATCCATTTGCGCATTGGGTCCATACCTTTCTTATAAATATTATCCCAATCTTTCTGTGCTATCATTCCTTCAATACCATTTTCTGTTATTGATTGTTGAGTTAAAAGACTATCATCATAATTATCTAAGTAAAACTTTAAAGCAATTTTATCTAATTTATAAAAAGTTTTTACTTTAAAATTCTTAATATATTTATTGAAATTATAGAGACGTCTTTCAAAATCTAATTCTTCTGGAATTAAATCTTTTTCAATTAACATCTTCATATTCTGCAAAGTAATTCTCTTCTTTTTATCTGTTATAAGATTAAGATATTCGTCCATAATTTCTTCTCTTGATTTGTTCTTATATAAATTATCAAAAGCTCCAGACTTAATAAGAGAAATCATCTGTGTTTTATTTACCTTAACTTTTTCAAGAAAATCTTCGATATTTTGAAAAGGTCTTTGCTTTAATATGTCTTTTATAAGCTGATTACCAACCCGCGTGATACCTCTTAAACCATAAAGTATTACGCCCTCCGAAACTAGAGGAGAAAAGGTTAGAGTTGATTTATTTATATCTGGAAGAGAAAACTTTAAACCTCTTGACTTCATTTTTCCAATTGCAGCAGCGATTTTACCGTAATCCGTACTAGAGTTTTTTATTTTCTTCTCTTCTTCTTTATCTTCCTCGTCATCTTCGTCTTCTTTTTCATCTTCATTAATTTCATCCGATAAATTCATTGCTCCCGAGTCAACAATAAGATTTGCTGTATCCCAATAAATAATAGGATATCTATAAGCTAAATTCATTTCTTGTAGAGCAACTATTGAATAAGCAAGGGTATGCGCGGCATTCCTACCACTCCATATTTCTATGGCCGCCAATGGCGTTGTGGTCTAGACTATACAATCGTCCTGTTAAATTTTAAAACAGGCGGAGTTATTATAGTCGTTGAACGTTTGTCTTAATTTTTTATATTTTCTTTCCATACCAAATGGTTTGTCATAAGATAAAGTTATTAATTTTAAAACATTATTATAGTCAGCAGAATAAACTTTCCAAAGACCATTAGTTTCATTTTGAGAAAAAGCTTTGTGAATATCAGTCATGTACATTTTATTCTCTAACGTGTAAACTAACCAATCAGCAAAACTTTCAGAAGCGGTGTATATTATAAATTGTGGAGCACCATAAGATGTAGGTGTTACATTGCCATCTCCATCTATTATTCCTCGAATTAAATAAGGAATAAATTTTTCTTCGTCTAAAGATAATTTAGGTCCTTCTAAAGTTAAACTTTTATTTCTGATAACACCATATTTTTTTAAATTTTCAACCAATTCCTTTTCTGTTAAAACAAGTCTAAATCTAGTTTTTTTATTCTTATCATTACTTTTTATTGTAGTATAATTTTTACCTATTCCTTTAGATAGAAAGGCTATACAATCTTCATCTGTAAGGTCTAATCCTACATCATATTCTCTTGTTGAAATATAGCCATCTGTTAAAAGTAAACCCAAATAATAAGCATCAAAATGATTATTAATTCGTTCAAAAGTATAATGATATCCTTTTCGATTTATTCTGGCTTGTTCTATTAATTCTTTATAATTTTCTCCATAATGTTTTTTAACTTTATCTATAATAGATTTCTTTGTGGCAAAATTATATTTTACCATTAAATCTTTGACGGGCGTGCCATTAATATATTCTTGCACTAATTGTTTTTCTTGTTCATTAGATAATTTTTTGTAACCCATCGTATTCACCTCCATAAAATATGTAATCTTTTATGGAAGATAATATAAATTTTTAAGACACTTCGATGCGGATTATCCAATCCTTAATGATTTTACCTTACCGACTTTCATTACTATCGCCGCCATATGCATCACTACTATGGTTTGGTTATTAAGGCTCTAAGGACGTTCCCGCAGTTTAAACTCTTTTTTACTATATATTACTATATAGGGATTCCATGCTATTAAAATCCGTATCCTCTATTCATTGCAATAAGGACTTTCCAAACATAATTACATAAGGCTGCTTCACAATTCTTTTCTTTTGTAACTTCAAAAAATTCTTTCTCAAGTTGCTCATACTCCGCAGGTTTCTTTTTAGAAATCGCCTTACGCAGTCTATCTGCCCAAAGCAAACTAAAGCCACCTAACTCTGGCTGCTGAACCAACATCATAAACTGCTCTTGCTGAATACATAGACCATAAGAAATTTTCAAAATTTTTTCAAGAACTTTTTGTCCTTTTTTACTTACTCCATATGCGTCCATTTCTTGATACCATAGTTGAGGGTTCTTTTTAAAACGAGCAAACTTTTCGATAGGCTGTTCGCCACCCTTTTCTTGCGCCATAAGACGAATAACTGCATTAAGAGCCGCTAAATCATCTACTGATTCAGGCTTTACCGCTGCTATTCCCTTAATACCACTTTGTTCTGTCATTTGAAACAGACTTTCAATCTTATGGTCGTGTATCATTCTCCACATATCAGGAGAAGTTCTATCTATATTATAAACGCCTATTGCATCTTCATAGCGCTCTCTTAGAGTTTTGTTCTTATCAAGATAGCCGTCCTCTGTCAGAAGGTCAATACAAGCTCTTTCTCTGTCCAAAGCTTCTATCGACAGCAAGTCAATTTTTAATGAACCTACATCTTCAATTGTATGCAAATCAAATTGAGTTACTATATCTCCATTAGTAGTTCTCATTTGTGCGGTTGTATTTGTAATAGGTTCATCATAAAATACCACTCCGCCGGCGTGGCTACCTACTCCACAGCATAAACCAGCTATAAATTTAGCTACTGTCCAAAGATTATGATATTTTCCGTCCATTAACTCTCTGAATTTCATATCTGGAGCAATGCCATTTTCTTCATCACCGTAGTAAGTCTGGTCAAGTGTTCTTTGCTGACCTCTGTCTGATTTAATAAAAGAAGCAATATATGCTGCTTCGTCTGGGTCAATGCCTAAACCTCTCGCCGCAGTTAAAATAGAAGATTTTGTTGCCTCTGTACGAATAGTTAAAACTTTAGAAACTCTGTCAACGCCATAAGTATCTTGTAGTGCCTTATAAACTTGTGCTCGCTTACCCCCTTCTATATCCAAATCCACGTCTAACGGGCTGACTCTTTCTGGATTTAAGAAACGGAAACTATAAGTTTTTGTAGTTTCTCTTAAAGGATTAATTTGAGTTATATTTAGCATATTTAAAAGAATGAAACCTAGACCAGAACCTCTTGATGGTCCCATTAAAGAATCTCCTTTATTCCAGATAACATCAACATAATCTCTAAGATTTAAAAGATAAGCACTCCATTGAGTGTGCATCTTTTCTGACGCTAAACGAATTGCTTTTAAATTGTCATCAATCGCTTCAAAAGTTTTTTCATTGTTATATTGCTCTGGGTCTATCAAAATTTTTCTTACTATTGCCGCGGCAAGGTCACGATTTTCTTTATGTGAAGAAGTATAAAAATATTCCAACTCCAAAATTTTATCTTTAAAAAGATTAAATTCTTTTTCAGTAATAGTATCTACTGTTAAAGGAATATAAACAATTCTCGTTGGTCTAGTTAAGTCATAATCTTCACACTTCTCATAAATTGTCTTTGTGTTATTCATCCACAAAGAAACAGTTTCTTCATCTAGGGATTCGTCCATATAAGAATGAATTTCTTCTCTACTCATCATATAAGTTGAAGCATAAAAGGCTGCCGTTTCTCTGTCTCCTTCTTGTGAAGTAAGAAAAGCGTGATGAATTGATTCATCTTCTTTTTTAAGATAGTGAGCATCAAGAGTTATGATAACAGGAAAATTTAATTCTTCTGATAATTGTTTATAAAGTTTATTAACAATAATTTGCTCTTTATTGAAAGACGGCTGGGTTTCAAGGAAGAAATTTTCTCTTCCGCAAATATCTGAAATATGAATTATCCATTGTTTAATATACTCCCACTTTTCTTCTGTTGGAGAATTGTGATAATCAAGTAGAAGCTGACTCGGCTTTGAACCTAAACAAGCTGTGCTAAAGATAACATGCCCCCGCTCTTTACCGACTATCTCTTGTAAATCAGTGTAGTAAGTTGGAACTCTGCCCATTTTTCCTGTGACAAAATAATGAGACCACGCACGAGTTGAGAGTTCTCTTATTTGGCGATGCCCTATCTCATCTTTGGCTAAAAGAATAAAATGATAAAATTTATCTATTCCTCTCTCGTATGTTTCTTTACATAGACCATTTTTGCATAAATAAATTTCATTGCCTCGAATAATTTTAAAATCAGGATATTTTTCCCTTATTTTCTTTTCAATTTTCTGACAATTTATTGCTTGTGCAATAGTTTCATGGTCAGTTATAGCAATAAAATTATGTTTTAATACATCAGCAGCATACCAACATAAATCTTCTAAACGATTTGTGCTGTCTCTTAAACGGAAATTCGAGTAATCTGTATGGTTATGTGCTGAACCAAAAAATTCTTGCATTTAAAATTATCCCTCCTAAAAGATTAAAGATACTTACAAAGTTCTTTTTCTTTTATTTTCTATAATAATTATACCATTATTTTTTTAAAAAGTCAAGTTATAATAAGTGCCGCCAGACCATAGGCCGGCGGCGCAATATCACCAACGTTTAACTATTTTACAAATGTAATATGAGCTAACTACTTCTCCTTTAGCTTTCTTTTCCTTAAGAGTAGTTGAATAACTTACAATCTCAAAGCCTTCTGTTCTTGCTTTTTCCTTAAAGCTTTCAATAAGAGCCTTTGCTTCTTCCTCTGTTCCAACAGTAATTTTCATCTGTCTGTTTAATCAATTCATAATCCATTCTTAAAGTCCTCCTTAAAAATCGTATTTTGAAATTTCTTTAATTTCAATTTCATCTATCTGAATTTGTGGTGTCATGCGGCCGCCCCAATGATTTACATTTGCTCGGCCGGCAGCAGTAATATTAATTTTATCTGAATAAGACTTAATTTGGTCAATTAACTCAGTTGCTTTAAATTTAATATATGTTACTCCATTAAAAATAAAGCGAATTGTGTCAGCGTTCTTTCCAATAATATTAATCGTTTTTGGGTCAATTGTAATGTCTTCCGCAATAATAATTGGCTCTTTACAACCTTGACCATAAAGAGCTTTACCTCGGTCAAGCTCCTCAATCATTGTTGGAAGATAAGAGCAATTACCTTTTACAACAAAATCTGCTTCATAGAAACCTTCATTAAAGTTAATGTCTTTAAGCGTTTCATTTGCATAAGCATTGAGTTTGTCTATATTACCAAGTGGAAGTGATGCGCCGGCGGCGTTTGCGTGCAAATTACTATAATTTCTTATAGGTTTAGACTATTTCTTACTATCATAATGATAGAACCCCATTTCCAATTACGTATCAATAGTAATTGTACTCTCCTTTATTGGAGATAGTCGTTACAGGCTTCACATTAAGTGATTCCCACGAGATTACCATATTCTTTAGAACTTAGGCTTCCTCGTTAGCCAGATTTTTCTGACCCCGTTGATAAACGGCAAGGGAGTTACGGGCCATAAGTCGACCCTCGCAATAATCAATCAAATGGCTGTCTTGTAAAAATTTCTGAAAGTTTTTTAGTTCAGATTCTTCTCTTCCTCTCATTGAGCCTTTAAGTTTTCCATCTGGACTTGTTCTTCCAAGTATAACTGGTTTCTTATGCTGTGCCGCAACACCCATTGCACATAAACCTGTTAGAGTATTTGGTATATCAAGTTCATCGGCATTAAGAATAAGAATTTTGTTATTTTCCAAACAATTATCCATTATTTGAATATTAAGCATTTCGATTGCTTTGTCTTTTTCTCTATTCTGTCGAGCCTTAGCATTAACGCAATTTCTTACACTCTGAGTGCTGATTGTCTCTGTAAGTCCTTTTTCTCCTCGTTTTGTAGAAGGAACGAGTTCATTCGGAGTGATAAAAGCTTGAAAAAGACGTTCCTTTTCAATTGAATTACCAACTCGAATAAGAGCATTGATAAGGGGAGTGATATAAAAAGCAACTCCTATTTGCGTTAGTGGACCGTCGCCCAAAGAATAAGACTGTTTTTCAACTAAGTCTTTAAAAAATTGATTGCGAAGATATGAAAGACCGTAATCACAAATATAACGATTTTCCAAAGTAAGCATTGCCATCATATCACTTATGAGACCAAGTGCAACTAAATCTATATAATTCCAAATTAAAAGGTCATCGCCTGGCTCTTCTAACTGTTGTCTTTCTTTTACTTCAAAATATTCAAAGAATTTATAAACTACTCCAACACCACTTAAATCTTTATTGGAATAATTTTTTGAGAGTTGATTATTAATAACAACTGCGTTTTCACTGTAGGTTGGTGCATTATGATGGTCAAGTACAAGTATATCGTATCCCATTTCTTTGAGAGCTTTATGACTATCATAATCATTACTGGAACTATCTGCACAAACTATAAGGTCAGCTACTTTATTTTTTGTAAGGTCTTTTAGAAGAGTATCAAGACCATGTTCTTTTCCGTCTGGAATATGATAAGCAAGTTCAAAATTGAAGCCTTCCTTATTTTTATAATTATCTGTTAGATAGTTGTAAAAAAGTGCCGAAGAAGTGAACCCATCGACATCTGGTTTTTATACCCTGTCTTTCGACATATTTAAAAAATTCTAAAATCTATTATATTTTCTGTCCATCCAAACAGTAGCATTATCATATAGGAGATGATAAAACTCTTTAATATGGTTTCTTCACCTCCTTTTTACTTTATCTATTTATTTAGATTTTAGAATTAAGGGAATGGACTATACCTTCACTTTCGTGTTCCTATTATAGTCTCTGAGCGTTCTTCTTATTTTAAGAAGCTTCGTTGCGTCTGGTTACCCAATTCTTAACGATGTTACTATACCTTGGTCGCTAGCCTCGCCGCAATAATATCACTATTATTGTTTAGTTGTTAAGACTCTAAGGGAGTTCCCGCAATTTAAGGAATTTAATGTGAACCCAATAATTAATCCACTATCAACAAAATTTTACTGCCGGCCGTCAAATGTTTCTTCAACATCTGATATCCCTCTTCCATATGGTCAAAGCCTTGAGGCGACAATTCATTCTAAAGAGTTGGATAAAAGAAAGAGTGCCTAAATTCTGGGGTATCATCTTTTGAAAGAATACCTCTATCAATTAATAACTCTTCAAGAAAATTACTTGTAATTTCTTTTTTAGTTTTTCTTATGTACTTCAAACATAAATCGCTCCTTTATATAATTTTTTAAAAGTTTCTTGTCCTTTATCAAATGGGCTGTCTTTTAAGTTTAATAGCTCTTTTGTATCCCAAAGAAAACCCATTTTACATCTGTTTTTATATTTTAAACAAATTTTTTTTAATTTGTTATAATAAAGCTGCTGTTCTTTCCAAGTTTCCCCTTCTTTATCAAAACAAATTAAAATTGTTCTTGCTCCGGCGGCGGCCAATAATTCAAATTGATAAGTATGAAATGAACTGCCACAAGCCGCAACACAAATATTGTTTTCTTTTCCAAACATGGTTTCATATTGAAGGACACTCTTTTCACCTTCTGCTACTAAAGCAATTCCAGTTCTTTTAATATTATCCTTAACTAAATTTAATCCATAAAGATTGTAGCCTAACGGATGATTAAGAAGTTGACCTTCAATTTCAACAGGCATATACTTTATACCGGCTTCTACACTTTCTTGATTTAATGCTCTACCTCTTATTCCAATTAATTCGCCTTTTTCATTATAATGAGGAATAATAACCTTATTCTCTTTAATATCATATAAAATATTAAAATGTTTCATTACTTCTTCGCTTATTCCATCATTTAACCATTCTGGTGTTGGATTAAAAGTATAAACATTTAAAAGATTGGGATTAAGAACTTTTAATTGAACATTAATTTCTTTTTCTTTATACTTTTCAAATTGTGGTTCATAAGGTTCATAAAAAGTTTGCTGCGCCGGCGTAAGGTCACTTTTTTCTTTTATTTTTAAAACAATATCTTTATAGAAATTATACTTAATTCCTAATAATTCATATCGTCTTTTAAATAACCCAATTAAATCAAACGAGTCACCGCAACCTGTATAACAATGAAACAACTTATTTTTCTTGTAATAATAAAGTTTCATTGAAGCATTACTTGGGTCAACATTATGACAAATAGTTTTAAAAATTATTGCTGTGGCAGTATCTTGATATTCATCTGACCCAAGCTCAGTTACAAGTTCAATGACTCTTTCATCAGAAAGAGATTGACATATTTCATTTAAATCGTCCATTCATTTTTCCTTTATATCAAATCTTCAAAATCCATTTCGTGTACCATTTTACGACGTTCTTGCTGATTTCCAAAAGCTTCTTCAATATCATTTGCAAATTGAGTTGGATACTTTTCAACAAATGCAGAAATAAGCTCTTGAGCATGTTCATCAGTTACGACGCCATTATTATAACATTCTTCTAATTCGTCCATTTCTTTTGTTCGTTCTACTTTAAAATCAATAATTTGGAACTCTTCAATAATTTTGTTATCTGGAGTTGTCACAAATAAATCATGCCGCCTTAAAGTACCAAGGTCCATATATGACCAAATTCTACACATTGTCCAACGTCCTCGTCTATTTTTAAAAACGTCAGTCACAAGATTTGGACTATAATTGAAACGCGCCCTAAAACCATCTACCATTTTAAGTTCTTCTGGAGTTGGACGTGACATTATACACGCAAAATCGACTAGATTAACTATTGCACGTGACCCTTGTACATTACGAAAGTCCATAAAGCCTCCAGTTTTCTCATCATTATTACTTACTTGTGTTGCTGTCATAATAAAAGCATCAAGTTCAATTGCAAGATTTTTTAAACAAGTTGTGAACAAACGCAAAGCAACCATATTCATCTTTTGTTTCCAAAAGTATAGACTATATTTCACCATATAGGTATAACTCTTTCGGTTCTCATTGGCTTCGTTACCTAAGCCAAGACACGTATCAATAGTGTCCCTACTTCCTCATGACAAGGAATAGTCGTTACAAACTGTTTTTATTAGAATAATTTATTTTACTCTAATAAAAACGTTCTCGGTATTACCTGCTATCTTACGGAAGACCGTAGGTTCTCTTAGTCAGCTTATTCGTCTTTTATAAAAATGCCATCTCGCTATTTGCATTAGTCTTATTTAGCTGATACCGATAGCCGCCTTAGCGACCCCGCTGATAAACGGTTAAGTTATTTTGAGGACATTACTTTTAGTTTATCCTCACGAATCTTTAAATCTCTAAATTCATTGAGCATTGCGGGAGAAGAAAAAATATAATCATAAAAGAAGTACTCAACTCCTTTTTGAAATGAATACTTATGAAAAATATTTTTAACCAAAGAAGAACAAGGGTCTGGTATTCTTACAAAAAGAAAATTATCTTTATATCTTTCCATAATATCCAAAGCTTTAGTTATTCTATCCATATGTTCTTCTCCAAAAGTACCGTACAGAAAGCGTTCTTCATTAATATCTGTAAGATAAGCTAAAATCATTGTTTGAATTTCAGCAAAATCTTGCTCTGTCATTATATAAAGAACAGGTTCACAAACTCCTGTTGCCTCCCATCTTTCACTTACTCTATCATAACGAATTGGATAAGCAATTTGACACGCATCCGCAACCATTGTTCTACTTTTACCTATTCCACTGGCCGCCGACCGCAGATATAAAGTACCCTTACGTCCACCACGAGTTATTGTATTAAAAGCTTCTCCTTGAAGTTTAATACCTACTTCTGGTCTTATTTGTAATTTTTTTATAAGCTCTCTTATCCCATCAAAAGCAGTTCCTTCTTCAACTAACTGATTTTCAGAATATTTATTCTCCAAAACTGCCATTTTACCTTTTAGCTCTTTAATTATATCAGTAGGAGTCATCTTTTCAAACTTATCATTAATTTCATTTGATTTTGGATTAAATAAATCCTCACAATAGAATCCACTAATATCTTGTCCAGATTTTTCAAGCTCTCTCAAAAGAGCAAATTTTTTAAATCTATTATAATAATAATTAAAATTTTCTGGCTCACAATAAGCTTCACAGTCTTGCATAAATGCAATTCCATTCTCTTTTTGAATTAATCCTGCAGCGGCTTCGTTTGATTGCAAATAAGTATCTATATCAACAGTTCTAATTTTTTCTGCCCCACCGGCATAAAGATTATAAATTGCTGAATAAATATAGCGGTCTAGGGGCATAGAAAAATCAGATGGTTCAAGTTGATACTTATCTGTATCGCTTAATAAAGATGGCTTCTGCATTAAAGTTCCTAAAATCTGTATAACAGTTTTTCTGTCAACTTTAACCATAGGCATCACTCTCCTAATGTATTTAAGTCAATCATTTTTTTCTTTTTCTTTGGATTAAAATAATCTTTTGGATTATACTTTATTTCCAGTCTATCTTTTTGAAGTTGTCTTTCAATAGCTTCACCAATTTCATCTGCTTTCTTTGCCTGATTATGATAATATTGTCTTGCTCTTTCATAAACATATTCAATAATACCAATTGTTTTATACTGTTCTTTAACAGGATGATGTTCTACTTCATAAAAATATTTAAGAGTTAGTAACTGTCCACGATAAGGATAACCTTTTGCTTTATATTTTTGCATAAGAGCTAGATTATGAGCACTTACTGGCTCTTCTTCTGAATTAATTCCAAATAATCTTATAATATAAAAGAATAAGGCATCTCTATCATCATATTGATTTTTTACTTTCTTTAAATTTTCTTCATTCAAATAACGCTTAACAGTAGCATTTGAAATACCTATCTCTCTTGCTACCTAAGACATATTAAGACATTCTGCATAAAGAACATTAATTTTTTCAATTATCTCTGGAGTTATTTTAACTCTTTTCTTCGGCTCACTTGCTGCTGCGGCTCCAGCGTAAAGATTAAGATACTTAGAAACCGTTGAAGCAGAAATGCCAAGTTCTTTTGCAACTCTTGCTTTAACTCCATATTTCTTATAAAGAATAGGAATTTGTTCTATTATTTCTTTATTAATTTTGCTCATTTAATTCCACCTTTTATCTTTTCTTTTATAATATAATTATATCATAAAAAAGAGAAAAAGTCAAGATTTAAATTATAATCTTGACTTTTCTTTTTAATTAAATATTACCAAGTAGATTGTCAAGATAATCTGCCGCTCTAGCAGTAATACTTCTTTCAACAGACTGTAAACGAACAGTTGAAAAAATTTTAGAAAATTCTGGAGATTCACTCAAATGAAGCAAAAGCTTCAATCCGCTCTTATTTTTAAAGATTTCAGAGTCAGTCTGTTTAAGGTCTCCATCAAAAAAGATACGGCTCCCTTGTCCACAGCGACCAATAAGAAGTTTGATGTGGTCTTCTGTAAGATTTTGAGCTTCATTAACAATTATAATTGAATCTGTAAAATTACGACCTCTCATGAATCCCATTGGAACTACTTCGAGTTCTTCTTCTTCAAGCTTACGATTAATTTGGTCGATACCGATGAGGTCTACAAGTGGACCAATTTGACCTACTGTTTTACTAAGAACATCACCAGGAAGGCTACCAATATCAATTGTATTTGCTGCAAAGGCGTTATTTGGAACATAGACAATTTTACGAATGTTGCCTTGCTCAAGCTGCCAAAGAGCATAATTATTCAGTAAGTAACTTTTGCCCACGCCAAAGCTACCACCAGCATAGAGAATGGAGCTAGATGATGTTGTAAGAGCATCAAACAAGCAAATCTGTTCGTCATTCTTTGGAGTAACTTTTCCTACATATTTATTTTTAAAACCTTGATTTTGCAGAACTCTGAGTTCTCCATTTCTATAAACGCAATTACAATTTGTTTCATATTGCTCTTTTTGAGTATATTTATCAAGAACTTTACTGTTTTTATTTCTAATAATTACATACTCATTTTCTCGAATGTCTGGTAATTTAGTTTTTCCAGAAAGCAAATCATCAAATTCTTTATTATATCCATTTTCATCAAAATCAAGATTTAAATATCGAACGCCTGTGTAGATTTCTGTGCCGCCATATCCTCTATTATCTATGTTCTGAATGTTAGCTTTGACCTTCAAGTAAACATCATTAGTAATAAGAACTGCATCTTCCATTGTCGCGACTTTAAGTAACTTATCATCAACAGCAACTTTCTCATTTTCATAAGTTGAGTTCCATTTTAATTTATCTAAATTACGAGAAATCACTACTGCGGCACGACGTGCTTTAAAAGCAACTTCTGAATTTACATTAAGTTTTAATCCATCAAGTTCTCTTAAAGTATCTGTTGCAATAATAATAATATTCTCTTCTTGCTGAATAATCTAAGGATAATCAAGTAGGACACAAGTGTCTACAAGAATTGGTTTATTCATTTATTTCCTCCTTAAAAAGAAAAGGTAGAAGATAATTCTCCTACCTTTCCTTTAATTATATATTAGAACGAATTTCAGTAAGAACTTCTTCTAGTTTATCTTTCTGGTCTGGTAGAATTTCACTAAATTTAATTGGTTTACCAAATTTTGTGTGCAATATCTGAGTTGCCATATCCACCTTTCCTTTTGAAATTAGCTCTGTCCAAAGCTCTTTAGCATCTTCCATAAGTTCATCAAAACTTCTTTGTGTATAAGGATTTTCTTCATTCGTTGCCTCGCCGCCTGTTGCTTCAACTTCCTTGTCAATAGCATCATAGATAGCATCTACAAGTTTATTGTAATCAAGCTCTACTCGCGGCACAATGTAACGATAACGAGATTTTGCAAGATATCTATCACCAAGCTCATCTCTAAAGAACATAAATCTCTTGCGAACAGGCTTTTCTGCTGTACCAACGTTAATTTCTCTAATGTAAGCAATTAGGTCAACCATCTTGTTTACAATATCAAAAGGACGCGCCGGCAGAGCAGGAACAATTTCTGTATATTCTTCGCCTTTTTCGTTTTTAAATGTTTTCTCGGCTGAGTGAGAAATGAAGATTAAACCGTAACCGCTATAAGCTAAGTCACGAAATGTGCCAGAAAATTCTTTCTTAGCCATATCATATCCCTGCAATTTGTTATCTTAAAAGTTTTTTATCTTTTAATTCTTACAATTGTTATTCTTGTAAGTTCAGCATATCTTTTTAACTTCATCCGAAGTTTGATAGTCTCGTGCGATTTTATATCATTTAATTAATTATAAAAGATGTTTCCATTTAAGCAATTCAAGATATTTTTCATATTTTCTTTTTAAAAATAAAGAGTTGGGAGTATAAAGAATATCAAAAAGTTTTTTACATTCTTCCGTATAACAATATAATCTATACATTGGAATATTTCTACCTTTCATTCCAGTTGTAGAAATTTTTGTATTTATATCATAATATTCTTTTAAAAATACAGATAAATCTTCTAAAAATTTATAATTTACACTATTAAGATGAAAACTTATACTATATTCATTTTTTGTAATACTGCCGTCTCCATCAAAAAATCCTCTAATATAATCTATCCAATATTTTTTGTCTAAATTATAAGGAGCATGAAATTCAGAGCTATAAGTTTTATTAGGGACAATTCCATAATTAGAAAAAACTTCCTTAATATTTTTAGACCAAAATAACAATTTATTTTTAACGTAACCATTACCGCATTGATAAATTTTTATTGGCCGTTCAGATTTTAATTCTGTTCTTATTTGTTTTAGAATTTCAATATCTTGTGAAGATAACTCTAAATCTAATCGGTTTTCAGAAGAACTAACATTTCCATCCGCCGCCCAAAAACCCATAATATATGCCATATTAGGGGACTGGACATTAAAATAGTTATCGTCAATGGAATATTTTCTCTCTCCTCCAACTTTACGAATTGAAATATTATTTTCTACTAATACTCGTTTGACAATTTTATCGGATACATTAAATTCTTTTCCAGCCTTTTTAAGACCTTGATTAAGAATAGTATAATTATAAATTATTTTTTCTTCTTGCTGTTTAGTTAGGTATTTCTTCATCCGAAGTAATCCTCCTTTTATACCTTATTTAAATGTTTAATAATCGTATGCGTTGCGCGTGTTTAAACTTTTAAATTTAAACTTCCGCTCGGATTAGCATTTCAGCTTTCCCGTTCTTACTATCTTTTTTTGAGCAAATCACTCTGCAAAGAGGCCATCTTGACCCCAGGGAATATCTCCTAAATTCTCAACACTATTCTGCGAACAAATATATTTTACACAAAGATTCCAAGCTTCATCAGCCGTATCAATTGCAATAGAATGGAACTTCTCCTTAAGTTCTTTCTTTTTTGTCAACTGACTTACCATTGATTTCCAATCTGACCAAGTTTTTGCTGGCTGAACATAAACATTATTGAGGGCATTACTCCCCATCTCAAACCCTGCAATCAGCACATTTTCAAACTTAGCGGCCAATGAAGTTTTTCCAACACCCATTTTATTTACATAAAGGTTTTTTATCCTTTATCTCTTGTTATTACTTTTCTAACAAGTTTAGCATATCTTTCACGTTATTAACGCCAGAGTCTCGTGGGATTTTATTCTTTACAAGGAACTTCCTTTAATAAAGATTGATATTTTTCTTTTTTACGATTGAGATATATAGAATTTGGTGTATATAATATATTATAAATGTTTCTTGCGGCACAAGTGCTATAAATAATAGAATAAAAGTCGGTATCGTGAGAAGAGTCTTTATGTAAATTAACAGGAGGAATTTTATATTGCTCATTTAAAATTTGCACAATCCATTGTAACATTGGTTTTGAAGCTCCACAGATTCCCCATCTAAGAGCGTTACCATGCTGACAATGATTAAGATTAATTGTTCCATCTCCATCAAAATAACCTCTAATATAATCAATATAAAAATGAGGAGATAATTTTAATGGTGGCTTAAGAACATAGGTTTTATTTGGAATAATTCCATATTGTGCTAAGTCTTCTTTATGTTCTTTACAAGACCATTCTAAACTTACAAATTTAAAACCATTCTTATTTTCTCTTTCATAAATAGGATTATCTATTTTAACAAGCTTTTTAATCTTTTCTAAAATTTCTCTATCTACGTAAGACAATTCTATTCTAATTCGATTACTATTTTTTGAAACATTTCCGTCAGAAGCCAAAAAACCAAGTAACCAAGCCATATCAGAAGTTTCTTTTTTAAAAAAATTTATATCTTTCTGATAATGCTGTGTTGTTCTGTCATTAGTCTGATTTGCAATTCCTATTGCAGTATGTAAATCTCTAATAGGAATATTATGCTTTAGTAAAATCTTTTTTACTGTTGAAGCAGATATTCCAAATTCTTTTCCTGACTTTAATTGCCCATATTGTTTTATTGTATAATTATAAACAACTTTATCTTCTATTTGTGATAAGGTATATCCCTTATTTTTTCGTAAAATTAAGCTTTCTTCTTTTGTACGAATATAAATATCTTTTTCTTTTAGTATCTTACGAACTTTATCCTGTCCAATATGATACTTTTGAGATAATTCTTTAATCGTAAAAAGGTTATCTTTATAATCTTTAATTAGTTCCTCCATACTTGGACAAACCTCCTTATAAAGTTATTTTTCCTATGCGTTGCGCGTGTCAAAACTATTACATTAAGACTTCCGCTCGGATTAGCATTTCAGCCTTCCCGTTTTTACTCTGTTTTACTAATTAATTAATTAATTAGTGCCCAGTGTTCTAGGCTTGCCGTAGGCCAAAATAAATTTACCTCTCAGATTTTTACTTATCTTCTACGGCTCAAGAGCCATCAAATCTATTGCCATTTTAATCCCTCCTTAAAAGTCTTTCAGAATTGGCTTCTAATTAGAAACCAAAACTGTCAGCTTTCTCGGATGTTGATTTTGCGACAGGCTTTGACTTTGACTTATTCAAAAGAGCTTCCTTCTTTGCCTGTCTTTCCTTAAGAGCTGCTTTAATGTCATCTTCATCATAAGCATGGTCTTCATCTGCACCTTCTCTACTACCAGAAGTAATAAGAAGTTCTCTGCAAGACTCTGTACGATGTCTTACGATTGGCTCGCCAAAGCCTACTTCTTCTGTATATGTTGTAACTTTCTGAGTCATATTGATAATGCCAGCAACTGTTACTGTATCAGACTTATTCCAATTATCCTCAATAAAAGACTTAGCATTATCTTCCGCAATAGTTTCAATTACATCAACCTTACCAGCATAGCCAACTAGACCAATATTAACAATAAGACGTCCTGTCTCTTCGCCTTCTTTGTCCTGTTCTGGTCTCATTCCAAGAACAACACCTGTTACTTCAAACTTAGCTGCATCTTTATCAGATTCTCTTGCTGAATTAATAAAGTTTGAAGAAACCTGAAAGCCTGTTTTTACTGCGCCAGTTCTCTTGTCAACCCACATATTTTCTACCAGATTTGCTGTTTTGCCAACAACAGAAACTCTTGAAGCCTGTGAAATTGTTTCTGCCGCCGCAACAGATGTAAGAGATTCCTTATAATCTGCAATTTTATTATAAATAGAGTTCTGAGAGCCATCCTTTTTAAGTCTCATTGCAAACATAAAAACAGGAATAAGATTTTCAACCTGCTTGCCCTTTACTTCCTGGTCTACACGGATTGTTGCTGTACCACGAATGTAATCTCTGCCGTCAGAGGTCTTTCCTTCAACAATATCAAGTTCATTCAAAATACCAACAATAGTACATTCATTCTTACTCTGTATCTTTTTAATATCTAACATAAATTTTCCTCCAACTTATATCTTAAAAATTATTAAAATTTACCAAAAGAAAGTTAAAATTAAAGTGGGGTAACATTAATACCCCACTTAGATTTTACTTTTGAGAATTAGTCCTCAACAGCCTCAGCGTCTGGGTTAAAGCCTGCACCAGCCTCAGTAAGAGCAAACTTCTTAACAACCTTCTCCTTGCCATTCTCATCAGTTTCTGTTACAGAGAATCTCTCAGCATAGCCCTTATTTACAAGACCTGTAACTGAACCTGTAACTGAACCTGCCTTCTCAAAGCCGCAAATCTCCATCATTTCGTGAGTTGTAAATGGAACACCTACGCCTGCCTTCTGAAGAGTCTCGAGTACCTTTCTGCTTCCTTCTGTCATTGCCTTCTTTGCCATAATAAAATTCCTCCTTAGAATTAAAATAAAATTTATTAAATAAAACCAATAGTAAAAATAATTTGATGTGTTGTTTAGAACACAATGACTATTGTTTTATTTTCTATAATTATTATATCATAATCTGATTTTAAAATCAAATTATTAACTTGGTTGTTCTCAGTAAAAAAGTATTCTTTTCTTTTACTGTATTTATATTATATCATAAGTTTTATTCTGAGTCAAACTTTTAATTTTCCTTTTTCGCCATTAGAGCCGCAACAAGGTCTGACAAAACTTCTATTGTTCGTGTCAGATTTTCAACTTGCTTTTTCATTGTTTCAATAGTAAAATTAAAACTAAGAGCGACAAGATTAATTTCATAAAGAGATAAATCAAAGTTTTCATCAATTAACTTACGTCTAATACTTTCGTATTTTTGAGTATCTGCCCTTACTTCTTGAATAAAATTTTCCACTTTTTCATTTCTTTCAGGAAGAGGAAGCATTTTACCTTCTTTATCGAAATATTTGTCAGTTAAATTATACATTGAATCAAGATAGCTATTGAGAGCTGCTATTGCAGTCTCTTTATATTGCTTGATTAATTCTATCTTAGACATTACCACTACTCCTTTTGTAAATCAACAATAATATCATTGTCATCAAGAGTTGATGATTTTACCCCTACTGCGGCACGACTTAATACTCGAAGTTCCGAAGTAGAAATCTTTATACTCTTTTTCTTTGATACTATTATTATATCACAATCTTCTCCTATCGTCAAATATTTAAGAACTTTATCTCCGTCTTTAATTTCAGAAATCCTCTTACCCTTAATATTACGATTACATACAGAAAATTCTGAAAGATTTACTTTTTTAATTATACCATCTTTTGAAATAGAAATCAAATATTTATCTGTTTCTTTTATCAAATGAGAGTCGATAACATAATCATCATCAGAAAGTTTAATACCTCTAATTCCCATTGAAGTTCTTCCTATTGCTTTTATATCATCTGTATTTATTATAACAAAATTTCCATTATTAGTCAAAATTCCAAGTCGCTCTTCATTGGCAAAATGAACTGACTGAACTTCATCAGACTCTCGTAGATTAATTGCTTTAATTACCTTACCTCGACGCATTTTATACTCAGAAGCAAGTGTCTTTTTAATCATTCCATTTTTAGTTACAAAAATAAAATATTTACATTCATCAGCTTTGTTATAAGTCGTAATTGAAGTTGGAATTTCTCCAGACTTAAATTCAAATAGCTGATTAACATTAATTTTTGAGCCAACAGGTAATTCATCAACTGCAAGAGAATACATTTCTCCTTTATTTGTGAATACAAGAAGGGAACTAAAATTATCATCACGAATAGTTTTAGTTATAACTTCTCCATTGGAAAGTTTAATTTTTGAACCCTTGCCGCCGCGGCGTGTTCTAACGAGAGTTGAAGATTCAAAGGTATAAAGATTGCCGAAATTAGTGTAATAAATAAGAAGTTCTTTTTTCTCAATAGGCTCAGCATCTTCTTCTTCACTTGTAAAATCAAAATTGGTTAAACGAGTTCTTCTTTCATCTCCATATTTATTTGCTACTTCTCGTAAATCTTTTTCAATTTCTTTATAAAGAAGTTCTTTACTGTTAAGAACAGACTCATGGTTTGCTTTTTCTGCCAATAACTTTGTTTTTTCGTCATTAAACGACCCTATCTCAAGATGCATCAATTTACTCAGAGTCATTTTAAGAATAGCATCACACTGAGCATCATCAAACTTAAATCTATCTGAAAGCTTTTTCTTAGACTCTGCCTTGTCATTAGAACTACGAATAAGTTCAACGACTTCATTAATATTAGCTATCGCAATCAATAAACCATCAATGATATGAAGGCGATTATCTATTTTTACCAAATGATATTGATGAATATTTGTCCTCATTTCAATTTCATGGTCAAGATGTGCTTGAAGAGCTTCTTTCCACGAAAAAAGTCTTGGGTATGTACCATTATCAAGCATAACCATATTAATTGTATAAGATGAGTCAAGGTCTGTCTGCTTAAAAAGCGTTTTGATAAGATGACTTGGATTAGCCCCTTTTTCAAGAACTATCTTAATATTAGAGGTATTTTTTGACAAATCCTTAATGCCATCTTTTGCAATACCAATTATTGTTCCATCATTTATTCCTTTTACTATCTGTTCTACAATAGTATGAGTATAAACTCCATATGGAACTTCTGTAAAATAAATTGCATTTTCTTTTAAATCATATTCTGCTGTTGCTCTCATACGAACAGAACTACCCAATTTCTTTCCATTGAGTTTCATTCCTTTAACCGCTTCGCCGCCGCCATAACGAAGGATTTCTTTTACAGCATCAGCATTAAGAATTGTACCAGCAGTACAGAAATCAGGGGCACAGTAAATTTCATCAAAAGAAATATCTGGATTCCACAATAACTTAATCATTGCTTCATTTACTTCTCTGAGATTAAACTGCGGCACAGAACTAGAAAGAGAAGTGGCAATACCAGATGTGCCATTTACAATATTATAAAACCCTAAAGACGGCACAACTGAAGGAAATTGTTTTGTATTAGAGTAGTTGTCAAACCAAATTTTAACACTATCTTCATTAATTCCTTCATACAATTTACAACCTATTTCTCCTAGTCGCATATCTGTATATCTTGCCGCAGAAGGTTTACCAGTTTTTATTGGACCAAACTGACCTTTGAATCCCATAAGGGGATAACGCTGGTTATATGGACGTGCCAATCTAACCAGCAAGTCATAACAAGATGCGTCGCCATGAACATAGAAATCTGCCATTGCTTTTCCGACGCACTCTTGTGACTTAACAAAAGGTTTCTTATAAGTATATTTATTTAAAAGTAATGAATACATACACATACGTTGTGATGGTTTAAGAAAATCTCTCGCATCAACTATTGCTCTATCTTGAATAGTCATTCCTGCATATGTTCCAAAACTTTCTTCAATTACTTTTAACATATCAAGTTCATTATATTCCATTTTCTCACTCCTTTTATAATTATATTATATCATAATTTTAAAAATAAGTCGAATAATTAAACATTATTATACTTACTAAAGTCGATATGAGACATAACGAACTCTTTACGATATTTAATGTCAACGCCCATTAATTCACACAGACGCTGTGCCGCAGTAGCACTATACATTATCTTATCAACCCTCTGGCCGCCTGTTGTTGAAAACATTGTAGCTTTAAGGTCAGCTTCTTCTAATTGGCCTACGTATTATCCATTATTTCTAATGGTACTGACTATTTCTTACTATCAAAATGATAGCACATCGTTTCGGTTCTCATCAGCTTCGTTTCCTAAAACTGAGACACGTATCAATAGTGTCCCTACTCCCCAGCATTTCAACCTCAGGGATAGTCGATACAATAACTATTTAGTTATCACGAGATTATCTGTCTTTTAGACTCAGACTCCCTCGTTAGCCACAAATTGTGACCCTTACCGATAAGTAAGTTAGATGTGTTAGGGCCAGACTATCTCTTACCCCTTAATTCTGTCCAAATCCCCTTTAATTTGTCCTTTTGCTCTTGCGGCAGCGAGTTCTTCATTAGTGTAATACCAGCTTAAAGGCTGCATATTTTTGTCATAAGCAATAAACAATGGACAACGCAACCAGTGAACTCTGTTCTCCTGTAAGAATTGAGGACATAGGCGATATAGATTAGCCAAAATCAAAAGTGCTATATGATATCCATCATCCATGTAATCCAGTCTTTCGAGCTGGCACTGACTATATTTTACTCTCTTTAAGAGAGAATGCTCTTTCCCGATGCGTGCTAATAGCACCAGTACTCTCCTATAACGGAGATAGTCGATACACCCTTCGCTTAATTATTCCTAATATAAAGAGAGAAATAATTTACGATTGGCACGGTATTCCCTTTATCTCACCATTCTCAGGTTTAGGGTTTCTTAGTCAGATTATTCGTCTTTGGTCTATGGCTCATTATCTCTTGTGGTTTCAATGAGCAGTCTTATTTTTCTGATACCGTTAGCTTACTTAAATTATTCGTTAATTATAAGCAAACCGTCCTAGCAAGGACTAAAGCATTTTCGGACAATGTTACTTATCCGCATCGACACAGATGTAAATCTGTCCATAACGAAGTTTCTTTGGGTCATAATGGTCGACATCAATTCCCAAAGCATACATTAAAAGTTCAATTTCTTTATTTGAAAAATATTTTTCTTCATTATCTTCCTTTAAGCCATTTAACATTTTACCTCTGAGATACATTACACCATATTTTTTAGTATCTCGTCCAGCAATAATTGCGTTTCCTGCCGAGTCACCCTCACAGAGACAAAGAATTGAATCTTCCCCTAAGTCTTCTGCATCTGCTAGCTTATCAAGAAAAGCAACTTTTTGCTTTCTTAATTCTTTCATTTTATTGTTGCGGTTAAGAGCAGCTTCTCTTGCCTTATCTGCTGCTTTTTCAGCATTAGCAATCTTATTCATCATTTCAATAATAGGACCGAAATCTGCTGTATTAGAAAATATTTCCAGTCCCTCATCAAATGCTTGCGCCGCAAGAGTTCTTAAATTTGGATTATTAATTTTGCTCTTAGTCTGATTTGAAAAAGAAGGGTTTGCAACTTTACAATTAATTGCAAATACAAGTCCTTTTCTTATTAGTTCTGGGTCAAAACTCTTTCCACTAAGTGATTTAATTTTTGTTGTGATTTTTGCTTTCGCTCCAGTAACTGGGCTACCACCTTCTGGCACGGCAAGACCATTAACAAATACATAAGACTGTGTTTCATCTTTCGTCCAAATAAAAGCAATTTCCAACTCATCTGTACCATCTGATGCCGAAGCAAGAATTGGTTTAGACATTAAAGGAGATTTAGCTTTTTCTCGAATAAAATCTGCAATACCATTTTCAGAATAAAATTCTTTCTTTTCGCCTGCAGCCGTAGCAACTATAAAATGAAGTCTTTTGTTTAGATAAGCAATATTTTTAATTTCTTCACAAATTCGCTTATATGTGTAAGTTTCCACCATATTAGAAAAAACTTCTTTATCTGGCTTAAATTCAACAAAGGTTCCGTCTTTTTCAGAAGTTGAAGTTTCTTTATAAGAAATTAGATTACCTTTTATAAATTTTGCTTCTGCACAAGTTCCAGAACGAACACTTCTTACTGTAAAGTATTCAGAACTCATACATACCGCAGTACCTCCAATTCCGTTTAAACCCGAACTATTTTTATAAGCATTTTTATCGAACTTACCACCAGTATGACTTTCAGTATAAATAGCTACAAGTACATTCTTACCATCTTTTATTCCAAAAGGAACACCACGGCCATAATCTCTTACAGAAACACAATTCTCTTTTTCATTAAGAGTAATTTCTATTCGATTGCCATAGCCTGCAATGGCTTCATCAGTAGAATTATTGATAATCTCTTTTAAAGCTTGATATGTTCCATCAGTATCATCTGAGCCAAGATACATGGGTATTTTAGCTCTCATAGCTTCACGAGTATTTAAATGTTGAATATTATCAATGTTATAATTAATCATGTATAAACCTCCAATGAAAGCCACTTGCAGTTTTCTGTTTACCTCTACAGCATCTACTTATTGTCTCTCCTAAAATTCCTGTTTTCCGCTAGGCATCAGATAAACTTTCATATTTTTCTCCTGTTTCAATACACTCAACTGGCTTTCGGTGTTGAGCTAATTGATTATTGCGTATATGTTCAGGAGTTTTCTTCTTTCCCATAAGAGCATTAGAAATAGCTTTGTTATGTTCCTATGAATGAGATATTCCTTTTCTTGTTTGACTCATTTTATTTTTAGTTTCTTGCGAATGTAATTTATTTTCTCCGCCACTATTTAAATTAAAACCTTCTTCAATTGAATTATATTTTTTAATATATTCTTCTTCTAAATGATTAGCCTCTTTAAGTGTAAGATTGTCTGCTAATATTTCGTGATTAAAATTTTCCCAACCATATTTCTGAATGGCAGAATAAAATTTTACACAATTTTTGTAAGCACTTGGTTTCCATCGGGTTGCTATATCACAAGTCTATCCAATATAACATCGTCCATCTGAAAGAGTATGCTTATAAACACACCAAGACTTTTCCATTCATTTTCCTCCTTTATTCTTTTTTATAGATATATTATATCATTTTTTATTAAAAAAGTCAAAAAGAAAGACTACTAGAGTCTGTCTTTAAGTTACTTTATGTCAAAATATTTTTTAAGTGCCGCCTCAGCTTCTTCTTGATGATGATAAATTGTACCATTGAATTTAAAAGTATCATATCTGTGACCTAAAATTGCATAACTTGTATTGCCGCAGTCCGTAATGCAAAGTTTCTTTAGTTTCTCATAATCAATAATGACTTTACCTTTCGGAACAATGGTTTCTATTTCTTTTTCTTTCTCCTCAATTTTATCGCAGGCCGGCGCAGTATATTGTGAAAGTTCTCTATCAAATGGAACAACGTCTGCTGCTGCAGCAATATCTGCTTGAGTTACCTCTTTAAAATAAGTTCGAGAAATATTAAAATAAAAATTGCCTTTTCTTCCCCAAGCTTGCTGATTTGTACTACCACGATAGTCAAGACCTTCAGGTCTCTTAGTCATATCATACTCACCATCGATAATAATATCACAATAACTAAGTAAACGGTCCGTTGCTTTGTCTCCTCTTGCTATAAGTTCAGATAGTTTATAACCTGTATAGCAGATGATATTCTTCTCTTTATAAACAAGAGTATCTTTTAGAAAATTAGCTAGCGTGGCAACATTAGCTGGGAAAAATGGGTCACCACCAGATAGCACTAAATTCTCAATGTGTGGATTCATTGCCATTTGATAGAGTTCTTTCTTTACTTCATCAGTAAATGGTACGCCGGCGTCAACTGACCAAGTTTCTGGATTATGACATTCTTTGCAATGATGAGAACATCCACTTACAAAAAGAACAACTGAAAGTCCTCTAGCATTGGCGGTGTCATAATTTATAATTTTACAGAAATTCACTTAAAATTCCTCCTTTTTATTCTTTATAAATATTATATCATAAAAAAGCAAAAGAGTCAAGATTTTTAAGTCTTGACTCCTTTAAGATTACTTGTCTATGTTTAAATGTTTCTTTCTGTTCATAATATCTTGGCTTCTGCCTTGATTAGGAGTGTAATTACTAATATCATTTCTACCCTCGATTTCTCGATATTTGTTGGGATTGGACTATACAATTTTCAAGGTTTATAGTCTCTGAACGTTTACCCTCGACTTTACGTTAGGGAAATATCGCTGCGTCTGAGGAACTTGCATCCTCGGTTGCCCAATCTAATAATTTTTTCTGGTTTTACTTTTACATTCACCACTATCACGCTCGTCTTTTCAAACCACGTTGTAGTATTATTAGCTCTAAGGGTTTTCCCGCAATTTATCCTTTTTAACGTGGACAATTAGTTTATCCACACACTCTATAACTCGTATGAACGACATCTGGGTCTGTCTCACCGCACTGTGGACATTGCCATCTTATTGTTCCATCCTTAGCATAAACTTTCTTAAAATCATGTCCTTGACATCCACACTTGCCACAAGTTGAAATCTCTGAATTAATCTCACCATAAAGACAAGTATTACCAATATGTTCAATAATTTCTAACATTGCATCAAGATTATTGCCCAAGTCTGGCACTTCAACATAACTAATTGAGCCGCCTAAGGTTTTGTCACTAAATTGAGCTTCTGCAGTAAGTTTTGAGAAGGCATCAATTTCTGCAAAAACAGGAATGTGATAAGAATTGGTTTCATACTGACGAATTTCCTCTCCGTCAACAGTACCAAAATCTCTTACACAAGCAGATGCAAATTTGTCAGTTAAACTTTCTGCAGGCGTCCCATATAAAGCTACTGATACATTTAGTCTTTCACCAAGTTCCTTATTATTTCTGTTTAAATAATCAAGTATTTTATGAGCAAGCTTAATTGCTTTTTCATCTTTCCAATGGTCTTCTCCTGTAATATACTTGACACATTCATATAAGCCTGAATCATTTAATACCCTCGGTTTCCCGATACTTATTAGGGGATTAGACTATACCATCAACTAAATCTATTAAGAAGTTCTAACATATTTAGTTGTATCTATTATAGTCGTTGAGCGTCCCTCCTTTTGGAGGTTTCGTTGCGTCTGGTTATCCAATTCTTAGTGATTTTACTATACCTCGGTCACTAACCTCGCCGCGGCACCATTACTGATGCCGTTTAGTTACTAAGACTCTAAGGACTTTCCCGCAGTTTAAGATATTTTACTTGGACACTCAGGTGTTCATCCAAGAGTAACAGTTGCATACCCTCCATAAACTAATGAAGATAAATCGTCTTCTGGGTCAAGTGTTGCTAGACCACCATAAACCCAAAGTATTGGGCAAGACTTTGCTTTAATCTTTGCACAATGATTAACTCTCCAAATTATTCCTTGATTAGCAACAGCAAGATATTTGTCAAGATTAAGAAAGAGCTGTTCTTCTGATTTGTCTGGATTATTTTCCATTGCTATATAAGGAAGATTAAGAGACATAACGCCGCAATTAAAACGGCCCCAAGTTACAAATTCACCTGTCTTTTGGTCTTTATAAGGACTTAAAAGTGCTCTACAGCCCATGCTTGGAGTTACAACGCCCTTTAAGTCTAAGTGCTTCTTGACACTCATATAATCTGGTACAAGTCTTTTAGCACTACATTCAGCACAAAGCTTTGTTATCTCGTAATATTTTCCTCCACGCATTGTATCCTCATCAAGAAAATAAATAATTTTTGGAAAATTAGGATTTTCTGCAGTTCCATCTTCATTCGGAATACCTGCAATTCTCTGTTTTAACATCTCTTTAAAAACTAAAATTAAATCATCTACATATTCTGGACTTTCATTTAAATAAACAGAAACTGTTAGAAAAACTGCTTGACCGACACTTGAACAAAGAGTTAAATTCTGATACATAAAAGTTTGAACTCCTTGTCGAATTTCTTCTTCAAGTTCTCGAGCCGCCAATCTATCTAAAACATTTGAATCGTCTATAAATTCCGCTAATTTTTTACGAATTTTTTGTCTACTAACATCGACAAATTTAGCTAAAGCTAACAAATTTATAGTACATCCACCATAAGTACAGCTAGCAACATGCGTAAGAATCTACGTTGCAATAGTACACGCAGTTCGAAAATCATGAGGTTTATCAACCCAGGTATTATTGATTTTACAACCGTGCTGAAGAAGATAATCTAAATTCAGCAACTCACAATTAGTCAAATCTCTTACAGAGTAAGCGGAATCGTGAGCATAAACGATACCTTTCTTATGAGCTTCTACACAAGCTGGTGGAAAGACTTTAAAAAATTCTTCCTTTGATGGAATTTCTGCCAAATATGAATTCTTAATATGAGTTAGTGTTGCTTTTTTGTTTGCATTTTCAAGTTCGACTTCTGGATTAGTATAAAGAACTTTTTCAATTTCTGTTGGATTCTTTTTAATTCTCTCCTTATTCATTTTATAAGAAGAAAATTCACGAGCAACAGCAGGTACTTCTCTATAAAGAACACTCATTATAAGGTTCTCAACTTTTTCGACAGCAATTTCTCTTTGCCCGCCAGCCTCTGCCCAAATCAAATCTTCAATTTCATCAAGTAGCATATCAATTTCATCAAAATCTGGATAACAAATTTGATTATAAGCTTGAATAATTGCATTGCGAATACGGGCTTTGTCATAAGGATAACGTTTTTTCCCTTTAATAATGGTCATATCCCATTCTGCCATATTACATTCCTCCTATTCTTTTTATATTTTAATTATAACTCAAATAGAGAAAAAAGTCAAGGAATTTTATTTCCTTGACCATTTCTTTATCTTATATCTCTTCCCATTCTTTCATTTCTTCTGTAATTGCATGAATATAACAGTTGCCGCCTTTCTGCTCATATTTTTCTAGCATCCCCATCCAGTCTTCTTTAGCATAGTGAGGAATTTTTTTTGTATCCTTATACTAATGGTAAAGGTCTGTTATGGAATGTCTGAGCATCACTACATCAGTTTCATCCGATTCTTTTAACTTTTCTTCTATGATAGTTAATTTTGTATTGACTTCTTTATTTGCTTCCTCTGCTCCTTCTTTAATCATTCTCTTAAGGGCCGCTCTTGGCTTTTTAGAAATCAATCCAAAAAAAGTAATTATTGTTACACATACACCAACTACTGAGCCTATATTTTGAAAAATTACTAATAGAGCTGTCATTCTTTCACCCCTGTCTTCGTAGATTATCATTATGAAACTTATCCTTTACAAGAAATTTTGAGTTTGTAAAAATTTCTTGAAGGGTAAGAGTTTCTAAGCTCCAATAAGGAACTCTAATTAATGGGAATCCGTGCATCAGACAATATTTATTCTTCCGCCTATCCCACTCTTGTTGTCTTTTAAAACTTGACACTGTTTTGTGAAAATGTGGCACATATTCAAAATGTTGCCGGCCATCTACTTCGATGAGGCAAACTAATCTTTTACCTTGAAAAACTGCAAAGTCAAATCTTAAAGGCGTTTGCTTATATCCATAAAGGTCGGGAAAAATATATTCCCTTTTGAAATTCAAACGAGCATCGGTGAGAAGTTTTTCTATCTTCTATTCTCCCTTACTCGTCATTCAAATCATCTCTTCTTATTGCAGGCTTTTTTGGATAACACTTTGGCCTTGGCATTGGAATAAAGACTGGATATAAAAGAGGGGTAGGCGCAAATTTATCTTTAAAACAAGGAACTTGTTTATCTTCAATGTGATAAGTTGCCAAATGATGATAAGGCGGCACATCATCACAACAGCAATGAAGCTTCATTCTATCAAGTCCTTCTTTTTCAGTTAATTTTTTATCTTGCTCATAAAAATCACATTTAAGAATAGCTGAAAAATAGGTTGTATTGATTATATCTTTTTCTTTATTTTCTTCTTCTTTTTTAATTTGTTCTGTTCTCCAATTTTGTAGTGCCGTCTAGTCAAATTCAGAAGACTTCGTCTTATAGACAATTCCATAATAGATTTCCTTGCCGTCTGACAATTCATAACGACTAAATTCTTCGCTCCAAGTTACTTTAAAAATAACTAAATATTTTTCAATGTCATAAAGCAATTGAATGAAATCTTTGTTTCTGAATTTTGCAGCTTTTAACTTAGCAGTCAAAGTGTTATTTTCATCGCAAGCCGGCACAACATCAAGGCTTACTGGAAATAATTCTTCTGGCTTTTCAAAGTCAAAACCGCTAAAACTTTCATCGCAACATCTAAGCTCTCTATCATCTTGTGGGTCCCCAAGTATCTATTGAATTAGATAAGCAGTCTTTAAATAATCTTCTCTAATTGAACAAACAGGGAACTTTTTGCAAGTAGCACAATAAGGCTTAATCTATGTGTGATGTGGCGGCTTACAAATTTGAGCAGGACTTAAGAAATAATCCTTATCCACAAATAAGTCACCCCTTTAACAAAATTAAAAGAGCAGGAAAACTCCTGCCCTTCTAACTAAAAGTATTTTTTGTTTAAGAGGTCTTTAAGTTTTTGGTTTTAGCTTTAGTTAATAGCAATCTGGTCGAAAGTACATTCTTCTGCCGCCTTATCACTTCTAAAGCCAAGTATTTTACCATGACGAAGTGAATATTCACCATCAATATGCTCAATCTGCATACAAGAAACTTCAACTACTTTACCAACCAAAGATTCAGGCTCATGAACGATACGGTTTTTGATATCATCTGTTATGCCTGAAATCCAAGCAATATGGACAGGTTTACCATCTTTCATTACAGACAAACTTATTGCCGCCGCCCAGTCATTATAAAATGGACGTGTTATTGGAATAAGAGGGGCGCCATTGCAATAGTCTGAATACTGACAACTACCAAATTTCTCACCCGTTTTAATGTTAAGCCAGTAGGGCCAGGTAGCAATCTCTTTGCCACCGTACTCTTTTGTTGGTGCTTTCCATGCTCCATCTATAAAAGCATCAATTGTGCTTTCAATTTCTTTCTTAACTTTAATAGTCATTCTTGCAGTTCTCTTACCACAATCATAAGTAGCAGTTTTCTTCTGAATAACCATTCCTTCGTAGCCGGCCGCCAGTATTTCGCCACAAAGAGTCCAAAGTTCCTCGCCCTCAACATACTTAGCTTTTTCCACAAAATTATAGGTAGGGCGGCACAATGTTTTTTCAATGTATACTATACGTTTTTCAATCGGAGTCTTGAGCAAAATTTCAGACTTATATGCTAGTACATCAAAGCAGTAGAAGTGAAGTGGAGTTTTTGCCTGCCTTTCCAAACTCTTATTTTTCAAGCAGTTCAGAATAGCTGTTGCTTTTCTACTTCCCTCATCTCCATATTTGTAAATTTCTCCAAGTAAAACTGTTCCAGCTGGTATGTCCTCAAGTTCTGACAAAATCTGAGGTATCCAGTCTGCCTTATCTGCATAAGTGCCTTCAACATTCTTAGTACGACTTCTAAGATGAAAATTACCCTCTTCATCTTTGATAATCATTGCCCAAATGCCGTCAACTTTTCTTGCTCCAATATACTGGCCACTCAACATATATTCGTGAATCTCCTGCTTCCACTTTTGTCTATCATAAGACTTAGGCGGTGCCCAGTACTTCATTGCATCAAAGCCATCCCAAAAATCTGTTCCGTTTATTATAATATTCATTTAAAATTCCTCCTTTTTATTTTACTCTTAAATTATAACAAAAATTTTAAACAAAGTCAAATTTTTTTCTTTCTCTCAGAAGAAGCGGCGCGCTGTCACAGCGAAGCGAAGCTGAGCAAGACAGCACGTTCGCAGGCTTTGGTTCTTTTGCCAGCAAAAGAACCCCTTTTGATTACTTTTCGGGAAAAGTAATAAAAGAATATAACATAGCGTTTGCGGGACACTTTTTTGGATTGTTATAGCGTTTTTGAGACGGTTCTAAGAATTGTTATAGCGTTTTTGAGACACTTTTTAAAATGTTATAGCGTTTTTGAGACACTTTTTCAAATGTGTTTCAAAAGACCAAGAAGAAATGAATTTTTTAGAAACTATTTTTTATTTATTCACTTATATTTAGAAATAAAAAAGAGGTGATTAAAATGGGCAAATGGAATTTTGCATTACCTGACCCAGAAAAAAATAATAATGAAAGAGAAAAATTTGAAGCTATGAGTGACACGCTCTATACATATTTATATAGTATTTCCAAACATAATCCTCAAAGATATGCTGATGGTACATTTGTAGAAAATTGGAATTATTTATATTTAGATAAAAATATAGAAAAAAATGTTCCTCGATATAACGCTACAAATACTCAAAAAATATTAGGTATTAGTAAGTCTACTTATTATAGAAGACTTGAAATTTTAAAAAAGTATAAATTGATTATTGAAGAAGCTGACTCGGCCGGCCGGCGATATTATAAGATACCTTTTATTCAATCTAAAATGATATTGCCAGTAAAAACTTGTGCTTTTTTTACTAACTGTAAGGAAAGAAAATAGACAGCAGATGATATTATTAAATTAATGGCTATTCTTAAAATTTATTATTATAGTGAAGATAAATATTTTACTATGAGAAAATTAAGAATGTAGATGGGATATTCTGAAACTCATACAGATAAAGATGAATATTTAAGAAATCTTTTAATTACATTACGTGGTTTTGGTATCATAAAATGGGAAACAGAAGAAAAAAATTTACCAAATCGTAAAAAAGAAATTAGATATTATATTACTAAATTTGATGATGAATATAATGATATAATGGACGGATTTGCAAAAGATGCTGAATTTGCTGAAGTTCAAAAAATGACAGAAGAAGAACGTAAAAAATTATTTCCAATAGAATAAGGAGGATAAAATGATTGGCATTTATAAAATTACAAATAAATTAAATAATAAAGCATATATCGGACAATCCATACATTGCGGTAAACGTTTAGATGAACATTGTCATGGCAGTCAATTTATTGATGAAATTATCTAGCTTGAAGGGATTGAAAATTTTAATTTTGAAATTCTTAAATAGGTTGAAAAAAGTGAATTAAATTTATGGGAAGACTATTATATAAATAAATTTAATACACTTTTCCCAAATGGATACAATAAGAGATGGAACTGTTCTGAAAAAAGACGAAAAGAATTTTGCTCTGAAATAGAAAAAACATTAACCGCCAAGGACAACATAAAATCTCAAGACCATTTTCTTTTAAAAGAAGTACCTTTTATTCCTTTTAAAGTTTATTTTTATTTATTATCTATGGCAACATATTAGGATAATAATAATACTGTTTTAAAATTGATACCTATAAATTAGATTAAATTAGCCTTACATATGCATCCTATTACAATTAAAAAAAATTTAGTTTTTTTAAAAGATAATAATTTACTTTTAGAAAAAGAAAAACATTAGATAATTTTAAAAGATATTCTTCCTAATTCAATAAAATAGAAAATATTAAATGATAAATTATACTTATCTTTATCTGAAAGACAACTAAAAATTTATTTATTTATAAAATTAAATCCTTCTCATATTTTAACTTTAAAAGAGATAAGAGATTATCTTAAATTAAGTAAAGATGTAAGAAATAATTTTGTAATAAAAGAAGATTTACAAATTTTGAAATCTAAAAATTTAATTGACTATACAGAAATATTAACATCTACAAATTTAAATACTCAGATTATTACATATAAATTTTAATTTTTCAAAAAATAAATATCAATAGAAAAAGTTAGATTTTAACTTTTCTAAACCAAAAAGAGGTCAGATTAATCTCTGACCTCTTTCTTTTTATGCTTCTTCAAATTCCTTAAAAATTCTCGATACTGTTTCTGCGGCTTCTCTCTTTCCAATTACTGCATACTTATCTACGATTTCATTTTCCTTTACACCCGAATGACCCTTAACCTTTTCAAAAGAAATAGTTCTTCCTTCCTCTTCTAACTTACCCATAAGAGTCCAAATTTTCTGAATAATACTCAAATTTTCTATTGGTTCATGCTTCTTTCCTCTCGTCCAGCCATTTTTCTCCCAATTCTTTGCCCAAGAGGTAAAAATATTAATACAATAAGCACTATCTGATATTATTCTAATATCAAAATCTGGTATTGTTGCGGCGGCATTAAGTGCATGAAAAATTGCTGTGAGTTCCATCTCATTGTTAGTCGTCTGAGGAAGACCCCCATAATAACCTTTCAGTTTTCCGCCTTCGCTCTCATAAACATAAGCCCAGCCGCCGGCTTCTCTCACATAATTACCATTTTCGTCTTTTCTCATTGTTGCTGCGCCATCAGTCCAATATCTCATTTCATTTTCTCCTTTTCTTATTTTAAAAATTAAAATCTGTATTGTTTTGAATCTTTATCTTATTTATAGACACATTCATAACCATTTTCATCGTTACTAGAAAGAATGCCTATTGGTCTAAGTTCTTCTTTTACTGTATCGAAATAATAATAAAATGTCTTAATATTTGATTCTTCCATCTATATCTGTTCATTTCTTTTTCTTTAATGTTATTATTTCAAAAATTTTTAAAAAAGTCAAAAATCCGTTACGCCAACTTACGAGAACTTGAGACTTTGAATTCACTTCTTTAATTTCATCTTTTTGTAGTATTCATCTATAGAGTAATAAGTTCTATGTTCCCAATCATCTGTAATAAAATCAATGCAAATATGGTCTACTACAATCATATCATGTGGGTCTCGAGTAAAGAATTGTCCATTTTCATCTCTACTTGGTTTCTCTTTAAAAGCGAATAAAATATTAGCTCTCTGGCTAGTTGTAAACCACTTAAAATTAAGTCCTTTAAGACACTTAAAAGCTTGGAGAACTTCATACTCAACGAGAAGAGGCTCTTCTCTTTCCAATATGTGCATAGTTACATCAGTTACTTCTCTTAACAATCCCAGTTCAGTCAATGACATTTTTATTCCTCCTTTTATAATATTATAATTATCTCAAAATTTTTAAAGAAAATCAAAAAATTAAAAATGCCGACTTGTGGGCCGGCACAATGTACTTATTTATGTATCCAATCTAATTTTGTCTCTTTTGCGAAATAGCCATCTTGTCCTTTTTCAAAGACAAGCCAACAAAATACAGTATCTGTTTTTACAACCTTATCATAACGAGTGCATTTAAGTCTATTAGAAAAGACAAAGACCCAAGAAGGTTTACATGTCATATAGATATTAGCAAAGCGGCGCTGTGATTCTAAGCTTACAAGCTTAGTCAATACACAAACTGTGCCGCCACGTCGTACATCAGATAACGCCTTTCTTACGAATTGGTCAAAACCTATAGCATCTCCTCTTCCTACTGTTGGAAAGTTAGAAATAATAAGGTCATATTTATTATAAAAGTCTGAACGAATAAAGTCTGATTGAAGTATATCTGTCGTTCCTTCTCTAACACAAATATCATATTTATCTACTTTGATTTTAACTAAATTTTCAAATCTTTCAATAAATTTACCTGTGCCGGCACAAGGTTCAAGGACTTTTAAATTAGGATTTTTTAAATATGGTAACTTAGCTAAGAGAGAGTTAATTGCTTCGGGGTCACTATCATAATAGTCCCATTCTGGTTTCTCAATCATCAAGATTCTCCATAAAAGTCAAAGCCGCATCTTCAAGGTCTTTGAGTGTTCCCGTGTTATTAATAACATAGTCATAAAGATAATTATGAACATTATCATCAGCATGATTACCATAAGTATGATTAAGATTTCTTTCAACAAGAACTGTAGAAACTTGAATACCTTCCTGCTCTGCTGCGTCCTTTACTCTATCAATAACATCAGGGTCTCTAATATCAAGAAAAACAACATCATAAGTTTCTCCCCATTCCTCTGAAAAGTCTTCTTTAATTTCTGTAAAAGCAGTTTGAAATGGACTATCATTCCAATCGGTTAAAGCATCATTAAGGTCAGATAAAAATTTTCTATCTGCATCTGTCTTTCCACCAGACCAACCTAAAAGAGTAGCTTGCTCTTTTACGAAATCAATAATTGAAAATTTATTTATTTTAAGCGAACTATTCTTACGGCATAGTTTAACAAAGGTATCTTTACCACTGCCGCCGCAGCCATTCATTATAATTAATTTCTTCATTATTTTTCCTCCTTTTACTTAATGACTAAATCTGCCTAATGTAATTCTGTCTTTTTCTTCTTGCGGCCAATTACCACTAAATTTGCATTTAATATCAGAACAGCCTTTATCCCAATAATACTGATAAAAGTCACTCGCAGCATTGTAAGATAAATAATTATAAGAGTCATAATCTTTCGTATTAAATCTATTAACTGTATGCTTTATTACCAAATTATAAGTAACATTCTTTAAAATTGCAGGGATATTAGAAGGATTGGCGTAGAAGTAAAAAACAAGACCATTAAATCGTTCTGCTTCCTGTAGTAATTGTTCATTACGATAATAAACATCTTCACTATCACCATCTTCAATCCATAACATTAGACAGTCTGGCACATCATAATTTTCAAATTTATTCCAATCTAAATAAGACTCTACTTTATCAATTTTCTCTTGAATATTACCCAAGTCTTTATCAAAAACATTAATTTTCTGTCCATTAATTTTTTGATAATCTTTAATATATCCTATATGATAGAACTTTTGACTCATACTTATTTCATCTGGAGTAAATCTATTCATTAATTCATAATCAGAATAAAAGCTGAAATTATTAGAGATATGATTTATATTTCCTACTTTATAAATAGGACTGAAAGATGAAATAAGAAAAGCTTTAGAATTTTTAATTAGCTTTTTAACTTTTCTCTGAGAAATAAAACTTTCTTTGGCTTTAATTTTCTTTTTAGTTTTCTTTGGTTTTTTACCACAAATCTTTAATTCAAAAGGTTTAATAGCTTGTACAGCTTTTAGTATGTTGTATCCAATTAAACTTATTAAGTCATCATTATATTCGTATACAATTATTTTTGAATTATCTATCTTCTTGTATAAATCATTTATAATATCATTTATAAGAAAATTGGTTTGTTTTTCAAGAGATAGGTCTTCAATTTTATAATCCATATTTAGTCTATAACGAAGAATTAATGTTTTCATAATAGATGTAATAATCATTTTATTAATCATCATAGCACCTCACTTTCTTTTCTCTTATTATAATTATATACCAAGGAAAAGAATAAGTCAAATAATTGTAACGGATTATTGTAGGAGGTAAATAATTTGATTACTTTAAATTACAAAATAAATACAGATTTGGCTGGTCGTACTGCGGCACAGCTTAATTGGAACTTAAACAAACTTTCTTCTTCTCTTTATATTATAACAAAAGAAAAAAGAATAGTCAATGGTAAATCTCTTGTTGGCTTGTTACAAGGTAATATTCGTAAAGGTGACCTAGTAACTATACTACTTGATAAAGAAGAAGACCTTGCAAAAGCAAAATCTTCTCTTAATAATATAGGTAAACAATTTTAAAAAGAGGTGAAATAAATGATTTTTAATCGAGGCACAGACACAACTCTTGAGCCTGCTTATTTTGCTAGAGTGCAAAATTCTGATGTAATGGGAAAATATGAAGGGCGTATTAGGGAGCTTGAAGAGCAACAGAAGGAAACAACGGCTACTATTACAACCATTCAAAATAAAGATACTGAACAAGATAATAAATTGGTAGAACTTGAAGAGAAGATTGCTGCATTAGGTGATTCTTGTAAATGTGACCCAATGTCTCCAATTTCATCTGATGTTTTAGATGAGTTAATCTTTTCAATACAAATTTAAAGGAGAGAAAATAAATGGCAGAGGTAAAATATTATTTAAATGAAGTCGGCCTGCGTGCATTATGGAAAAAGCTCGATGACAGAGATAAAGAAGTTGTTAAGAAAATTCTTGACAATAAAACTGCTATAGACCTTTTAAATGCTACTGCTACTACTGATACTCAGGCGCCACTCGGTTCTGTTGAGAGAACTGTTGGAGATAAAGTTGCAGAAGAAATTGCAAAAATTGTTGCAAATGCACCAGCAGACTTTGACACATTAAAGGAAATTGCAGATTGGATTTCAACACATAATGATAGTGCTGCTTCAATGAACTCTGCTATCCAGGAGAATAGGGATGCAGTTAGCAGTTTAAAAACACTTCTTGGTGTTGATAGCTCTACTAATCTTTGGACATCTAGTGAACTTACTGGTATTAAAGCTGATATTGCCCAGGCAAAAGAAGATATTACAACTCTTACTACAACAGTTTCTAGTAACACAGATAATATTGCTACACATAGTAGTGATATAGCTACCATGAAGGAACAAATTGAAGCTCTTACTGGTTGCGATGTTACAGATGGCATTTCAACTGAAACTATAAATTCAATTTGCACTTTTACTTCTACTTTTGATTAAGGAGTGAAGTATAATGGCAGAATTAAAAAAATATTTGAATGAAAGGGGTCTGAGAGAAGTTTGGGACATTATTAACGGTCAAAACTCTCTCATCGTTTCCAAAATAAAAGATATTCAAAAAAGAACTACAGTTGGTCTTTATGCAGATTCAACTTCTGGTTGGGCAGAAAATGAGTCAAAAATTTCTGAGGCGGGCGCCCTTTATATTTATACAGATGCAGAGACTTTTAATGGAAAAGTCATTGCTAAAGTAAAAATTGGTGATGGTACTTCTAGTTTAGCAGACCTCTCTTTCATAGATGCTCCTTACTCTGCACATATTGCAGACAAAGACATACATTTCACTGCAGAAGAACGTGCTCAATGGAATAATGAAATAAGCACTTTTGTTACGGCCGCATAGGGATCAGCCGATACGGCAACGCAGGCGGCTGAACGTGCCGAAATCGCAAAGACAGCGGCTGAAACGGCTAGAGATACGACTGTCAGTGCAAAAGAAAGAGCTCTCGCAGCAGAAGCAAACTCATCGCGGTTTTAGTACGAAGCTGAGAAATCTGCCCAAAATGCTAAAGATTCCGAGAAGAATGCAGCTAAATCGGCAGAACGAGCAGCAGGTGCAGAACAAGGAGCAATTTCTAACGCAAACAAAGCGGGGGATTATGCTACAAAATCTGGTGATTCAGCTAACAACGCAGGCATTGCGGCAAATAGGGCACTAGATTACGTAAGAGATGCGGGCGGACAAGCCGATAGGGCTACAGTGGCGGCAAATCGTTCTGAAACTGCTGCGCAGACAGCACAGTCCATAGCTGAGGACTTATCAAAAAAAGATTTTACACTAAGGTTAAACGAAGATAACAGCGTGACGCTGATATACAACGCAGAAACGGAGGGATCATGATGGCAGAAATCGATTTGGTAAAAGATAGCACAATGCAGGAGACAAACCGCATTTTGACACTTATTGCAGGCAAAGAGAGTGGCAATGCCCCGAAGTCATGGGAGAATGTGCAGACTATTGTCCGCCTGGGTTTGGCAGATAAGTATTTTTCTATCGGCGACCAGTTCGTGGTTGAAAAAGCTACCGCTATCAATGCGATCGTAGGAAACACTACCGGCGAAACGTCAGGAGTGACGTCAGCTACCGTAGATATCGGTACTTTTGTGGCTCAGATAGGCACAGCACATAGTGACAACTACAAGTTCACTTATGACGGTGCAGCGTGGCACTATGGTGATACGGTGGTATCGCTTGCGGCGTATGGTATAACTGTAGCTGGAACAGCTAAGCTTGGCGACACTGTTGTGGTGCACGAAACCGCCGCAAAGCTGACATTTGACGTTATCGGCATAGATCATGACACACCGAGCGACGCACAGCTTGAACACAGCTTGACATTGCAGCTGCACGACTGCATAGCCGAGTTACAGTATGACGCCGCCGAGGCGTTCTACTACGCAGAAAACGGGCTTGTTGCAGGAAATTACTATTTTACGATAGACCCGATGTATGACGCAACATATAACACTTACAAAGACACGGGCTATCAGTTTACGCTGACGCAGGACGTACCAGCAAAGGGCGTGCTTACGTTCTCTTGGGGCTACAATGTGCAGGCAAGTGCCGCAAAAGTATCAAGCTGGGCGTCTACCTCTGCAACAACAGCTATTGAAAGTGTGCCCGTATCGTCCGGCACAACAGGAACTAACCTCGGGCAGCTTACAATCGCAGGGGACGCAGCTAACAACATCAACAGTATTCAGCGCATCCGCTACGGTTCAAACAACTACGTTGAAAGTGCTATGCGGCAGTATATCAACAGCAGCAAGGCGGCGGGCTCGGTATGGACGCCGCAGACAAAGTTTGACCGTCCGCCCTCTTGGGCTGCAACAACAGCAGGCTTTTTGTTTGGTGTTGACCCCGAATTCGTCGCCGTGCTGGGTAAGGTTAAGAAAGTAACCGCGCTGAACAACGTTTCGGACGGCGGCGGCTCGGTGGAAACCGACGAAAAAGTGTTCTTGATTTCGCGTACAGAGGTGTACACGGGTAACGAGATCGCAGGCGGCGAGGGCAAGGCATACGCGTACTATTCCAATTATTCAGACCTTGCGGCAGCGGGTACGGAGGCAGACACTAACCGTATCAAGTATCGCGCCGGGGAGGCTAAATATTGGTGGCTGCGTACTCCTAACACCGGCAGCGCTTACGTCGTGCGTCACGTCAACCCGACAGGAACTATCGGCGACAGCCGTGCGCACTACAGTTTCGGGCTCGCTCCGGCTTGTTGCATTATTTAAGGAGGTAAGAAGGCAAATGTTTAAGTATATTCCAATAAAAAAACAGATAATCGAAGAAAGAAACAAAAACGCAGTGCTCAGGTCGACAAATGCCGAACTGACTGCGAATATGGACTACATCGCAATGATGTGCGGTGTGGAGTTAGACGATGAAAGCGAGGAGGTATGTGAAGATGAGCAAGAACTATCATAAAGTCAAAGACTATTATGAGCGTGGGCTGTGGTCGTCAGAAAGGGTTTATAATGCCGTTGGTAAGTGGATCACGGCTGAGGAGTATGAGGAAATTACGGGGATGAAGTATGAAATTTCTCAAAATAACAAGTAAATAAAATCCCCATTTGATTAAAAATACAGGCTCGGAAAGTGAGTAGATACGTGGTTTACGAGCCTTGTGTTTTTTAAAATTATTAAAAATAGACAAAAAATAAAAAGATGAGATACGATAGCCTATGGTGTAATAAGTTCTTCAATTACAGGAAAAGCAACAATAGAGGAGGAACAAGTATGAAAATATACGAGGGAACAGATGGACTTAGAGGATTAGTCAGGAAGCTTATTGAAGTTTATAATTTTAAGAAAGTTGTGTACGAGGGTGATAATGCGAGTATTGATACACAAGATGCTATCTTTCAGCTTTGGGTAACAGATGAACTGTTTTTAAGAGGTCAGTTTGCTGATACAAGTATGAACTTTGGTTGGTGTGACCTAAGAACAGAAGCACTGACTTGCCCATGTATTGCTAGATCAAATTACGCAAGTGATAAAAGAAGATGGATTATTTATAAGCAAACTGATTTAGTTGCTATAGGTATAGACGAGGACAGAGCTAGTAGACCTGGTATAAATATAATAATTGGCGAAATAATCAACTATGAAACAGGAGAAACTGGAATAGGCATGACAACAAGTAGTGCTAATAATCTTATTAGCAAATATGCTGTTTTTACAAACGGTATGTCCGTACTGTCTACACCATATAGATATTATTGTCAACAAAAATCAGTGACATCACTTGCTCCTGTAGTTTCTGCCAGTCAAAACAAAGGTTTTACCAATGTGTATCATATACTTTCTCATATACAAGGTATAACAGATGGTTCTAATGATAATAACTATACTGTACCTACACAAACTATACTGCTTAATAATAAGAAATATCTATTAAGCAGATTTGCATTTGAGATAAAAGATTAAATTGTAAAGGAGGGATTATATGACAAAGACATATTTGGATGAAGAAGGATTAAGTTAGGTTTGGAATGTGATTGATGCCAGAGATACCAAAGTAGTTGAAAAGCTGAAAAATCTTGAAGAAAGAATGAACGCCCAAGAAAATAAAGTAAGTATAGCTTCAGGAGTAGCTTATGTCGCTTCCTATGGAAATTCTGCAAAGCCAATAGTAGGTACTGCAACTGAGTATACAGAGGAGAGTGGTAATTAATGGCAATAACACATACAACATTGTTAAATAATGGTGATTTTCCAGAAGATAATTGCGTAAGTATTTATAATACTTTATTGACGGCATATGATTGGGAAAATAGTTCGACAGTAAATGTAGGTGAAAATATTCAAACAACATACGGAAGATATTATTTTACTGAAAATAGTTATATTCAGATTGGTGTTGATTTTGGCGGTCTCTACTATGTGAAAATAACTATCGTTACACCGAACGGTACAAAGGAATTTTCGCCAACACATTCAGGACATATATCATATTCATATGGTAAGACAAGCAAAGGTATTGGTATTCTTGCGTATTCGCTTGATGGCGGAACCCGTGATATTATGTTTTACAATCTTTATATAGGAGAAATCACAAAACTTGATGGTTCTATTACCAAAGGCTGTATCTATGCTGCTGACGATGGAACACTAACTATTGCCACGGATGATGGCATTTCTTCTGAAAAAGCCCAAACTTCTACAATAAATGCAGATAGAACTGCAATTCTTACTCCTGTTGTTGATACAACTTATGGTAATGTTTTTAAAGATATTTATTTCATGAGAAGTTCTCCTCTTAATTATAATATTATGGCTGTTGAAGGACAAGGTAATTTTCTTTGTGGGAAGACTCTTTGTCTTAAAGACTAGGAGGTGGAAGCATGATAAAACATGAAGTTTTTTGTAATCAACAAGTATATGCTTCAACAGCAGATGTAAAGAAAATTATTCAAGATATATTTAAGAAGATTTCTAATTGTTATAATTGGACAAAAACAAGTATATCAGATACTGCTGATGATATTTCGCAAATTTATGGAGCATTTTATTTCTCAGAAAAAGCTAGTATATAGATTAGATTTTCTCAAATTAATAGTTATGATTATAAAGTGTTTGCCTTTAACATAATAGTTGATACAGTTATAATAGGCAAGGGAACTACAACTTTAATGACAGGCAATACCGATAAGCATGCCAAGAATTGGAAGATTACAGCAGCGACGACAAATAATGGATTAGCTTTATGCTTATGGAATGAGGCTGAAAATACTCGAAATACTCACGATTACAATTTCTTTATAGGTAATGCTACTAATCTTGATGGCTCAGTAACTAAACAATGTATTTATCTTAAAAATGATAATTCTTATAGTGTAATTTCTGATAACGGAATTTCACAAGAACCTGCTTTTATTTCAACCATAGATAATACAAGAAAAGCACAACTTGTCGCTGCGGCAGATAGCACAACTGGTGCAATTTTTAATGATACTTATATGATGTTTAATACACCATTGCAATATAATAAAATGAAAATTCTTGGAACAGGTAAAACTTTTCTCTTAGGCAAGTCTCTCTGCTTAGCAGATTAATACAAATTAAAAGTTAATTATTTCTGGCTCGTGTCAATCCCCTCAACGACACTAATTAACTTTTTAATTATATATCTTTTACAAAGGAGAAGTCATCATTTGATGGCTTCTTTTTCTTTTATTCGTGCCGCGAGACCAAATGAGAGAAATGAACCTCTAAAGTTTTCAGACGGCGGCACATCGTAAGCTTGAGTTTTTGACTCTGATGTGTTATAATTAAGTAAAAGGTTAGAGAAAGTCAAAATAATTTTGACTTATAAATGAAGAATAAACACGGAGGTGGCAATGTGAGTAATTCAATTTACTACAAAGGAAAGAAATATGGCGGTGGAGAAGCAGCAAAGCCGCAAGAAATTTAGGCAGAAGAAAATGAACTATTAGTTGGCGATGGAGCTAAGTGGACAAAAAATAGTCCAATTCTCGCAGTAAAAAAAGCTTTAACTGCTGGTGCAGAAGCTTTTAATGCTTACATAGTTGGAGCACAAACAGAGGGAGCAGATGTAATGAGACTTTCAACAGACCCTAAAGGAGAAAAAGAAAATGAAGGACATCTTGATATAAAAGATGCAACACAAGTTCTTCATGAAGGTTCTTCTATTGTTCACACAAGTGGGACTTCAAGTTTTACAATGAGCGATGAAGCTCAAATGGATATAACTCATACTGCACAAGTCTTTATTCATGATGGCGCTATTATTAATATGGACGTTGAAGGAAAAAATGACTATTGGACACCAGAAATGGGAATTGCAACAGGTAACTGGCAAACAGACGACAAGCATAGTTCTCTTTTTATTCACAATCAAGCAAGAATTATGGCTAGTGGTGCCGCGGCATTAATAATTGGAGAAACAGCTTCAGGCAATTTCAATGGTCACGCTTACTTTAGAGCTGGTGCAGTAAAGAAAGTAGACAATACAATTAAGTACACTGAGCCTCACGTTATATTTGATACTGGTAACTTCTATTTTGGAGAAAACATACTTGACGATACAGCTAAGTCAAAAAGAAGTCCATATTTTAAAATGGGTGGCGGCGCTTCCTTAATAATGAACACTAATGATGACAATGATTTAGACCCATCATTAATTTGTTCTCCAACAGAATTTTATTTCATGAGTCAGGGAAGCCGCGGTGTTGATTATTCTGGTGAAGAAAGAAAGAAATGGGATTGTCCTCCAAATATAGGAGATAATCCACAAGTATCTGGATACCAGCCTAATCCTGTTTGTACTACTATTAAAATCTCTGGTAAGACAACTGTTCTCATGGATAACAGCGGAGAATCTAAAACTTACTTGAAGATATGTGCTGATAGCGGCAAACTTGTAAGAGCTTATATTACTGGCAATACTTTTATTCAGCAGTCTGGCAATGCTCATACCGAATTTAACGACTATGCCTTTGTTCAAGCTTGTAATGATAAAGACAAATATCCAATTTTTAGACTTGGTAATAATAGTCATAATACTAATGATACAAACCCTACTCAGATAGCACCAAGTCTTAGACCTTTTGTTGTTAGAACTGTTGATACTACTTTAGACTTTATTAACACTGGAAAAGAAAACTATTGTGGTTGGGGTAGTCGTAATGTTTCTTATATTTATCTTTCTAGTACAGATAAAACATCAGAAACTCGTTTTGAAGAACTTTCTTTCATCACTAATGAAAGTTCTTATGATGCAGAATGGAACGCTGTTGCTCAGGGCACTGCTAATACTGTGTCTTGGATACCTGCAAAAACTCACATAGTTCATGAGAGTGGAAGATATTGGCTGACAAAAGATGAAGATAATACAAGAATTTGCTATGTAAGTTATGCTCATTTTCACACTGGAACTGGAGAGAGTGCTGGTATTAGCTTCTATCTCGGTCCAACACTTAATAACCAATCTGCTTTAAGATATCTCAAATTTAGGATTACTAATGCAACAGGCACTTTTAAAGCTAGTAAGGCACCAAAAGCCTCTTTAGAGCTTCCTGCTATTAACTTAACTTTAAAAGCAACAAATGGAGTATATAGCTTTGACATCGACAAAGATTTACGTAATAATACTCCAAACTGGTCAACAGGTAAGTACCTATTCATAGGTCTTGATTCTATGAAGGATATTGTTTCAACAAGTTATGACGGTCAGCAATTAGTTAGCCCAGAATATAGTACTGATGATGGTAGAGACTTATTAATTGGTACAAACTCAAGACTTTCTGGTATTAAAGCGGCAGGCAATAACTTCTTAGCTTTAGGTAAATCAAGTGGTATTGATATTTTCAGTGAAAGCAATTCTATTAAATTAAAAGCTCAAAATCAGAGTATTACACTTGGCGGTGCTTGCATTAAATTAACAAGTGACGGCCAGGTAAGTGCTTTAATTCAGCATGCTGCTTCTTTGAGAATGGAAGAAAATGGAACTATTATTTGTAAAGATAGTGCAAATCTAAGCTTTACTGGTGGCACTATTGCTCAAATTACAGGCGGTATGTTTAAGACTTCTGGTACTCCAAATGTAACTGTTCAAAACGAAGCAGTTTTACTGATGAGTGGTTCCGGTACTCTTAATGTAACTGGAGCAGCAAAGGTTACTTTTGCAGATGGTCCAGAAGTTAATATTAAAGGAGCTTCTAGGGTCAATCTTATAGAAGGAGCAAAGCTTGCCTTAAGTTCAAGTTCAGAGTTTAATCTTAGCGGTTATTCCACAATCATTGGTGAAACGAATAGTAATCTTCAAAATGAAGCCGAGACATCTTTCACATTTAAGGGTGCTTCAACAGAAGAGTCTGTAACCTTTACTCTTAAACAACTTAAAGCTCTTAAGGCTTTACTTTCATAATTTTAATTCATAACTTTAACCTGAGAATAAAAATCTACGGAGGGAGGTAGAGTGAACTATTTTATAATTGGCAGCGACGGAGGCGGATGCTGCAATTTTATTCAGTATTAGGGCTGTCCAATAGGATATTCCGATGGTGCGCCTTTTATATCAGCAGATAGATACAAAATGCCACAAAAAATAGATACAAGAAATGAAGAATTAAAATAGAATAAGGCTGACTCAGAGAAATCTGAGCCAGCTAATAATTGAGGTGAAATCTATGACGTATGATGAATTCATTAAGAAGCATAAAGGAGTTGCGGTCGACATTGATGGCGCTGCAGGAGCACAGTGTGTAGACTTAGCAACAGCTTACTTTTATGAAGTCTTTAATTCTAAGATTAAGAATTTCTGGTTTGATGCTCATCATTTTTGGGACTTGTTTAATAATAATGCTTGGCTAAAAAAGAACATGACTAAAATTGAGAATAAGCCAGAAACAGTTCCTCAAAAAGGTGATGTTGCAGTTTGGAAAGGTTCTTTGAATGGCGGCTGGGGTCATATTGCAATCTGTACAGGAGAAGGAGATACAAATTACTTCTATTCTTATGACCAGAACTGGACAGGCAATCACGATGTTTGTACAAAAATTAAACATAATTATAATCATATTGCCGGTTTTCTTAGACCAAAAGACCAGTCTAAAATTAAGAAAGAAGCAACCTCAAGTACAACAGACAAGAACGATGTGCCGGCAGGCGTAAAATTAGTTATTGATATCTCGCAATATCAGTCCAAAGTCGATTATGCTAAACTTGCAAAAGCAGTTGATGGCGTTATCATTCGTGTTGGATATCGTGGTTGGGGAGATGCAGGAAAACTTTGCGTTGACCCAAATTTTGAAACTCACATTAATGGAGTAGTTAAAAACAAAATTCCTTATGGCTTCTATTTCTTCTCTCAGGCAACTAATGCAGAAGAAGGAAAAGCAGAAGCAGACTTCTGTTATAATTTAATTAAAAATTATAAACCAACATATCCAGTTTATTTTGACTCTGAGAATAGTGGTGCAGATAATAATCAAGGTCGTGCAGATAAGATTTCAAAGGCTAATAGGACCTCAGCAGCAGTCGCTTTCTGTAAGGAAATTCAAGATAAAAGTCTTGTAGCTGGCATCTATGCTAGCGAGAACTGGTTTAAAGAAAACCTTGAATGGAGTGGTATTAGATGCTATTCTATTTGGTGTGCTAAGTATGGTTCAAACAATGGTACAGCACAGACAAAACCAGAGATTGAAAAATATGATGGCTGGCAGTTTACTTCAAAGTATTCTATAAGTGGTATTGATTCTAAAGTTGATATGTCATATTTCTACAATGTGCCGGCCAGCGGCAATTCAAAAGATGATAATAAGAAAAAGCCAAAGGTTACTTATAAAGATTATTATGTAGTTGCGGCTGATGGAGTTAATGTTCGCTCAACACCGAATGGAACAATTAAATCAACTCTTATGTACAAAGCAAAAGTAAGTTGCGTTGTTGATTCTGAGAAGAGTGCCGGTGGCATAACTTGGATTAAGACAAAGGCTAATACTTGGATTGCTAAGAAATATCTATCAATCACTAAGCCAGTTACAAAAAAGACAACTTACACAGATTATTATGTAATTGCAACTGATGGATTAAATTACAGAACATCTGCAAATGGTACTATTAAGGGTACTTACAAGAAAGGCACAAAGATTACTGTTGTTGATGGCTCAGATAAAATTGTTAATGGTCTTGTTTGGGTAAAGACAAAAAATAAATATTGGGTAGCTAAGAAGTATTTAACTAAAAAGAAGCCTACTGCCGCAGCCCCATTTAAGGCAAATACTGACTATACATTACAGGTAGACCTCAAAGTAAGGTCGGGCGCCGGCACAGGATATGCTCAGAAAAAGACTTCCGCTCTTACAGTAAATGCTAGAAAATCAGCATATAATCAGACTTGTGCAGTTCTTAAAAGAGGTACAAAGGTAACTGCTCTTAAAGTAGTCAAGAAGTCTGATAAAGAGTATTGGATACGGATTCCTTCTGGTTATATCTGTGCAATGCAGAAAGGAGAAAAATTTATTAAGTAATGCCACTTCAACCTCAATTTACTTCAGTTTGTAATGGACTCTTAGTAAACAATTTGATTTTGACACCGCCGGGACAAGAGCCGGCGACAATAAATCTTATTAAAGTTTATTAGCTACCCGAGCTTACTTTTGGTGCTTTTACAACAACTCAAGCTGAGTTTATGAGCAGACAATGTGTTTATGAGAATTTTGAAAGATTTAATTGGTTCATTGATAATTGGACAGCTTGGAATTTAGGAAATGATAGCAAAGAAATTAAAGTTGGGCTTTGCGGCAAGAGTGAGTCGGCACGACGTAATTTAAAAAAAATTTTAATTTATCTCTGCCGCACTTATAATCTTGGTTTAAATCAAATTTATCTTTCCTTTTCTGACCCCTAGTTGTTTAAAGAGTTGGGTAAATTTATTGAGACTAAGGAAATTCCAAAAAGTCAATTATTTACAGATGTACTTGACATTCCAAAACAAACTTTTATTCCCAAAGTCACTTATGAAGTCTATACAATGGGACAATGGTAGTAGTCTACAAATGAAAGTTAGATTGAAGCGATTAAAATTCATGCTACTGGCGGCAAATTAACATATCGAGTTTTCTCAAAAAATTGTTGGTTTCCTTGGGTTAAAGATGGAGAACAATCTGGTTCTTTCACTTATCCAATCAAAGGTTTTCAATATATTTATGATTCAGAAGACTATGAATTATGGTATCGCTGTACTTTAATCAATGGAGAAGATAAAGACTGGCGAAATACATCTCTTAAAATTCCTTATAAAAAAATTATTACAGGACTTGAGTTCAAGTTAGAAAAGAAGTAAGAGGACTTTCTTAGAGAAGCCCTCTTATTTTTTTACTTTGTTTTAAAGAGGAGGTGCTTGAAATGGCAGAAGAAGTTTTATTTTTGTGTCCTCACCAAAGTGAACACAAAGCAATAGATGAAAATAATGTAAATAGTATCAAGTGGAAAAATAGTGCCGCTCTCCATTCCGATGAAACAGCTTATTTTGTCGACGATGCTGCGACACAACAATTTGAAGATAAAATTAAACAAGCACAGGGTATATTATAATGGAACTTCAATCTATAAATGGACTAATAAGTTTTGGAAAAGAATTTTTTGCTTTAAAAGATGAATTACAACCGAGTAATCAAGTAATGACATCTCAGGTTCTTGCAAAGACTTTTCCTTTTAAACTTTCAATTAATTTAGATAAGAAATTAAATCTTGAGAGTCATGACTTATCTCAAAATCTTTTGTTCCATTATTGTGAACCTATGCATAAAGAAGTTACTCAATCTGAATTTCAAGCTTTGGCGGCACTTGAAAATTTTAATAAAGATGAAAGAGTTTTCTATGTCTCCGAAGATTGATTTTTATAAAAAATTATGAAATAATAAGGAGGAATTAAAATGTTAGAAAGTATTTTAGGTTTAGCTACAGGAATTTCACTTACTGACCTTGGTGCTTTAGCAGCACTTACTACAATTATAGTACAGGTTCTTAAGCAGATTTTACCAAAAGTTATTCCAACAAAGATTGTAACGATTGTTACTGCAATTGTTCTTTCTGTTGCCGCAGCCCTTATTTGTTTTGGTGTTATGTTTAAGACGGCACTTATTGGTTTACTAATGGGCTTTATTGTTGCATTTGTATCTATGAACGGCTTTGACTCTTTGAGAGAAATTTGGGTAAGATTTACCTCTGGTCAAAAGACTGACGATGATGAGGTTGGTGGAGAAGGATAATGACAGATAATCACAATCAACTACTTAAGGATTTGATTGAGACTATTAGCAAAGACAATATTACAGGTGAGACAATCAAAGAGATTGAGAAATCTAACCTCTGGAAAGAACTTTTAGAATTTATGAAGTAGGAAGGTGGCTCAAGCTTATTGGGTCACTATCCTATTTTTTAGAGTGATTTTAAAAATAATACCTTATTTAAATTTATCAATGCTACTGCTGATATGGATAGTAATGAATCGCCTGCCGGCTCATTTAATTTTAAAGCAATACTTGATAATTTAAGAAACAAGGTTAATCCAGATGGTTCTGCTAACACGGACGGCAACAATCCGTGGAACGAGTCTTTAACAAATTCCTTAACTTATTTATTAAGATATATAGACCCTGAATATGTAAGGGATTATGAAAATAAACATTAGATTAGTTATAAGCCTGATAAGGATAAAGAAACAAATTTACCAAAAGAAGTTAATAATACGAATGGTAGTATTCCTGTTAAGGGCAGCTCATTAAACGGTGGTTTTAGAATTACTGATGTGAAAAATGCCAATGCAGGTAATTCTTTTACTAATGATGGCGAAAGACCTTGGGTTATTCCTAATTACAATGTAGATGGCGATACATATGACAAAGTTAGAGGTATTGATAAGATACTTCAAGTTCTAACAAGTCATAAGGAAATGGAATTTACTCACACCCAAAATCAGACTGATAGTGAAAATAACAATTAGATTGATAATCCAACAAGTGGTGTTAGTAAATATATTAGATTACTTATGCCAAAGTATCTCAGAAGAGTTGAAGTTGAAGATTTAAATAGAAACTTTTGGGTTATTGGTCAAGTTCTTGCCGCAATAAGTGCTTACTTATTTGATGAGGACTCTCCAGTTACTCAAATGTTTAAAAGAATTTTAAGTGAATTAATTCAACTTTGGGAAAATATTCTCTATCTTTGGGCGGCGGTAATGCTTGTTTCTCAAAAACCATATTATACAAAGGTTCATACAGAAGTTGTCTATATTCCAAATGATAGTTATAGAGATTATTGGAAGTATGATAATTTTCAATCTACAAGAACTACTGATTTAAAAACAATTTGGACTAATAGACTTTAGTATTTAAAAGACTCTTATCCAGAATGTCATTTATGTATACTTCCTGTAGTGAGGGGCGGCAACTATAAACATAATTATTATAGTACAGAAACGTGGCCGGGCGTTATACTTTATAATCGTAACACGGATGTAGTTTCATATCATAACTTTAATCTTACCATTTCTGCATCAGACTCTAATATTAAATCAAGATGCTATTTTATTAGAGAAGAAGGTAATAACTATTTTTGGGGCTATCCTTTTAGTAATGTTAAAAATTCTGCAGAAGACAACCCAGCAATTTATTATAATGCTATAAGAACAATTCCTATTTCAATTGTGACTAATTTCTCTTCTGATAACAATTTATTAACTGTCTCTAATTGTGTTATTGGGGTGTATGATGCCGCAGCAAGTGTAGTAAATGAAAAATCGCAAATTAAAATATTGGATTGGAGTGCCGCTAATATTAAAGAAACAGATACAACATCAGTTTCCTTATCTCAAAATAACTTAATTGCAGAATATGATAATTTAAGTCCAAAAATTAATAAATCTGTGATAGATAAAGGTATTTATTTTGGTGAACTTCTTTCAAACACTATTTCTTCTGCATAGGTTATTTATGAACTTAATATTCACTCTATCCCAATGTAGCCGCTAGCGGGTAATGATTTTTAGCTTTCCACATATCAAGCACAAGACGCGACGGGATTAAGTGAATGGGCAAAAACATCTCCTTCTTATGGTGAAGGTAAAAATGTTTTTACTTTAGCATTAGCTATGAGACAATATGATAACTGGGGAGATAAGAATAAAGACTATACCTATTGGGGTCTTAAGAATGGAGAATGGGGATGGTAGACCGTTTCTATGAAATGGAATTTTACTAGTCGAGCTTATACCTCAGCAATGCTTCATAATTCTTTAACAGATTCTAATATCCCTTATGATTCTTGGTCTTATATGATTGATAGAGGCTGGAATTTAGGTTATTCAGATGCAAATAATGGTTATACAGGTTGGGATAATAACCAAACTTTTATTTATATTGAAAATGGAGATAGCGGTTTATCTTCTAATAATTGGTGTATCAGATATGTTCAAGCTGTTGGAGTCCAAGCTATTGTTGATAGTAGTAAGAATATTACTCGTACAGATCTTAATGATGAAACCTTTGATAAATATGATAAAACTACTTATGGTCTTTGTACAGCAATAAAAGTTACTCTATTCTATCCAGATGGAACATTTGCTACTAGAACTTATTATCACAATAGAAACAGTGAAGGCAATGCTTTAGTATCAGGGTGGAAAAATATAGATGAAAAAGGTAGATACAATTCAAGCACTTATGCTACTGATAGAGCAACATTAAATCAAAATTATACATTATTTAGGGGTGCTAGATATGATTATGAAGCACACCACCGTAATGGTACAAATAGATAAAGTAGAGAGGTGAGATAATTGAGTTTTTCTACGATAAATGCGATGCTTGATGCATTACATAAGACTATTCCTTACCCTCCTACTTCAAAAGACCTCTCTTCTATTGCAAATGACAAATTTGCTGTTTGGTCTAACCTCTTATCTTACCTAAAAACAGAAGTCAATTTTGTAGGTCATTATCCTTTTTGGGAGAACGACCTACAAGATGGTTCTCTGTTTAAAGGAATAAGTGATAATTGTGATTATGATAATGGTCCTGTCCTTTATCTTGATATAGAAAATATTTATAATGAGAGTATGGCTGCCGGCACAACAATTTGGAATGAGAGTCTTAATGATTTAATTAAGACTTGGCTCGATTTCTCTAAAATTATAGATGAAGATAGAGAAATTGTTCCTAATGGTAGAATAACTTTTTCAGATATTTTTAAAGCTGATGCAGGCTATTCTTTTGAGTCTGAACCTTTTGTAAAAGCTTGGAAGAATGTTGATAATCAAACTTATGCAGAAGTTCGTACTACTAAAGATATGGTAATGTCAGTAATAAAATCTGACAGAAATTTGCAATTTACTCGTTCAATTAGCAGTGCCGCGAGACCACTCATAAGATTGATTATGCCAAAATATACTAGAAGGGTTGAAATTGAAGACCTTAATAGAGATTTTTGGGTGATAGGACAAACTATTACAGGTATTAGTCAATATTTATTTGATGATAACGGAGCAATTCCTAAAATATTTAAAGGAATAATGAGTGAATTACTCCAGCTTTGGGAAAATATTCTGTATTTGTGGGCAGAATTAGGCTTGCTAACCAAAAAACAATACCCAATTAAAATTCTTTATGAGCCGCTTCCTAATAGTGTTTATTAGCCTTATGCTAAATTTGACAACTTTGAAGCCGCGGCGTCTTTAAGTATAGCAAGTATTGAATAGAGATGTTAGTATTTGGTTGACAAATATCCAAATAACAATCTTGTTGTCTTACCTTTTATTCGTAATGATAATTACCGTCATAATTACTATTCAAAACAAATTTTTCCTTGTATCTTATTTTATAATCGCTACAAAAATGGTTGGATAGGAAGAGAACTTAAATGCAATAATTAGCCTCTTACTATTTCAATTACTGGTTCAGAGTGCGGAGTTTCTTGGGGCAATAAAATTTATGGTATCAAAGAAATTGAAGATAATAAGTTTAAATATTGCGCTCCTTGTCAAGAAGCTGATGATGATATTAATATGGAGGAAGGAAAATATTATGGACTGGTTAGAGTTATTCCTTCTATTGATGGTGTTCATTATGATAATAATGATAATATTATTATTAGCAGTTTAAGATTGAGTATTTATGATGCCGCTGCCCCAGTTATTAATAATTCAACTTCATTAATTGGTAATATACATACAAATAGCAGTATTAGCAGTGGAGAATCAACTCCGGTAGCTTTAAGCGCAGCGGCACAAGGTTCAGATAAAACACTCATTTCTCCAACAATTCTTACTGCGGCAGAAGGAGAAGCTTATTATCAAGGTGAATTGGTAAGTGGATATGCTAAGGCTATTGTTCCAATTATTAAAAATGCTGATTTTAAAGTAGTTAAAATTGGTGACTTTTATCCTATTGATTTAGCACAATCTGGAGAAGGGTTTAGACGAATTACAGCATAGTCTGGTAGTTCTTCTAATCGTTATTGCTGGGATACCTATGGAATTGGTAGTTTTTATAACATTCACCATTTTGATAAGGCGGCGCAGACTGGTTATTATACTACAGATACAAAATTAGTTTTTCGTTATTATGGTACAGGAGATTATTTTGAAGCTCATACTTTAACTCCTGCTTGGCTAAAAACAAAAGGTGCAGATTACATTAAAAAAATTGTTAATGACAATACCAATTACCCAACTATTACAAATAAACCAACCCTTTTCGTTACAAGAATTGGAGTGGGATATTGGACAGGAGAAGCTGGTTCACAGTGGTCTTATGGAGTATTTTGTGACCTTTATTTTTCTAGTGGTACAGAGGTTATTTGGCTTGGTCCTGTTTATCTTTTCGATGGCTATTGGACATATGATACTAGAATTTTTTCAACGGATGACTCGAATGTTCGTTGGAGAAGTTTGCGAATGAGATGTAATTCATTTACAGCAAGAACTGTTAATGGAATTACTTATTATAAAATGACAGGCGGCCAATTAGCATGGTTCGATTATAATAAGATAGTTAATGAAGGAGATACTTCTCAAACTTTTTCTAATCGTCCTAATTGTAAGATTAATTTTAATAATAATACAAATACTTTAACTTATTCTGGACACGTTAATCCAATAGTTAGCGGAGCAACAAAATTTACTCCTATGGTTGTAAAGAAAGGAGATAGTACTCATATCTTCAATAAAACATCAGATAAATTATTTGCCGCCGGAGCAACGTTAAATTTATCTAATACACCTTCAGATTTTACGGAAAGTAACTTTATGGGTGCGGGCGATGCAAATCATTTTTATTTAGTTACATCTTAAAAGAGAGGTCAAAATATTTGACTTCTCTTTCTTTTTTTGATATAATATATTTATAGTAAAAATAAAAAGGAGGAAAAGTAATGGTTTTAACTACTCGTCAACGTAAAGTTGTAGAATCAGATGCACAGAATATTCTTTGTGTAGCAACTCCAGGCTCGGGAAAAACTACAACTTTAACAGAACGTATTCGTTATTTAATTACAGAACGCAAAGTTCCAGCAAGTCAAATCGTAGCGGTAACTTTTACTACTATGGCGGCAGAAGAAATGCGAGGAAGACTTGGTTCTATAGCAGATAATGCTTTTATTGGAACGGTTCATTCTTATGCTAATCAGATTTGTAAAATGAATAGTATTAATACTGATAGAGAAATTGCAGATGAAAATTTTAATGAGATTATAAAGAAAGCAATAAAACTAACTCGTGATAAATTCCCACAAGTAACTTATGTTTTTGTTGACGAAGCACAGGATTTGAGTCAACTTGCATATGATTTTGTAGAATACATCCCTGCAACACATCATTTTTTCTGCGGTGATGACCGACAGATGATTTATGGTTTTAACGGATGTACAGATGAATACATGAGAAAAATGTATTCTAATCCCCTTTATACAGTTTATAGTCTTGTTGAAGATTTCCGCAATCCTCCTAACATTATTGCTTTTGCAAACAGTTTTCTTAGAAGTTATCAAGCTCTTAGCCCATCAGCCGTTCCAATGAAACAAGAGGATGGTATCGTTGAAGAATGTACTTTTAATGAAGCACTTATTGAACTTGAAAATACAGGTAACTGGGGCAGTTGGTTTATTCTTTGTCGTACCAACCATGAGGTTGCAGATATTCTCGAAATGCTTGAAGAAAAAGAGATACCTTGTATTTCCTTTAAAAAGGGAGACCTTGAAAATAAAGAAGACCTTGATATACTTCTTGCAAGTAATCGAGTTAAAGTCCTTACTATTCATACGAGCAAAGGACTTGAAGCTCCTAATGTTATTGTAACAGGAGCAAAGACGCATATTTTGGAAGAAAGAAAAATTGCTTATGTTGCCGCGACTCGTGCGGAAGATACACTTTATTGGTGTCCTTCTTTCAGAAGAAATCGTTGGAGAAAAGAAAATATTAATAAAATAACAATGGCAGGAGCTGTTCAAGACAGACTCAATAAAGAGAGAACAGGAATGGTAACTTTCTAATGAAAAACTTTGTACTTTATGAAGATGATGAAAAGAAAATTGAGATTGACGGCTATTTTCATTGGCTAATGAAACAGCTTGCGGTTAAAGATTTTCGACTTAAACCACAAGAAATGAATTATTTACTTGCCTTAGCATTTGGCGTTTTAAAAGATAAAAATATTCAGCTTACTAATACGACTATTATTAATAACATACCTGTTATTGAAAGTCAATGGCCGATTAAACTTCAACCACCCTACGATATCTTTAATGGTATTATAGCGGCACTGTCAGAATATGATAGTCTTAATGATAATACACCTTTAATTCTTAAAGAACTTGAAGATGAATTTGCATCAAGTGGTTTCTTTGTCCATATCTTTCCACATCGTATTTATGATGTAAAAGGATTTTTGACTCTTCACACACCAGAGCAATCATTTTTGTTGTTTTTTGGCTTTGAAGAAAATAACTTTGATGAGAGTTTTTTAGAGGATTTCCTTTAAAAAATTACTTATAAATTGGAATGTTTTTTCGCTACATTCCTCTTAGCGTTGAAATTTCTCTTCAAGCGGCGGCAGCGCCGAATTAAGGAGGAATTTAAAATGAAGAAATTTAATTTGTTTTTGGCGACACTTCTTCTTTGTGTCGCAATGTTTTGTAGTTGTGGGTCTGTGGAAATTGGAGATAGTTCCATTCCTCAAGCAACAACAAGAGCAGTCTTGATTGATGTAAATGGTGATAGCGTTGCATTAGAAGATACAGACAGTAGTTCTTTTGTGATTGATGATAGTTCAATCGCAGAGACAACAACGACTACCACTAAGGCAACCACTACTACAACAACAAAGAAAAAGACAGCCGCAACAACAACCACTACTACAACAGCAGTAGTAACGCAGAAAATTATTTATGATGCTGCGCCGGCTGTTGAAAAAACAATAACTTGTAAGCAAACTGAACAGACAAAAGCGAAGCCTGCTCAAATTGAAGAATTTATTGTTTTTAAGTCTAGCACTCATTATGTTCATAAATCAACTTGCAGATGGGCAAATTCAGAATGTAAGAAGATTACAGATACAGAGAACATAAAGGCTAGAAAGTGTACTGAATGTAATCCCGATATCGAGATTAAGCATCTCTATAAAGAACCTGTTAAGACCACCACTACGGTGGCACAGAGTTCTTCTAGTTCTATAGACTCTTATAGTAGACAGTTACTTGCAGAAATTGTATGGCATGAAGCTGGCAGTAATTGGATAACTCAATATGACAAGGCACATATTGCCGCGGCAGTAATGAATAGAGTTTATGACAAGAGATTTCCATCAACTGTTTATGATGTACTTGTAGCACCAGGACAGTTTACTGGATACTGGCCAGGTAGTTGTACACCTACTCAGGCTTGTTATGATGCAGTAGACTATTATTTTGCACACTCAGGCGAATTTGACGCATCAAATAGCTGGTATGGAGACGGCAGACAGAATCACTTCTATTATCAATAATCTCTAAAAGAGACGATAACAAATTGGAATTGGCAACTCCAACTTTTAAAGCGGAAAACCCAATGATAAGAGTGAAAATATCAGATAGAGAGAAAATTCAACGCAATTTGAGAAGGACGGCTTAGGCTGTCCTTTTTTATTTTGACTTTTTTCAAAATTTTTGGTATTATTAATATAAAGAAAAAGAAAGAAGAATGACAAATGGACTTTATTAAATTGCAAAAATTGAAAGACACTTATTTTTCTAATCAGACAATAAGTCAAATGATGACAGATGTCTTTGATGCAGCAACAGATGACCCGTATTATTGGTCTGATGATAGATTACTTGAAGAAATTGAAAAGATAGGTTGGAATAGAACTCATTGTTTTCTCTATCCAAAATCAGAAACTATTTATCAGAAATCGGAAATTGAAGATGTTAAACCACTTTATGATGTTAATTTGCTTGCAAAATACATTATAAATACCTGCATAGAAGATGGTCATCCAATTACTAATGCACAGCTTCAATTTCTTCTTTTTAAAATACAAATGGATGCTATTACAAGGGGAGTGTTGGCTTTTCAAGAAAATTGCGTCGTTTGGACACATAATATTGTTGTACCTTATGTTTGGTATGAATATGCTATTAATACAAAAAATAAAATTGTAATTTTTGAAAAGTCCATATCTCCATTTAAAGAAGGCGATAAATTTAGACGTATAGTTGATGATGAAATTCGTTATTATTGGGATTTTAAACCACAAAGAGATAAAGATTGGAGATACTTTAAATCTCTAAATGAAAACCTTTCTATTGACTCTGAAATAACTATTACTCCCAAAATGATGAAAGACTATATTTTAGAAAAGGAGCTAAGAAATGAATGAATTTTTAAATTCCTCAGAATATGATTTTCTAAATACTAATTCTCTTTTACAAGATAATATCATTTTACTTGGTTATGGCGGCTCAATCGCCTATGGAACAAATCTTCCAAATTCAGATATTGACATTCGAGGTGCCGCCCTGCGGTCTCCAAGAGATATTTTACTTAATCAGAATTTTGAGCAAGTGATTGATAATAAAACTGATACGACTATTTATTCACTTGAAAAGTTTTGTTCTCTTTTAACTTCTAATAATCCAAACACGCTTGAACTTTTGGGATTAAAACCAGAACATTATTTATATATTGCTCCAGCGGCACGTCCTATTCTTGAGCATCCACAGTGGTTTCTTACTAAGAGAGTGCAGAGGAGTTTTGGTGGTTATGTTTATGCTCAAAAGCAGCGTCTTATGAACGGATTAGACAGAAAAGAAAAAGCAAAACTTTGCAAGTATATGATGCACATTGTTAGACTCCTTTATACTGGAATTGATATTCTTAAATATGGAACTGTTATTACCTATAGAGAAAAGGAACACGCTACTCTTATGAGTATCCGTAATGGAGATTATCTTATGGAAAATGGTGATATTGATGAAAAATATTTCCAGCTAGTCGAGATGCTGCAAGAAGAATTTGATTACGCCGCATCAATAACTCATTTACCAGACAAGCCTGACTCAAAACAAATTATTAATTACATTTATGATGTAAATTATAGAAGAATGAAGGATTTTATTTTATCGGGAGGAGAATTTTAATGAAACACTATTTGACAGTTGGAAAGCTTAAGGAAATACTTGATAAGTATGATGATGAGGTTGGTATTGTAGTTCCAATCTGTGATGAAAAAGGTTATGCAGAGGGTTATAACTTGATTAATAAAGTGGCTCATCTTACTGATTCAACGGAAGATGAAATACCAGAAGTTATTATGCTAACAAGTTCTAATGCATCCATTGAAGATTTCTGTTCTCATGCCTGTGTGCAGCCTGATGAAATTCTGTTTGAAGAAGACATATATTAATCAGAGAAAGGTCAAAGCTTAAAAACTTTGACTTTTCTTTTTTTTTATGATATAATTATTTTAAAAGGAGATGAAAAGAATGAGTGAAATAAGAACATTTCTTGCTTCTGATATGCGATTATTTGACGCTGCGGCAGCAGGAGTTTATCGAATGAGTGTAGAAGAATATAATCAATTCGTGATTGATAAAATTAATCAGACTCTTAATGATAATGATTGTCTTTTAATGAATGGAATTATTTCTAAGGGGTCGCTAATTACAACTCTCGTTGAGCTTGCAAAAATTAAAGGGAAGAAAATTTTTCTTACAAAAGAAAAACTTGTAGGTGAAGATATCAAGTCTTATCGGAAAAATGACACTTTTATTTGGACGCTTGATGGTACGCAAGTTACAACAATTCTTGATAAAGAAGCCTTAATTGTAATACCAGCAAGTGAAAAACGACTCGAAGAATATTTATCTGAGAGTAATGTTTATCTTGCCATGCCGGCCTCCATGTTTCCAAAAGACTGGAAAAGAACAAATGTTTATGATTATGATAAACACGTTCTCAATACAAGTCTTGAGTTTTATGATTTTGAACCAATTGAAATGGGGTCGCGGCTCAGAGAAATAATTGATGATTATGAGGTCTTCAATACAATGGAAACAACAGAACATCAATGGGAGGAAAAGTAAATGGTTGTTATAAAATTTTTTGCTTTTATTTTCTGCTTTTTTTGGAGTGTAGAAGTAATTCCAATGTTAAGTTATTATCAACTTATGATAAAGAAGATTATGGGAGGTAAGAGATAATGTATAATCAGATTATTGACTTGATTACTGACAAAGAATGGAAAAAAGTAATTAAAGACTATGGCTGGCCAGTTACAATTTTAACATTTGTGGTGCTTGCGGCAATTATTATCATTCTCTCAGTCTGTGCTTCTTGGCTTTGGAGCTTTGTTTTTGTTCCATTGGGTCTTCCACAAATGAGCTGGGTACAGATGTTGGGATTGCAGATTTTTTAAATATCATTTGGCCGAAGAACGGTGGAGGTAAAGTTTAATGAAAGAAGTTACTATTGAATCATGGACAACAAAAAATCCATTATCTATGATTGGATATCATGCAGGATATTGTTATAATAGCGATATTTCTGATGTAGAGAAAAATATTAAAAGGGGGATTAATTGTTTAAAAAGTGGTCATTTGCGAGTAGCAGAATTTCCTAAAATTTATCTTACTATTTCAGGATATAGTGCAAAAGTTATCAGAGAATGGTATACTCATATTATTGATACTAGCCGGCTTCAAAGCTCTACAAGATATATAGATTATAGCAATTTTGAATATGTTATTCCTCCAACAATCAATAAAAATAAAGAAGCTAAAGAAATTTATGAAAATGCAATGAAAGATATTCAAAATGCAATTCTAAAACTTAAAGAAATAGGAATAACTCAGGAAAATTTTAGTGGATTGCTTCCATTAAATTATACTACAAAAATTACTTGCTGTCTTGGACTAAGAGAATTAATAAATATTGTCAATCAGAGGTCTTGTAAGAGAGCATATTGGGAATTTCAAGAGCTTATTGCAGAAATTCTTAAACAATTAGAAACCTATTCTCCAGAATGGAAAAAACTATTTGAATTGAATTTATTTGTTCCAAAATGTGAAGTATTCGGTTATTGTCCAGAAAGGAAGGGGTGTGGTAGATATCCCACTAAGGAGGAAAAATAATGGAAGAAAAACAAGGATATATTTATTGTTTTAAAAATCTATTGAACAATAAAGTTTATATAGGAAAAACTATTAATGACCCACAACGAAGATATTATCAACATACCGCAGGTCAAATAAATGACGGAACTGTTTTTCATAATGCAATGAAAAAATATGGAAAAGAAAATTTTCTATTTTATGTAATTGGAAAATTTCCGATAAGCCAATTAAATGAAAAAGAAACTTTCTATATTAAAAAATTCAATTCTCATTGGAGAGATGGTTGGGGATATAATATGTCCTATGGAGGAGAAAATAGTCCTGACGTTCAGGAAAAACCTATTAGGGCTTATCCTCTGGCAGATAATAATGACCCGATTAAAGAAAAAGGAGAGTATTACAAGTCTATTTCAGAAGCTTGTCGAGAATTTAAAAGAACAAAAAATATTGACTTAAAAAATGGTAGAGTAAGTAAAATTTGTCATGGATTAGCTTATAGCACTAAAGGATATACATTTTGTTTTGTAGATGATTGTAATAAAGATATTCCTACAAATTATAAGGGCTTTAGACGTGAAGAGGCTAGCAAGCATAATATTCAAATTGCATCGGCAACAACATTTGTCCCTATAATTGTATACAATGATGATAAACAATATTATGTTAAAAATACTAAAACTTTAGAAAAAATAGGACATATTGACTCACGAACTGTTAAGAAAAGAATTTTAAATAATGAAATTCAGCCTAGTGGTCTTTTAAAAGGATATCATTTTAGATATGCAACGCCAGAGGAAACTGAACGCCAAGACGAATTTTCTGAATGGGATATCCTTCCTTTTGAAAATATTTTAGATTTTTGGAAAATAATTAAAGAACAGCTAGACAAATATAATATTCCTATAATGCTAGATGATAAAACATTTAGAGATAACCAAGATATCTACAATGATTTAATTGAAGAACTATACAAAGATATTCAAGCCAATATAGAACTCTTTGATAAAGGAGAAAATAAATGATAACATTTTTTTGGATACTTGGTATAATTGCTGGCATCGCAGGTGGTGCTGCGGCAGGGGTTTATTTTAGTTCTAAGCCTACAAAATCTTCCTTTGGCGGCACGGCGTCTTCTTTTAAAAAGGAACAAGCCAAAATTATGGCGACTCTTGTTGAAAAGAAGAATGATTTTGAAAAGGAACTTCAAGACGAAAAAGACCAAAAATAGAAAGAAATTAGTGAGAAAATGGCAGCTATGGAACGCCATTTCAATGAAGAACTTACTGCAACTGAGAAATCTCTCACTACCCTTCAATCTCAATATGAAAGACAGAAAAAAGCTCTTGAGGAACAATTTAATCAAGAAGTGGCGGCACGTCAATCTCAATTAGTCGAACAAATTCAATCTGAAGAAGAACGTAAGCATGAAGCAATCGACAAACTTGCGGCAGATTATAAAATGAAGAGTGATGAACTCAGAACAGAATTTGAAATTTTTGAAAAAGGCTATAAGGAAAAAAAGTAGTCTTATGAAAATTTGCTCAAAAAACAAGAATAGCATTAGGAAGAAGTTATTGAACGTTTTAAAAAGGATGAAGAGCGTCGGCAGAATTGCGATTTTTATCGTATCCAACTCAGTGAAAATGACCTTGAAGACATCAAACGATTGAAGAATGTTGCTACAACCCTTAATTCGCCACAAGTTCTCTATAAACTAATTTGGGAAAATTACTACAAATCAAAGTTTTCTGAACTTGTTGGTCGAGTTGCGGGCAAAACAAGGGGCTGTGGCATCTATAAGATTACTGATATTACCAATGAGAAGGTTTACATTGGACAGACTAGACAAACCTATTCAGACCGTTGGAGAAGTCATGTTAAGAGGGGACTTAGAGCAGAGCCAGCTACAAATAATAAACTTTATAATGCTATGTGGGAAGACGGTGTTGAAAACTTTACATTTGAAGTGCTTTGTGATTGTAAAGCAGAAGAACTTAATGAGAAAGAGAGGTATTTTATTAAGTTCTATAAATCTGATGAATGGGGATTTAATGCAACCAGAGGAAATATGTGAGCTAAAGACTTTGAGCTTTAGCTCTTTTTTCTTTCTTTTTCCCCGAATTGGCGCGGCAATGGGCCGCAGGCTCCACGACGCGACAAGGGCTTTGGTTCTTTGGCCCGACAAAGAACCCCTTTTGATTACTTTTTGGGAAAAGTAATAAGATAAATAATAGGGGAAATTTAACAGTCTCATAGGTTAAATTTTACAACTTCATAGGTCTAATTTTACACAGGTATAGGTTAAATTTTACAGGGGTATAGGGCAAATTTTACAGGGTATAGGTTAAATGTTACAGGACTAAAGAATAGAAAGTCTGAAAAAGTTGTAACGTTTGAATATTTTTGTTACTTATAAGTGTAAAGAATAAAATGGAGGTGTAATAGAATGAATAAAAATTATGTTCAAGCACACGCAGAAGATAGAAATACTTATAGAAATTTTGAAAAGATAACTTCTAAATAGTGGCAAGTTTATTATTATTTATTAAGTATTTCTTATTATAATAGTCAAGAAGTAGAAGACCATCGTTATGTTTATAAGAACAATTTTAATGTTAGCGCCGCGGCACGATTTTTAGGAATTAGTAGACCTACAATTTATAGGGCTATTGAAGCTTTGGAAACTTATAATCTTGTCAGAGAAAGTAAAATGAAAAATGCCTATTATATTTATTCAAGAGGGTTTGTTGAAATTAATAAAGACACTCTGTCTGGATTAATTCAATATAGTAAAATTTGTCCTAAAAATATTGATTTATTAAGAGTTTATTTAATTCTTAAAAAATTAGACTTATTAGCAGAGAATAAGCAAGAACGTTGCTTTACAAAAAGAAATTTAATTAAGCTGTTGGGTCATGATACCACCACTCAACAGAATTATCTTGATGTATTAGAATATTTAGCTCTATTACGTTATCTTAATTTAGTAGATTTTACTAGTCACACTTAGACAGATGAGAAGCTTGGGTCTTATGTTGTATATCATTTACAATCAGTTAATGAAATTAGTAATAATCCTGACATTAATTTTAATTTTGGAGGAGAGAAAGACAATAGTGCTACAGGAATCCCAGACCGACTATTACAAGAATTGAGCTTTATTATGCCAGAATATGGAACTATAAATGAAGAAAAGTTTAAAAATTAAGAAAGAAAGAAATTACATTTTTCCAAATTTAACATTACAATAAAACTTTTGACTTTTTTCAAAAAATATCATATAATATAATTAATGAAAATGAAAGGAGAAAATTAAAGTGTTATCAGCAATACTTTTTGGTCTTGTCATTTATTTCTTAATCAAAGGTGGCATTGACATTCTATATCTAATTTTCTTCCATAAAAACAAATAATTAAAAGGAGGAATTACTTTGAAAAACAAAATAGAACTTATTACTTTAACAGATGTAAAGAACTTCGTTGCGGCGGCATCAAATGTTAATGGTGATGTTTATCTCGTAGACCGTAATCATCGCTATCGTATCAATGCTAAGTCAACTCTTGGCTGTCTTCTTGCCCAAGCAGAATGGAGTGAGATTTGGGTTGAGTCTGAGACTGATTGCTATTCATCTATCAAAGAATGGGTAGTTGACTAATGCCTCATAGACTTTTTCTCACAGGTGATACTCATAGACAAGTTGATGTCGCAAAGCTTTCTTTCCAAAAATTCCCAATTCAAAAAGACCTCGACCGTTCAGATATAATGGTTGTTCTTGGAGATTGGGGCGTTCTTTGGTATGGAGATGAAAGAGATAATAAATGGATAAATAATTGGGACTTAAAGCCGTGGACAACTTTTGTTGTTTATGGTAATCACGACAATTATTCGGCTCTTCAAAAGTATCCAATAGTCTATAAATTTGGTGCGGCGGCACGAAAGATTACCGATAATATTTATGTTGCAGAAAGCGGTAATATTTATAATCTTAATGGTAAGCTTTGCCTTTGTATTAATGGAGCAGACTCAGTAGACCGCTCTATTCGTACCGAAGGACTAAACTGGTGGTCAGAAGAAGCAATCTCTTCTGATGTAATAACACACACTCTTCATGAACTTGAAGCCTATAATTTTGAAATTGATTATCTTTTTACTCACTGTGGCGGCACAGAAGTCTGTACTTCTCTCGGTTTTACTCCGATGCCGTCAGAAAAGCAACTTCAAAAACTCATTGACCTTGGTCCAAAAAATGACTATGTTCATTATTGTGGTCATTATCATCTTGACCAATGGATTAATGTTAATACACGAATTGTCTATCAGGACATTATAGAAATTAGATAAATAAAGGAGGAGTTAATTTATGATTAACGCACAGATTACAAATGCAATACTTGGTATGACCTCTGAACACATACCTTTTGTTCAGTTTGAATTTCAGTATCTTAAAGAAGGAGAGACTACTCCATCTAAAGCAGTAACGGGATGTATCTTTCTTCTGAGTTCAGATTCAGAGACTCTTGATAATTCTTCAATGGCTCGTTCGCTTGTAACACTTTTTATGATTGCTGGAGCACCAACTTGGAATGATATTCTTGGTAAGGTAGTAAGAATTGAAGTTAATGAGAAGGGCGTTGTTACAAAGCTTCAAAATGCACTTTCTGACCTTTACATTACACTTGCTATGCCCGAAGAAGAGTCAGAAACGGAGTCGCCTGTAACTGCTGAATAATTAATAAAGGGTCAAAGAAATCAAAAGTTTCTTTGACTTTTTTTATTTTTTTTGATATAATAATTATAGAAAATAAGAGAGGAGATAAAAGTATGAGATTAAGAGATAGATTAAGAGCAGTAAGACCATCAACGGAAGAGTTTGAGAAATATTGTACTATTGAAAGAATTATATCTGTCAAGGGTAAAGACAAGTCCTATATTTTTGAAAATGCAAGTTTAGGTTTACTTTGGCTGCTTAAGCGAGACTATAAGGCAGTAGTTCCAAAAAATTCAAGAGTTGCCTATATAAATGCAAGTCCAATTGATATACCAACAGAAGTAGAAAGAATTGATTGTTCATCTACTTATTCGTTGCAGCATCTTTTGATTAGGCTACTGAGAGGAAAGGAGTAAGAAAATGGCTAGAAGAATTAGTGAAGAAACTATTATTCAGATTAATGAAGTTTATTTAGAGTGCGGAGTTAAATCTAAGACTGCTCAGATAGTTGGTGTTAGTCCTTCTACTGTTACTAAATATCTTATTCCAAATTATCAATCTCAACGTTCTGCCGCAGCACCGCCTCCGTTCGAAGGTGAGCTAGCTGGTGTAGAGCCATTTATTAGTTCTATCATTTCCATTGTTGACAGTCAAAATCTGTTGCCTGCGGCGGCATTTTGTAAAGCGTGTGAATTGACAGATGATGAACGAAAAGAAATGGAAGAAATTCAGAAGGGAGTTATGATATGAAAGCTTTTACGACATCTTCAAATTTTGATGATTCTTATGTTTTTATTGGCTTTAATCCAGAACTTGTATGCAATAAAGAAGGCTTTAAGTTTACTTCGTCTTATCATGTTCTTGCAGCACGATTGCTAGGTCTTTCTTATCCAGATTTCTTGAAGTATTCTCAATCAAAAGGAGCTAAGCTTCGTGGAAGAAAAGGATATTGTTTTCCTGTTTGGGATAAGGCGGCGGATAAAAAAGGTATGCAAGAAATTATTCGACAGCTTAATGCCAATTGGGATATTTTTCTAAAAGAAGTTTCTTTCTAAATTCAATTTTTTAGAGATTTTCTAGTCCTCTCCCACTTTAAATTGAAGTAAAATTCAGTTTGAAGAACAGGAGGGGATTTTGTGATTTTATTTCAAGAACAGATGAGGGTAAGAGACGATACTCTTGACCCAGCATACTTTGCTAGAGTATCTCGAAAGCCGCAGGCCGGCACAGGAGAATCATATGATGATAGTGAACTAAGAGAAATGATTAATAACTTACAAAACACTATTAACAATATGCAAATTGAAATTGATGAATTAAAAGCTAAGTAGGTTCATACTGAGCTTACTGAAGAAGAATATGCTGCTCTTTCAGAAGAAGAAAAAGCAAAAGATACAGAATATTTCGTTGTTGGTGAATAAATTTTTGACTTTTAACAAAATTTTTGCTATAATTATAACATAATAAGAAAAAATGTCGAATTTTGTTTCTTTTTAGTATTTTTAGTCTAATTAGGAGGAATTTTGTTATGAGTAAATATATTGCAGGTTTGATGTCACCTTCATTGGGTCTTATGTCTGAACCACCAACTTACCAGAAAGTTTATGAGATAACAGCTTGTTCTAAGGCTCAAGCAGTTTGGATTGCGGAAGAACTTCTTACTCGTAAGTTTTGTCAAGACTTTAACACTTCTCTTTCAGAAGTTGTAGTTGGCTTTGTGGCGAAAATTAAAGATTAATTTATAAAGGAAGTTAGAGAAAAAATCTTTGACTTCCTTTTTATTTTTTGTTATAATATTTATAGTAAAATAAAAGGAGCGGAATAGTATGGAAAATATTTATAAGCCACGAATGGTTTGCGTTGGGTCAGATACAAGATTTAACGTTCAGATTTGTTATTATAATATTGGTAGTCATTCGCCAAAAGAAGAAAATGGTAAAATACATTATATACTTGTTTGTCCAGATTGCCGAATAGATTATTTCGCCGCCGCCCCTTGGGACGCAATTAACTATGCTAAAAATCGTATTGAAGTTAAGGGTCGCGGCACAGCGTATGGAAAAATAAGAATTATGGTTATAGATGAAAAGACAGAGGAAGAGTACTTGGGTATGATTGTAGAAAAGGTTGTACACAGGAAGTATATTCCTTTGGAAGCTCCAAGAAAGAAAGTAAGGAGATGAGAATTGTGGAGAATTTATTTATAATGACTGTTGGCGTGCCAGGCTCGGGCAAGTCAACTTACTTCAAGAAGATGGAAGATAAAGAGAATTGGGTTTATATTTCTTCTGATGATATTAGGGCAGAACTCTTTGGCTCAGTACAGGACCAAGAGCATAATCAAGAAGTTTTTCAAGAAATGAGAAAAAGAAGTGCAGAAGCAATCAGACAGAACAAAAGCGTTTACTATGATGCAACCAACATTAACAGGAAAAAGAGAAGAAACTTTTTGAAAGATATGAAGATGGTTGCACAAGGTCATTCTTATTCTTTTGAATGTATTTTATTTGCTGTGCCGGTGCAGATTTGTAAGGAAAGAAACGCTATAAGAGAACGAAAAGTTCCAGAAAATGTAATTGAACGTATGGTTAGACAGTTTCAAGTTCCTATTTTTTCTGAAGGGTGGGATAATATTATTCGTCTTGCTCCATCGGCAAAGGACGATGCTCTTGAAAAAATACTTGCTAACGCACGTTTTCTTTCTCATGATAACCCTCATCATGAATTATCTATTGGCGACCATATGATTAGAGCCTATGAAATTGGTATTCAGACTAATAAAGATACCACTCTTAAGACTCATTATTCAAGAGAAGTCCTTGAGGCGGCACGTTATCATGATATTGGTAAGCCAGAATGTAAGGGGTTTTGTGATTGGCACGGTAAGCCAACTAAAATTGCTCATTTTTATTCTCATGACAATGTAAGTGCTTATAATTATTTGTGTTATGTAACTCATTTCTATGATGACTCAGAAAAAGAATACATCTTTTCAGAAGAAAAAGCACTCTATATTGCTCTTCTTATCGAATGTCATATGAAGCATTATAATGGTGACTTTAATAATTGGTGTAAAAAACAGCACGACCCTCATTTTATTGCCGACCTTAACCTTCTTTATGAACTTGATAAGGCGGCACATTAAATCTGATTTTTATAGAGCCAATCATCTAATCTTTCACTTTAAGTAGAAGGGAGTAAAATCCTTTCTACTTATTTTATTATAGAGAGGTGATAGGTAAATGCCAATCGCAGACGTACTTATGAACGCTGACATCGCAATGTATCCCGATGGTAAGTGTTGCCCGAGTGGTAAGGATAATCAGGATGATAAGAACAAGTGCAATTGCGGTCATATGTGGTTTATTCCACCTTGTCCACCAATGCCTAGAGATTATCCACCTTGTCCTCCATATCCGTATCCTTGCGTGCCTCCAGTAGAGCCTGTTCCTTTAAAGAAAAGCTCAATAGAAGCACAGATTTGCAAGCTTTCCAAGAAGGCAGCGGCAATCAAGAAGATGATAGATAACTTTACTAACAAAAATAAGGATGCTATAATCAAAATTGGAGAAGCTTCTTATAATTTTGGTTCTTATGTAGTAATTGGTAAAGATGGGGAAGGCCAGAAAACAGAAGAAGATTCCGCTTATGGTAAAAAAATTCTCGAAATTCTAAATGAAGAATTAGCCGCAATCAAGTCCAAAATGCAGGAACTTGCAACCTAGCTTGATGAGGAAGATGAAACTAGCATAACCAGTTCTACTGAAAAGACTGTAACGCAAGATTAATCTTAGGGGAGGCGGCGACGTCTCCCTTTATTTTTTTAAGGAGGTAATCTTATGTTTATAACACCAACTGTTGTTAAAGCAGAAGCTAAGTCTAAGGTTTTTACAATTCATGAAAAACCAGTTGTAAATCTTAAATCTTATTGTCATTCTAATGTTCAAAATATGGGTGAATGGAGAATGACTACTCAGAGTGTTCATGAAGAAATGATTGGCCCGGCGGCGTACTCTCAGAGCAAAGACGAAATTAAGGTTAAGACAGACGCATCAGAAGACGGCGAATAAGAATTTAAAGTAAGAAGAGTCGAAGTAGAAAAACTTTGACTCTTTTTATTTTTTTTTGATATAATTATTATAATAAAAAGAAAGGAGAAAGAAAATGACTGAACAAGAATATATAAAAAAGATAGATGCAGGTGAATGTTTTAGTGAGTCAGAGATAAAAAGTCTTGTTTATGACTATGACTATGAATATAAAGTTGTCTCGGGGAATCTTGGCCGCTGGACACAATCAATGACTACAATTGTAAAACTTTGTGATAGATATTTTGCTATTCATTGGGAAAGAGGTTTAACTGAAATGCAGGAAGACGACTTTTGGCATTCTTCTATTGAGGAAGTTGAGCCAAAAGAGAGAGTCATAACAGTAACAGATTGGTTTAGAACAAGAGATGGTGTATTTATGGCAACAAGTTCTGAATTAAATGATTGATTTTCCAAAAGTTTTTTGTTATTATTATTATAATAAATAAAAAAGGAGTAAAGAAAATGAGAACTTTGGAAGAAATTGAAGAGCTAATTAAAAAGCACCCTCCTTATTCGTTTGAGAATGACCCTCAGCACGAAGATGAAGAAGAGATGCTGGCAGGAGAAAAAGATTTTGTGAGAAAACACGGTTTTTCTTTTGCTGATACTTGGGGTCTTGACCACGTTATTGCCTGTTTCGCTGCCCCACGTCTTGCTTATCTAAGAGATAACCATTCTAGCTATCCCGGTGAGCTTCGTGCTGAGGCAAAGAAGATTGCTGGTATTACAGAAGTGCCAGACATCGATGAACTTGCAGATGCGATGTGGATAAGGATTCTTGATGAAATGATTGAGGCTTTTTGTCTTATCATTGATGAGGAAGAGCCAATTCTTAACCTTTCTTACTCAGAATATGATAAAGAAAGGCGTAAGAGAGAGATTATAATTAATAAGGGATTAACGGCTTTTTCAAAATATTATCAGTCACTTTGGGATTAAGGAGGTTAAATAAATGGGAGAAGATAATTACGGACTTCATTTGAAGAAAAGAGTGAATGTTACAGTTAAGGTTTTTACAGAAGTAGAATCAGAGGATGGTACGAAAATTCTAAAGGAAATTTCTTCTGACACTACTTCATGGAAAAGAGCTGATATTGTTAAAGACATAGTTGAGGCTGACAAACTTAAAGATGTTGAATACTGTGCCGGCATAGGACCAAAAGAAATGGTTTTTGGTAAAATTTACATAAGAAAAGACGGCAAGGCAATTTATATCTACGCTAAAAAATTAGAAGATTGATTTTCTAAAAAATTTTTGATATAATAAATATAGAAAAATGAAAAGAAGTAATAAAGTTATTTTTGAAAAGGTCTGTAAGAGATGCTCAAAACCATTTCATTCTAAAGACCAAGAGATGATTTTTTGCCCTGATTGCTGGGCGGAATACGTAAAGCTTATCGAGGAAAACCGAGTTGGGTTTTATCATTATGATGAAGATTTAAAAAAGGAAATTTATGAAGAGCTTTGCGAATAAGGTTTTGACTTTTTAAAAAATTTTTGCTATAATTATTATAGTAAAGAAAAGAAAAGAGAGTAAGATTATGCTCATAAGTCTATGGGAAGCACATAGCAAAAATTAATTCGGTCCTCGGAAGTGGTATGAGGCGGCAAGGATATGTCGATAGAGTCATATAAGTGGCTAATGAAGTCCATTGAATATCCCTTAAAGGTGAAATGCCTTAAATTTGTGTCCGTAGCTCAGTTGGTAGAGCAGAGCACTTTTAATGCTAAGGTCAGGAGTTCAAATCTCCTCGGACGCACCAATAGCCAAATGGCTATTTGCTCTTTCTTTTTGGGGAAGAGCTATCTCTCTGTAAATGAATGAAAGCTCTTTGAGTCAACATTCACCGAAGTCTTAAGATTTTCACGTCTAGTGAATAAAGACAGGTGGCATAGTCTACTAAAATCCTTGTAGTTACCAGAGAAAACACTTAGTGTTTAATGATGCCGCAACCCTATTGTGAGATAGGACGAGGAGACTGGCTCCTCTACTCGGAAACGTACCCAAGTGGTTTAAGGGAGTCGCCTACTAAGCGACCAGCTTGTGCAAGCAAGGCAAGAGTTCAAATCTCTTCGTTTCCGCCAAAGATTAAAAAGAAAGAAGGCATAGAAATGAGAGGATACAAGGTCTTTAATCCTGACTGGACCTGTAGAGGATTTCAGTACTCCGTCGGAAAAGTGTTTGAAGAAGCTATAACCCCTATATGTTGTAAGAGAGGTTTTCATTTTTGTACAGAATTAAAGGAGTGCTTTAGCTACTACTCCTTTAACCCTAAAAATAAAGTTGCTGAAATTGAAGCTCTTGGTGACATTGATACGCTTCCAGATATGAACAAACATTGTACCAATAAAATCAAAATTATCCGTGAACTTTCATGGGAAGAAGTCCTAAAAAAAGTTAATATGGGAAAGAATAATACAGGATTCGGTAATACTGGTACTGATAATAATGGTAATTATAATACTGGTAACTATAATACTGGTAATTATAACACCAGTATTTATAATAATGGCAATTCTAATAGTGGTCACAGAAATAAGGGTAATTATAATAGTGGTGGCCATAATACGGGCAATTATAATAGTGGTGGCTGTAATAATGGTGATTGTAATAGCGGTAACAGTAATAACGGTAATCGTAACAGCGGCTTTAATAACAGTGGCTATTCTAATAGCGGCTACTGCAATAATGGCGATGGCAATAGCGGTAATCACAATACTGGTAATCGTAATAGTGGTGATTGGAATCATACCAACTGTTCATGTGGCTGCTTTAACACAGAAGAACCAAAGATTCTTATGTTTAATAAGCCATCTAATTGGACAATCGAAGACTGGTATCATTCAAAAGCAATGATTATATTAGATAGATTTCATAATAATTCTCTTCAATGGATTCCTGCTACTAGGATGACTAAGGAAGAAAAAGAACAGTATCCTGATTATGAGATACTAGGTGGTTATTTAAGAAAACAGAATAATCTTAAAAGTAATCAACTTTATTGGGATAAATTATCAGAGTCGGAAAAGGAGATTGTCAAGTCACTTCCGAATTTTGACGCAGTAATTTTTAAGAAAATTACAGGTATAGATGTAAATAAGGATTTACATAGCTAAATAAATACTTACTCCTTAATTTTGGTATAAAAAAATAAATTGAATATTTGATTTTATTCAAAATTTTTGATATAATTATTATAGTAAAAAAGAAAAGATACATACAGCAAAAAACTTTAAGCGTTTAATCTGGGAATTAAAAGTGCGATAAAGGTATCTTGAAAGGAGTTCTTTAAATGTTTGTAACAGTACAATTCAAAGACAGGAACAAAGTCTTCAAAGGAAGAACTTATGATTATCTTCTTAACAGAGAAGAAACTGTGCCGCAGGTCGGTCAGGTTATTCGTCTTATGGACGATAATTACAATTATCTTTGCTATGGAACAAGAGTAAAGGTAGTTGGTGTTAAAGAGACATCAGAGGTTAAAGAACCTGTCAGTGTAAGATATGTGGTGGCAAGTTTAGAGAACTAAATATTGGCGAGTAGACCAATTGGTAGAGTCACCGGACTTTGTTAATGCGTTCTGTATTTTATTCAAAATTTGGTATAATGCAAGAAAATATGCAGTCAGGGCTTCTGACTGAAATTCATTGTCAATTAGATTTCTCAAAATTTGGTATTGTTTTGTATGCACCAATTACGCCAGATAGTCGAGCAGATTTTATTGCTGATGTAGGGAATACCCTCTTAAAAATTCAATGTAAAACGGCAAATGAGTCTGCTGATGGTAAATTTTTTGTTTTTTCTGTTACTAGTTCAAATTGGAATACTAAAAAGAAGAAAAATTATCAAGGACAAATTGATTATTTTTATACTTGTCATAAAGGGCAAGGTTATTTAGTTCCTGTAGAAGAGACTGGAAGAGATAGTAAAACTTTACGTTTAGAGTCTTATTTACCTAATAATCCTAATATTAATTGGGCAAAAGACTATGAAATTGAAAAAGTTTTATTAAAACTTAATCCAGATTTAAAATTATTTGTTCCTCATAAAAGTACAAATAAAAAAGAAAAAACATCATCTAATAAAACTAAAAAAACATCATCTAATAAAACTAATCACTGCATAGATTGTGGGGCTGAGATTTCTTCACAATCAGTTCGTTGTAAAGCTTGTGAAAGCGAACGACGAACCTTAGAAATGTAGGAAAGACGCCAAATTACAAGGAGTGAGTTGAAAAATATGATTAGGACAGAGAGCTTTTTATCTATTGCTAGGAAATATCAAGTTTCCGATAGTGCAATTAGAAAATGGTGTGTAGGTTTCAATTTACCAAGAACTAAAAGAGAAATCAATTCTTATACAGATGAGGAATGGAATAAAATATAACTACAATTTGACAAACTCCGGGTGTTGAAAGTTCAAATCTTTCCTCGCCAGCCACAAACGGACTCGCAAGAGTCCAATATTCTTCGTTAGCTCAGTCGGTAGAGCGGCGGATTGTTTACCTGACCTTACTAAATTTTGTGAAAGATAAAATGAATAGTAAGAAAAAAGGTAATATTACAGAATTAGAAACAATGTTGGCATTTATGAAATTAGGTTATAATGTTTTAACTCCATATGGAGATTGTGAACGTTATGATTTTGTTGTAGATGTTAACGGCAAATTACTAAAAATGCAGAGTAAAACTTCACATTCAGAAGATAATGGTGCTTCTTTTGTGTTTAGTGGAAGAAGTAATCATAGAAAAGAAGGAAAAATAGTCTATCATCAATATACTGGTGATGAAATTGATTATTTTGTAACCTTCTTTAATGATAAATGCTATGTTATTCCTGTTGATGAATGTGGCAAAGATAAAAGGTTGAGACTTTTACCGCCAAAAAATAACCAAACAAGAGGAATAAATTGGGCTAAAGATTATGAATTGGAGGAAGTAGCAAAAAATTGGTAAGCTGATGTGTAAGCAATCCGTAGGTCGTTGGTTCAAGTCCAACACGAAGAGCCAATGGCACGTTAGTCAAGTGGCTAAGACCCCGTCCTTTGTTTGATTAAGTCAAAGAATAGACAATAATTATTCTGTGTTCGAAAATTTTATAAATTGGTATTCATTTTTCTACATTATAAATGAGGTGATAGAAATGATTGGAATTTATAAAATTGAAAATCTTATAAATCATAAGGTTTATATTGGTCAATCAATTCATATTGAAAGAAGATGGAAAGAGCATTGTGCTAATTCTACTTCAAGTGTTATATCAAAAGCAATTAAAAAATATGGTAAAGAAAATTTTTCTTTTTAGATTCTTGAAGAATGTTTAAAAGAGGATTTAGATGAAAAAGAAATTTATTATATTAAAAAATTTAATTGTATTGTACCTAATGGCTATAATGTTAAAGACTACATTGAAGGAAGAGAAACAACTTTTTGTTATTATGATAAAGAAACTTTTCTTTCTATTGTTAATGATATTAAAGAAAAGAAACTTTCTTTTCAACTCATTAGTGAAAAATATGATATAACAAAGAGATTGGTTTATTATATTAATAATGGAGATATACATCGTCTTCAAGATGAGAGATATCCATTAAGAGAAGTACAAGATTTTTCTAAAAAATATCACTATTGTCCTGTTTGTGGAATTGAGATTTCAAAAGGGGCAAAGATGTGTAAAACTTGTTCCAATAAAAACCAACAAATGGTTGATAGACCTTCGAGGGAAGAATTAAAAAAGTTAATTCGTAAAAAAACCTTTTACAACAATTGGTAAGGAATATGGTGTTTCAGATAACGCTATTAGAAATTGGTGTAAAATTTATAATCTTCCCTATAAAAAGAGTGAGATAAAAAAAATAAACGACACAGAATGGTTATTAATATGAGTGCAAATCTCATATCAAACACCACACGACGGTAGCAGGAGTTCGAATCTCCTACGTGTCACCAGTAACTGAAAAACGAACTATTCAGAATAGGTTCAAGTGTAAAAAGTTGCTGTTTTATAGCAAACAATAAGATGTTCGTTATAAATATAATTTTCATGCAGCAATACAACTGTATAATCAAGATGTTGTTGGTTATCACACCTATTTAAACCATCCGAGTTTTCAGTTATGCCAGTATCTCATTTTTGAAAGGAGTATTTTATGATAAGACTTAATTATCGTGAAAAAGAAGAAATCATTTCTAAAGAATTTGATAATCTTGCAGATGCTTATGAATTTGCAATTAGAAATGTCGCAACTTCGGATGATAGAAGATGTTACTATTTTATGTGTGGAGAATCTTTTAGGTCTGTTATTAGAAGAGCAGATGTAGATAAAAGAGATGCCTTGATGTGGTCTATTCTTAAAAACTCCTTGGAAAGAGTTACATTAGTTTGTGAGGAGAAATCTTCATAAGAAATAAGCATAATAAACTTAATTCCTGTTTTTCTTCTTTTAGAAGAAAAATTTATGACACTGGGGAGTAGTTCAATTGTGGTGGTAGAACGGCTGTCTCTAAAACAGCAAGTTGCGGGTTCAAATCTCGCCTCCCTAACCAACATCGACATAAAGAAAGAAGATAGTAGAATTAGCTACTCTATGAATAAGGTGCTCACTGTCCTTCCTTTTCTTCTTTCTTTATGAAGATTAATTTTAATTTAAAAGTGAGCAAATAAAAGGAGAGGAGAGAATATAAAATGACAGGAATTTATAAGATAACAAATTAGTTGACTTAGGAAGTTTATATCGGATAGTCTAGGAATATTGAACATCGGATAGCTTATCATAAAGCAGCTTCCAAAAGATTAAATGAAACTACACTTTTATATCGAAAAATTCGAGAATATGGCATTGAAAATTTTTCTTTTGAAGTTATTGAAGAGTGTGACATTGATAAATTAGATGAACGAGAAATCTATTGGATATCTTATTATAATTCTTATGAGAAAGGATATAATATGACTAGAGGCGGTCAAGGAGACAATACGGCTAGTTATGTTGATGTTTAGAAAATTTATTCTTTATGGGATGAAGGTAAAACAGTAGGTCAAATTGTTGAAATTACAAAATATTCACGGTCAACAGTTAGCAATTATTTAGCTACTTACCAAAATTATACTATTACTGAGTCAAGAAGACGTAGTGGTTGTCTTGGTGCAATGTCTACTAAGAATTTAGAAAAAAGAGCATCTTCTTATAAGAGAATATGTAGGTATACCTTTAATGGAGAGTATCTTGATACTTGGAACTCTTGTAAAGAAATTTTAAGAGAATTGAACATTAATAATCAAAGTGTTATGAAATGTTGTTAGAAAAAATTTCAATCTGCAGGTGGTTTTAAATGGGCATTTGAGGGAGATTCTCCTATTACTCAAAAAGAATGGAATGAAAAGCGTCATAGGGCTTAGACGGGAAAACTTGATTGGGATAAGGTGCATCAAATCAAAGCCTTATTGGCTGAAAAGAAAATGACCCAAAAAGAAATTGGAGAGATGTTTGGAGTTTCCGTGTATACTATTTCTAATATAAAACGTGGTATTTCTTGGAAAGAATAAATATATAAAATAAAGACCCTTTCTGCAATTCTTTTAATAGAAGAACAAATATATAATTATTAATTATAAATTGGGGTCTTGTTATGAACCTGAGTAAGTTCTAAAACTGTCTCATAACGACATCTGACTGCAAAATATTACATATTACATATCTGGTTTGCATTATCTGATAATTTAAGTGTCGTGTTAATTAGGTGTCTTTTACTAAATAAAAGACTAACTTACTGGTGGTAGGATAAAACCAGCACAACCGACTTTGATAGTAGAGGAAGGAACTATCCCGCGGGAACAGCGGTCTAAGAGTTCAAGTGCTTCTAGGAGGGCGACTTCTTTAAGATAAAAGAGGTCTAGCAGGTTATGACCTTTCAAGCCAAAAAGGTTATTGGTAGGGTGTCCAATTAAAAGAAAACCCACAAGAAGAATACTGATTAGAGCGTCAGTTTAAAGATGGCTCAGAGAAGAAGAGAGTTTAGTGGCAATCGGCGTTACTAAAGAAGATATGTGACGCTGTGCGGCTAGACACTTATCTTCTCAATTTGGAAGAGTGGTGGAATTGGCAGACACAAAGGACGTTGAATACAAAGTCTTAGATTGGGGCAGTACCAATGTTCAACACCATTAAAATCCTTTGGATTAATTTCCGTGCGGGTTCAAGTCCCGTCTCTTCCACCAATGACACAGTAATCAAGAGGAAAAGCAAGCGGCCGCAATCCGTTGACCGAAAGCTCAAATCTTTACTGCGTCTAAAGAAAATGACACTTTTAAGGGGCGGCAGTAGTTGCTCCAATGTGTAGGGAAGCGACAATAAAGTGTCGTGCCTTCTTTCTGGGGTTGAAAGAAGACAAGCAGATATGGCGGAATTGGTAGACGCGAGGGCTTCAAGTACCCTTGTCATAAGGCGTGTGAGTTCAAATCTCACTATCTGTACCAGCAGGTGTGGTGTAATTGGCAGCCACATTAGATTTAGGTTCTAATGGAGTAATCCGTGCGAGTTCAAATCTCGCCACCTGTACCATTTTAACTAAAAGATATAAATTTTAATTTCTCTCTAAAAATATTTTTATTGTAAAAGTAAAGGAGCTTTATTTATGAAAGTCTTTATATCGCATCCTTGTTCAGGTTTGACAGAGCAAGAAATTAATCTTTCTCTAATGAAAGCTGTAAAGGATATTCGTAATCGTTTAAATCCTGTTAAGGTTGAAATCATTGATTGGTTTATTCCAGAGGACTCGTATCTAGTAGGTCTTGGCAAATCAATCGCAAATGGTTTGAGTGAAGCTGATTGCGTTTATTTTGCAGAAGGTTGGGAGCAGTCGACAGGCTGCGTTATTGAACGGACAATCGTTGAATTGCTTGGGATACCTTTCTTTTCAGCAGATAAAACAGATGCAAATTGTACTCTTAAAGTTTGACGTGCCGCAAGACTAAAATTAAATTTTGGTAAGGCGGCACAATTAAATCTTTGATTTTCTTTTAAATTTTTGGTATAATTATTATAGAAAATTAGAAAGGGGAAAACTTGAATGATAATTAAACACTATTATGAAATAGAGAATGGTAAGAAATTTGAGAACTTTGAAGAAGCTTTAAAAGCTGAAATAAATGAAGTACCAGAGTCTAGAAATTTTGAAGGATTTTATATAAATTTGCTTTCTATGAACCTAGAAGCTTATTTATCCAAAGAAGTTCATCGAGAAGAGCCTAAGATTTTCTACTGGCATCCTCAATTTAATATTGACCATTATACTGTTGCTACAGGTTTAGATTTTTTCTATATTAGAACAGTAGAAGCTTTTAATCTTCTTAAGTCAATTAAATCTTGGGATATAGAGGATACAGTTTATGGAGAATTTTATGGCGAAGGATGGTATGATTTTCGTTCTTTTGATGAAATCTATAAAATACCTCCTGATGATGTAATAATACTTCGTTATCTCGATACTCTCATGGAAAATAAGGATAATTTGAAGCCATATTTTCTTGTATAAAATTCCGATAATTTTCAGAGTTTTAAATATATACATAAAAGATAAAGACAGCTTAAAAACATATTAACTTGAATAACTTATCTTGGAGGAATTAATAATGGCATTTACAGATACTTTTAAAAAGAACTCTCTTATCAAAGAAACAGAGAACGGCGGCAGAGCATTTTCTTCTACAAATGGTGGAGCATTGCTTGACCTTTTTTCAACAATTGGCGGCAAGCGTAGAGCATCAGCAGAAGAAATTGAAAAAATGTGGCTTGCAGCACGAGTTGAAGACAAGGAGCTTGCAGATAATCTTATTCTCTATGTGAGAAATATCAGAGATGGAGGTTGCGGCGAAAGACGAATTGGCAGAATCCTGCTTAAAAGTCTTGCTGAAATCGACCCTTGTAAAGTCGCTCGTAATTTTCAGACTATTGTAGATTGCGGCAGATGGGACGACCTCTATATCTTTGAAAATACCCCTGTTGAAAAAGATATGTGGAACTTCATTGAGAAACAGCTTCGTTCTGATGTTTATAATATGAAGAATAACAGACCAATTAGTCTTATGGCTAAGTGGCTTAAGAGTATCAATACTTCTTCTGCTGAGTCAAGACGTCTTGCAAACAAGACTATTACACGTCTTGGTCTAACTCCTCGTACCTATCGTAAGACTCTTTCAAAACTTAGACAATATTTGTCCGTTGTTGAAAAGAAGATGAGTGCTAATGAGTGGGGAGATATTGATTTTTCTGCTGTGCCAGCAAAGGCAATGGCAAAGTATCAACAGGCTTTTCATAATCATGAAGGTGAAAGATTTTTTGCTTATCTAAAAGATATAAAGTCTGGAAAAGAGAAAATCAATGCTGGAACTCTTTATCCATATGATATTATTCAGAAAATAATTAAGGACGCTTTGCATTACAGCTATTCATATAATAAGAGTGGTTGCTTTATATGTGATAATAAGCCATCAGAGGTTGATGAACTGCAGTGGGCGGCACTTCCAAATTATATCAATGAAGAGTTTGATGTTGTTGTAATGGCAGATGTATCTGGGTCTATGACAACTGATAACTATCGACCACTTGCAACTTCTATTGGACTTGCAACTTATTTTGCTCAGCATAATAAGGGAGCGTATAAGGGATTGTTCATGACTTTTTCAAGTGAGCCAACTTTTATTGATATTGGAGCTAATTCTAGTCTTGATGAAGCACTCCAGAAGGTTTTTGCAGCGCCAATGGGTTTTAGTACTAATCTTGATGCTGCTTTTGAAGCAATTTATGAGACATCAATTAAGTCTTCAGAATCACCAAAAGCACTCATTGTTATAAGCGATATGGAGATTGACCACTGGTATGATGGCACATATACATCTTCAATCTCTCAGAAATGGAAGACTAAGTTTGAAGAAGCAGGACTTACAATACCAAAGCTTATACTTTGGAATGTTGAAAGTCGTTCTAATACAACTCTCAGTACATTTGATGAAAATGTTGCTTATGTTAGTGGTGCTGGTATTGGTCCATTTAAGAACCTTTGTTCTCTGATTGAAAAAGATGCTTATACGGCAATGAAGGAAATCCTTACTCAATCAGCTTTTTCTTGGAAGTAAAGTTAATAGCGGTGCTTATTGTGCCGCTATGCGACTTTTTAAATAAAATATAGATGCTTTCAGCAAACCATTTTGAACAAATGGAAAGTTTATTATATATGTAAAAGATTTACGTTGATGACTTAGCACTAAGTATGTTCTTCGGAGCGAAAAGTGAGTGAGAGGTACTCTCTCCTAAGTTATCTAGGTTTTACTCTGAATAGTAAATAGGTGTTATCCCGAATGATAAATAAAGTCCCAGGTGGCAAAGCATCTAGTTTAAGACTCTTGCAGCGATTTGAATAAATGGTTTCAAATGATATAATAGAATTTATATATAGAGTCTTGGGGCAATCAATTTATGTTGATTGCCCTTTTATTTTTTGACTTTTGTAAAAAATTTTGATATAATTATTATAGAAAATAAGAAAGGAGGAAGTAAATGGTACTTATAACATTTTTAAATACAACATCAACTGAAAATCAAGAAGTTAAAATTATCAATATTGATTATCAAATTACTTGTTTACCGCCAGACTATGTTAGAGTTGGTGAGGTTTCTCAAATAGATGGAAAACCTGCTAGTGGAATTCTTTGTATGACAACACCTCCTGCGGCACGTATCACTTTTGATATGACAGAAAAAGAAGTAGCAGAACTTAGTAAATTATCTAATAAGATTACAAAAATTATCATAAAAGACTATGAAAATGAAAAATGTTACTATATTGATAATCCAATTCTTGTTCAGAAAGAAGATGTCATAGATGCCGCAGGTGGAAAGAAAAGATATTGTTTTGAATCAATAAATATAAATATAGAAGGACAGAACAAAGAAATTAAAAAATATTTAAGACTTTATTGTTATCAAGTTAATGAATGGAATAAATCAACTATTTTTGGAGAAAGAGCGGTTTATTATCTTCCAATTTCAGATATTGAGGAAAAAGAAATCAGGTCTAAATTAACAGAAAAACCCTATATTCAATTTACAACAGCAGAAAATAGTACTTATTCTCAGCTTTATTGTGTTGAATATATAGATAAAGAATGTAGCGTGTCTAGTTCTCTTATTCAACCAAAAAAACTTATTACTTCATATAAATTTTGTGAGAAAGATTATGTATGGATAATTTGTGATGACAATACAGGAAAATATAAAAATGTTATTTTTAGCATAGATGCTGAAACCTATAAAGAAAAAACAAGGAAAAATGAAAATATCCTTGCAATCAATGATGAATTTGCAATTAAGATTTATCTTTTGCGGGAAGATGTTGATAATTCAATTAAATCTCTTTTTCAGAGAGGTTCTTGTAATTGGATAGTTAAAGATATTCAATATCATAGACCAATAAGTTTTTGTCATATTACAGACTATGTAAATTTTTCTGGTATTACCAGACACTCTAAAATAAATGATTTAGCAAAAAATTCTGATAAAGAGAATGTTTTCTTTGTAGATAAAGATGATGTCAATCTTCTTACAGATAATCCATCTCTCATTCAGCCAAACTTTATAACAACTCAAGCAAAAATAAAAACAACAACAATAAAATCTTTTAGCCTTAAGAAGGAGGATAATTCTATGAAAATGAATATGAACGAAATTTTTGGTGGACATATTGGCAGATATTCAAATTGTCACATTAAGTACTCCCCAAAAGGACTTGCTTTTCTGACTGATAACGACTCTTATGTTGTTTATGACGTCGATACTCTTGCAGCAACAGATGTAGCTAATCTTGTAATGGATGTGCCTACTTATGGTATTCCTGTTGCTCTGAAAGACCTTAAGAAAGGTGACATTGTTATCTACAATGAAGTTTATTATCTTGTAAGGGCAGTTACAGATACTCATATATCAGCAATTCATGTAAAGAGAGGCATAATCGAGAATCTTATTCCTAAGACTTCAATCTTCGGTTTCTCATTTTATATCAAAATTGTTACTCCAATGGAAAACTTTAAGCCAGACTCATCTAACCCATTCAATTCAATGCTCCCATTTCTTCTGTTCGAGGATAGCGATGATAGCAATTCAATGAATGATATTATAATGATGTCAATGATGAGTGGCGGCACAATAAACTCCTCAATGCTTCCTCTTATGATGATTATGAACAAGGACGGCGGCGACAAGAATGACCTTCTTATGATGATGATGCTTATGGGCAATAATCCTTTTGCTCCTAAGACACCAGAATCAACTTCAGCACCAACACCAAAGTCAGCACCTACTTCCCCTTGGACACCTCAGACAGCTCTACTGAATTTCCCACTTGACAAGGGCTTTATGGAAAATGAATAAGTAATTAATGAAGAGAGTTAAAGAGAAAATCTTTGACTCTCTTTTTAATTTTTGATATAATATTTATAGAAAAGAAAAAATAAAGAAAACAAAGGAGAAATTTCAATGAAAAAGTTTATTATGATAGCTCTTGCCACCAGCACAATGCTCAGTTTTGCTTCTTGTAATTTTCAGCTTATTGATACTACTTACACTTATGATACAGCAATTATCAGTATGTTTGACGGCACAACGAAAGAGGTCAAAATAAAGAGTTGGAAGGACTACGATGGTGAACAGCTACAAATCACAGGAGAAGACGGGAAAGTTTATCTTGTATCTTCCACAAACTGCGTTCTAATTAAGGAGTGATTTAATGTATATTATAGATTTTATAAAGAATGAGCCAAATTGGAGAGAAGTTCTTGCCGCCGCCCCTTATTGCTTGACTATAAGGGAAGATGATGACCTTGTTCTTTTTAAATATTCTCAGCTAAAATCTGACTTCTTTAATCCAATCGTTAAGGAAGCTCGTGGTTTAATACTTGAAAAAGGGACTTGGAAAATAGTTCGTCACTCTTTTGACAAGTTCTTTAATTTTGGAGAGCCTGCAGCGGCACAGATAAATTGGAAGTCAAAGCATCTTAACGTAACAGAAAAGATGGATGGTACACTTATCTCTCTTTACTGGTATAAAGGTGAATGGAGAATGGCAACCAATGCTAATATTTCTGCTTATTCTTCTCCACTTGAAGTCGGTGGCTATAAAACTTATGGTGACCTCGCTGCGGCTGCCCTTAAAGCAGAGGGTCTTATCTATGAGAGATTAAACAAAGATTACACTTGGACTTTTGAAATTTGCTCACCTTTTAATCAGGTTGTTTGCCGTTATGATAAACTTTGTGCTTTCTTGATAGGTATAAGAGTAAATGAAACAGGAAAAGAAATCAATCCTCTCCTCTATTCTGGAAAAATTGGTGTGCCGGCGGCCAAGTCTTGGCAGGTTACTGGTCTTGAAGATTGTGAAAAGATAGTTGAGTCTTTGACTGATAATCAAGAGGGTATTGTAGTGTGGGATATGGAAACTGGCACACGTTTAAAGATGAAAACTGAAAAATATTTTGAACTTCATTATCTAGCATCTAATCATAATCTATCAAATCGTCGTATTTATGATTTGATTTTAAAGAATGATACAGATGAGTTTTTAACTTATTTTCCTGCTTACAAACCTATTTTTGAGAATTGCAGAAAAATTCTTAAAGACAGAAAAAACTATTATCTTCATTTAAATGAGAAGGTAAATAATTGGAAGAATGATAACCCCGCCGCCACCCGCAAGGAATTTTTGTCTTGGGCAATAACTCAGCTTGGCTGGAGGGAATATTCAAATATTTTCTGGCTCGCTTATGATAATAAGCTTTTTGAGTATATGGATAATGTCGAAGATGTCTGTCAATTAATAAGATTCTATCGGTTGTAATAATCAAGTCCTTGATAGTCAAATAACTATTAAGGACTTTACTTTTTTAAAAATTTTTGGTATAATATATATAGAAAATGAGAAAAGGAGAAAAAAATGAGTAGAGCAGCTAAAAGTGCTTTTCATGACTCTATTGAATATGAAGATTATCTTGATAGCTGTTCTTTTAGTATGGTATCAATAAACATAAAAGATATTCCAGAAAATGCTGACATTAAAAACCTAGAGGAGATGTTTAGATGATTAAAGTTACTGCAAATCTTGTAAAAGATGTTTTTAACTTCGTAGAAAGACTTCTTGGTGCTCATGCAGAAGGACTCTATATTTCAGAAGATGTTGTCTATAGTGATGATAATGTAGAGAGTATACCAATCTGCACTAATTTTAATGAGCAATCTTATTTTATAGTGGAAGAAGAAGAAGATAAAGATTTCTCTCTTGCAGCTGGAATGACAAAGCTTGTTATTATACCAACTAATCGTTCTTATGTAATAAAAATTCCATTCAGCGGTCTTTATCGTCTTACCGACCTTCATTACAAAGATGATGGAGAAATAGATTATATGGCATCTACTTTTACTCAGTTAAGTAATGTTACTGATGATATTTGCTATGAAGAAAATGAAGTTTGTGATAATTTTACCGAAGATACTTGTTCAATTATTGCAAAGAATATTTACATTACTAGTCTCAACAATATTCCAATTTATATACAGGAAAAGATAAACCATACAGCAAGTGTGGAAGCTTATAAGTCCTCAGACATAAAGTGCCAAGAACTTGGTGCTATGACAACAGAAATTAAGATTGCACAGCATTTATATTACTTTAAAGATTGTACTGTTTTTCCAATACATTACTTATATCTTTTGTTGAAGAAGTATGGTATCTATCGTACAATGAATATCTGTTATGAAGTTGAAGATAACATTAATGACCTTCATCGTAGTAATTATGGACTTTCAAGAGAAGGTATGCCAATTCTTATTGATATTGGTGGCTATGATTCAGGACGCTGGTCTCAAGATTATTAGGGAGAATACATCTGAAAATTTGATTTTTTCAGAAAAATTTGATATAATATATATAGAATAAAGGAAAGGAGAAATCAAAATGAACGATTTCGATTTTATGCAGGTAGAAGACATATACATGGAGGAAATAGACATTGAATCGCTAGATGAATGATGTTGATAAGAATATCGTTCGTAAGAAACGTAAAAAATCACAGGAAGATAAAGACCAAAAGCGTAAGCAAAATAAGAATTTTCGTCGCCGTAAGCAGGCGGAAGAGGAATATTCACGCTCATACGATTTTTAAGATAAACAAAGGAGAATTTCATTATGGCAAGAACATATGTAAATTGGGGCTGCTGGAACGAACTTTCTAAGGAAACAGGTATCAAGAGAAAGGTGAAGGTAGCTAATAAGAAGAATGAGGACAGCAAAATAAAGAAGCGTAAGCAGTTTGCTCGTTGTCCAAAGTGCGGAGGTCAGATGACCTATATTCCAGAAACAAATATTCTTCTTTGTGAGAATGAGGTTCAGAAGAAGTCCTCAAAGAAGAATGAAGATGGTACTACAACAGAGGAAACAAAGACAGTGATTTGCGGCTATACAAATCTTGTTGACAAGAAGTACCTTGGTTATATGAACTACCTATTTCAGGCGTAATTAAAGGAGGAATTTATTTATGAGTTATATTTGTCCAGTTTGTGGTAAGCATTATGCATCGAAGGCAGATTTGTATGCGTGTATGTCAGGAGATTATAAGAAGCGAGCAGATGAGGCTAAAGAAGAGACAAACATTGACCTTAAGCTTCATCTTTATGAGCAGGATATTCTTGCAGCGGCAAACAAGCTAAAGGAGCAGATTGCTCGCTATAATTCTTACGCAAGAGAGAATAGCAGACCTACATATACAGGTAAAATAGAGATTGCTGCTAACAATAGAAAGATTGCCTATCCTTTTCTTCCCTCTGTTTTGAGAGACCCAATAAAGGTTAGCGTAATTCCAGATGAACCTGCAAAAACTTGTTCTTGTGGAACTTGTTCTTGCGGCGAGAATGAAGACCAGAAGACTAAGCCGAATAATGAAAAGAAGTCTATGACAATAGATGAGGCTTGTGACCTTATTGAAAAGATTGATATTAATGAGCTTCTTGATAATCTTAACGACCCGAATTATTGGGTTGAGTCAGGACTACTTAATGCTGGTAATACACTTACAGGTTTTAATATAACCAAGGAAGATATTGAGAGAAATCTTAATAAGGCTCTTAATCATCCACTTGTACAGTTTCAGGCTGATATGCTTAGAAAATGTTCTAAGTCTAAGAAATCTGAAACTAATCTTGAAGAATTGCTCAATGAGGTATTTGGAAAGGAGAAGTAAAAATGAAGTTTAAGATGAATTTTTCATATCATTTCGTTGAGACGCCAACAGCAGTTGTTTGTTATGCTTCGCCGCAGAAGCGAGATAGAACTCTTGACCTCGCATATCGTATGTATAGACTTGCTACAGAGGAAGAAGCTTATAGAAGTCAAACAAAACCACGGTCTCTTACCAATAAGATAAAAGCTGAATATAAGGGTGTTGCTGTTTTAAAGAATGGCGATAAGAATAATCTTGATGAAGCTAGACGTATTGCACGTCTTAAGGCTACAAGAGCTGCTTATAAGGGTTTTAAAGCGATGTTAAAAGAAATCTATACTTACCTTGAAAGAACAAAGATAAATCAAATATCTCTTTTTGGCAATATTAACTCAAAAATTAAGCGTTCGACTGACGAGATTTATAAGATAGTACACAAAGCAAAGTAAGATAAAGAAAGTCAAGGAACAATAAGTTCTTTGACTTTTTTCTTATTTTTTGTTATAATAATTATAGAAAATAAGAAAAGAGGTAAAATAAAATGCTAGGATGGATTATCATAGGACTTATTCTTTTGAATTTCATAGTAACAATCTTCTGTCTGCTGAAAGTTTCAAGCGACTGCGATGAACTTGCTCAGAAACTTCTGGAAAACGAAGAGCTAATGTGGAAGACAAAAGTTCCGCCAGAAGATGAAAACGACATCTATTCAGTTTATGAGGACGAAGAGAAGGAGGGACTCTAATGGGACTTAGTACTTATGTAAATATTACTTTTAAGAGAAATGGTGAGAAAATTATACTTCCCATCGTTTATATGAGAAAGTGCTATTCAATGGCACAAAATCTTTCAGATGTTCTTTGTTGCGGTGACTTTGATGCAGTTCTTGATGACGTAATGACTGCAGAGGATATCAAAGATTATCTTGAAGACTTGAGAACTGCTTATCAGGACGAGATTGATACTATCTGTTCTATTCCAGAGGGGCAATATACAGATAACTATCCTGACTCAATTTGGGAATTACCTGCATATTTGCAAATTCTTCACAGATGTCTTTGTAAAATCGACCTTGCTCTGCTCTTCTTCCAAGGTCGTATAGATTTCTTTGAACTCATTAATTGGTTTGATGAAAATAGTCAGCTTTCAGATAAAGCTCTTCAAACTGATGTTATTGATGATGAAGAAGGTGAGCTTAGAGTAAAGGACTTCGAGTATGAGTTTTATTTCTGTAATTCGTATTAATGTTGTGCCGCCGCCTTCTGGCGGCACAAGGTAATAAAAGTTTGATTTTCTTCAAAAATTTTGATATAATATTTATAGAAAATCAGAAAGGAAATGAAAAAGTATGACTGATTGCTGTTTTGTTAATTGTTGCTCTCCAACAGGAGAAATTATCTCGCCAATTTCAGATGTTCTTAACATCAATCATGAAAGAGGTCCATATCGTACCCATACTTACAATTACAATTGTTTCGGCTATGCTTTTGGCACTTATACTTGGCTTCATCCTTTCGTAACTTATGGCTTTATTGATGAGAGAAGAGACGATGAAGGTTGGTGGGAAACAGATGATAAATGTAAGTCAATTTCTGATGATATAACTCGTTTCTTTCCTATTGATAAAGAAGAAGCCGCTCTTGCGGCGATTACTGATAATCTTAAAAGCAATGGCTGTTCTAAGTCAGTTTTCGAGAATATAATGGGAGAAGCAGCTTTTGATACATCTGCTGCAATTCAGTTAATCATTACTTCAATTCTTGCTTGTTTCTCAGATGTTAGAATTATCTCTAATTTTAATGAACTTGAAGATGATGAATATGGAATAATGATGATGACAAAAGAAAATGATTTTCATTTCATTCGTTATAATCCAAAGTCTGGTTACTACTCTCATAAAGTAGGTATGGAAGGGATTTCAAGAGTTGAAGACCCATTCTATGCTTTTGATGACAGAGGTTATTATTACGGCTTGACTTATTTTGCTAAAAAGCGTTAGTTATGCCGCAGTACTACGGGGATGATATAGGTTCGACGGAGCATTGAAAGCTTCATAAGCAAGCAAGGCGACACCTTTTAACAGTCAACTTTAAAATTAACTGACACAGTTAGAATTGCTGCCTAATTTTAGGCTAGCGGCATAAGCCGCAAGACCGATAAGGCTTAAATTTCGAGATATTTGTAACTCTTTATTGGTCTTTTGATTTTAAAATATCTTCTTTTCTTGGAACTGACTCGGTTCTAAGTCTTGTATTTCTTTGAGTTGCTCTTGCGGCACGAGTGTGAGTTCTCGGTAACAAGATAAGATTAATAACTTACTAAGCTTGTAGAAAATGTGGTATTAAATGTTTCGGACGGGAGGGCAGTACTCCCCATCTCCAATCTGACATAAGGAATTCCGCCACGAGGAGTCAGATGGGCAACGCTTTATGCGGCTAAATTCCTTATTAAAAGTTTGATTTTCTTCAAAATTTTTGGTATAATATTTATAGAAAATGAGAAAGAAAATCAAAATATCGCAGGGTAGTCTAATGGTAGGATATTGGGTTCATTGCCCAAAGATAATAGTTCAACTCTATTCCCTGCACCCAATTCTTCTTAGTTTGCTGGCTAGCATATGGTGAATTAAGAAGCTGTGGCTTGCAGACAGTAAACTGCGACGGAGCGATGACGTAGCATCGTAAAATCTTCTCATCGATGGAAGCTCTTTTAGTTTTGTGAGGTACGTAAAACTGGTTATTAGCGACCAATTGCTATTATGATTTGGCTACTGAATATGTGCTAGTAGCGGTAGAAGGTAACTGCCTAGAGTTCCAGTGCGGGAATGGCATTTAAGGACTTGTCTCTTTAGCACTTAAAGCTTTATGTTCTTATCGGGATACCTCAACTCGAAGAGCGATAGCAATGAGGGAGAGATAGAAGTAGGAACAACTCCTTCTCGACAAGAAAAAGAGTTCGCAACAACTCGTTTTACTTACGAGTTTTAGAATTTAGCTTTCTGGAGGGATGTGCTAAGTTCTCTCTAATTCTTGTAAATCTTGTGAAAGCAGAGTCGCAAGCGTGTTTGGCAACTACACGTTAAAATAAGTTGTAAGCTTCTGCCACTAGCTCAATTGGAGAGAGCAGTCGCCTACGAAGCGAAAGGTTGTTAGTTCAAATCTAACGTGGCGGACCAAAGTTGTCGAGAGACAACATATCTTTTCACATACTTTCCCCTGTTTTTGTAGAGGTAGACTCGATGTCTGCCTCTCTTTTTTTAATTATGATGTGCCGCGGCCTGAACTTTTACAGGAACATTTGCTTAGAATTATCGCAGGCTGGCACAACAAAATTGTTGAAAATGTACAAAAATTTTGATATAATATATATAAAAGAAAGGAGGAAAATAAATGTATCCAGAAACTATTACACGACAACTGAAGGCAGAAAAAGATGCTTATGAAGCTAAGAAAAAAGCTTTCTATGCTGACCCAATGAATTGGACAAACAATAGACGAAAAATGGCAGGACTACCAACTCTACGAGGGGCGGCACATCGTCATCGACAGACTATCTATCCTCCTTTCAAATTGAGTTCACAGCTTTATCTTGATATTGAGTTCTTTATTGAAAGTGAAATAAAAGATAAGATAGAAGCTTGGAAAAAAGAATACATAGCAGTGTGGGATATAGAATGAAAATTTATGTTTTGACCAATTTTGATAACACACCAAGGAGATTTAAAGATAAAGGAAATTGAGGTTTTCCTAGGATAAAAGATTTCTTGATTTTTTTAAAAAATTTTGATATAATATATATAGAAAATAAGAAAAGAGGTAAATAATATGGGCTACTACTCAAATTTTGAAATAACAATCGCAAATGAAAAGGCAGATGTTGCTGAAATTTGTGAACCACTTTCCCAAATTAGCGGGTACAATGTAGATTATCTTGATGATGAGACTCTCCTTGTTTCTGACGCTAAGTGGTATAATTGGCGTACAGATATGAGGAAACTTAGCAAGCAGTTTCCTTGGGCAGCAATACAGATTTCTCGTATAGGTGAAGAAAATCTTGATTGGGAGTGTTCTCTTTTCGTAAATGGTAAGGAGTTCAATAAGAAGATTGAATATGTTAAACCAACAACACTTATTGAAAATGACTCAGAAGCTCAGGAAGCAATTAAAGAAGCTAATTCTACCAAAAAAGAAGAGCCTTGTTACTTTGATGAAATGCGTTATGTAATGATAAAGAATGGAATGGCTGACCCCGATGAGGAAGAAGTATTCTGTTCTAATTGTGGCGAACCTCTCTACAAAGAGGATTATCCTAAGATACGTTTCAGAAAAGACGCTAATGATGTTCATTTCTATTGTCCGATTTGTGGAGAAGAACTCTAAAGAATTATTGATTTTCTAAAAAATTTTTGGTATAATTATTATAGAAAATCAGAAAGGGGAAAGAAAAGAATGGACTTTTGTTATGTGATAGAAGATAACTTTACTATCAATGACAAAATCATCATCAACTAACAAACAGAAAGGAGAATCGCATATGCTTGTTAAAATATGGCTCGATGACATAAGAGAAGCACCAAACGGCTACATTCATGTGCGGTCCGTTAACGATGCCAAAATCGTAATAAACCGATTTATAGAGCGTGGTTATGAGATGGAACTCGACCTTGACCACGACCTCGGTGACTATGCTTGTGATGGCGGTGACGCAATTTGCCTTGTACGTTGGCTGGCAGAAAATGAAATTTATCCAACAATAAAGCTTCATACAATGAATCCAGTAGGAAGAGAAAATATGCAGGCTATTATTGACAGATACTGGCCTAGGTAATATAAAAGGAATTATTGCCATATGACAAACAAAGAAGTATTCATCAGCTATAGCTCAGAGCAGTGGGTATTAGAAGAAAATCTCTGCTTTATGTTGCAGGATTTACATATGGAGAATAAAAGGAGTGACCAAAATGACAGACCTTGAACAGATAATTCAGATGCTCAATAAGACAAAAGCGACTTATTTTATAAAAGAAACTGAGGACGGCAACACGATACTTTCTCAGATAGATTTTTACAATGTGCAAGGAGAAACTTCTGCATCCAAGTTTGGTTATCTGCACTGGCAGGATACTTATACACCAGAGGGAAAGCTTATTTCTCACGATGTTATTCAAAAGTTCTGTACTCTTGATGACCCAACGGAAGAAGACGACTAAACATGATGTGCCAGCAGGCATAAAAGTTAAGATTTTAACGTGCAGCATTATCACTTTTTCGTAAATTAATCAAAAAAATATTTGATTTTTTCTAAAAAATTTGATATAATATATATAGAAAAGAAAAAGAGAAAAACAAAACTACTTCTCCTAGGCAAGAGATTAAGCTACCTTGTAAGAAGTTGGGAATACAGATGTGAAAGGCATCTCTCAAGGAACATAATTTACCTCAGAGTGAGCGGAGTTCCTTTTCCTTGACTTGGGAGCTTACTCCCAACATCTCTTATCTAACTCAGAGATGAAAACCTTGCCAACTATGCTTGCTATAATTCTTCCGATTTAGAACTCCGTTCACAAAATGTTCACAAAATTTTAAGAAAAAATACTTGATTTTTCTTAAAATTTTTGGTATAATATATATAGAAGGAGAGGAGGAAAATGGTCGGAATTTATAAAATTACTAATAAGTTAAACGGAAAATCGTACATTGGACAGTCTATTCATTGCGGTAAACGTTTAGATGAACATTATTCTGGCAGAAGTTAGTTAATAGATGATACTATCACTATTAATGGAATAGAAAATTTTTCGTTTGAAATATTAAAAGAAGTAAATTAGAGTGAGTTAAGCTACTGGGAAGATTATTACATACTTAAATTTCATACTTATTATCCAGACGGATACAATAAGAAATGGAATAGTTCTTCAGATGTTAGAAATGCTATTTTAGCACAATTAGCAGAAGATGAAAAAGCAGAACAAAGTGCTTTTATTGCTAATACAGATATACAAATACGCAATGATATTGATATTTGTTTCTTATTTAATGCAAAACTTTTTCAATTATATTGTTAGTTATTTTATTTATGTTACTATGATAACAAACAACATCTATATAAGTTAGATAAGAAACAGTTAGTTATAACACTATTAAAAAGATACTTCCCGAATATTTGCTATAACACATTGTCTAAATACGTTAAGATTTTACAAGATTGGTCTATTTTAAAGAAAGAAGATGATTATTATGTTCTAATAGATATTCCTTTAATAACAGAAACAATTACCTTAAATGAGTTTAGAAAAGACCCTGAAAATATCAGCTTATATTGGTATATAAAATTTAATATTCTTAAAAAGAATATCATTGATTTTTCTGGAATTGATTTTCGTTGGATATATGCCATATAGAGTATGGGTAATTATTCTGGAGGAAAACAGTGTCAATAGTCAGAGGAACGTTTAAATCAACTAATTAAAAATGAATTACTAATATTAGATAAGTCATCTTCATTTAAAAAGAAGAAAAGATTTATTTTAAATAATTGATTTTTCTTAAAATTTTTGGTATAATATATATAGAAAATAAAAAAGAAGTCAGAAAAAATCTGGCGAACAACTTTAAGTCACCACAGACGTTAAAAGGAGAAAGAGGTTCATATGAAAAACATTGAAATCACAAAGGATTACACAGTTACAAAGGCTAAGGCAGATGCTAAGACAGACGTTACGAGCGTTATCTTTTCTGCACTGACAGACATCTACGGAGAGGACAACGTTGCTATGGTTCGTACTGGCGGCACATCAAAGACCAATGAGATTGGCGTGGTTATCGGTACGGCATCTGTAGAGGGAGTAGATGCTCCAGTTTGCGTAACAATCAACGCTTCTGCCAAGGATTTTGTTGAGAGAAAGACAAAGTCCAGAACTTTCCCCGCTTTCGATTTTGCCGCTGCAAAGGAAGAGTATGAGGATTATATTCAGGAAAAGGCAGATAAGGATGCTGAGAAGGCGGCTGCAAAGCAGAAGAAGATTGCGGCAGATAAGGCAAAGAGAGAGAAGAAAGCAGAAGATACTGCTGAGTTCTAAGAGTCATGGGCAACATTAGGTTGCCCTTTATGGGCAGGTGGCAGAGTTGGTCAATTGCATCTGACTGTAAATCAGACGACTTCGGTCTACGTAAGTTCAAATCTTACCTTGCCCACCAAAGTCAGAGAAGTGAGAAATCTTCAAAGACTCTCCAATTAACTTTAACTTAAAACTAAGAGAAAGAGGTATGTGAAATGGCAGAGAAGATACTGATTGATTTTACAGAAGAAACAAAGGTTTCAGTCATCAAGGAAAAAGCACGTCAGGCACTTATCGAGGACATTGTTGCTTATCTTTCTGAGAAATATGACGGCTGCCGCAAGACCGCCTCGAATGAAATCGGTGTGATTGTAGGAGAAGCAAAAGATGAAGATGGTTTTTCTTCTGATGTGATTGTTTCTGTAAAGGTTTCAACAAGACCTTGGTATAACAAGGAAGATTGCAAGAGACCTGTTCAGAAATATGACCTTGACGAGGAGGCAGATGCTTATGAGTCAGAAGTTGCGGCAAAGAAAGCACCCAAGAAGTGAGAAAACAGCAGTTATCATTGATAACAAAGATGATACTGAGAAAATTTTTGAACTTGTTGAATTTGAGACAAAAGAAGGAGCTAAATCGTTCTTCCAGAAAACGGCTTTGGAGAAGTTAGATTTTTCAGAAGTAGAGGACAAATGGAAAGCTGTAGTTAATGCTTTAAAGGATTTTAATTACTTTGGCTACGGCTCTTGTACTTCTCCAGCTTCTAATACTACTCTTATAATTTCAAGAATAAAAGCACCTGATGATGATAAGGAGTCTATATGAGGACAAGAGAAAATACTGAAAGAGCACTTCTTGTTTATACAGGAGGAGTGATTGAGGGACTTGACAATCTCAAAAACCCAATCAATATTGAGATTGAGATTGAAGATGAGATAGTTTGGTTTCCAGAAAAATGGCAGGACAGCGGTGACAGAGTTGATGAAAAACTTGTCAGAATTTACAGAAATGTAGTTGATTATACTGACCTGTTAAAGAGAATAAGGGAAACACTTTGGGATAGAACAGACCACTGTCATGTTGATAAAGTAAACTTCAAATTCAAAATTCTTGATATGTTTTAAGGAGGCGGCAATGGGAACATTCTTAATATTTATAGGAATACTTGCTGGAGCAATCTTAATGATTTTCGGTGTTTCAATTTTCTCCTCTACAAAAGGAGAGGAGAAGGTCGGACTTGCTACTACTCTCATAGTTGTAGGAATTGCAATAATGATAGCGGGTACTTATTGCGGCGAAAATTTAAAGTTCTCCTATCCAATAGAGTCTGTAACTGCTTATTGGTCTGAACACGATGAAGTTTTATACAAAGTAGAATATACTTTAAGAACTGATACTCATATGGTTGCTATTATGACAGAAGAGCAATTTAAAGACTTTAAAGATGGCAAAAAGATAAAATTAAGTTTGCACGATGAAGAAGAAATAATGATAAAGAGAGCGGAGGATTTTTAAAGAGTAACCTCCGCTCTTTTGTTTTAAATAACGTTGTGCCGGCGGTCATAAAATTGAATTTTATCCTTTGGCGGCACAACAAATTTTTGATTTTCCTTAAAATTTTTGGTATAATATATATAGAAAATAAGAAAGGAAGAATAAATATTATGGATATGGTTTATATTATTAACGACAATTTGACAATGAACCCAGAAGTTTATGCAGATTATAATGAAGCAAAGGAATGTTTTATTGAACAGATTCGATTTGTAGCGACTTATATTTATAATGGAGAAATTCCTACTCACATTCTCAATGATATCGAAACACTTGAGGACAGCTTGATTGATAAGGAGATTAAAGATATGGGAGAAGTTTCCTATGAGATTGATGACCAGTGTTTTACACTCTATGAGAGAAAACTAAATTACCTACAGTAAGGCAGAACAAAAAGTTTAACTGAGAGGAGATTTTAAATGAAATTCTATCACATTATTACTTACTCAAGAAACGAAAAGAACAACTCAATAAGCAATGAGTTCTATACGTCTTCCGCCGCAAAAGCCAAGCATACTTATCTAAGAGAAGTTTATCGTCTGTTTCCTTCAAGTGAAATTAACTTTTCCTCTCAGCCCTTTACTCTTCGTACTCTTGGAGAAGATGAAATCATGTATGGGAGGGATTGTGGTCCTTCTCCTCGTTATGTTTCTTGTGAAAGGATGGGAGTAATTTCTCACTTAAAATTGATGTGGAAGTATCGTTCACAAATGACAAAAATTAAGTAAGTCGTGCCGCAAGACCAAAATTGAATTTTAGTGCGGCGGCACAATAATTCTTTAATTTAATATATATAAAAGGAAGGAATAATTATTATGGATAGAATTTATATCATTAATGACTCAATCACCAAGAACCTAGAAGTTTACTCTGATTTCTATGAAGCAAAGGAACGCTTTCTTGAAAACATCAGAACTGCTGCTAAGAACATTTTTGATGGCGATATTCCGTGGCTTATTCGTGCTGACCTTGATGTACTTGATAACGGAGATATTGAACGTAGCATAGATGATGTCGGTTTGGCTAGTTATGCCGTTGAAGAACAAGAGTTTATTCTTTATGAAAGAGAAGTAAAACACCCGCAGTAAGACGATGTGATAGGAGGTTTAAATGGACGTTTATATAGTTCTCAAAAGCGAGCCATACAATTTTGAAATTTTTTCAGATTTTGACACTGCAAAAACAGTCTTTCTTAATCATCTTTTAACAGAATGGAAAAAGCGATGCTATAAAGAGGGGCTTTCTGAGCAAGAAACTTCTCTCTTTATACGAACAAATTATCAGAAGATTATTTCGAGGTTAGAGAACTTTGAAACCACAGAAAGCTATTTCTTCAATGCAGACGACATTTGCTCTCACGCTTTCTTTGTGTATCTGATTAAAAGCAAAGTTTATTTCTCTTCAAAATAAAATAACTTTGAGGTGATAATAATTGGCACTACCTACCTTAGTTCCTAATCAGCGAGCAATTAAAAACAAAAAGGCTTTAAGAGATGAAGATAATCATTACACCTACATGAATCTTGAAGCAATGGAAAGAGCAATGAATGAACTCCGCCCAAGTGCTTTTAAACTTTGGTGTTATCTTAATAAAAACATGGACGGCTATGAGCAAGGACTAAGCTTTTCTGCTGTTCACAAGTTCTGTAATATGTCACAGAACACTTATCTCGCCGCCTTTAATGAACTCTACGAAAAGAACTATATCTTTGATTACGTATTTCCAAACGGAATTGTTGGTTATCTTTTCGTTGAGGACGGCGGCAAGAATAAACAACAAACAAAAGGAGATAAGAAATGAGTTTTGGAGCTGGAATTTTTATTATTGTTGTTTCTTTAATCATTTGTGCCATTATCTGCTTTCTTATCTCTAGTGCCTGCTCAGAGACTAAATACTATCCTTTGGTATGTGTAATGATGATAATTGGTCTTGTAATTATCGCAGGAGTAGAAATTGGAGTTATTAATTCTTCTATTCAACTTAAAGTAACAGTAATCGATAAATTCACTTCTGGCGGCACATCGTATGTGGTTGTGGAAGACAAATCTGGAGAAATGAGACTTCTTAAAGAAGATGAGGATTGGACTTCCAGAGAAGTTGGAGAAACAATCCAAATAACTTATGGCGATTTACAGAAAGCTCTTGATGAGCAAACAACAACAATTATTTATAGTAGAAAGGAGGCTTCTAAATGATACGTATTTTTGTTTTAACCTTTGAATATGGTATTTACATCACAGATGTTCTGCCGTCGGCAGAAATGTTTGAATATTGGCTGACAGTCCCAAGTTTTGGTAAACTAATTCCACCTATCGACTTTTTTAATGTTGAGAACTTGGATGATTTTGGTAAAAAGCTAGACATTCTTAGAGAAAAGACAAGAGGAGAAAAAGAGCTGGTAATCGGAAGCTCTTTGGCTGAGCGGCTTAAAGAAACACAACTACCTAAGACCAAAAAGGGTGATAAACCCCTTGCTCCTAATTCTAACCGACTAAAAGCTCAACTTAAATATGTCGGCAAGTATGAGCCTCATCACCGCACAGTAGAGCCGCGGCAAGACCACATCTCTCACCAGTTCAATCAAAATTTAGAGCTTGCGGCGGCAGAACAACAGAAAAAAGAAGAAAAGCTGTTATCTGAAGACGCTATTATAAGGAAAGTTCTTTCAATCTACAAGACAGATAAGCCCTTCATCAGAAATCAGTTTACTTCTATAATGAGAGATACCGTAAAACACAATTTTAGTTGGCGTCCAAGGTTTGTTCTAGCTTGTCTTTTAGGAAAATCAGGCTGCCAAGGAGATGAATTAGCTCTTCTTTCGGACTCGGCATTTGTTTATCTTTTTGATGAACTCTTTAAAGATTAATGAGTCGGTGCCGCGGCACGATAGATAGAAGACCTTAATGAGTTTTCTTTTAACAATTATAAATATCTGTGTATTATAAGGCAATCTCTTTAAATAAAAGAGGTTGCTTTTCTTTTGCCCCTATTCCTTCCCGAAGGGAACTGACTGACTTAGTTGTGAAGCACGAAGTGCGGAGCAACTCAGTCAGGGGCACATCTTTGCCCGTAGGGCAAAGTGGGTCCAAGAAAAATAGTATCAAGGCAGAGAATTAATCTCTGTCTTTTCTTTTTTTTTTTTTTTTTTTTTTTTTTTTTTTTTTTTTTGCCGCCGACCCAAATTCTTGACTTTTATGCGAGCCGGCACAACGAAAACAAAGATGAGAACTGAAAATTAAAGTGTTCCTTTAAAAGTGAGGGAGAAAGAAGATAATTAATTAAAATAATTTATTGGTACTGAAAAAATTGAAAAAGAAGAGGCACGGGAGAAGGAAGAAGGAAGGAAGAGAGAGGAGAAAAAAGAGGAAGAAATAAAGAAGAGAAAAAAGGAGAAGAGAGAAAAAGGGGAGAGGGAGAGAGCGAGAAAGAAAGAAGAAGAGGAAAAGGAAGAGAAATAGGAAAAGAAAAGAGGGAGAAAGAGAAAGGAGGGGAGGAAAAGAGGAGAGAAAGGAGAGAGAAGAAAAGAGGGGAAAAGGAAAAAGGGAGAGGTGGGGAAGGAAGAAAAGGAACGAACGTGGGCAAACGACAAGGCCGGACGGCGCTAGGCGATTACAGTAAAATTACTTGGCGCGTTCCAACTACGACAATGACTGCCCTGAAAAATTGGCGAATTGTAATTCTTGGAATTATCACTTGAAAGAATGTAAATTTTAGAATTATAATTTGAAAGAATGTAAATTTTAGAATTATAATTTGAAAGAATGTAAATTATTGCGTGTCGAATCTTTAATCGCTTTGTCAAATGGATAATTAAAATTATAACTTTCAGTGTAGTAGATTGCTGATGACAAAACCTAGTGAAAAAATTGACAAGTTTTAGGACAATAATTGATAACTTCTAGCAAATGATACTTTCAGAGTAAATAAAGTGAATTTTATGATAGCTCTAGTTACTTTTTCTTGATTTAGTAGTTACTTTTTCTAGATTCACTAGTTACTTTTTCTAGATTTACTAGTTACTTTTTCTAGATATGTAGTTACTTTTTCTAGGTCTGAATTTCTTAGAGAAAAAAATTAAGATTTTTACTTATAAGTAGACGAAAGTCTAGGAGGAATATTAAATGATTAGTAATGATGTAGTAGAAAAAGGAAGTTTGCCTATCGTTTCTAAAGAAGAGTAGGTCAGCTCTCATAGTATGAGACTTTATACTTATTTAGTTCTAATTTCTTAGTTAGATTGCTCAAATGCCGCTTTTAGAAAAGAGGGGCGCCGGCAATTTAAACAAAAAGATTTTACTTTAAATTCCATTAAAGCTAATATTGGAATGGACCCAAAGACAATTAAAAAGTATTGGTAGAAGTTAGAGGAAGACGGTCTTATTGTTTATGAGGGCAAAGAAGAAACTCATACAGAAGACGGCCGCCTTATTGATTGGTCAACTCGTTTCATGGCACGGAAGAAGAATAAAAATGGATATTATTCTATTAAGAAACCAATTAAATTCAGACGTATTCCGAAAGAAACTGTTGATAAGATTTTAAAATAGTATGAAGTTTCGGAGCAAGAACTTAAACTATACATTCTTTTAGCTAATATGCAAGAAGTTTGTATTTATAATGGAGAAGAGAATGTTCTTTTTACTTATAAAGATTTGACTGAATTATTAAAATTAAAAAATGAGACTAAAACTCGTATGTTAATTCATAAAAGTCTAGTATGGCTAGAAAAATTAGGGTTAGTTGATTATGATATAGTTAAGACTAAATGTGGTAATTTTAATCAAGAAATTAATTGTTTTAAATTAAATTAGGTTAATTTTTATACAGATGGCGGCGAATTAGCATCTTTAGTTGACAATAATATTAGTTTAATTACTCAAGAACAAAAAGAACAAATACTAAAATTAGAAGAAGAGACAGTTTAATCTGTCTCTTTTTTTATTTATCAATAATTTGACAGCTTTTAGTTAAAATTTTTAACCAAATCGCAGCCCTTTTTAATTAATATCATCAAAACTAAACCACTTTCCTTCATTTGAAAATTACGACCTTTCGCCGCGACCCAGCTATTGTCCATTCATCATCTAGCTCCTTAACATTACAGCTCTAATCGGGGGGTGGATCATCACCTAGCTCATACCGGGGGTGGGTCGGCACGGCGGCAGAAAAGAGAGGGGCGGGGTCAGTATTAAAATTAATAAAGAAGAGGGGCGGCCTTTTAGTTAAAAATTTTAACTAAAGATTGTCAACTATTTGACTGGCGGCTGAGTTATTTGTCTAGGTTATAGCCGAGTGTTCCATAGATATGGAAGCGATTTTAGGTATTACATTTGCATAATTTAGGTAATTCACTCGCATAAAATATTTTTTTCTTAGAGTATTTTTTAGACAATCGTCGTGCTGCCAGCCGGCTATGTTATTCCCGAATATAACTATAAATAATATATTAGCCGTTAACACCAGTATATACCCGTTCTTAACATCCTATATATCCGTTCTTAACATCCTATATATTAACTCTTAACACCATTTAAAATCTTGACTTTTCTTTTATTTAATGCTATACTATAATTAAAAGGAAATAAAAGGAGGTAAATAAATGGCTATTTATCATATTTATAAAATTACAAATCTTATTACTAATGAAGTCTATATTGGTAAAACTAAATAGAGTTTAGAAGCTCGTTTAAAAAAACATTGCGCTTCATCTGATTGTCCTAGTTTACATGAAGCTATCTTAGATTATGGTAGAAAAAATTTTAAAATAGAATTATTAGAAGAATGTGAGGAAGAAAATAGTAGTGAAATTGAATCTAAGTATATTAAACAATATGACTCTATTAAAAAAGGTTATAATAAAACTTATTCTATTTCAGGATATAGAACAGAAGAAGAAACCAAAATAATATCACAAGAAAAAGCAGCTAAAAGAAAACATATTACATCAGAGGATACAGACTATTTTATTAATTTTACTGACTTTATCGCAGCTAAGGAATATTTTAAAACACATAAAGATGAGATTCTTTTAGATGAACGTTTTTTCAAACGCCGAGGTAGTGGAATGAAGTATTATACAGATGAACAAATGTATAATATTAATCTTTGTTGTGTTATTAATGATTTAATGAAAACTAATAAAAGAGTTAAACCTATTTATCAGTATGATGTAAATTTACAGTTTCTAAAAACTTTTAATACAGGTAATAAAGACTATTCAGCAGCTAAATCGCTTAATTTAAATAATAAAGATTTAGTTAATACCCAATCTTTTATTACGGAGGTAGCTCGAGGAAGAAAACGACTTGGTTATGGATATATCTGGTCTTATCTTAATCCTTTCTATTTATATCAATTAGTTAATATTTTAAAGGGAATAAACGAAAATGAAAATGAGAGTCTCAGCTAAGACTCTTATTTTTTTTATATAAAATATACATAAAAAGCACAGCTCGTTTACAGCTTATTCGTCATTTTATACAAAACATAGCTCCTTTCCAGCTTTTTCCAGCTTATCGTCACTTATCATCGCTTAGTGCCGCGGCGCGCCAATGTCTGCTGACTTGCATCTGTCAATCACTTGATACCTATGAATAAAGTATGAACTGTTGGTAAGTGAATGTAATCGTTTACAATGTGTCCTAATTATGAACTGTTGGTAAGTGAATGTAATCGTTTACATTAGTTTGCCTTGAATTATAATAGGCAAAATTTGTATTTCGTCCAGAAATTTCTAATCCATAATTTACCTTATTATGTTCAAAACAAATTTACTTGGAATTTACAAAGAGTTCACAATTAACTCTTGACATTTTTCTTTTAGTGTGATATAATAATTATAGAAAATAAAGAAAAGGCGGTTGATGTATATGACAATTACAACTCAGAAAAACCAGTCAAGAGCAAAAGCAGTAACTGAAATGGTAGAAATTTTCAAGTCCCACTACGGCAAGGAAAATGTTTACATTATTGGTGATAGTGAGATAGCGGTAAAAGTTGATGAAACAGATATGGGAGAACCAATTTTTGCCACATTCTCCCCTACTGTAAAAGACTTCCAGAACCGCAAAACTCCAAAGAAAACTATACCAAAATTTGACCCTGTGGCACTTGCAGAAGAATGGAAGAAAAAGTTAATAAAAAGAGAAGAAGAAAAGGCAGAAAAAGCCAAAGCAAAAGAGGAAAAAATTAGGAGAGATAAGGAGTTGAGAGAAAAGAGAAGGCAGGAAAAACTTGCCAAAGAGGGGAACGCATAAGCGTTCTCTTTTTATTTAATTAGTTAAAATTTTTAACCTGCCGGCGGCAATTGTTAATAAATTATGAACGAGTGGTGACTGTATTTGTTAATAAATTATGAACGAGTGGCGGCACAGTGCGGCATTAATTAAAATTTTTAACTAATTAAATAAAAAGAAAAGAGGGATAATCCCTCTTTCTTTACGGCTGGAAAATTTCACCATTTTCAATAATAGTAATCATAAGTAGTGGTTCAGTGTCACTTCTTCTTATTCTACCAATATATGGAAAGTCATACTCATCTTTCTGTAGTTTACACATTCTTAGATAGAGTATAAGAGGGTTAATGTGTGAACCAGAAACTGCCTTATACCAGTTACGGATTTTATTGCAATCCATGATGTCCTCTTTATTAATGGTTACTGTGTCGAGAACTTCCCATTCATTAGTCTTGTTTGTGTTCTTTGTGTTTACAAGTGCATATGTTGTCATATTTTTCACATTCCTTTCGATTTTCTTATTGTTTGTCGTTTTCTCATTACGATTTTTAAGTGTTTGTAAAAACAAGTGGGTTAATCACTGTTTATCATCTTCCTTTCTATGTTCTTATTATAACACATTCTTATCGTTTTGTCAACCCTTATTTTGTAAACATTTTATGAACGTAGTTCAAAAACTTTTACAACATTTTCAAGAGCATTGTCTAAAATAGACTGCATTAACTTTTTCTTTTTACCAAAAGGTACCTTTTTAATAATTTTTTCAAAAGTTTCACCTGCTAGATTTTGGTAATATGAGCGGTCGCTTTCTGTCGCAATATTTTTAATTGCAAATTCATAAGCATTGCCAATATTTTCAAAATCTCTTGATGTAACCTTATGATTATCAATAAATACAAGTCTTATCATGGTCTTTACCTCTCTTTCTTTAATTATATTATATCACTTTTATATTAGAATGTCAATAGATTTTCAAAATTTCTTTGTAAACATTTTATTAACATGATGAATAAATTGTGAACGGGCGGGGAGTCACACTTTAGTTAAAATTTTTAACTAATTCATAAAAACAAAAAGAGAACGACTATTGCCGTCCTCTTTCCAATAAATGTAAATTACGCCCATTTATTTTAAGCGGTCAAATGTCATAAATTTCCTAGTCAAGTTCCTCTACAGTTGAACTGTCAGAAATTTCCTGAGCAGGAGAAGCAAGGGAATAACCCTTGACTTTGCCTTTACCCTTAATCTTAATGTCAGTTACTGTCAGTTCTCCAGTTTCTGTCATCTGGCGGAGAAGTGCAGAAGCTTTCTGAGTGGAAGTTATTCCCTCAATTCCCATTTCTGCCACCTGAGAAGCCGTGTAAACGGTATTTTCTTCCAGACTTGCAAGAATTGCCTTTTTAACCTCAGCATTAGCTCTCTGAGTTTTTGAACCCTTAGCTTTGCGGTGTTCGTTGACGTCATCAAGGTGCTTAATTCTCTCCATAGCATATGCTGTCATTTCGTCTGAAATGTTGGCATTTACTACCATTTCAAGGAACATTCTCTGTGTCATTGTTGTGTTAGCCATAATTTACCTCAGCTTTCTGCTCTTTTTGAGCGGTTAAAATTTGTTGTGTAAAGGTTTATTCTTTTCCTTTACTGTACTTATATTATAGCACACTTTTTTAAATTTGTCAAGTAAACATTTTGTGAATTTGTTTTGTTTGCTTAACTTATAAGCCGTTGTGCCGTTCGGCTTTCTTTTTTTCGTTTTGTCCTCTTTTCCTTTTCTCTATAATAAGTATACCATAATTTTTGAAGTTTGTCAATGAATTTTAAATGAACTTTTTATTAAAGACAAATTAATAAGTTAAATCTTTTAACTTTGAACAAATTATTAACGTGCGGGAGTCAGTATTTAGTTAAAACTTTTAACTATGAATAAATTATTAAAAGGCGGCAAGTCAGTATTTAGTTAAAACTTTTAATTATTTAAGATAAAAGAAAAAAAGGGGATTACTCCCCTTTTAGTTAAAAATTATTTTGTTCACAAAATTGTTGTACCAATTTCCAAGGATTTCTAATTGTGCCGTCAATCTTCTTTTTGGTAGATTTTGCCGTTAGTAAAATTTGGTATTCAATTTCACAATCGGCAAGCCCTGTATGTTCTTCTTCAAAGTTGGAATTATTTGTTAAATATCCCCATACAACCTCAGCAGATGTTTTACAATTTCCTTTTTCTGTCATAAAGCCGTGAGCTTTACAAAACTTTACAAATTTTTTACAACAGCATTTTGTCATTACTATAGCTGACCAAATGTCAAGCCAGCTAACACCCATTTGTAAAAGAATGTTATCCTTGTCAAGATATTCCATGACTTTTAAAATTGCTGACTTGTCAAAAGCACAATTATAAGCCCATACTTCTTTTACATCATTTTCCACAAGGTCTTGAATGAACCTATCAAAAAAAGTCTGTGGCATATCCCAGTGATATTTACTAGGATTTTCCAAAATTTCCTTGATGTTTCTATGTGTCATTTCTCTAGCCGTTTCTTGTGCCGACTTTATAGCCGTTGAAAGATTTTCCATGATAAACGGCATGAGAGCAAAAGAACGGCGTACTTTTATATTGCCGTGCAGGTCGCCAATAATATAGCCTACATTATAAGGTCTTTTTCCGCTCATTCCCTCAACGTCAAGCACACATACATATTTTTTTGTAAACATTCTTAATCAAGTCCTTTCAATTTCTCTTGTAAAGGTTTGTTCTTTCCTTTACTGTATCTTAATTATATCACATTATAAAAGAAAAGTCAACCCCTTTTTAAAAATTTAATTGTAAACTATTTATGAACGAGTGGTAAGTCAATTCCCATATTTTACCTTGTCAAAAAATACCTGCCTGCCAGAACAGTTAAATCTTTTAACTTATTCATAAACTATTTACAATAAAAAGCTTGACAAATTGCTTGCTTTATGGTATAATTAAATCATAGAAAAGAACAGAAAAAAGTTTTGAAAGGACTTGATTTTATGAAACATATTACAATTTGCTTTGACCTTGACGGCACACTTTTTGACCTTTACGGCAAAAAGAATTGGCTTGAAATGTTAAGAGCTGAGAACCCTGACGCATTTGAGGGAGAATTTCTCCCAGAAATTGACAAGGACGACCTTTACTTCTTTATGAAAAAATTGGCAAATAGAAATGTTCGTTTTGAAGTGGTGACTTGGCTACCAAAATTTGCAAGTGCTGAGTATGAGAAAAAATGTGCGGAAAAGAAAAGAAAATGGGTCAAGAAAAATCTTCCATTTATTGCCAATGTTTCTTGTCAATCATACGGCACACCAAAACAAAAAGCAATTATCAAAAAAGCTTCCAAAATGTACCTAATTGATGATAGTGAAGAAGTTGGTAAAATGTGGGAAACAAAAACACAAAGAAAATTTGTAAAAGTAAGTAAAGATTTTACAGTAGTAAACGCTTTGGAAAATATTCTCACAAAATTGGAAAAAGAGGAATAATATCCTCTTTTTTCCTTTTTGAAAGTGTAAACGATTACATTGTGAATGAAATATGAACGGGTGGATAGTTGAATGTAAACGATTACACTCTTTCGG
>ERZ779669.3-NODE-3-length-171607-cov-20.653079_pt1 | contig 171607 bp, 143 predicted proteins | sample MGYA00511372_ERZ779669 | MGnify/ENA primary metagenome ERZ779669 (study PRJEB29588, sample SAMEA1967891) | human gut metagenome | biome: human gut; feature: human-associated habitat; material: faeces | place: Denmark | collected 2008/2010 ... | reverse complement strand
TACCCGACTTGCCGAGAATCATACCCCACATAGAGTCGTCCATCATTACGAAGCGTCCCTTGCCCTGCTCGAGAGTGAGAAGGTTCATGAGGGCAATGTTCTTCACGTACTGTGAGAACGGAGTAACCAATGGAGGATAGCCTACGCGCGGCCATACATACTCCACCTCGTCGAAGAGCTTGATAAGAAGGTCGTCCATAGAGAACTCCTCAAGACCGTTCTTCTTGCGTACGTTATTAATAGTAGTGCGCATACCGCCAAGGTCGGCCATCATTGAACCCATCATACCGCCAGGCAGACCGCAGCCGAGAAGGAGCGAAGACATGATCTTGTTGCCCGGGTTGATGAAGTAGCCAAGCCACTCGTCGATGAACTCCTGAGTCATAGCACGAGCCTTCATGTATGCGCTCATGTTGATTTCAGGAACTTCGAAGCCCTCGTTCTTCAACATGCTGATAACAGAGATAACGTCCGGATGCACCTTACCCCATGACAACGGCTCAATGGCTGTATCGATGATGTCGGCACCGTTCTGGCAAACCTCAAGAATTGAAGCCATTGACAGACCAGGACCTGAGTGACCGTGATACTGGATGATGATTTCAGGATACTTGTCCTTGATCATCTTTGTGAGCTTGCCGAGGAATGCAGGCTGACCGATACCAGCCATATCCTTCAAACAGATTTCCTCTGCACCTGCAGCGATGAGCTGATCGGCAATGTTCATGTAGTACTCTAAAGTGTGAACCGGAGAGTTGGTGATGCAAAGTGCGCACTGCGGAGTCATGCCGCCTTCCTTAGCCCACTTGATGCTCGGAATAATATTACGAACGTCGTTCAGACCGTCGAAGATACGTGTGATGTTTGTACCCTGCTTTGCCTTCACCTTGTACATGAGGGCGCGAACGTCGTCAGGTACGGGATACATACGCAGAGCGTTAAGACCACGGTCGAGCATGTGTGTCTTAATGCCAGCCTCATTGAAAGGCTTACAGAAAGCGCGTACCGCATCGTTTGGATTCTCGCCTGCGAGAAGGTTCACCTGCTCGAAAGCGCCACCGTTTGTCTCAACACGGGCAAAGCAACCCATATCGATAATCACGGGAGCAATGCGCTCCAACTGGTCTTTGCGTGGCTGGAACTTGCCAGAAGACTGCCACATATCTCGATAGACGAGACTGAACTGGATTTTCTTTTTCATATCTATTATTTGTATTATTATAGATTTTTCGTTGATTACCTTATTCTATATGCTAAAGCCATGCCCTGACAGGCGCACGATAAACGGCTGTGCTACATAGGCATAATCTTTCAAATGTGCAAAATTAGGGAAAAAAATCCAAATCATAGGTATTACGGGGCAATTTTTAGTAATGTTAAGTGTTAATGCATATACCGGCTGCGTGCAAAAGGAGTCCTTTTGCATCCAAAAACGAGTCCTTTTGCATTCCAAAAGGAGTCCTTTTGCCGAGCAAAACGAGTCCTTTTACACTCCAAAAGGAGTCCTTTTGAAATTTTTTATGTACCTTTGTCTAATCATACAAACATGCATTCACATACATAAAAATATTGGATATGAAGACAATAAACACACGTCGCAGCATACGCCGTTATGCCGACCGACCCGTAGACGACCAACTGTTGCGCCGATTGCTGGCTGAGGCTGAGCGCACGCAGACCATGGGCAACCTGCAGTTCTACAGTGTTGTGGTGACTCGCAGCGATGAGATGAAGCGCCGTCTGGCTCCTGCTCATTTCAATCAGCCTATGGTCACCGAGGCACCTGTAGTGTTGACGTTCTGCGCCGACACTCGCCGCACCACCGTATGGTGTGAAAACCGCGATGCACAGCCGGGTTATGACAATATGCTTTCGTATCAGAATGCAGCCACCGATGCTCTGCTCTTCTGCCAGACATTCTGCAATCTGGTTGAGGAGGAGGGATTGGGATGCTGCTTCCTTGGCACTACGGTCTACATGCCGCAGATGATTATCGACACATTGCAGCTGCCCGAGCTCGTGGTGCCGGTTGCAACGATTACGTTGGGATGGCCCGACGAGCAACCCGAACTGACCGACCGCCTTCCGCTTGACGCTATCATGCACAGCGAGACCTATCACGACTATACGCCCGAGAGCATCAACCGGTTCTATGCCGAGAAGGAAGCGCTTGAGGAGAGCAAAGAGTTCTGTCGCATCAACAACAAGCAGACGCTCGCCCAGGTGTTTACCGATTGTCGCTACACCAAGAAGGACAATGAGGCTATGTCGGCAGGACTGATGGACGTGTTGCGCCGTCAGGGATTTCTGAAGTAATGATAACAACTATCGAATGACTAAGACATTATCCCTATACGAACTCAACTCTATCGTGGCTTCGGTCATTGACATCGACATGCAGGGCGATTATTGGGTGGTGGCAGAGATTTCCGAACTGCGGGAGGTGCGTAGCCATTGCTACATGGAGCTTGTCGAGAAGGACGAACTCTCAAATACGCCCATTGCAAAAGCCTCTGCCAAGTGCTGGGCTTCACGATGGTGCATGCTCCGACCTATGTTCGAGCGCATCACCGGACAACGCCTGCATGCCGGAATGAAGGTGATGCTGAGCGTGCATGCGCAGTTTCATGCTGCCTATGGGTTCTCATGGATAGTCAGCGACATCAATCCCGAATATACAATGGGCGACCTTGCCCGTCGTCGTCAGCAGATAGTGGCGCAGCTCAAGGCCGAAGGAGTGTTCGACCTTCAGCGTGAGCTCACTCTTCCATTGTTCGCCCAGCGCATTGCTGTGGTGTCGAGCGATGGGGCTGCAGGCTATGGCGACTTCTGCCGTCAGCTACACGACAATAGCGCACATTATATATATAAGGTGGAATTGTTTGCTGCCACAATGCAGGGCGAGGCTGTTGAGCATAGCGTTATAGCCGCTCTCAATCGCATTTACAGCCGTCACGACAGTTTCGACGTTGTGGTGATAATACGTGGTGGTGGCGCTACGAGCGACCTTTCGGGTTTCGACACGCTCGCATTGGCTGAGAATGTGGCCAACTTTCCGCTTCCCGTCATAACGGGCATCGGACACGACCGCGACGAGAGCATTCTCGACATGGTGGCGCATACACGTGTCAAGACTCCTACAGCGGCTGCACAGTTGCTCGTCGACAACCTTGTTCGCACCGAATCTATGATTGATGCGGCACGCCAGAGCATCGTCGACAGCACGCAGCGACGTATGCAGCACGAGCGTGTCAGGGTGGAGTCGCTGTCGGCTCGCATTCCGATGATGTTCTCGTTGGTGAAGACCAAGGAGGTGGCTCGTGTCGATATGTTGGCGCGACGCATCGAGACTGCCACTCAGCGACGCATTGCTACGGCACTGATGCAGATAGACAACTTGCAGGCGAAGCTTCAGTCGGCTGTCAACAGGCAACTTGTGGATGCCCGTCATAGTCTGCAACTCGTCGAGCAGCGCATTGAGGCTGTCAATCCTGAGCGACTTCTGCAGCGCGGCTACAGCATCACTACATACAACGGACGTGCCGTGCGCAATGCCACGGAACTGCCCGAAGGGGCTGTTGTGGAAACGCGTGTTGAGAAAGGAAAATTCACTTCGGTAGTAACCAAAAACAAATGATTATGGCAAGAGAAATGAAATACGAAACGGCAATGAACCAGTTGCAGTCCATTGCCGATAAGATGGAGAATGGTGAGCTTGACATTGACTCGCTCTGCGAGCAGTTGAAGACAGCGCAGAAGCTTATAAAGTTGTGCAAGGACAAGCTCACTAAGACCGATGCCGAGATAAAGGCTGTGCTTGAGGAGAAATAATCATCGGCTCATCCGGCATTTCTCACAATAATTCGTGACAAAGACCACGTAATCGTTTTGTCACGAATTACCATAAATTATTCACGAATTAAGGATGTCATACATTAATGTATCATTTGAATTCATGGTGAATTCATGATAATTTGTGACCAAGACCACGCAATTGTTTTGTCACGAATTACCATAAATTATTCACGAATTAAGGATGTCATATATTAATGTATCACTTGAATTCATGGTGAATTCATGATAATTCGTGACAAAGACCATGCAATCGTTTTGTCACGAATTATTGTGAGAGATGTTGAGTGTTGAATGTTAAGTGTTTAATTCGAAATTGAATAATTCACAATCGCAGGCGTAGCCGAGAACAATTCAAAACTCAAAACTCAAAATTCAAAACTCCTAAATACGCCAAAGCTTCTCGCCACGTATTGTGAGTGGCATCTCAATGTTGTCGGTGAATAGCATACCGGTGCCCAATCCTTGTGGCATACTGATGTCGGGACCATACACGTAGGCTGCCAATTGTGCCACGGCGTTGAGTCCGACATTGCTCTCAAGCGCACTCGTTATCCACGAGCCGATGCCACGTTGGTGTGCCATGTCTATCCATTCGTGTGTGCCGCTTATTCCGCCGTGCAGCGACGGTTTGAGTATTATGTATTGCGGACGAATGGTGTCGAGCAGTTCCTTCTTCATTCCGGGCATGTTCACGCCTATAAGTTCCTCGTCGAGGGCAATGGGTATCGGCGACGAAGCACACAGTTGAGCCATACGCGCCCATTGATGCTGGCGTATGGGTTGTTCAATGGAGTGTATGTCGTAGCGAGCCAGTTGTTCGAGTCGGCTCGGAGCGTCCTCGAATGTGAATCCGCCGTTGGCGTCGACACGCAATTCTATCTGTTCCTTTGTGAAAGCCTGGCGTATGTGACGTATCAAGTCGAGCTCGCTATCGAATTCGATAGCACCTATTTTCAGTTTCACGCAGTGGAAACCAGCCTGCATTTTGGCTTCCAGTCGGGCAAGCATCTCGTCATGACTGCCCATCCATACCAGTCCGTTTATTGTTATACCTTCCTCGCCACGTGTGAATGGAGTGTCGAAGAGCATGCCCTTTCCGCCGTTCTGCAGGTCGGTCATGGCTGTCTCTATACCAAAAAGTATGGAAGGATAGGGGCGCAGCATGTCGTAGTTGACGTTGCCAGTCAGTTCTATCATACGGCAGATTGACTCCAGAGTCTTCTCGTATTCGGGGCGCGCGTCGCAACTGAGGTCGGGCAGAGGAGCACATTCGCCCACGCCCTTGCATCCCGGACGCTCGCTGTCCTCAATCTCTACAAACCACGACTTGCGTGTATTGTACACTCCGCGCGATGTTCCGGCAGGTTGCTTGAAGTGCAGCGTGCGCGGCGTGATGCTTATCTTGTATCTCATTGTTATTATAGTTGGTTGATGAGTGGGGCGTGTCAGTCTTCAGTTCTTCCAATAGTCATAATGCTTATCGTCACATCCTCAAGCTTCGCTATTTCCGTTGCGCATGCTGTCAGCGTCGCGCCGGTAGTGATGATGTCGTCGATGAGCAGTATGTGCATACCGCTTGGATGCTGTCCTTGTTTCAGTGCGAAGGCACCGCTCACGTTAGTTGAGCGTGATGTAGCTTTGGTCTGCGTCTGGCTTTGGGTGTAACGCACGCGCTCAACGATGTCCTCACGCACTGGTATATGAGTCAGTTCGCTTATGCCGCGTGCCACCTCACAGCTCTGGTTGTATCCACGTTCGCGTCGGCGCCTTTTGTGTAGCGGCATAGGCACAATTGCATCAATGCCGTCGAAGAATCCCGACGGCATATAGTCGGCAGCCATCATTCGTCCTATTTCCTCACCAATGTCTTCGCGTCCGCCATACTTCAGTCGGTAGATGAGGGTTGCGAAGGGTGTGTGAGGATGATATTTCACGAACGATGCACATCGCTCCACCGGCACAAGTCCCCACAACCGCCGTGCAGTGTGGTTGTCGTAGGGCGACGAGGCGTCGTCGGTGCGTGGCAGCAGAGCGTTGCATGTGGTGCAGATGAGCCTCTCGTTGATGCCAAGTCGGGTGCCGCACATCTCGCAAGCACGTGGTGCTATCAGGTCGATGAGGCTGCGCCATAGCGTAAGCAGCCGCTTCGTTATAGCTGTCTTGCTTTTCATTAAGGCAGTTTGGGATACTTGCTGAAGTCGGGTTTGCGCTTTTCGAGGAATGCCTTGCCTCCTTCTTGAGCCTCGTCGAGCATATAGTAGAGCATGGTAGCGTCGCCTGCCAGTTCCTGTATGCCCGCCTGACCATCGAGCTCGGCATTGAGTCCGGCTTTGATCATGCGCAGTGCCAACGGCGAACGTTCCATCATGATCTGTGCCCATTCTACGCAAGTGTCCTCAAGCTGGTCGAACGGCACCACCTTGTTGACCATTCCCATACGCTCGGCTTCAATGGCTGAGTACTGACGGCACAAGAACCATATCTCACGAGCCTTCTTCTGACCGACGATACGAGCCAGATAGCTGGCACCGAAACCTGCGTCGAACGAACCAACCTTAGGTCCGGTCTGTCCGAATATAGCGTTGTCGCTGGCGATAGTGAGGTCGCACATGAGGTGAAGCACGTGTCCGCCACCGATGGCGTATCCGTTCACCATTGCAATAACGGGCTTTGGCAGCGATCGTATCTGCTTCTGCACGTCGAGAACGTTGAGGCGTGGCACACCGTCATCGCCTACATATCCGCCACGACCCTTAACGTGCATGTCGCCACCTGAGCAGAATGCCTTGTCGCCGGCACCCGTAAGGATGACCACACTGATGCGTTGTGCCTCGCGACACCATGCAAAAGCCTGCGACATCTCCCACGTTGTGCGAGGCGTAAAGGCGTTGCGATAGCGCGGACGGTTGATGGTTATCTTGGCGATGCCGTTGTATTCGTCAAACAATATTTCTTTGAAGTCGAAGCCTTCGATCTTCTTCCATTCTCTATTTTCCATTGTTCTTATTTGGGTTTATTGAATATTTACATTACAATCCTTTACAGCTTGAAGTATTTTTCAAGCGCCTTTACGTCGTCGTTGCTGTCGGTGAACACTTCGAGCAGCATCGGTCGTTCGCTCTCGCGTGTAAGCAATGTCACGATGCCAATCTGCATTTCGTCCATGTTTTTTGCCGACATGTAGCCTATATCGTTTTGGGTGCAGATGCCTTGAGCCGTGTTTTCGTGACTCGCCATGACCAGATCGTCGGCAGCCGGACTGTCGCTGAGTCCTGGCAGTTGTCTGAATATGCCACCACCGCGATTGTTGAGCAGTATGATACGAAGATTGCCGCGCAGATTGGAGTTCCAAAGGGCGTTCTGGTCGTAGAAGAAGCTCAGGTCGCCTATTACACAAACAGTCATGTCGTGCGTTGCGAGCGAGAATCCGGCTGCCGTCGACAGCGAACCTTCAATGCCGTTGACGCCACGGTTGCACCATACATAATGCTGAGCGTATATGCACGCCAAGCGTACGGCTGAGCTGTTGGCGTAGTGAACGCATATATCTATGTCGAGGTCGGCAAGCTGCTCTTCAAAGTATTTTACAGTTGCCATCTGCGAGTATTCGGGTGCGTAGGCATCGGCATGGGCTGCGCATGCGTCGAGGAACGACTGCCAGCGGTCGTGGAATCGGCATCGTTCGTCGGTGTCGGGCGCATCGCACAGACTTGCAAGCAATGCGTTAATACTATCGCTATCGCATTCTACGATGTCGGTCAGCGTCATAAGCGGGTCGTGAATGTCTGCCGCATCGGGTGTGATGAGGCACGACGGAGCCTTTGCATTGCGCAGAAAGCGGCGTGCGGGTTTGCTTACGAGCGTGTCGCCTACGTAGATGACGTAGTCTGGATAGTATGCCGTCTTGTCGTCTTCGTCGTCGTTGATGCTACTGTTGTCGCTGACTATATATCTGATGGCTTCGTCGAAGTGAATTGTCATGTACGAAGGGTTTGACAGCGGTTCGCTCATTACCACATACTTCTCGCTCAGCGAGCGTATTGTCTCGTGCGAGATGGTGCCGTGAGCCAGTTGTCCGATGACTATCATAGGGCGTGTAGCATCATGGAAAGCGTCGGGCATATCCATCGAAGCGTCATTGATTGCAGCACGCTTGATGTTGTTGAAGCGGCTGAGTTGGGGCAGTTGCTCGGTGCTAAATTCAAACAGCGGTTCGCTGATGGGCACGTTGATGTGTACGGGTGCACCCTGTCGGCACGTAGCAAGGTGCATGGCTTCGTTGACAAGTCGACGGCACAGCCATCGTTCCTCGTCGTTATGAGGTTCGGGCAGTTGCACAGCCTTGCGCACAAAGCGCCCGAGAGCGTCTGATTGTGGAATGGTCTGACCGTCGAGCTGGTCAATCCATTGCTGCGGACGGTCGGCAGAAATGACTACAAGCGGAACATGCTGATAGGCTGCTTCAGCCACAGCCGGCATCACGTTGAGCAATGCTGAGCCTGACGTTACGCACACTACGGTAGGGCGTCGGGTGGCTATAGCCAGTCCGAGAGCGTAGAAAGCCGCCGAACGTTCGTCGGTAACGGGTCGGCAGCGTATTGCCTCACACACGCTAAGGTTGTGCACGATGGGTGCGTTGCGGCTGCCTGGGCACACCACAGCGTCGCTGACACCATATTCAAGGAGCAGCGAAGTGAGTATGTTGACGTTTTCCTTATTGCTGTACATAGTCGAATAGTTTTCTTATAGTATTCATCTTGGCTTCGGTCTCGTTCCATTCGTCCTGCTCGGTGCTGTCTGCCAGCAGTCCGCCTCCGGCAAAGAGCCGGTACACGGCAGAGTCTTCCGCCTCGCTCTCGATGTGCATACATCTGAGCGTTACGAACAGGTGGGTGTCGCCATTCGGATTGAATGGTCCGGCAAAACCGCTGTAGTAGCCACGCGGTTGCGACTCGTTGTCGATGATGAAGCGTCGTGTCTCGTCCTTCGGAATGCCGCATACGGCAGGTGTAGGATGCAGAGCGTCCACCACATTGCCTATGAGCGCAGTGTCGTTCATGCTGAAACGTATGTCGGAACGCAGGTGTTGCAGGTCGGCAGCATACGTAGTGTATGGTCCTTCGACGTTGATGTCGTCCGAGAATTGCCTTACACATTCGGTGATATACGTTTCTACATATTTCTGTTCACGCTTGTTCTTGTCGCTCCATTCGCCCGTTCCGGGTCGCATAGTGCCCGCCAGAGCCATGGTGTGCATCTGTCCGCAATGTCCGCCAATCAGAGTCTCGGGCGTAGCGACAAGCCATGTGCCGCTGCGCTTGGTTGAATAGAGTGCTATGAACATGCGCGGATAACGTTGGCAGGCTCGTGCGAACAGCGTCAGTGCGCTTATGCGTGCTGTAGCTGTGAGCCGGGTGCAGCGTGCCAATACGATTTTGGCAAATCGTCCCGCCTTCAGTTCAGCGTGGAACCTATTGAAGTCGGCGTTGTATTGCGTGCGTTCGGCAGTGCAGTCGCAGCTGTTCAGCGTGGTCGACATTTGCGTGTTGCCGGTGGCTGATACAAGAGTGTGCAGCTGCGAGGGCTCGATTGTTTCCCATTGGGTTGGTACAAGCAGTATGGGCATGTCGGTTGACGGAGCGAAAGGTGCAATGACAAATCCGCTTCGTCCGTTCAGTTCGGCTGCCGTTGACAGTTCTTCAGGCTCGTCGTTCAGTTTGTTGTGAACGACGAGTGTGGTGTTGGGCAGTCGGAAATATACAAAACTCATATTGTCTTATTGTGGGTGCTATTCTTTTTGGGGCTTGCCCACATCCTTGCCTTTCATTACAAAGTTGGTGATCTCTACCGACGATATGAGTTCGCCGGCTCCGTTACATATTTCGATGTGCCACTGGTGCAGGGTTTTCCCCTTGTGCAGTATGCGTGCTGTGGCTGTGACGGTGTCGCCTTCGCGCACCGCCTTGACGTGGCTTCCGCTGACGTTGATGCCCACGCAGATGTTGTTGGGGCACAAAGTCATTGAGCCTACACCTGCCAGATTCTCTGCCAGTGCCAGTGTGGCGCCTCCGCTGAGAAATCCGAACACCTGACGGTTGCGGCTGTCCACCTTCATTCGTGCCTGACAGGTGTCGGGGTCAGGAGTAGAGAGAAACTCCATGCCGAGCGTGTTGGACAGTCCATCCTGTTTGAGTCGTATCTCTTTTATTCGTTCAATGTCCATAATCTGATGTTTATAGTTGTGGCTCTATCCTTCGCGGAAGAAGTCGAGAGCCTCCTTTATTTCTTCTTCGTTAGCAGTCTGGTTGATGCGTATGTCGCCGACATTACCCAAGAGTGTGAAGTTGATGATGCCCGACGTGTTCTTCTTGTCGTGGTGCATCAGTTCGATGAGTGTCGGGTAGTCGTCGCATGTGATGTTGAATGTGCCGTAGTTTTCGCGTATGAAGCGTACGGTCTGGTGCATGCGGTCGGTGGGAAAAGCCGTCTTGCGTGCGCTCATATACAGTTCGCTGATGAGTCCGTATGCCACTGCGTATCCGTGCAGTATCGGTGTGCTGCGTCGCATGGCAAACGATTCGAAGGCATGTCCCATAGTATGGCCCAGGTTCAGTGCCTTGCGTATGCCGTGCTCGTGTGGGTCGGCTTCGACGATGCGCTCTTTCACCTTGATGGATTCTGCCACCATACGTTGCAGCTGGCTGAGGTCGGGTGTGTCAAGATCGAATGTCACCAGTTCTGCACATGTACGTTCGTCGGAGATGAGTCCGTGCTTGAGCATCTCGGCATAGCCCGAGCAGATGTTGTCGTGGTCGAGTGTGTCAAGGAATTGTGTGTTGATGATGACGAAGCGGCTGTCGGAGAACACGCCGATTTCGTTCTTAAGTCCGCCGAAGTTGATGCCTGTCTTGCCTCCCACTGAAGCGTCGACCATTGCCAGGAGCGTTGTGGGTATGTTGATGAAGTCGATGCCGCGCTTGAATGTGCTTGCCGCAAAACCACCGAGGTCGGTCACCATTCCGCCGCCGAGATTTATCATCAGCGAGTGGCGTGTGGCTCCGCCGTTGCTCAGCGCCTGCCACACCTGCGAGAGTGTGTCGAGGTTTTTGTGAGTGTCGGTGGCTTTGATGATTATTGGGGCGCTGTTTTTGAGTGCTTTGAAGTTCTTGATTTTGGGCCAGCACAATTGTTGTGTTGTTTCGTCGGTGAGTACGAAAATGCGGTCGTGCTCACATTCTGATATGGCGTTTACAAGGTCGCGCTCGAGGTTTCCCGAAATTACTACTTTCTGTTTCATAAGGCTCAACGTGTTTATTCTTATGCTGTTTATTCACCTACAAATTTAACTAAAAATCCGCAAATTGCACTCATATCATCATCAAATATAATGGGGTATAAAAAAAAGTAGCCCTTTTGACTTGCAAAAGGACTACTTTTACTATCCAAAAGGACTCCTTTTGCCTGCCAAAAGGGCTCCTTTTGCAACTCAAAAGGACTCCTTTTCGAGAGGGTTGGAATCTCTTGGTGAAATTGGTCGTTGTTACATCATCGGTCTGCCCATGCGCATCATCGGCATGCGTCCGCCACCCATTGGTGGGCGTCCATATCCTGGTCGGCGGTTGCCGGATCCATATTGTCCGCCGCGTCGTGCCTGCTTGCCTCCGAAGAGATTGAGTCGGTAGATGACGTGCAGCATTGCGTAGCTGTTGATGGAGTTGTACTCTACGTCGCTGCGGCTTGTTGCCGACACAGTACGCGAGAAGTTGCTCTGATTCTTGAGTATGTCGTAGAACTGGAGTGATATTGTCAATGCACGTCCGCGCATAAAACCTTGCGACAGCTGGGCGTTCCATATCAGCTCGTTGGTGTTCATCGACTTGTCGGAATAGCCTCGGCGTGAGTTCTGGTGTATGTCGGTCGATAGGCTTGTACCCCACGGTGCGGTGAGGTTGATGGTTCCGCCGTAGGCAAACTGCCATGTGTCGAGATTGCTCTGCGGCTGCAGGTTGTTGCGGGCGTGCATATAGTCCATCGAGCCGTCAAGCTCTACCTCAAGCCATGAGTTGCGGAAACTCATGGCGAGACGCTCGCTTACGCTTGTCGACTTTGTCACGTTGCGCTGCGAGTCGGCGTTGCGGTTGAGCGACAGATAGCCCACACGGTTCTGGTAGTCGACGTTGGTGAATGTGTTGATGTTCCAGTAGCCCGTGGTGTCGATGGCCATATTGAATATGAACATGCCCGAAGCGTTCCAGTTGCCGTTGATGTTCTCTGGTCGGCTTATGCGTCCGCCGGTCTTCTCGTCGTACGTCACCTTGTAGCCGATGGAGTTGCGCGTGTTGGAGTAGTTGACGCTTGTCATTATCGACATCTGGTGTTTCTCGATGTAGTTGTTGTATTCGGCGCGCAGATTGTTGGTGAACGAAGGCTTCAATCCGGGATTACCCTTGCTGATGTTGAGCGGATCGCTGTCGTCGGTGATGTCGAGCAGGTCGGTCATTGAGGGTTGCGACGTTGAGCCTCGATAGTTGATGCGCAGTCGGCTTACCTTCGAGAAGCGGTAGCGGAAGTCGAGTGTCGGCGTGATGTTGGTCACGGTGCGCACGGTGTCGACGTATTTGCCCTGATAGTCCTGTATGAACTTGGATGTCTGCGGCTGCACTTTCACGCCGAAGTTGAGCTGATACTTCTGTCGGAGCATGCGGAACATCAGGTCGATGTCGTGCGTATAGTTCTTATATTCAGAGTAGCGGCTCAGCGACTTGTCCTCATATTCGGTGTAGGGCTTGTCGAGCAGGTTCAAGTAGCTGTCCCATTGGCGGTATTGCGGAGTGAGAGTGCCGAAGAAGTCTTCGCCCAGATTGGAGAAATTGTATGTGGCACGGTCGCTCTTGCTGTACGAATACTTGAACTGATAGCTCATCTGTAGGAACGTAGCCTTCCACAATGGTTCGCTGTAGGTGGTCTGTACGCTGTAACTGTACGTCTTGGTCGGCGTAACGTTGTAGCGGTTGGTCTGGTAGGTAGAGTCGGCGAGAGGGTTGTCCTTCATCTTTATCTGATACAGATGGACGTTGTTGGTAGATAGCGATTTGCTGTCGCCGTCCTTATAGTTGAAGTCGCCGCGCAGTGTGACGTTGCGTCCGCGGTTGCCAAGCTTGCGGTTTAATTGCAGCATTCCGCCAAACTGTTTGCTGTCGCTGTAGCTTATCGAGTTTGACTTCGAGGTGTTCACCATCTTGTCGGCTTCTGCCATTGTGCTGATGCCTTTGTCCGACAGCGGGTCGTCGGTGTACGAGTAGGGGTCGTCGTTGAACTGTGCTGAGGTGGAAGCCGAGCGTCCGTCGCTTGACGACAGGCTCATCGACGGGCGGAACATGATGTTGGTCATTGAGTCGGGTTTCCACTCGAATCGCATCTGGGCATTCCATGAGTTGCTGCGTGTGAACTGTTTGTTGAGCGAATTGGCAAACGACTTCGACGAACTCACGAAGTTCTCGGATGACGACTTCGACTGTGTGTTGCCGTTACTATGATTCCATCTCACCGAACCGTCCCACGAAAATGTCTTGCCATTGTCGTAGTTGAAGTTGGTGCCCACCATCTTTGATGTGTTCAGACCGTTGCGTCCGCCTCCGAACGAGCCGCGTCCGAATCCCATGTCGTTGGTATTGTTGAGCGAGCCGAATCCCATTACGCGTATCTTCGAGTTGAAGTAGGCACCCATAAGGCGTTCGGCAAATCGGTCGTGTGTTCCGTATGCAAGGTCGGCGTTGGAGAACATACCCTTGTTCATGCCCGGTTTCAGTCCGAAGTCGAGCACGGTCTGCTCGTTTCCGTCGTCAATGCCGGTGACACGTGAGAGGTCGCTCTTCTCATCGTAAGCCTTGATACGGTTTACGATGTTGGTAGGCAGGTTCTTCATGGCAGTCTTGGTGTCGCCCACCATGAATTCCTTTCCGTCCACCTTAATCTTCTTCACCTCCTTGCCGTTGATGGTAATCTTGCCGTCGTCGCCCACTTGCGCACCCGGCAGACGCTTCACCAGTTCCTCAATGGTAGAACCTTCTGGAGTGCGGAAAGCAGTAGCATTGTATATGAAGGTGTCCTTCTTGAGCGTCACCTTGGCAGCATTGGCTGTCACGGTGGTTCCCTTCAGGGCTATAGCCGACGATGCGAATACGATGTTTCCAACGTTCACGTTGTTGTCGTTGCTTACATTCACGTTGCGGTAGAGGGTCTTGTATCCAACGTTGGAGAACTTCAGTATGTACTTTCCGTTGTTTGGAGCGGTGATGCTGAATGCTCCATTGGCATCGGTCACGCTGCCTTTGACATACGAACTGTCCTGACGCAGCAGTTGTACGGCTGCCTGCTCCATACGCTCGTGAGTGTCTTTGTCGGTCAGCGTACCCGTGATTTTGCGGTCTTGGGCTGCCGCTCCCAATGCGCAGAGCATAAGTAGGAGCAAGAAGACGATCTTTTTCATTCTGATGTTATTTTCTTGTTTGTGTATTTGTTATTTTCTTTTTTATGTATTCTTTGTTTTCTTGTCAATAAAAAGGCAAATGCCAATTTACGTTTTTTATGACGTTTGTATGGCTTTGTGGTTTAATTATATAGAAACAAAAAAATGTAGAAAGTAAAAACGGAAGCAACAAAAAACAGCAAAAACAACATTGTTATACATAAATGATGATGCATATCAATGTTGTTTTTGCTGTTATATCCTTGTTTGTAGGAGTTTTCTTTATTTGTAGAGATATCGCTTGATACTCTTCTTAGGTGTCTTCTCAAACTCTTCCTTCACAATCTCTATTGCCGACAGACGGCAGTAGGGTGGTTGTACGGCGTTGAGTTCCTGACGGTTCTGCTCCATTATCTTCTCAAGATCGGCATCGTTGAGGCGCATAGTGTCGGCTTCGTCGAAGTCGGGATATACAAGACCGACGAGTTTCTCGCCGCGCTGCACTACAACCGACTCGTTCACCATAGCCAATGAGTTGAGTTTGTCCTCGATTTCCTCCGGATATATGTTCTGACCCGATGCTCCGAGCAGCATATTCTTCGAACGTCCCTTGATGAATACGTTGCCGTCAGCGTCCATAAGTCCGAGGTCGCCGGTGTGATACCATCCCTCTGCATCGAGAGTTGAGGCTGTTGCTTCCTCGTTTTTGTAGTAGCCCAGCATGACGTTGAGTCCGCGTGCCAGGATTTCTCCGGGTACATTGGCTGGATCAGGACTGTCAATCTTCACCTCCATGTGTACTACTGGCTTGCCGCATGAACCTTGTACAAAGTCGTTGTGGTCGGCATAGCAGATTATAGGGGCACACTCAGTAGCGCCGTAGCCTACGGTGTAGGGGAATCCGATGCGCTTGAGGAACTGCTCTACTTCCTGATTGAAGGCTGCACCGCCTACAATGATTTCGTAGAAGTTGCCACCGAATGCCTTGACAACCTGCTCCTTTATCTTCTCGTTCACCTTCTTGCTCACGATAGGCATGTTCAGCAGGATGCGCATGCGGTTGTTCTGTATCTTGGGGAATACCTTCTTGCGGATGATCTTCTCGATAATGAGAGGCACAGCGATGATGATAGCAGGCTTCACCTCGGCAAATGCGGCTGCGATGATGGCTGGCGACGGTATGCGTGTGAGGTAGAACACGTGGCATCCGAACAAGAATTCAAATAAGAACTCAAATGCCATGCCGTACATGTGTGCCATAGGCAGGATGCTGATGATGTTGTCACCCTTCTTGATAATCTTGCCCAAAACCGAGATAGCGAAGTCGTAGTTGCTCCACAAAGCACGATATGGAATCATAACGCCCTTCGAGAAGCCGGTGGTTCCACTGGTGTAGTTGATGAGAGCCAGCTCGTCAGGACTCTGCTCCTTGTAGTAGTGTACGTGTTCCTTGCGGAAATACTTAGGATATTTCTTTCCGAACATCTCGTTGAGGTGTTCGCGTGCATAGGTGAGTTTGTCGGTGCGCGACACTACGAGCGAGTAGTCGGGGATGTAGATGATGCCTTCGAGGTCGGGCATCTTTGTCTGGTCGATGATTGTAGCCACATAGTCGCCTACGAAGAGCAGCTTGGCTTCGCTGTGATTGACGATGTTGTGAATCTGGTCAGCAGTAAATTCGTGCAATATAGGTACTGCAACGGCTCCGTAGGTGAGTGTAGCAAGGAATGCAACAGCCCAGTTTGAACTGTTACGTCCGCATAAAGCGATCTTGTCGCCTTTAACTACACCACTGCTTTCGAACATGATGTGCAGTTTCTCTATTTTGCGTGCCACGTCGTGATATTGCAGAGTGGCCCCCTTAAAGTCGGTCAGGGCATCCTTGTCCCAATTGGTAATGATGCTCTGTTCGATAAGAGCGTTAAAACTCGGTATTTCCATTTTTTGTTTGTTTATCATTGTGAGGTGTTTTAGGATTTATTTGTAGAGGTATCGCTTGATGCTCTTTTTGGCAGTTTTCTGGAATTCCTCTTTCTGTATTTCTATTGCCGCTATCTTGCAGAAAGGCGGCAGCTGGTTGTTGAGGGTCTTAAGGTTTTCGTCCATTATTCCCTTTATGTCGTCGTCGTCGAAATCCATTGCTTCCTTGTCTTCCAATTCCGGATGTACGAGAGCAACGAGTTTGGTGTCGCGCTGTATTATTATGCTTTCGCCGACGAGCGGCATATTATTGAGCTTGTCCTCGATTTCCTCCGGATAGACGTTCTGTCCGTTGGCTCCGAGGAGCATGTTCTTGATACGTCCTTTAATATATATGTGTCCGCTTGGTTCCATTGTGGCGAGATCTCCGGTGTGAAACCATCCGTCTTTGTCAATAACTGCGTTTGTGGCTTCCTCGTTTTTGTAGTAGCCGAGCATCACGTTCATGCCTCGGGCAATCAGTTCGCCAGGCACGTTGGCTGGATCCGGGCTTACAACCTTCGCCTCCATGTGGTCAACAACTGGTCCGCACGACGCTATTTTGTATTTGTCGTAGTTGGCAAAGGTGATGAGCGGTGCGGTCTCGGTGGTGCCGTAGCCGATGGTGACGGGCACTCCCACGCTGTTGAGGAATTCCTCGATGCCCTGATTGAGCGGTGCTCCACCTACGATTATCTCGAATGCGTTGCCTCCGAAGGCCTCCATTATGCGGTCGCGGATGTGCTGCTTTATCTTTTTATTGATAACGGGCATGTTCAAGAGCAGCTTCATGCGGTTGGTCTGCACCTCTGCCAGCACCTTGCGACGTATGATTTTCTCTATTACGAGTGGCACAGCCACGATGAGTCGGGGCTTCACCTCGGCAAATGCTTCGGCTATAAGCGACGGCGACGGCATTCGGTTGAGGAAGTACAGGTGGCATCCGTTGATGAATCCGAAGAGGAATTCTACTGCCAGTCCGTACATGTGTGCCATTGGCAGAATGCTTACGAGATTAGAACCGGGCTTTACGTTGGGTGCAAGACACTTCAACACGTAGTCGATATTGCCCCACAGTGCGCGGTAAGGCAGCATTACGCCCTTTGAGAATCCCGTAGTGCCGCTGGTGTAGTTGATCATAGCCAGTTCTTCGGGGCTTTGCTCCTTATAGTAACTGATGTGTTCCTTGCGGAAGTATTTCGGATATCGCTTGCCGAATATCTCGTTCAGGTGTTCGCGTGCAAACGTAAGTTGCTCGCTGCGTGATATGACGATGGAGAAGTCGGGCAGGTATACGATGCCTTCGAGGGCCGGCATCATGTCTGGGTTGACTTGTGTGCACACCACGTCGCCTACAAACAGGAGTTTCGACTCGCTGTGATTGACTATGTTGTGTATCTGTTCGGGTGTGAACTCGTTTTGCACCGGTACGGCAATAGCGCCGTATGTCAGTGTGGCGAGGAATGCCACAGCCCAGTGGCTGCTGTTGCGTCCGCACAGGGCTATCTTGTCGCCGCGCTTCACACCGCTGTTTTCGAACATGATGTGGAGTTTTTCGATTTTCCGTGCTACATCGTGGAATTGCAGTGTTGCGCCTTTGTAGTCGGTGAATGCGTCCTTATTCCAAAACTTTATTACGCTGTCCTCTATATATTGGTTAAAACTTGGTATTTGCTCCATTGCACAATCTTCAAAATTTTGTGCAAAGGTACGTCATTATTTGCACATTCCCAAAACTTTTGTGCTGTAATTGGTGTTTGATAGTAATAATTGTATACAAAAACGCCTCCTTACCTTATTATATAGTAAGGAGGCGTATATTTTGTTTATTCGTATCGCATTGATTTTGCAGGATGTATGTGCGAGACAAGATAGCTGGGTGCTATGAGCACGAATAGTGCTATGAGCATGGTGGCTATATTGAGCGCTACGATGAGCGTCCAGTCCAGTTCTACCGGTACCACGTCGACATAGTAGGTCTGAGGGTCGAGTTTGGCAAATCCGGTGAGTTTCTGTAGCAGTATCAATGCCAGTGCCAGCGCGTCGCCGATGAGCAGTCCCTTGCCTATGATGAATGCTGCAAACCACAGGAACGTGTGCCTTACTGTAGAATTGCGTGCGCCCAATGCCTTGAGCACTCCAATCATCGTGGTGCGTTCGAGAATGATGATGAGCAGTCCGCTTATCATTGTCACCACAGCCACGGCAGTCATTATGGCGAGTATTATCCACACGTTGAGGTCGAGAAGGTCGAGCCATGAGAATATCTGCGGGCTCAGCTCGCGTATGGTTTTCGACGAGAACGTGTTGCCATACTGGTCTTGTGTGCGGTTGACACGATTGATGATGTCGTTGGCAGTGGTGCCGAGTTGCTTGAAGTCGTTCACGGTCAGTTCGGCACCTGTCACCATATCGTCTGTCCAAGCGTTCAGTTTGCGTGCCGTGTATAGGTCGCAGAAGCACGTGGTCTTGTCGTATTGAGCCAGATTGGTCTGATAGACGCCGCTGATTGTGAAGCGTCGGGTGCGCACTCCGCCCTCGCCTATGAAGTAGGCGAATATCCGGTCGCCCGCCTTGACGCGCAGTTTGCCTGCCATATCCTTCGATATGAGTATGCGGTTGGTGCTCTGCTGGTCGGAGAAGTGGGGAATGCTGCCCTCCACCATACTCTTGTGTATGAAGGTGGAGTCGAATTCTGGTCCCACGCCCTTGAACATCACGCCCAGGAAGTCGTTGTCGGTCTTCAGTATGCCTTGCTTCATGGCGAAGCGTTGCACGTGCTTCACGCCGTCAGTTCTTTTCAGTACGTTCATCATCGAGTCGCCTATGGCTACTGGCTGGTCGATGGCTGACGACTGCAGGGTGTAGAAGTTGGCCACTTGTATATGGCTTCCGAACCCTACTACTTTATCGCGTATGGTGTGCTTGAATCCCAGCACCACGCACACGCTTATTATCATCACCGCCAGTCCGATAGCCACGCCAGCCACAGCAATGCGTATTGCTGGTTTCGACACCTTCTGTTGGTCGCCTATATGGTCGGAGTATATGCGGCGGGCAATAAAAAGAGGAAAGTTCATTGTTTTAGTGTTTAATTATTAATGATTAATGTTTAGTTGGTGTTTAAGTATAAATGTTTAATGTTTAATTAGCGTTTGTCTTATTCATTAAACCTTACTCATTAAACATCAAACATTAATAATTAAACACTAAACATTACTCATTAGCAACAACTCTTCCTGGATAAGCCTCCAGAGCCTTGCGCAGCACGATGAGTGCGCGTCCCAGGTCCTCCTTCTTCAGCACGTAGGCTATGCGCACCTCGTCGCGTCCTACGCCGGGAGTGGTGTAGAATCCGGCTGCAGGAGCCATCATCACGGTCTCGCCTTCGTAGTCGAACTCCTCCAGACACCAGCGGCAGAACTTCTCGGAGTCGTCAACGGGCAGCTTTGCCACCGTGTAGAATGCGCCCATAGGTATCGGCGAGTAGACGCCCGGGATGCGGTTGAGTCCGTCGATGAGGCATTTGCGGCGCTCGACATACTCCTCGTACACGTCACGGTAGTAGTCTTCGGGTGCGTCGAGCGAAGCCTCGGCTACAATCTGACCCAGCAGAGGAGGCGAGAGTCGTGCCTGGCACAGCTTCATTACGGCAGCGCGCACCTCAGCGTTCTTGGTTATGAGTGCGCCGATGCGAATGCCGCACTCCGAATAGCGCTTCGATACGGAGTCGATGAGTATGACGTTCTGCTCGATGCCCTCCAGATGGCATGCCGAGATGTAAGGCGAGCCGGTGTAGATATATTCGCGGTAGACCTCGTCGGAGAAGAGGTACAGGTCGTACTTCTTCACCAAGTCGCGTATCTGGTTCATCTCGCGTCGTGTATACAGATAGCCTGTAGGGTTGTTGGGGTTGCAGATGAGTATGGCACGTGTGTGCTCGTTGATGAGTTCCTCAAACTTCTCCACCTTAGGCAGCGAGAATCCCTCCTCAATGGTAGTGGCTATGGTGCGTATCTTGGCACCAGCCGAGATGGCGAACGCCATGTAGTTGGCATAAGCGGGCTCTGGGATGATGATTTCGTCGCCCGGATTGAGGCACGACATGAATGCGAAGAGCACGGCTTCGGAGCCTCCAGACGTGATGATGATGTCGTCGGCGGTGACGTTGATGTTAAACCGCTTGTAGTATCCTGTGAGTTTCTGGCGATACGAGAGGTATCCTGCCGAAGGCGAATACTCCAGGACTTTGCGGTCGATGTGCTTCAGGGCATCAAGTCCAACTTGCGGTGTGGGCAGGTCGGGCTGGCCGATATTGAGGTGGTAGACTTTAACACCGCGCTCTTTGGCAGATGCAGCCAATGGGGCCAATTTGCGTATTGGCGATTCGGGCATTTCAAGTCCGCGTACTGAGATTTCTGGCATTTCTGTACTCTTATTTAATGATTAAGTTTTAAGCGCATTCTTATGCGCCTTGTTAAATGCAAAGTTACGATAAATTTCGATAAATAACAGCTTTTCCTTATTATCTTTTTGATAATTGTGTAATATTATCCAATAATGTAGGTTTATTGTATGTCATATTGTTAGTATTTGCAGGTCGATAAAACGGTATTATAACCGGTGCTTTTCAAAAGGACTCCTTTTGCCCTCCAAAAGGACTCGTTTTGCACCTCAAAAGGACTCCTTTTGCCCTCCAAAAGGACTCGTTTTGCAAGCCAAAAGGACTCCTTTTGAAAATCCGACGGATTTGCTTCATCTGGCATTTTGGGTGACCATATTTGAAGTTCAAGTTTCATAGTGGATTGGCAATGCAAATAGTAGGAGGCTATGGCGTCTCCGCCGTAGCCTGAGCAGACTGCCGACACTTTCTTATTGTTGATTTTTCACATAGCTGCTTGCTCAGGTTATGGCGAGGACGCCATAACCTCCTACAGTCAGGTCTTCATTGAAAACAGTCGTAACACTCCATATTTCGGATGAATCTTAATTATAGAAATATGGCGAATGATTTCGTATGGTTTTGCCACTATATATAATATAATAAGGTGTAGAGCCTATGCGAGCTTGCAGACTGAAAGATTTATACATCTTTTTATGTGAATTTAATAGAATAACGTATTAGTTATGTTATATTGTGTAATTAATTTTGTAATTTTGAAAGTGTCAAACCTCTGATTCTATTATTTCAAATTATTAATGCGATTTATGTCAAGTTATTAATGATAGCCAATCAGATTATTGTTTGAAAACTCTTTGAATACGAACCATAAACGATTTCTTGCCTATGAACGACAAAGTATTGATGTGTATCGTGGCGTCTTTGTTGGCTGCACCGGTTGGTGTTTCGGCTAATAAAGTGGCAAACGATGAGCTCGCTGTGCAGAAAGCGCAACAGACGATTTACCAAATCAAGGGTATGGTGACTGATAGTAATGGCGACCCGTTGCCGGGCGTTACCGTGTCGGTGAAGTCGATTGACAGAATATGCCTTACCGACATCAACGGCAGATATGCGCTGCCCGTACCCAAAAACGGAGTGTACGAACTGGAATTCCGCATGATTGGTATGCGTATGGTGTCGTATCGTATCACCGTTCATGGCTCTACGCAGATGAAGACCATACAGCTCGACGACGACATCTCGGAACTTAACGAAGTGGTTGTGACCGGTTATGGCAACATCAAGAAAGGTGCCTACACTGGTTCGGCATCGGTAATGAGTGTCGAGAAGCAGAAAGACCTGCCCGTAATCTCGCTTGCGCAGATGATGGAAGGCAACCTCTCGGGCGTTGCCATCAGCACAGGCAACGGAACGCCGGGCGCCAATTCTACCATGCGCATACGCGGTATAGGTTCGCTCTCGGCTTCCAACGAGCCGCTTTATGTGCTCGACGGCGTGCCCATCATGTCGGGCAACTTCTCGTCGAACGGCATGAACTCGGGCGGCTTCGGCATACTCAGCACCCTCAATCCGTCGGACATAGAGAACGTGACAATCCTTAAGGATGCCGCTTCAGCCTCGCTCTACGGTGCACGTGGCGCCAACGGCGTTGTGCTCATCACCACCAAGAAGGCCGCGCAGGGCAAGACCACATACAATCTCAAGGCAAGTTTCGGCATAAGCGACATGGCTTATCGCTACCGCCCGACAATGGGAGGCGAGGAGCGACGCAACCTGGTGCTTGAGGGTTTTGTCAATGCCAATATCGATGCGGGTCAGACTGTGGAGTGGGCTGAGGAACATGCCGAGGAGATAATCGACAATTATGCCCCGCGTCCGGCTGGAGGCTATGCCGACTGGCAGAAGGCTCTGTTCAGAAAAGCGTTGCAGCAGACTACGACTTCTCCGTAATGAGCGGCCGCGAGAACACACGTTTCGCCGCATCGGTCAACTATACCAATCAGGAGAGTGTGGCACGCAACTCGGGTTTTGAACGATACAGCGGCCATCTCAACGTCAACAACAAATACAAGAACTTCGACCTCGCCCTGAGCGGCATCTTCTCGCTCACCAAGGAGAAGCCGCTGCCCGGAGCACAGTACTACAGCAACCCTATGCACGCGCTCAAGTTTGCGCTCACTCCGTCGGTGCCCATATACAACGAGGACGGATCGTACAACAAAAGCGTCAAGGAACTCAACTACATGAACCTTGTTGAAGAGAACGAGATAAATACCCACCGCAGCCGAATAGCACGCACCTTCGCATCGGCTGAGGCTGGCTACACCATATTGAAGGGTCTGCGACTGTCTACAGTATTCAATGTGGACTATATCAACACTAACGAGTTCCGCTACTTCTCGCCCGAAAGTGCCGACGGCAGAAGCCCCAACGGACAGGGCGACTTCTATCGTGTGGAGAACCTTACCTACAACAGCAACACCCGACTCAACTACGCCGCCAAGTTCGGTGAGCACTCTGTCGACGTGCTTGCAGCCTACGAAATACACAGCTGGGACAAGGACTACGCCTTTGCCGAGGCAAAGAACTACGCCACCGACAAGAAGAATGTGCTCAACGTGGCATCTACGCCGGTAGAGATTGGCAACTACATTTCGGGCGACGCTATGCTCTCGTACGTGTTCCGTGCCAATTACGACTACAAGACACGCTACTATCTCTCGGCAAGTTTCCGTCGCGACGGTTCGTCACGTCTGCATCCCGACAACCGATGGGAGAACTTCTGGGCTATATCTGGCTCATGGCGCTTCTCGCATGAGAAGTTCCTCAAGTCGTGCGAGAACTGGCTCACCGACGGCAAGATACGACTCAGCTACGGCGTCAACGGCAATATCCCGTCGTCGCTCTATTCGTACAACGGAATGTATGACGTAACCTACAAGTACAACGACCTTCCGGCTATGGTGGAAAGCACGCTCAGCAACGACAAGCTCAGCTGGGAAAAGAACTACGCACTCAACGTTGGTCTCGACCTCACATTGTTCCGCCGGCTCAACATCACATTCGACTGGTATACCCGCGACACCCGCGACCTGCTCATGAGCAAGATGGTAGACCCGATAACAGGCTTCGGCTCTATCATGGACAACATCGGACGCATGCGCAATACGGGATTCGAGCTTGAGGTGCGCTCTACCAATATCGACAACAAGGACTTCACATGGACCTCGACGTTCATGATGACGCACAACAAGAACAAGGTGCTCAAGCTCGCCGATGTGCCGCAATACTTCACCGGCAACTACTACGTCGTGAAGGAAGGCTACTCGCTCGGCACCATCTGTCTGCGCGAATATGCCGGCGTTGACCCCGAAAACGGTCTGCCTATGTACTATTCCAATGTCGAGAAGGACGGAGTGCGCTCGCGCGAAAAGGTGTACGACCCCAACGATGCGGTAATGGTGCCGCTGGAGAACATCTATCCCACCGTAAGCGGAAGCATCGGCAACACGTTCCGCTACAAGTATTTCGACCTTATGTTCAATTTCACCTATTCGCTCGGAGGCCACAGCTACGACGACGCAATGTGGGCACTTCAGGACGACGGCAAGTCCGCCACAGCGCCAAAGAGTATCGAGCTGCGCCGCCGCTGGCAGAAACCTGGTGACAAGACCGACATTCCGCGCTATGTCTACGGACAGAACTACGGCGGATGGTGGCACTCGTCGCGTGGCATACACAGCACCGACCATCTGCGACTGAAGAGCCTCGTGCTCGGAGTCAACGCTCCCGACTCGTGGATAAAGAAGCTCGGACTGAGCCGTGCACGCGTATACTTCTCGGGCAGCAACCTCCTTACATGGGCCAAGTACACACAGTACGACCCCGAACTCATGGGTACTGTGGGATTTGAAATCCCGCCTCTCAAGACATTCTCATTCGGTTTGGAAATTGGACTTTAAAAACGCAACACTATGAAGAAAAACATATTTGCCGCATTGCTGGTGGCTCTGTTTATGTCATCATGCACAGGCGACTTCCTCGATAAGTCACCGTCTGACCAGGTAACAACCAAGGAGGCCATAACAACGTTGTCTGACGTGAAGAACGCCGTCAACGGATTGTACTCGCTCATGGCGTCGGTCTATTACTACGATTTGTCGATGTTCCTCTATGGCGACATCAAGGGCGACTGCATGCAGCCCACATCGTGGTCGGGAGGACGCCAGGGCTACTCCTTCTACTTCTTCGATCACACGGCTTCGGTGCCCAACAACGGCGGACTGTGGGGCCGTCCATACTACATCGTGCGCAACGCCTTCAACGTCATCAAGGCCATCGACGACGGCAAGGTGAACGCTACGCAAGCCGAACTTGCCAACTATCGTGGCGAGGCACTTGCCGCAATAGCCCTCTGCTATTTCGACCTTACGCGACTGTATGGCTATCCTTATGCCAAGGACAACGGCGCTTCGCCCGGCGTGCCATTGCTCGATCACGCCATAGGCTATGGCGAAACGTCGACGCGCAACAGCGTGGCTGAGTGCTACGAATATATCATCAACAAGCTGAAGGAGGCGATTCCGCTGCTCTCAAATTCACGCAACGACGGACATCTCAATTCCTATGCAGCACGCGCATTGCTCGCCCGCACCTATCTGTATTGTGGAATGAACCAGGAAGCGTTCGGCACTGCCGACATGCTCATCAACGACTTGAAGTCGACGGGATTGTACTATCTTGTTGACAACGCCCACTATGCCGACATGTATGCATGGGGCAACAAGTTCGGAGCAGAGGCTTTGTTCCAGGTTTCTAACACTGCAACATCCAATCCAGGTCGCGACGGACTGTCGTATATGCTGCACTGGTGGGGATATGCAGCCGTTGTGCTGACCGACGATTTCGCACAGAAACTCAAGAGCGACCCTGCCGACGTGCGCAACCAGCTCGTTGCAACATATCAGGACGGTGGCGACCACCAGTACTATAATCTACTGCTGAAGTATCCGGGCGAGAACGGCTACAACTCTCCGTCGTTCGACAACAACTATACTGTAATACGTCTGTCGGAGGTGTACCTCATTGCTGCCGAGGCAGGACTGAAGGCAGGTGGCGAACTGCGCCAGCCGGCACTCGATTATCTCAACGATATCGTGAGAAGAGCCAATCCTGACGCTTCCGTAAGCGACGCTGAGTTCACGCTCGACCGTGTTCTCGACGAGCGCGCCAAGGAACTCGTTGGCGAGGGACATCGCTATTTCGACCTTCTGCGCAATGGCAAGAAGATTGTACGTCGAGGCGGTAAGCACCTGCCCAACGCTCCCGAAGAAATCGACTGGAACTACTATAAGTGCGTATTGCCTATAAGTCGTGATGAGTTTACGTTCAATCCTGACATGGAGCAGAACGAAGGTTACACTAAAGAATAAGTAAGGTTATGGAAAAGACAAGATTCAAGAGCTTGTGCTCGTACGTGTGGCTGGTGGTGATGCTGGCGTGTGTGGCGAGCTGTTCGGACGACGACGAGCTGCAACCGCAGCAAACCGACTTCGTGACGTATAAGATAAAGGGCTACGAAGAAGCCAAGACTACAATCGATGCCGCTACGCATACCATTACCGTCAGGCTGCCCGACGACGTGACGGACGGCTCGGCGCTTGTGCCGGAGTTTACCGTCTCGGACGGTGCGCAGGCTTCTATCAACCGCGTCGTGCAGCAAAGCGGTGCCAATACGTTGAACTTCAACGACATGGTATTGTACACCGTGTCTAATGCCGACTATACGGTCAAGACACGTTGGCACGTTGTGGTGACCAACAACGACTACACAGCCCGGTATGGTATGGGCAATTTCCTGAGCTATTGGTGGTCGAACAACGGCACTTCCGACCAAGGCTATTATCTGCAACAGCAGCATACAGGACCTTATTCCGATGTGAATTGCGGTCCGGCATGCGCTACGATGGCTATGAAGTGGCGCAATCCGCAGTTTACGGGCACCGTAGAGGACACTCGCAACAGTGCCGTGCATAGCGAAATAGACGGTGGCACGTGGTGGTATCCGCGCGATATTGTCAATTACTTGCGGCGTAATGGCGTTGACGCATACTACTGGAACTTCGATGGAGCTACCACTGAAGGCTTTATAAATAAGGTGCGCCAGCTCCTGGAGCAGAACAATCTGTGCATAGTATGCCTCAACAGTGCCAACCTCAGCGTTCAGACAGCCGTGTCGAAGGAGTATCATACACATAAATATTATAGTGACGGCTCGGGCCATTTCCTCCTTATCAAGGGCTATCGTGTAGTGAACGGCAAGACATGGTTTGAGATTCACGACCCGTGGGGACTCGACAAGAAGTATTCGGACGGCACCTACTGCGGAGCCAACCGCTACTATGCCGGCGAAGAAGTGGCAACATGTATCAAGTGGAACATCTGGACTGTCGTGGTGCCATACTCTTGATAAAGACAGTCAGTGTAAAAAAATAGGAGGCTACGGCGTCCTCGTCGTAGCCTGAGCAGTTGGTTGGCATTTCAAATGTTAGGATGTTACTCCCTCATTTGGTTTGCGCTGTTTTATTGCTCAGGCTACGGCGGGGACGCCATAGCCTCCTATAATGTGTACTTTAGCCTTTACAGGGCGTGTGTTGTGTAGTGTCTGACGCTTTAGAACTCCTCGTCGTCGTCGAAACGCAGACCCTCGGTCTTGTCCTTGATGTGATAGTCGCTGAGCATACCGAGGAAGGTGGAAATCTCCTTGACGGCGTGTTCGGTGTCGGGACTTATCTTCTTGCCCTGCAGGCGCAGCATCATAGTGCCGTAGAGGGCATTGAGGCAAGTCTCAATCTCGCTCACATCCTTGTCGCCACGATTGCGCAGTTCGACGATAAAGGGCAGCACCTTGTAATATTCGGCGTTGTAGAATGGGAAACGAGAACTTTGCAGCAGCTGGTTGTGCAGGTCGTTCAGGTCCTTCACCACAATCTGATTGATAGTGAGGTGACCCTTCTCGCGCTTGCCCTCCGAGTTCATCATCGTGATGAGGTCGCCATACCAGTCAACCATTTCTTCGCGTTGCTCGTCGGTATAGTCGGCAAATCGGGCAATGTATTCGTTCTTGATGCGTGACAGCTGACAACCATAAGCGCGTATGATGTCCTCTATCTGCCACATATAGAGCACGAATTCGGCAGTGCTCTTCTTGCGTAAATCTTGGGCTATAAACATATTTTTAATAAGGCAATTTATAAAGGTTGAACACAGTTCCGAGCAGCATGATGATCGAGAATATTACCACTATGCAGCCCACGACACGATTGATGAGCAGGATGCCGGTGTTGTCAAACTTGCCGCGCACCTTGTCGATGAGCCATGTCAGTCCGAACCACCACAGCATAGCACCGCCCACGATGCTCACGTATCCCACCGACATCTCAATGGGGCGGTTGGGCACAACGAAGGCAAACTGTGCGTAAAGGAATATAAAGAGAAAAATAATGAGCGGATTGGACAGCGTCACCAGAAAAGCTGTTATGCCGTTGTGTACGAGAGTGCCCTTCTGCGTCTTGTTGCTCTGATGCATGTTCTTTGTAGGATTGGAGCGATAGCAATAAATACCGAACAGCAGCAGAACGATGCTTCCACTTATCTGCAACAGAAAACGGTTGCGTTCGTTGCCCACTATGTCCATCATGAAACTCATGCCAAGACCAGTGAACAGTGCATATATGATGTCGCTTACGCAAGCGCCAATGCCTGTGACAAATCCATACCAGCGCCCCTTGTTAAGCGTGCGTTGTATGCAAAGCACTCCGACCGGCCCCATTGGCGCCGAAGCCATGATGCCTATGAGTATTCCTTTGAATACAAAGTCTAAAATATCTAATTGAATTGGAAATTGCATAACGCTTGCAAAATTCGTAATTTTATGCGATATAGACAAATTTTATACTTAAAACTTTGTTGTTTTACAACATTTTTAATACCTTTGCCATAATGTAGTGTGCACCATTGAGTTGTGTGCGCTCGCTAACCATAACTATATTAATTTACCAATTATAACAAAAATCATTATGACAGAAGATTCTCTTAAACCCTATGTAATCGGTTTGGACCTCGGTGGTACAAACTCAGTTTTCGGTATTGTTGACAGCCGTGGCGACATCAAGGCCACTACTGCTATCAAGACTCAGGGCTATGGCGACAATGTTGAGGCTTATGTCGATGCTTCCATTGAGGCTCTGAAGATTATCATTGACCAGGTCGGTGGCATAGATAAGATTAAGGCTATGGGTATCGGTGCGCCTAACGGCAACTACTATAACGGCACTATCGAGTTTGCTCCTAACCTCGAGTGGGGACGCAATGGTGTTGTGCCTTTGGCAAAGCTTTTCTCTGACAAGCTCGGCATTCCTGTAGCTCTTACCAACGACGCCAATGCTGCTGCTATCGGCGAGATGACATACGGCGTAGCACGCGGTATGAAGAACTTCATCGTTATCACTCTCGGTACAGGTGTAGGTTCAGGCATCGTTATCAACGGTCAGTTGGTATACGGATGTGACGGATTCGCAGGCGAGCTTGGTCACGTTATCGTTAAGGAGAATGGTCGTCAGTGCGGTTGCGGTCGCAAGGGATGTCTTGAGACATATTGCTCGGCTACCGGTGTTGCACGTTCGGCACGCGAGTTCCTCGCCAACAGCGACGAGCCTTCATTGCTGCGCGAGCTCGATCCAGAGAAGATTACATCGTACGATGTTGCTGTGGCAGCTGGCAAGGGCGATAAGATTGCCAACGAAATCTTCGAGTTCACAGGCAAGATTCTCGGTGAGGCTTGCGCCGACTTCGCAGCTTTCTCTTCACCTGAGGCTTTCATCTTCTTCGGCGGACTCACAAAGGCTGGTGATCTCATCATGAATCCTATCAAGAAGGCTTACGACGAGACAGTGCTCAACATCTTCAAGGGCAAGGCCAAGTTTCTCGTTAGCGGTCTCGAAGGTTCATCAGCAGCTGTGCTCGGTGCATCGGCTGTAGGTTGGGACATCCAGGACTAATCAGACAGATTGATTGTCAACATATAAAGCACTAATCATCTGAATATTTATTCGGGTGATTGGTGCTTTTTAAGTTAAAATTACTATCTTTGCTTTTTAATTATCATAAAATAGTAGATTTCATATAATTCAACCCTAACGCTGACAAATTGTAAAAGAATGGAAAAGGCTATTAGTATATTGGATAAGGATTACTTGCAATGGGTTAAAGAACTTTGCAAGCGTTATCGGAAAAGCCAAATAAAGGCAGCGGTAAAAGTCAATAATATTGTTCTGCAATTCTATTGGGAACTTGGTAGAGATATTTGCAACAAAGCAGCAGATAACATTTATGGAAGCAAATTCTACGCTACACTGAGCCGTGACTTGCGCCATGAAATGCCTGATGCAGAGGGGTTGTCTGAAAGGAATTTGCGCTATACAAAGAAATTTTATTGTTTGTACCAACAACAAGTTGAGAATTTGCAGCAACTTGCTGCAGAGTCCGACAGCGGAACATTGCAGCAGCTTGCTGCAAAATTGGGCGAAGAATATTCAAAGCCAGGAACTGCCATACGTATTTTGAACGATTTGTTTTCTGTCCCATGGGGACACCAAATGGTACTTATAGACAAATGTTCTGGTGATGTTACCAAATCTTTGTTTTATGTACAACAAATTATAGAAAATGGTTGGAGTCGTTCCACGCTACTAAATTTTATGAGTACGGGTTTGTATGAACGTCAAGGTAAGGCTTTGACTAATTTCCAGGATACATTGCCTGAGATTGGCAGCGATTTGGCACAAGAACTGACAAAAGACCCATATTGTTTTGCCTTTACTGGTATTACCCAGCCATACAATGAGCACATTCTAAAAGATGCACTACTTAACAATATTACAACGTTCTTGACAGAGTTGGGGACTGGCTTCGCATACGTTGGTAAGGAGTATAGATTGCAGATTGGTGAGGCAGAGAATTTTATAGACCTTTTGTTCTATAATCTCAATCTTTCATGCTATGTAGTGATTGAGGTTAAAATCGGCAAGTTTGTATTTGCAGATGTAGGACAACTCGGAGGTTATGTAGTGGCATGCAATCATATCCTTTGCAAAGAAGGACGAGACAATCCAACTATAGGACTTATAATTTGTAAAGAGAAAGACCGTATACAGGCGCAGTATGCATTAGAGTCTAGCAGCCAGCCAATAGCAATTTCAGAATATGAACTTGAAAAGTTCTATCCTGAAAAAGTGGAAGGCACTATGCCTACGATTGAAGAATTGGAGGCAAAACTTGGAGATGGTATGAATAAGTAAGAATATTTTATTTTTTATACACTTAAAAACAAATCTATTATGTCAAAAAAACTCTTTGCGTTGTTGCTCCTGTTGTGCAGCATCGCTGTAGCGGCAAAGGATGTGAAGACTGGTAACTGGAATGTCATACCATTGCCACAGTCGGTAGAAGTCGTTGCCAAGCCGGCATTCGTCATCAACGCCCACACCACAGTTTATTATCCTACAGGCGACGCTGTGCAGAAGCGCAACGCCGAATTCCTTGTTTCGTATGTCAAGGCTATGACCGGTATCGGCATCACCGCAACCGACCGCTCGGCTTCCAACCAGATACGTCTGGGCGTGGCAAGCGTAGCTGGTGGCGACGAGGCTTACGACATCAATGTGACAAAGAAAATAATCACTCTCAACGGTGCCACACATGCTGCCGTGTTCCGTGGACTGCAGACCTTCGCCAAGGCGCTGCCTATGGTGAGCGAAGCTAAAGAGGTGGCATTGCCGGCTGCAAAGATTCACGACGCACCACGCTTTGCCTATCGTGGATTCATGCTCGACTGCGGTCGCCATTACTTCTCGGTCGACTACATCAAGAAGTTTATCGATGTGCTCGCAATGCACAACATCAACTATTTCCACTGGCACCTGACCGAAGACCAGGGTTGGCGCATCGAGATAAAGAAATATCCGCTGCTCACCGAGATTGGTTCGAAGCGCAAGCAGACAGTGTTGCCTGGCGGTAAGGAATACGACGGCAAGCCCGTGTCAGGATATTACACACAGGACGAGGCACGCGACATCGTGCGCTATGCAGCCGAACGCCACATCACTGTAATTCCCGAAGTGGACATGCCCGGACACATCCAGTCGGCACTGGCAGCTTATCCGCAGTTGGGATGCACCGGAGGTCCGTACGACGTGTGCTGCCACTTCGGCGTGATTCGCGAAGTGATGTGTGCCGGCCAGCCCTTCGCCCTGCAGCTTGCCAAGGATGTCATCAACGAGATTATGGACATATTCCCCTCTCCGTATATTCATATCGGTGGCGACGAATGTCCTAAGGAGCGCTGGAAGGAATGCGAGCGTTGCCAGGCCAAGATTGCTGCTCTCGGACTGAAGGACATCGAGGGCCACTCTAAGGAGGAGCAGTTGCAGTCGTGGTTTATGGGCGAGGTAGCAAAGGAGATAAAAGCCCGTGGGCGCAAGATGCTTGGATGGGACGAGATACTCGACGGAACACCGTCGAAGGACATCACCGTAATAGCATGGACAAGCCAGAAAGCCTCTATACGCTCAGCCAAGGAGGGACACAAGACCGTAGTGGCCCCTATCACCAACTTCTACTTCTCCAATCCACGCATCAATCAGATAACCGGCATACCGAGCATAAAGCGCGTTTATGACGTAAATCCTGCTTTTGCCGAACTCACCGACAGCGAGAAAGCCAACGTCATCGGAGCCGAGGGATGTATATGGACAGAGTGGGTGCCCGACACCAAGAAGCTCGAATGGGAACTGCTGCCACGTCTTGCAGCCCTCGCCGAAGTGCAGTGGACTAATCAGGAGCAGCGCGAATTCGGCAGCTTCGCCGAACGTCTGCTACACATGCACGACATCTATCGCAAGATGAATCTGAACTACAAGGAAGACATCGAGAAGGCAATCCTGACCGACGGAAACGCAGCAAAATAGAAAATTTCGTCTGAAATAGTTGCACGTAACCCTTTTTATTCGTACTTTTGTCTTGAAAGATAACAAAACCATAATAATATTATGAAGGATATAGCATGGTCAGAACTTTCGTTCGGTTATATGCCGACCGATTACAATGTACGTTGCTGCTATCGCGACGGTAAGTGGGGCGAGATAGAAGTATGCTCCGACGAGTATTTGAAACTGCACATGGCAGCCACATGTCTGCATTATGGTCAGGAGGCTTTCGAGGGATTGAAGGCTTATCGCTGTCCTGACGGCAAGGTGCGTGTGTTCCGTGTAGAGGACAACGCTGCACGTTTGCAGTCTACATGCCGTGGCATCATGATGCCAGAGTTGCCTACTGAGCTGTTCGTTGAGATGGTGAAGAAGGTAGTGCGCCTCAATCAGGAATACATCCCTACATACGAGAGTGGAGCTACGCTCTACATCCGTCCGTTGCTCATCGGCACATCGGCTCAGGTAGGTGTACATCCGGCTTCGGAGTATATGTTCCTCATCTTCGTAACTCCGGTAGGTCCGTACTTCAAGGGAGGCTTCTCAAGCAATCCGTACGTAATCATTCGTGACTACGACCGTGCTGCTCCGCTCGGTACAGGTATATATAAGGTGGGTGGCAACTACGCTGCAAGTCTTAAGGCCAACTCTATAGCACACGCCAAGGGCTATGCCAGCGAGTTCTATCTCGACTCTAAGGAGAAGAAGTATGTCGACGAGTGTGGCGCTGCCAACTTCTTCGGCATCAAGAACAACACCTACATTACTCCTAAGTCGACATCAATCCTTCCTTCTATCACCAACCGCAGCCTTATGAAGATTGCTGAGGATCTGGGTATGAAGGTGGAGCGTCGTCCGGTGCCCGAAGAAGAACTTGAGACATTCGAGGAGGCAGGTGCATGCGGTACAGCAGCCGTTATATCGCCAATCTCACACCTCGACGATATGGACACAGGCAAGGTATACAACTTCGGTGAGAAGCCGGGCCCATGGTCAACCAAGCTTTACGAAACTCTGCGTGGTATACAGTATGGCACCGTTGAGGACAAGCACGGCTGGACAACAGTAGTGATTGAATAAAAAGAAATAACTAAATAAGGCAAAGACCTGCATCGGAGCAATCAACATTGCTCTGATGCAGGTCTTTTTTGTAATATACAATCAATATCCTACACCCGATTTTACGACACAAAAACTCGGCTCAATATTCAAGTGGTAATATAATTTCAACGAATACGTTATCACAAGCCGATGATAACGTTATCGTAAACAGATGAAATCGCAGGCGAGAATCGTTGAAATCTTTGTACTAAAACAAAAACTCAAAACTCAAAATTCCAAATTCCAAATTGCCATCGTCACCAATTCAAAACTCAATAATTCAAAATCGCAGGCGTAGCCGAGAACAATTCAAAACTCAAAACTCAAAATTCCTAATTCCAAAATGACTCCTTTTGCCTTCTGAAAGGACTCGTTTTGCTATCCAAAAGGACTCCTTTTGCCCTTCAAAAGGACTCGTTTTGCAATGCAAAAGAACTCCTTTTGAAAATAGCGGCATTTCTATCGGTGAATAACCAAATATACGAAGAGCCAAAATTTTCGTTTCTTGTCATTGAAGTATGGATATAAATGGTTAACTTTGCAAGTTGAGTATTTCGAATATACTGATAATATACTAAAGATTAATTTATTAAAACCAATATATGGGCAAAGGAAAACTGGCGAAGTTCGCCGACATGGAAAGATACGAGAACGTGTTTCAGTATCCGTTCTCGGTAGCCGACAACGTGCCGTTTGAGATGAAAGGCCGATGGCGCGAGATGTACTTCAAGAACGACAACCCCATTGTGCTCGAGCTGGGATGCGGCAAGGGCGAATATACAGTAGGATTGGCAAAACTGTTTCCAAATATCAACTTTATTGGCGTAGATATTAAGGGCGCTCGTATGTGGACGGGCGCTACTCAGGCGTTAGAAGAGGGATTAAAAAATGTTGCCTTCTTGCGTACCAATATTGAGATTATTGATCGCTTCTTTGCGCCTGGCGAGGTGAGCGAGATATGGCTTACGTTTAGCGACCCACAGATGAAAAATCCTCGCAAACGTCTTACCAGCACTTTCTTTATGAACCGTTATCGCCATTTCTTGAAAGATGGTGGCGTGGTGCATCTGAAAACCGACTCAAACTTTCTTTTTACATACACCACATATATGGTAGAGCGCAACGCGTTGCCAGTGTTGTTCCGTACCGAAGATTTATATCACACCGAGGGCATAGATGCTCAAACCCAAACCATATTGGGCATACAAACCTACTATGAGAGTCAGTGGATAGAGCGTGGCCTAAATATACGATATATGAAATTTCGTTTACCACAAGAAGGCGAGTTAGCTGAGCCTGATATCGAGATACCGCTCGATGATTACCGTAGCTACAAGCGTCCTAAGCGTAGCGGACTGGAAACGAGTAAATAATATTAATCCGTATCTTTTGCAAACCACATCTTCATATTGACAGAAAATATAATACAAACATATCACAAATCACAAATATAAATAGCATTTAGAACCTATGAAGAAACAATTTGTTGTAATCTTAATAGCCCTCTTCGCGCTTGGTACGGCAACGGTGTCGGCTGTTGGCGGCAAGAAGCTGACGGCTTACGTAAATCCGATGATTGGCACAAGCGGAATGGGACATACGTTTCCTGGCGCTTGTGCTCCATTTGGTATCGTGCAACTTAGCCCTGAAACCGATACAATCCCTCATAACATAGATGGACGTTATCAAGGAAAGGTATATGAATATTGTGCGGGCTATCAACATACTGATCCTACTATCGTAGGTTTCAGTCATACACACCTTAGTGGTACAGGTCATTCTGATTTAGGCGATGTGATGCTAATGCCGCAAACCGGAAGTTTACGTCTAAACCCAGGAACGGCTACTCATCCCGATGCTGGCTATCGCTCACGATTTAATCATGACACCGAGAAGGCTGCCCCTGGCTATTATGAAGTAATGCTTGCTGATGAAGGCGTTCGTGCTCAACTTACAGCTACCCAGCGTGTAGGTGTACATAAATATACCTTTCCTAAAGGTGCCAACTCGCGTGTTATTCTTGATATGTTGCATGGCATATATAATTATGATGGTAAAGTGTTGTGGAGCAGCATACGCGTAGAAAACGACACCTTGCTCACCGGCTATCGTATCACCAATGGTTGGGCCAATTGCAATTATACTTATTTTGCCATTACACTGAGCAAGCCCATTAAAAGCTATGGCTACCGCGATATGAAAAAGCCTAAGTATCGTGGCTTTATGGGTAAGTTGCGTTTGCATGAGAATTTTCCCGAGATTGCAGGTCGAGACATTGTGGCCTATTTTAATTTCGACAACGTTACATCGCAAGAACTGGTGGTGAAAGTGGCGCTATCGGCCGTGAGCACTGAGGGCGCATTAAAGAACCTCAGAAGCGAGGTGGGCGGAAAATCGTTTGAACAAGTGTATGCTGAAACCGATGCGCAATGGAATAAAGAACTGGATGTAATAGAGTGTACAGGTACGTCAGACCAGATGGCCATGTTTTACACCTCGCTCTACCACACCATGATTAACCCATCTGTATATATGGATGTTGATCGACAGTATCGTGGTCTTGATGGCAATATACATCAGGCAAAAGACTTTACTAATTATACCATCTTCTCTCTATGGGATACCTATCGCGCGCAGCATCCGTTGTTGGGACTACTAAAAACCAGCCGCAATACCGATATGGTTAAATCAATGATAGCCCATCAGCAGCAAAGCGTGCATCACCTATTGCCTGTGTGGAGCCTTATGGCCAATGAGGGCTGGTGTATGACTGGGTATCATGCTGTATCAGTATTGTCAGATGCTATTGTAAAAGGGGCCGATATTAATAGAGATGCAGCGCTCAACGCGATGGTTGAAACGGCCACTTGTCCTTACTATGAGAGTGTAGGCGACTATATGAAATATGGTTATGCGCCATTCGATAAATATGCAACAGCTGCATCAAATACCCTTGAGTATTCATACGACGACTTCACTATTTATGCTGCAGCAAAGGCTTTAGGGCGCAACGATATAGCAGATATCTTTGCCAAACGTGCCTTATACTATCGTAACACTTTTGATACGACGGTAGGCTTTGCTTCGCCCCGACGTATTGATGGCACATTTAAAGCCGATCTTGATCCTTATCAGACCTATGGCGAGGGATTTATTGAAGGCAATTCATGGAACTTTTCGTTCTCTGCTCCTCAAGATGTAAAAGGGCTTATTCGTCTCTTTGGTGGTGACAAACAGTTTGTGCAAAAACTTGACAACCTGTTTGACATGGATTTACCCGAGAAATACTATAAAGACAATGAGGATATTACGGCCGATTGTCTTGTGGGTGGATATGTGCATGGCAATGAGCCCAGTCATCATATACCTTATCTCTATGCATGGACATCGGCTCCCTGGAAGACGCAACAATGGATGCGCACCATTATGAATAAAATGTATCGAAACCATATACGCGGATTGGGTGGCAATGACGACTGTGGACAAATGTCGGCATGGTATATCTTCTCGGCATTAGGCTTCTATCCTGTATGCCCAGGTACCGACCAGTATGTATTGGGCGCTCCCTATCTTCCTTACATGAACGTGACACTTGAAAATGGTAAGCACATTGTGGTAAAAGCTCCTAAGGTGAGTGATAAAAACCGTTATGTGCAAAGCGTGAAAGTAAACGGTAAACCTTATCCAAAACTGTATCTCACACACAAAATGCTCACTGATGGATGTACCATCGAGTTTACAATGGGCAGTAAGCCCAATAAAAAGCGTGGCTTGGCGGCCGTTGACAAACCTTACTCAATGACCAAATAAATCATTTTATTAATAACATTAAAAAACAATTCACTAATGAAACTAACAAATGTGTTGGCGACACTATCTGTCGCAACAATTATTGCTTCATGCGGAACAACAAAACTTACTGCCGACAATGGAAGCATTGCTGGCTGACTGAAAGAAACAAAGAAACAGCAGGTAGCTGCAAAGCGTTGGAAAAATTTCTCGATACCTAAAATTCTGTTTGAGGATAAGGCTCCGCAGAGCCAAGGGTCGAAGATTTATCATGCGCTCATACCTAATCCTACTGCGTATATAAATAAGGTGGCACGTGAGGTGTTAAACACCCTCTATTATTCAGAGAAAGACAGCATACCCGCCTTTAATGTGTTGCATTACACGTTAGAAGATGTTGATGGCGTCTCGGCAAAAGGTGGTGGAAACGGTAATGTGAGTATTTTCTATAGCACCCGTCACATACAAAAGTCGTTTGCGAATAATGATACAGCGCGGGTCGACTTTGAAACACGTGGCGTGTTGTTACACGAACTAACACATGCCTTTCAGCTCGAGCCTCACGGCATTGGCTCATATGGCACGAATAAAACCAATTGGTGCTTTATTGAAGGAATGGCCGATGCTGTGCGTGTAGCCAATGATGGATTTCATGGCGAGCAAGATCGACCTAAGGGCGGTAGCTATAAAAATGGATATCGCTATACAGGCTATTTCTTGGCTTGGATACAGCAAACCAAAGACCCCAACTTCTTGCGCAAGTTTAACCGCACTGCAATCGAGTTGGAAACATGGTCGTGGGATGCAGCCATACAAAAATGTTTAGGAAAACAATACACCATCGATGCGTTGTGGCATGAATACCAAATTGCGATGGGCGACATCAAACAGTAATAAACAAATATGTTTTTTTTGATGATATGAAAAAACTTTTTGTAATACTTATGGCCTTTTCGGGGCTTACGTTAACAGCTTCAGCTGCTAAAAAGAACAATGTTGATGGCCGAAAAACGGCTGTCGACTATGTTAATCCATTTGTAGGAACAGATGGTTTTGGTAACGTATACCCTGGCGCCCAGGTGCCTTTTGGTGGCATACAAATCAGCCCTGACACCGATGAGCACTTTTACGACTGCGCGTCGGGATACAAGTGGAAGCGTAACTCGATACAAGGCTTTTCACTTACGCATCTCAGTGGTACAGGTATTCCTGATTTAGGCGACTTCTTATTCATGCCAGGTGTGGGGGAAATAAAACTTCAGCCAGGCACCGATGATGCCCCTGATACCGGCTATCGCTCGCGTTTCTCGCATAACGCTGAGGTGGCCACGCCAGGTTATTATAGTGTAATGTTAAGCGACTACGGTGTGAAGGCAGAGATGACATCGGCTGTGCGCAGTGGTATGTTGCGCTTTACATATCCTAAGAGCAGTGATGCCTTTGTGTTAGTAGATATGAATCATACGTTATGGCAGAAGTGTGTATGGTCGAATATCCGTGTAGAGAACGACTCTACCATCGTAGGTTATAAACTGGTGAAAGGGTGGGGGCCAGAACGCCACATCTATTTCAGAGCGGTATTCTCAAAACCGTTCCGCCAGTTTACCATTTATCAAGATAAAAAGCCTGTGATATATAACACTTCGCGTTTTCGTAGTAATCGTGAGGCTTGGGGACCGAACCTGTTGTTTACAGCACGTTTTAATACCTCTGAAGGTGAACAAATTACAGTGCGCACAGCAATCTCGGCAACCAGCACAAATGGTTGTATCGTTAATATGCGTGAGTTGAACAATCGTTCTTTCGAAGATGTTCATCGTGATGCTGTGCAACGATGGAACGATGAGTTGTCACGCTATGTAGTTGAGGGTGATGAGGTGCAAAAAGCCACCTTCTATACATCAGCCTATCATGCCGCCTTGTGCCCATATGTATACGATGATGCCGATGGTAAATATCTTGCGTTAGATAAGAATATAGAACAAGAAAATGGGTTTATAAACCGCTCTGAATTTTCATTATGGGATACCTATCGCGCCTTTCATCCGCTCTTAAATTTGGTGCATCAAGATGTGCAGGCTGATGTGGCTAATTCGTTGTTGGCTCATTACGACAAAAGCGTAGAGAAAATGTTGCCTTATTGGTCTTTCGCAAGCAATGAAACATGGTGCATGATAGGGTATCATGCAGCTTCTGTGTTGTCAGACATGATATGCAAAGACGTGAAAGGCTTCGACTACGAGCGTGCTTTTGAAGCTATGGTTACCACTGCTATGAATGAGCATTACGATTGCTTGCCCGACTATCGAGCGTTGGGGTATGTGCCGTATGATAAAGAGGCTGAATCAGTATCGAAGACACTTGAGTATGCCTATGACGATTATGCTATAGCACAGGCCGCGAAGAAGCTTGGCAAAGAAAAAGAATATGCCTATTTCTTAAACCGTGCCATGAGCTATCAAAACTTGTTCGACAACGAAACTAAGTATATGCGTGGAAAAGATGCCGCTGGACATTGGCGCACACCCTTCGCACCAGTGGCTTATCAAGGTCCAGGCTCTGTAAACGGGTGGGGCGATATTACCGAAGGTTTTACCGTGCAATATCATTGGTACGTACCACAAGATGTGCAAGGGTTAATGAACCTCATGGGGCGTGACATCTTCCGTCAACGTCTCGACTCGCTTTTCCAATACGAATTGCCCGAAGATATACCTGGTGCACACGACATACAAGGGCGCATTGGCGCTTACTGGCACGGCAACGAACCTTGTCATCATGTAGCTTATCTGTATAACTATCTTGGTGAGGGCTGGAAGTGCCAAAAGTGGGTGCGTCGCGTTATCGATGAGTTTTATGGCGACCAGCCAGGCTCATTATGTGGCAATGATGACTGTGGCCAGATGTCGGCATGGTATATTTTCAACTGCATGGGCTTCTATCCCATATGTCCTTCCAGTGGATATTACAACATTGGGTCGCCAGCGCTACCTGCCATCACTGTTACGATGAGTAACGGAAAGCAGATACGTGTGACGACGAAAAACTGGAGCAAGAAGGCTGTGTATGTTGACAAGGTGTTTATAAATGGTAAACCCTATACAAAGTCGTACATCACCTGGGAAGATGTAAAAGATGGCATTAACTTGCAGTTTGTGATGAGCACCAAGCCCAACAAAAAATGGGCTGTGTCAAGCCACGATATTGCACCATCGCTATCGTTACCAGGACAAACGCTACAGTATGTGAAACTGCAATAACTACATGATGTGTGGGCGAGACGATATCATGAATTGTTCGTCTACACATTATATAATATAATGAAATTAGTATATATTTGACATTATGAACATTACACTTTATCCAAAGCTTATTACAGATGCATTGGCTACGGTAACTTATGCCGGAACCAAGAAGAACATTATTGAGAGCAACATGCTGGCCGATGACATTCGTATCGACGGTATGAAGGTTTCGTTCTCGCTCATATTCCCGCGCGACACCGACCCCTTCCTCAAGTCGACAGTGAAGGCAGCCGAGGCTGCCATCCACTATCATGTATCTAAAGAAGTAGAGGTGACAATATCTACCGAATACCTCTCAAAGCCACGTCCCGAAGTGGGCAAGATGCTGCCCAATGTGAAGAACGTCATAGCAGTAAGCTCGGGCAAGGGTGGAGTAGGCAAGAGTACCGTAGCCGCCAACCTCGCCATAGCACTGGCACGACTGGGCTACAAGGTAGGACTGCTCGACTGCGACATCTTTGGTCCTTCGGTTCCAAAGATGTTCCAGGTAGAGGACGCACGCCCATATGCTGTGAAGAAAGACGGACGCGACCTCATAGAGCCGGTTGAGAAATATGGCATCAAGGTGCTCTCTATCGGATTCTTCGTCAATCCCGACACTGCCACACTTTGGCGAGGCGGAATGGCATCCAACGCATTGAAGCAACTCATAGCCGATGCAGATTGGGGTGAGCTCGATTACTTCATACTCGACACACCTCCCGGAACAAGCGACATACACCTCACATTGCTTCAGACACTTGCCATCACTGGTGCCGTCATAGTGTCGACACCGCAGAACGTGGCGCTTGCCGATGCACGCAAGGGCATCGACATGTACAGCAACGACAAGGTGAATGTGCCCATTCTCGGACTCGTTGAGAATATGGCATGGTTTACACCTGCCGAGCTGCCCGAAAACAAATACTATATCTTCGGCAAGGAAGGCTGTAAGGAACTTGCAAAGGAAATGGGCGTTCCTCTGTTGGCGCAGATACCAATGGTACAGAGCATTTGCGAAAGCGGAGACGACGGCAAGCCCGCCGCGCTCAACTCGGACACCGCTACCGGACTGGCATTCATCAACCTGGCACAGGCCGTAGTGACCGTTACCAACCGGCGCAACAAGGAACAAGGCCCGACGAAAATCGTGGAAATCAAAAATAATTAAGAATTAAGAGTTAAGAATTAAGAAAATATGCAATGCTGATTTGACAAGGCTATTTTTCTTAATTCTTAACTCTTAATTCTTAATTTTCTTCGCTCTTAATTCTTAATTATTTCTTGTCCATCTTTCGCCATACCACTACTATGTAGGCAAGGACGAAAGGAATAATCAGCGAAACGACAGACATGACGCCCAGGGTGAACTCACTGCTGCAGCTGTTTGTTATCGTCAGGCTGCTCTGCAGGTCGGCCGTCGACGGATAATAAGCCGTATTGTTCCATCCGGCGCACAGCAACAGACTCAGCACTACAAGCACCGCGCCTATGCCGGCAGGCCATATTCCGCGAATATACGCTGCGTTGAAAATAGTCTTCACGCAGCCGTACAGGAATAACGTGACGCCTGCAAGCAGCACAACGGCTAACGGCCACATGGCCACGAAGTTGTTGAAGTACTTGTAAGGCTCAAGGTATATCTCGCCGGTTGCAGGGTCTGCGGCGTATCCGTCCTGCAAAAGTATGTGCACAAGAGCCACGAGGAAGAACACGAGGAACGGCACGAAGTTACCCACCAGGCGCACCGTACACCGTGAACGGATGTTCTCGTTGTCGACATTGTTGATTATATAAAGAATGCCGAGTATGCGGGCAAGGAAGAACACGGCAAGGCCGAATATGAGATTCCAACCGTTCAGCAGCGCGTCAAGGCCGTGGCTGGCGTTGGCCCAGCCGCTGATTATCGGGCTTGCGCCGGGCTCCAGGATGTTAGACTTGTCCACAATGAAGTTTGCCCCGCTGAAGAACGTGGCCACGGCTACGCCGAGCAGCAGCGGGCCAAGTATTCCGTTGATAACGAGAAACCAGTGGAACGTGCGCGCCCCGAGCAGGTTGCCCAGCTTATTCTGGAACTCATAACTTACGGCCTGGAGCACGAACGTAAACAGTATGATCATCCACAACCAGTAAGCACCGCCGAAACTGGTGCTGTAAAACAGCGGGAACGAAGCGAAGAAAGCGCCGCCGAACGTGACGAGCGTCGTAAAGGTAAGCTCCCACTTCTTACCGGTGGAATTGATTATAAGGCCGCGCTCGTCATTGTTTCCGCTCAGTGAGAACAGTAAGGAGTTAGCACCCTGAACGAACATCATGAACACCAGCAACGCGCCTAACAGCGAAACAAGGAACCACCAGTATTGTTGCAAAAATTCGTAAGACATATCTTTCTTTTTTATTATAGTTAAAGGTGACGTGGAAACGTAATCCGGTAAAGGCGCATGGTTCACTGCCGCTATTGTCTTTGGCGTGGTCAGCCCTTACGGTTTTCGCTCCTTTTTACTTTTTCATTTCTCTGTAGAATATTCAGGCCCGTGCTTTATAGCCTTGCACATGATGTTGATTTCAACGGCAAGCAGTACGGTAAAGAGTACGAGGAATATGAAGAACGTCAACATAACCGAGCCAGCCCCGACGTCAGACACGGCCGCCCATGTAGGCAACATGTCCTGGATAGTCCATGGCTGGCGGCCGAACTCAGCCACGAGCCATCCCGCCTCGCTCGCTATATAGCCCAGCGGCAGCAACGCCATGCCCGCTACGTGGAACCAGCGCATGCGTGTTATGTCTTTCTTATATGACAGGAACAGGGCCACGGCAAAGAAAAGGAGGAACAGCATGCCGAGTCCTACCATCACACGGAACGCCCAGAAGCACAGCGGAATGTACGGCACGGTCTGCTCGGCATTGTCTATGTAACCATAGCCAAAGTACTTCATGTTCTCGTCCAACACCTTGCGGTGCTGTGCTGCCACGGCTTCGTTACCCGCTTTCTTGGCCTCACGGTAATCGGCAAGCGAGGCAATAGCCTGCCGTCCGCGCTGCATCTTCTCGTCAAGCGACACCGCCGTGGAGCCGTCGGGCTGTGTATATCCGCCCTTGATGATGTCATTCACGCCCGGCACGTAACCGTTAAGGTCGTGCGTAGCGAGGAACGAGAGCATGTTGGGTATCGCAATACGCATTGCCGGCTCCTCTCCCGAGGCGTAATCAGGCTGTTCAAACGGGTTGACAAGCGCCACGAGGGTCAGCCCCTCGCCTTTGCCGCCATCATAAAGGGCTTCCATCGCGGCGAGTTTCATCGGCTGTGCCTTGGCCACCATGTAAGCTGAGCTGTCACCGGTGTGCACCGCCAGGAGCGACGCTACCAATCCGACGATTGACGCTATCTTGACGCTCTGCACGGCAAGCTTGCGGTCCAGCCCGCCCCTTGCGGCGTCGCCGTGCTTACGGAACATAAGATAACAGCTTACGGCTACGGTGAATATCGCGCCGATTACCCACGCAGAGATGACGGTATGGAAGAATTTGTCGACGGCGAATGGCGACAGCGCCACTTCAGCGAACGACGTCATCTCGTTACGCATGGTGTCGGGATTGAACGCCTGGCCAACCGGATACTGCATCCATGCGTTCGCAACGAGTATCCACCAGGCCGAAATCGTGGCGCCGAGACCTGTAAGCCATGTCGAGGCAAGGTGGAAACCGCGTGACACCTTGTTCCATCCGAAGAACATCACGCCTACGAACGTAGCCTCGAGGAAGAACGCCACTATGCCCTCCACGGCCAGCGGTGCACCGAAAATGTCGCCCACAAGCCATGAATAGTTGCTCCAGTTCGTTCCGAACTCGAACTCGAGAATGATACCCGTGGCCACGCCCATGGCGAAGTTGATACCAAACAGCTTTTGCCAAAAGCGCGCGGCGTCTTTCCAGAAGGTCTTGCCCGTGCGGTAATAGCATGTCTCCATAATGCCCATGATGAGCGCAAGGCCCAGCGTGAGCGGCACGAATAGCCAATGGTAAATGGCGGTAAGGGCGAACTGCGCCCTCGACCAGTCTACCGTACCGGCACTCATGCTCAACAGTAAATCGTACATATTCTTTGTTGTTTTAAGGTTATGCGGTTATGTTAAAAGTGGAGCGAGCCCTGCGGAGCGGACCACGCGGCGGCAACAATGTCAGTGCGTATCGCCGCTTATGTCGCCGAGGCGCTGCATAATGTAGTCGGGCTCGTTGCCCTCTCCTGCCCTCTCCTGCAATATGTCGGGCATGAAAAACAGCTTTAACACCAGGAAGATAACAACAAGCTTGACTATGACGACGAGCCACAGGGTCTTACCTGTCCTCATATTCGAGAATCCCTCGTAATAGAAATTGATTATTCGCTTTATCATATCATGTCCCATTTATCTGCCGGCGGCAAAAAACCGTAACTATTCAGCCACGTTTTGCTTACAGTACAGTCAGCCGGCGGCTATTCCGCGCACGGGTTATCAGCGTACGGGCTCCATTCACTTACAATATGAAAGGCCGTCTTTTACCCTTCAATATGCGGCATCTTGCAGGCCGAAACACGGCCTTTCGCATTGCCGTCAGGCACATATCGTAACACTACCGGCAACGAAACGCACCGACACGGCAAACGTATCCGCACACAAAACGCGCACTAAAGCCGCCATACTCGGTTACAAATATAAGAAAACCTTTTTAATATTGTTCAAAAATTCGGTAAAATTGCTAATTTTACCAGTTAATGTATTTATACTTGGCAAAAGTTTGTGACATTTGAGATAAATAGGTTAATTTTGCATATCGCATAAATTTTGTAATCAAAACATTTAAAAGTCATCTCATAACAACAACCGGAAAATATATGAACAAGAAATTCATCATCCCCTCGGTAATCGTCGGTCTGCTGCTAATCGGCGGCATTGTATATCTTGCGATAAGCCTTAACAACCAGAAACAGGCCAACAAAGACATGCAGGAACTGGCCGAGCTCGACAAGAAGGAAATGGAGAACGAGTACCAGATGTTCGCCGACCAGTACAGCGAACTGAAGACCCAGATAAACAACGACTCGATTATCGAACAGCTTACACAGGAACAGCTCAAGACCGAAAAACTGCTCGAGGAACTGAAAAACGTCAAGGCTTCCGACGCACGTGAGATAGCCCGACTGAAAAAAGAACTCGCAACATGCCGCGCCGTCATACGCAGCTATGTGCTCGAAATAGACTCGCTCAACCGCCTCAACCAGAACCTCACGGCGGAAAACACCCGAGTAAAAGGACAGTACGCCGAGGCCACGAGGCAAATACAAGGACTTAACGCCGACAAGCAGACCCTGTCGGAGAAAGTGGCCATCGCCGCCCAGCTTGACGCAACGGGCATAAGCATGACCCTGAAGAACAAACGCGGCAAGGCGACCAAGAAGCTAAAAAGGTGTAAGACAATACAGGTAAGTTTCAACATAGCCAAAAACGTTACAGCCGCCAACGGCACAAAGACGATTTATGTGCGCATTACCACACCTACGGGCAAGGCACTGTCGGCCGGAGGAACATTCCCATACGAGAACCGAAACCTGCAATACTCGATGAAGAAAGCCATAGAGTACACCGGCAACGAGACCCCCGTGACAAATTACTGGAACGTGAACGAATTTCTTGGCGAAGGCACTTACAACGTAAGCATATTCGCCGACGGCAACATGATAGGCTCAAGAAACTTCACGTTCGACTGATTAATACCGAACAAGCGGCAAGAAGGCAAAGGAGTAAGCACGATATGTCGTGACGGGCGCACAGGCTGCCCGCCAGCGCGCAAGCCACACGGACAGCGCGCCATATATGCTTGCTCCTTTACCGTTTGAGCATTGCGGTCATAAAAAATACAAGAAAATGAAGCATGTCCCGTTACTGATTATGTTGGCCTGCGCCATATCACGCGCCGACGCACAGCAGGTACTGTCGCTTGACAGTTGCCGCGCCATGGCGTTGCGCAACAACAAGCAGCTGGCCATAGCGGCACTGAAGCAGGACGTGGCGCGCGACGCACGAAAGGCGGCACGCACGAAATACCTGCCGCACGTAGACGTACTCGGAGGATACGAGTTTACAAGCCGTGAGGTATCCATACTAAACGACAGGCAGAAAGGAGCGCTCGGAAGCCTCGGCACCAACGCTGCCGGACAATTGGGCAGCACCATGTCTGACGTCATATCCGAAATGGCAGGACAAGGAATCATAACCTCGCAGACGGCCGAGGCACTCGGCAACATAGCCCAAGGGATAATGCCCGGAATAGAAGAGGCCGGCAACAATATGGGCAAAACCATACGCGACGCATTCAAGACCGACACGCGCAACTTCTTCGCGGCCTCAATCATGCTGACACAACCTATATATATGGGCGGAAGCATTATTGCGGCAAACAAGATTGCGGACATAAGCGAGGAACTCGCCGCCAACAGCTTGCATAGCAAAAAGCAAGACATAATCTACGATGTGGACAACGCCTATTGGACCGTAGTATCGCTGAAGCATAAGCAAAAACTCGCCACAAGCTACTATAACCTCGTGAAAAAGCTAAGCGGCGATGTGGGCAAGATGATAAAAGAAGGCGTAGCTACAAGGGCGGACGGACTAAGGGTAGACGTAAAGGTCAACGAGGCGGAGATGCAACTGACCCAGGTCGACAACGGACTGTCACTGGCCAAAATGCTGCTCTGCCAACTATGCGGACTACAGATAAGCGACAAAGTGGCCCTTGAGGATGAAAACAAAGACATGGTATCGGCTGCGGCAGACATACCGGTTGCATCTGTCGACGACGCCATGGAGAACCGCACGGAACTGAAAATGCTGCAAAACGCCGTCGATATAAGCAAACAATCAACCAAGCTGGTACGCGCCGCTTACCTGCCGCAGGTAGCTCTCACAGGCGGATATCTCATAACCAATCCCTCGCTCTACAACGGTTTTGAGCGAAAGTTCTCAGGAGTATGGAACATAGGCGTAATGGTAAGGATACCCGTATGGAACTGGTTTGAGGGCACATACAAGATACGCGCAGGCAAGACAGCAACAAGCATAGCTATGCTTGAATTGGACGAAGCCCGCGAGAAAATAGAGTTACAGGTAAACCAAAGCTCTTTCAAGGTAGCAGAAGCCAACAAGAAGCTTGCCATGGCATGCAAGAACGTAGAGCGCGCGGAGGAGAATCTAAGGTGCGCCAACCTTGGATTCAAGGAAGGAGTAATGGACGTTACGGACGTTATGGCCGCGCAGACAGCATGGTTACAGGCATGCTCACAAAAAATCGACGCCGACATTGACGTAAAACTTACACAGACAAACCTGAAAAAAGTACTCGGCGAGGAACTATATCAGTAAAAAATAAAAACAGGAAAAGGCAAGAATAATACGCGTCGGCAGCCAAATACCGGCATATAAACCGGAAATAAAGCCCGTGCACACAGTAAAACAATCTTACAAAGAAAAAGACATGACAGAAAAATCACAACATAAGAATATAATAATCGCCACGGCATGCTTTGCGGCCGCCGTCATAATAGTGGGAGCAATAGGCTTCCTCGCCTTCGGCCGAACGCCGGACGTCATCCAGGGAGAGATCGAAGTGTCTGAATATAGAGTGTCCAGCAAGGTGCCTGGACGCATACTCGAATTATGCGTCCAGGAGGGCGATTACGTCAAGGTGGGCGATACGCTTGCCATACTCGATGCTCCAGACATAGAGGCTAAGCGTACTCAGGCAGAAGGAGCGGAAAGCGCCGCTGCTGCATTGAGCGCGATGGCTGACAACGGAGCAAGGCGGGAGCAGGTACGCGGGGCGTTCGAGGTATGGCAGCAAGCCAAGGCAGGACTGGATATCGCGGAGAAATCCTACGGCCGTGTACAACGCTTGTTTGACGAAGGCGTAATGAGCGAGCAAAAGCGCGACGAGGCATACGCCAACTACAAAGCAATGGAGGCACAGGCAAAAGCCGCCAAAAGCCAGTATGACATGGCTGTGGCAGGTGCCAGGAAAGAGGAGCGTGAGGCTGCCGCCGCTCAGGTAATAAGGGCTAAAGGAGCAGTGCAGGAAGTCAATTCGTACATCAACGAAACTGTACAAACGGCTCAGATGGAAGGCGAGGTAAGCGACGTTTACCCCAAAATGGGAGAACTGGTAGGGGCCGGTTCGCCAATAATGAGCATATCCATAATGAACGATGTATGGGGAACATTCAATGTACGTGAAGACCAGTTGAAGGGATTAAAGATTGGAGACACGTTCACGGCTTACTGCCCGGCGTTCAACAAGGACATAAGGATGAAGGTTTACTATATCAAGGACGAAGGAAGCTACGCCGTGTGGAAGGCAACCAAGACTAACGGCCAGTATGACCTTAAGACATTTGAAGTAAAGGCACGCCCGATTGACAAGTTTGAAGGCCTGCGCCCGGGCATGTCGCTTATAATAAAGGAATGATATGTTTGCCCGTTTGCAGCAAGTAGTCTGGCGTGAATTCGGCATAATGCGCAAGAACAGGATGTATCTGTTCTGCATGGTGGTGCTTCCCGTCATTGTCGTGATATTCTTCACCTCGCTGATGTCGGGCGGTCAACCTACCGACATGCCGGTGGGAGTAGTCGACCTTGACAACACTCCTACTACACGCACGCTGGTACGAAAGCTCGATGCGTTCCAGGCTACCAAGGTTGTAAAACATTACGCAAGCGTGGCCGACGCGCGCCGCGATATACAGCGGAACAAGATTTACGCATTCATATACATTCCCGAAGGAACAACGGACAAGCTGCTCTCTATGAGACAGCCGAAGATTTCTTTCTATTACAGCTCGACATCATATACAGCAGGAGCGCTGCTATACCGCGACCTGAAGACAATATCAACGCTCGGCTCGGCGGGCGTAGGGGCGACGCTACTCAGCGCCAAGGGGCTGTCGGAAGAACAGGTAATGAGCTTCCTGCAACCTGTAATCGTTGACCTGCACACGGTAAACAATCCCTTGGTGAACTACAGCGTTTACCTTAACACCATGCTTATCCCGGGATGTATTATGCTGTTCATTTTCATCGTTACGGCCTACTCTATCGGCACAGAACTGAAATTCAACTCCGCGAAAGAATGGCTTGACACCTCAGGAGGCAATATATTTGTAGCCCTAATGGGCAAAATGCTTCCGCAGACCGTTATCTTCCTAATAATAATGTACGCTTACATGTTCTACGTTTTCGGCGTACTCCACTTTCCCCACCCCGGCGGTCCCGGCTATATTTTTTTGCTCGGCGCGCTCTCGGTGCTCTCGTCACAGGGATTCGGGATTTTCGTCTTCGGCGTTGTTCCGTCATTACGCATGTCGATGAGTATATGCTGCTTATGGGCGGTTCTCAGCTATTCATTGTCGGGCACGGCATTCCCGTTATCGGCTATGGACTCCGAGATAAAAGCCATTGCCCTGCTTTTCCCATTGAGGCATTATTACATGATATACCAACTTAACATCTTCAACGGCTATTCCCTTGAGTTCTCATGGCCGTACATGGTCGCGCTTATTGCTTTCGCGGCATTGCCTCTGCTCGTAACGGGACGTATCAAGAAGGCGTTGCAGACATACCAATATATCCCATAAGCCGCAAGCGGGGATAACACGGGAAAGGTTTATGCAGGAATATCAGGAACACTTGAATTGCAGATTATGAATCGTGGATTAAGTAAAGCATTTGTAGATGAACTGAAAACCATCTGGAAAGACGAGGGGGTCATTATCTTCTTCATCCTCGTGCCCATGCTTTATCCTTTGCTTTATTCATGGATTTACACCAACGAAGTAGTGCGTGAGGTGCCGGTGGCCGTTGTCGACCTGTCGCACAGCGACATGAGCCGCGACTTTATACGTAAGTTCGACGCCTCACCAGACACGAGGATAGCATGCTACTGCAACAGCCTTGACGAGGCAAAAGACGCCATCGGGCGACAGGATGCATTCGGCGTGATATACTTCCCCACCGACTTCCAAACCAACATAATGCGGATGGAGCAGAGCCGCGTCAGCGTTTTCTGCGACATGAGCTTCATGTTATATTACAAGGCGATATTCCAGACGGCAACGGCTGTTGCGGGAGACGTAAACTCGAAAATACAGATTGAGCGGGCGGGCAACTGGACCAATCGTGAAGACGAAATCACTACAAAGCCTCTCGACTATGAAGAGGTGCAGTCGTTCAACACCACCGGAGGCTACGGTAACTTCATCATACCGGGCGTGTTAATGCTCATCATCCAGCAGACACTGCTCCTCGGCATTGGCCTCATCGGCGGAACAAGAAGAGAACGCATGTCAAGAATGCCCGGCATAAATGCGTTGCATGCCACTACGGCACGTCCAGAGGGAAATGCCGCAACGGCCGGCACGGACAACAATACCTCACTGCAGCCTGCCGCCTCAACAATAACCGACATCATAGGACGGGCATTGTGCTATTTCATGATATACACCATAATGGGCGCGTATATCATTCTCGCCGTACCGCAGATGTTCGGCTTCACCACGCTACTGAAGCCCGTCACAACATTATGCTTCATGCTGCCGTACCTCTTGGCGTGCATATTCTTCTCGATGACCGTCGCATGCTTTATACGCTACCGCGAGAACGTCATCCTTCTTGTAGTATTCACGTCAGTACCGCTACTGTTCATCTCCGGTGTGTCATGGCCCCAGAGCGCCATACCCGACTTCTGGCAGTGGTTCTCCTACCTGTTCCCGTCTACGTTCGGCATACGCGGTTTCGTAAGGATGAACACCATGGGAGCGCTGTTGGCCGACATCAAGCCCGAATACATCACGCTATGGATACAGGCAGTGGTATATTTTACCACTACATGCATACTGTACAGACGCCGCGCCAAGGCATGACATAACACGATAAGATAAAAAACATTATGAAATTAGGAATTATCAGATGCATGCAGACCGAGGACTACTGCCCCGGCGCAGGCTGTTTCAAGGCCATAAGGGAACATGGAGGCAGCTTTGAAAACATTGACGAAGGCATTGAAATAGTAGGCTTTACCAACTGCGGCGGCTGCCCGGGCAAGAAAGCCGTACTACGCGCAAAAATGCTTGCCGCACGAGGTGCCGACACGATAGCTTTCGCGTCATGCATACGCAAGGGAACTCCTATAGGTTATCCTTGCCCGTTTGGAGCAAAAATGAAGGCCCTGGTCGAAACACACGTACCGGGCATACGGCTGCTTGACTTCACCCATTACGCCCCGGGCGACAAACCTGACGGTAAATAGCCTCGTCTTTAGTAGTTAAAGGAGTTAAAGTAGTTACCGTTCGCTTTGCTCTTTAAGGAATTAAAGACAAATGCATTGTCTGCTTATGCACGATTAACGACAGTATGACTGCTTGCGGATGTTTATAAAAGTAAAACGCAAATGATGTTCTATAAATTAATAAGGGCGTCGAAGAGGCCGGGATTGACTTTTATATGTCATCCAACTGATTGGCGGATTAACCCGTTTTGCGTTGCAAAAGGCCACGTTCAGCGATGCAAAAGGCCGTATTTCGCAATACAAAAGAGGGCATTTAGCGTATAAGCCGAAGGCATAGGCCAATTTAACAGGCAAGGCACAACCTTATTAATAAAATGAATGTCCACAAAGATTATATTTATTAGTAGTTAAAGGAGTTAAAGACAAATGCATTGTATGGGTTTGCCTGATTAACGGTAATTGGGGTATTTGCGGACACTCATTTAATTAATTTTGCGTTTTAATCTTTCATCTTTCAGCTCTTAAAGGATAACATATTGACAATCAACATTTTACATAACAAATAACATCCCCGTCTCTGTCAGCCATCTGTCAGCCATCTTTCACCGTCCGCTTCAAAAGATGTTGGATGACATGCAGTGAAAGATGGCTGACAGAGACGGGTGATGTATCCGTTATATAACATACTCATTATCAGCATGATACACAAAAAGGATGAAAGATAAAATACGAAATTATTTACGCATTTCCACCCCGCTACGCCCCTGCCTACGGTAACTGCGGTAGTCGTCAACGGGTATCTCCCTTCCTGACTCCTCCAACGGAACTCCGTGGGGAAGGCGGAACTTCATGTAACGTATGTCCTTGCCGCGCTCTATCCACTGGCTCTCGTAATATGTACGGATGGAAAGTATGCGGCGCGTGTCGTCGTCGATGTCAGTAGCATGGTAGAGGTCTTCAGTGCGGAAGAGCAACGGCAAGTGGTTATGCTCCACCATGTATGTCGTGTAAGTAAAGAGAAAATTGCTGTCTGTCTTGACGTGTATAATGCCGCCGTCAACCAGGAAACGGCGGTAACGCTCCATGAAGGCCGTACCGGTAAGGCGCTTGCGCACGTTCTTCATCTGCGGGTCGCTGAACGTGAGCCATATCTCCTGCACTTCTCCCTCACCGAAAAAGCGGTCGATAATCTCGATGTTGGTGCGAAGAAACGCGACATTCTTCAGTCCTTCGGCAAGTGCCTGCGTGGCTCCTGTCCACATGCGGGCACCCTTGATGTCCACGCCGATGAAATTGACGTCGGGAAACATGCGCGCGAGCCCCACGGCGTATTCGCCCTTGCCGCACCCTAACTCAAGCACAATCGGATTGTCATTATGGAAATACATCTCGCGCCAACGGCCCTTCATCTCGAACGGCACCTGTTCTACAACGGAGAACGGATATTGAAAAACGTTCTCATAACGCTCCATGTCGGCAAACTTGGCTAACTTTCCCTTGGACATTTTAAATTAAGAGTTTAGAATTAAAAGCAAAAATTTAATTAAGAATTAAGAGTTAAGAATTAAGAAAATATGCATTGCCATTATCCAACAAAGCTATTTTTCTTAATTCTTAATTCTTAACTCTTAATTCTTAATTATTCAATGACCACCTTTGTCCATCCGTGTACATCCGGCTCAATACCGTACTGGATGTTGCGCAGCTTGTTATACAGCTTCGTACTGATAGGACCGGGCTTGCCGTCCTCGCTGAACACGTAACTCTTGTGGCCTTCAAGGTCATCAATCTTTGAAATCGGACTTATCACGGCTGCCGTTCCGCATGCTCCGGCCTCCTCGAAAGTAGCGAGTTCCTCTTCCGGAATCTGGCGGCGCTCAACGGTCATGCCCATATCCTCAGCCAGCTGCATAAGGCTCTTGTTTGTAATGCTCGGCAGAATGCTGGTTGACTTAGGCGTAACGTAAGTGTTGTTCTTTATGCCGAAGAAGTTGGCAGCGCCACACTCGTCCATGTATTTCTTCTCCTTCGCGTCGAGGTAGAACTCGCAAGCGTATCCCAAATCATGCGCCATCTTGTTGGCACGAAGGGATGCAGCGTAGTTACCGCCTACCTTATAAATACCCGTGCCGAGCGGAGCCGAGCGGTCGTACTCACGGATGATGACATACGGATTGGTAGCAAAGCCGCCCTTGAAGTACGGACCTACCGGAGTGACGAATATCATGAACAGGTATTCAGAAGCTGGATGCACTCCAACCTGTGCCGACATTCCTACGAGTAGCGGGCGAATGTACAGCGTGGCGCCGCTCTCGTATGTCGGTATATAGTCCTGGTTGAGGCGCACCACCTTGGTAACCATCTCCTCGAAAAGCTCCGTAGACACTTCCGGCATAAGTATGCCGCGGCAAGTACTCTGCAGACGCGCCGCGTTCTCGTCCATACGGAACACACGCACCTTGCCGTCGGGACAACGGTAAGCCTTAAGGCCCTCGAACGCTTCCTGACCGTAATGCAGGCATGTCGCGGCCATGTGCATCTTGATATACTCGTCTGAGCACACCTCTATTTCTCCCCACTTGCCGTCGCGGTAATAGCAACGGACGTTGTAGTCTGTCGGAACATAGCCGAATGGCAGTTTTGCCCAATCCAGATTTTTCATAAGCTAATATTTTAATTTAAGATTGCTGTATTACAACATAACAAGGCACAACCGCCTACACACGGACCGGTCGTCTTGCCCATGCAAAAGTAATAATAATATCGTTAACAAACAATTTTTAGCCGATTATTTTACCCTCTGCCGTATGCTCACCTGGCGTCACTGGTTGGCGTCAAGTATTTTTCTGATGTCCTCGTCGGTCTTGGTCAGCTTGTCCTTGCAGAGCTTAACCAGTTTCTGGGCGGTCTTTAGCTGCTGGCCCAGAGTGTCTATGTCAAGCTCGTCGTTCTCCATCTTAGCGACAATGTCCTCAAGTTGCTTGAGAGCTTCTTCATATTTCAGTTCTTTCATTATTTTTTGAGATTTTGGGGTTATGAGGTTATAGGGTTTTGGGGTTGGGCTTATCTGCATTATCCGGATAATTTATACTAATTATCCTTATTTCTTACCACTGACCTTACATTGCCTTCCGCAAGGCGTGTCTCTATCACGTCGCCGTCGGAAAGCTGGCCTGGCGAATACACGGCACGGCCGTTATGCAGAGTAATAGAATATCCACGGCGCAACAAGATAGCGGGGTCAACCGCTGAAATGCGCTGCCCAAGCAGCTCAAGGCGATGATTCTCGGCAGAGAGTCTTTGTCTTACGGCAGGAGCCAAAGCCACGGAAAGACGGTCAAGACGTAGTCTTTCTTCCGCAACGATTCGTCCCGCAGCCGCGCCTACCCTGGCAAAAAGCGAGTCGATACGCGCCTGCTGGCGTGTTTTGACAAGTGAGAACAACACAGGAATACGGCCCGATACACGTTCAAGCCGTACACGTTCGTAGTCCATACGGCGACTGACTGAAACGGAAATGCGCTCCTGCGCCTGGACAATGCGGTCGTAAGTATGTTTCAGGTTTTCGATTAGCAGCGCTGCGGCAGCCGTAGGAGTCTTGACCCGCTTGTTGGCAACCATGTCGAGCACGGACTCGTCACGCTCATGACCTATTCCTGTAATGACCGGCAATGGAAAGTTGGCAACGTTCTCGGCAAGGGCAAGCGAGTCGAATGCGGACAAGTCGCTGACGGCTCCTCCGCCACGGATTATCACTACACAATCAAAATCATCGGCTTCACTGTTGATTGCGTCAAGAGCCGATATTATGCTGCCTTCCGTTCGCTCGCCCTGCATGACGGCAGGGAACAACCTTACACTGAACGCGAATCCGTAGGCGTTAGTGTCCAACTGGTTGCAGAAGTCACCGTAACCCGCCGCCGATTCGCTTGAGACAACAGCGATACGCGAGGCAAACAAAGATAAACACAGCTCCTTGTTAAGGTCGAACACACCTTCCTCCTTCAATATACGGATTATCTCCTGACGTCGGCGCGCCATATCGCCGAGGGTGTATGCAGGGTCAATATCCGTCACAATCCACGAAAAGCCGAAATTCTCATGAAACTGCGCATGCACCTGCAACAGCACCTTCAGCCCTGCACGGAAATGCTCGCCCGTAACCTGTTCGAAGCCCGGGCGCACAGAAGCCCACGTCGACCGCCAGCAACGGGCCGAGGCGCGCGCCACGGTAGAGTTGCCCGTCAGGTCTTTCTGGACCAGCTCCATGTAGCAATGTCCGCTACGCTCACGGACTTCGGACAATTCTGCCTCGACCCAATATGAACCAGGCATGCCCAATTCCACGACGTCACGTACCATCGAATTTAGCTCGTATAATGTCAATGCTGCCATAATCCTTAGAATTAAGAGTTAAGAATTAAGGGTTAAGAATTAAGAAAACATGTCTGACGTGATAATCCACAAGAGTATTTTTCTTAATTCTTAACCCTTAATTCTTAATTTTTCATTCCCCTTTCGTATGCCCGCCAGAAATCGGGCACTCCGTAACCGTAAATATTGTCCGGCGCGGCAGTGTTGTCACAACTGTCAAGCACAAGACGGATAATGTCCTTGGCCGTCTTGCCAGGCAGAGCCTGCCACAGACATGCCACCATGCCCGCTACGAGAGGTGTCGAGAATGACGTGCCGACATCCTTTATTATAGTGCCCCGGCCGGTTATTACCGACGTAGGACTGCCCAAAGCCATTACGTCGGGCTTTACCCTGCCGTCGGCCGTCGGGCCTACACTGCTGAAAGCGGCATTGCGGCGTTCGGGAGTCACTGCGCCAACGGTTATTATATCCGTGGCGTCAGCCGGCACGTTGATTTTCTTCCAGGCAGCCATGCCGTCGTTGCCGGCGCTGTTAACAAGCACAATTCCCTTGCCGGCCAGCATTGAGGCCGTACGCGATATTAGCGCAGTATGGCCGTCGAGCTGGCGGTAATCATAGTTGTCGTCAGGATTGTCGAAAGCATGGAATCCGAGCGAACTGCTTATTATGTCCACCCCTACGCTGTCGGCAAACTCCGCGGCAGCGGCCCAAAAATCCTCCTCGGCAAGGCTTTCGGTAAGATTATCCTCGCATCTTAGCAGCCAGAACGTAGCTTCCGGCGACGTGCCGACGAAGGTATAAGGCACGTCGACGGCCATTGTCGAGAGCACCTTTGTGCCATGGTCCATCTCCTTGAACACCGTGCTCGATGCCGGAACGACGAAATCACGCCACCCCGCGACATCGGCATTCTTAAGACTGGGTATGAGGTCAGCGTTCATGAAGCCGCCGTCGAGCACGGCTACGGTAATGCCTCGTCCACGGAATCCATGGTCATGCATCTTCACCCCGCCTATCATCTCGACCTGCTCGCGGGTCACTCCATACCTGTTTTGCGATATCGTGTCCCAACGGTTGAACTCCTTGTGGTACTTCAATCTGTACGACGGCTTGTTGATAGAGTCGGGCGAAGTCCACACCAGCTTAATGCCTGCCACGCAGCCGAGGGCGTCGACACTCCTGAGCTGCCTGATGTCAGTGCCGCGGACAAGCACGGTATTATTCCATTTGCTCTGGCTCACCACGTCAACACCTATCCGCCTGATTGCCTTCACATAAGCAGGATTAACGGGCAGGTCGGTAGAATCGACGGCAATGTTCTGCCTGCGGCGTCTCGCCAAGGCTTTTTCCGACAGGTAAGCCCTGGGCTTTGCAAGCGTGAAAGGCGTGCCGTGCTTGTCTTTAAGCATGACACGGAACATGTATGTCTTGCCTCCCGGATACTTCACCTTGTGAGCCGTCTCGGCAGGACGGGCACCTGCCTGCACGGCGAAAAAGAGTATAACTAATATTGTCGCGAGCTTGTTCATCGTTCAACCGTTGCTTTTTAACCTGCAAAGATAACGCATGTCGGGCGAAACGCAAAACAAAAATGCGGGAAACGAACGTTTGACACGCTCATCCGCACCACGTTATTTATTGTAAGAAAAAGCCGTCTTTCTGGCGTGCTTTCAAATCACCACCGTAACACATTGATATTCAACACATTATAAAAGGCCGTCTTTTGCACGCTAAAAGACGGCCTTTCAACGCCCGATTGACGGCCTTTTGAAAGGCAAAAGGCCACCTTTAGCATTACAACCGAAAAGCACACATCGGACAGGTAACCCCGTCACGGCTTCATACCGCTAACGATATACGTCATTATTTTAACCAACAAAAACACTGCTAACGCTACGTTTGTCGGCCAAAATTATTATTTTTGCATACATTTTTAAATACGAAAGCATTATGACACCAAAGGAAATACGCAACGAACGGCTTGCCCAGAAGATGATAAAGAACCTTCAGAGGCGTAACTTCGAGGCCTTCTACTGTCCTACGGCGGCCGAGGCTGTAGAGAAAGTGTCGGCCCTCATACCCGACGGAAGCAGCGTAACGTGGGGCGGGTCGATGACAATACGTGACATGGGACTGACCGAGGCCCTGCACAAACGTAACCTTAACGTGCTCGACCGTGACCTTGCCGCCGACCGCGACGAGGCCCAGCGAATATACCGCGAGGCCTTCTCGGCCGACTTTTACCTGTCGGGCGTCAACGCGATAAGCGAGGACGGCGTGATAGTCAACATCGACGGCAACGGCAACCGCGTAGCCGCCATAACCTTCGGACCCAAGAAAGTAATCCTTGTCGTCGGCCTCAACAAGGTAACGCAGGACGTACAGAGCGCCCTTGCGCGCGCCCGTTCGACGGCCAGCCCAATCAACGCGGCACGCTTCGACATCAAGACCCCTTGCCAAGTCGACGGCATTTGCCATAACTGCAACTCGCCCGAAAGTATCTGCAACTACATACATTTCATGCGAAACTCCCATCCCGCAGGACGCCATACGGTAGTACTGGTCGGCGAAGACTTAGGATATTGAGAAGTTAAGAATTAAGAGTTAAGAATTAAGAAAATATGCCTTGACTATAAAAGAGCATAATCATATTTTCTTAATTCTTAACTCTTAATTCTTAATTCAACATGTTTTCTTAACTCTTAATTCTTAACTCTTAATTTAAAAAATGATTGTCTGCATAGCCGAAAAACCAAGCGTAGCCAAGGATATAGCGCGGATATTGGGCGCAACGTCCTCACATGACGGGTACATGGAGGGCAACGGATACCAGGTGACATGGACTTTCGGCCACCTGTGTACGCTCAAGGAGCCTGACGACTACACCCCGATGTGGAAGCGGTGGAGCCTCAGCGCCCTGCCGATGATACCCCAGCGCTTCGGCATTAAGCTAATCGACGACAAAGGTATAATAAAACAGTTCTCGGTAATAGAGAAACTGATGCAGAACGCCGATGTTATAATAAACTGTGGCGACGCCGGACAGGAAGGAGAATTAATCCAAAGATGGGTTATGCAGAAGGCGCAAGCTAAGTGCCCGGTGAAACGCCTGTGGATCTCGTCGATGACCGACGAGGCCATACGCGAGGGATTCCACACGCTGAAAGACCAGCAGGAGTACCAGCCCCTGTACCTCGCGGGACTGAGCCGGGCCATCGGCGACTGGCTGCTCGGCATGAACGCTACGCGCCTGTACACATTGAAATACGGTCAAAACCGCCAGGTATTGTCCATCGGTCGCGTGCAGACGCCTACCCTCGCGCTTATTGTCAACCGTCAGAAGGAGATTGACAACTTTGAGCCCGAGCCTTACTGGGTGCTCTCAACCATCTACCGCGACACGCTGTTTACCGCCACCAAGGGTAAGTTTACGAGCAAGGAGGAGGGCGAGCAGTCGTTCGCGAAGATAGCGGACAAGCCTTTCACCGTTACCGACGTGCAGAAGAAAGCGGGCAAGGAGGCGCCTCCACACCTGTATGACCTCACATCCCTGCAGGTCGATTGTAACAAAAAGTTCTCCATGAGCGCCGAAACCACGCTCAATGTGATACAGTCGCTCTACGAGAAAAAACTCACTACGTATCCCCGTGTGGACACTCAGTACCTCAGCGACGACATCTATCCAAAGTGCCCCGCTACCCTGAAGGGACTACGGGGATATGAGGCGTTCACCCAACCGCTCATCGGCAAGCCTCTGCCAAAGAGCAAAAAGGTGTTCGATACATCAAAAGTCACCGACCACCACGCCATCATACCCACCGGTGTTCCGGCCTCTAACCTTACCGATTTGGAGCAACATGTATACGACCTCGTGGCCCGCCGCTTCATAAGCGTGTTCTATCCTGACTGTAAGTTCTCCACGACTACGGTCATGGGAAAGGTTGACGACGTGGAATTCAAGGTAAGCGGCAAACAAATCAACGACCCCGGGTGGCGCGTCCTGTACGCCAAGGACGCACAGCCGGTAGACTCTGACGACAAGAAAAACCAGGACGAGGAGCGCACCCTGCCCGCATTTACCAAGGGAGAAAGCGGCCCCCACACGCCGACGCTTACCGAAAAGTGGACAACTCCGCCCAAATACTACACCGAAGCGACGCTTCTGCGCGCAATGGAGACGGCCGGAAAGTTCGTCGACGACGAGGAACTGCGCACCGCGTTGAAAGAGAACGGCATAGGGCGGCCGTCGTCTCGCGCCAACATTATCGAGACACTATTCAAGCGTCGGTACATAAAGCGTGAGCGGAAGAACATCGTCGCCACCCCCACGGGCATAGAACTGATCGACACTATAAAGGAAGAGCTGCTCAAAAGTTGCGAGCTTACTGGTATATGGGAGAAGAAACTGCGTGACATCGAGCACAAGAAATACGACGCAGGGCAGTTTATCAACGAGCTGAAACAGCAAATCACGACCATCGTCAACGACGTTCTTGCCGACAACAGCAACCGTCACGTAACCGTACTGACAGACGAAGACCTCAAGAAAAAGAGCAGAAAGAAGGCAACTTCGCCAAAGAAGAAAACTGAAACGGAAGTTGACAAGACCGGCAACAACGACGAAAAGACCGTACAATCCCTGCCTGCCGACGATTCTATCATAGGAACACCATGCCCTGTCTGTGGCAAAGGGCATATCGTAAAAGGCAAAACAGCGTACGGATGCGACCGTTGGAGGGAGGGCTGCACATTCAGAATGCCGTTCAAACAATAAATAACGGGAAAATAAGTTATTATATAAAAGCTTCTCCCGACCTCCCCACGTGGAGGAGCAAGATTACTGTTTAAGCTGTCTTTCTCCTCATTACGGTTGAGGTCGAGAGAGGCTTTTATCCTTTTTATTATATGAAGGCAAGACTCACTATATACCTAACGATGTGCATATTGGCGCTGCTGACTGTTTCGTGCGGTGCAGACCATTACATGAAGAAGGGCGAAAAATTCCTTGCAATAGGCGAATATTATGACGCGGCGGCTGAATTCAAGACAGCATATAACAAAACACCAACAAAGGAAAGGGCAAAACGCGGACAGCGGGCACGCAAACTTGCCTATTGTTATGACCGCATAAACTCTACCGCCAAAGCCATTGCCGCATACCGTAACGTCATTCGTTATAAGCAGGACAGTATTGACACACACCTGTCATTGGCACGTATGCTAATGAAGGCAGGCAGCTACAAGGAGGCCGCAAAGGAATACCAGCTTGTTCTGGACACACTTCCTGACAACCAGCAGGCCATGACTGGTCTGCTGTCGGCACAGACAGCACAGGAAGAAAAAGACGCCGGTTCACGATATATAGTGAAGAAAGTGGACATTTTCAACTCCCGAAGGGCTGATTATTCACCAATGCTTTTCGGCGACGAGTACGACCAATTATACTTTACTTCTACCCGCAACGAGGCCGAGGGAGATGAGCTTAGTGGCATAACGGGCACGAAAGCAAGTGACATTTTTTTCTCACAGAAGGACGAAACAGGCAAATGGCAACGGCCGGAGACCATCGAATCAGGCCTTAATTCTGAGTATGACGAGGGTGCATGCTGTTTTTCGCCAGACCAAAGGATGATGTATCTCACCCAATGCACTACCGACCCGAACTACCCAAGATACGCAACAATAGTTACATCCAACAGAAGTGACGCGGCGTGGAGCAAACCTACGCCACTTGAAATATCAAGCGACACCCTTTCAAGCTATGCCCATCCGGCTGTATCTCCTGACGGTCTGTGGCTTTATTTCACGTCAGACATGCCCGGAGGGAAGGGCGGTTACGACATCTGGCGCATACGGTTGACTTCCGCAGGATTAGGAGGCGCGGAGAACTTGGGCGAGCCTATCAACACGGAAGGCGACGAAATGTTCCCTACGTTCAGGCCTAACGGCGACTTGTACTTCTCGTCCAACGGGCATAAAGGGCTTGGCGGGCTCGACATCTACATCGCTACAGTAGACCCCAAGACACATAAATTCAAGATAGAACATCCTGGTTATCCGCTCAACTCACAGGCCGACGACTTCGGAATGACCTTCGAGGGGCCTCACAACCGTGGTTTCTTCTCCTCCAACAGAGGCGACGCAAGGGGCTGGGACCACATCTACAGCTTCGAGAAACCGGAAATAATACAGACTGTCAAGGGCTGGGTTTACGAAATGGAAGGCTATGAGTTGCCCGACGCTTTGGTGTACATGGTGGGCAGCGACGGCACCAACCTGAAGCTCAACGTCAAGGGAGACGGCTCGTTTACGCAGGTAATCCAGCCCGGCGTTGACTACATCATGCTGGCCACATGCAAAGGTTTCCTCAATCATAAGGAGGAACTTCGCGTTGAACCTGTGCAGGAATCAAAGGAATACGTACTGCAATTCCCGTTGGCGTCGATACGCGTTCCGGTACTAATTGACAACATTTTCTACGACTTCGACAAATATACGTTGCGTCCGGAGTCGGTCACCGCACTTGATGAACTTGTCAAACTGCTAAACGAGAATCCAAACGTAACGATAGAACTTAGCGCCCACTGCGACTACAAGGGCAGTTCCGAATACAACAAGACGCTGTCTCAGAAACGTGCCGAGGCTGTGGTCAACTACCTCATAGAGCACGGCATAGCCCGCGACCGGCTGTCGCCCGTAGGCTACGGAAAGGAGAAGCCGAAGACAATACGAAAGAAACTTACCGAGAAATACCCGTGGCTTAAGGAAGGCGACGTACTGACCGAGGACTTCATCAAGAAACTTGACCCCGAGAAACAAGAGATATGCAACCAGCTGAACCGTCGTACGGAGTTCATCGTACTGCGCATTACATACGGCATGTACGACGAGAAGGGTAACCTGAAGAATCCGCCCAAAGCACAGGAACAGACAAACGAGGACATCAACGAGGAAGAGCTGTACTTTGAGTTTGAGTAAATAAAAGCGTAATAAATTAAGAATTAAGAGTTAAGAATTAAGAAAATATGCTTTGTTGGTAATTTTCTTAATTCCTGACTCTCAGTTTCTCAAAGCTAATTTTCTTAATTCTTAACTCTTAATTCTTAATTCCCAACATTCCTATCTTTCCGCCGCTATCAGGTTATATCCTCCCAAGAAGATGACGAACAGGAGCCCGAAGAGCAGCAGAATAGGATTCTCCGAGATAATATGATTTGACATTACGGTGTCTGCAAGGCTCTTGACTTGCGCCGAAAGTGATGACAACCAATCGAATTTCACGCACATTACTACCCCCACGGCAACGCATATTGCCGTCCAGATGCGGTTCAGGCGGCGCGTGCGGTCTGGCAGGCGCCGCATTACCCGACGCGAAAAACCGGCGTCAGGAATCTCTATTTTATTCTCCTCAAAAAACTTCCTGACCAGAAGTTCGTCCCTCTTCTCATCCATATCCGTTCTCCTTTAAGTATGTTGCAAGTTTTGATTTACCTCTCGACAAGTGCGACTTAACCGTGCCTGCGGGCATTCCCGTTATCTCGGCGATACGTTCGATGGGCTGTCCCTCGACAAGTTGCAGGGTTACACACGCACGTTCGTCGGGCTTTAACATCTGCATACAGCGGTAAATGTCCATCTTCAGGCTGCCGTCATGCGCGCTCACACCACAGTCGGCCACTTTCCCGTCGATGTCCTCGGTATGTCTGCGGGCTCGGACGTCGTCAAGCAGCACCCTGTAGGCAATGCGGTAAAGCCATGTAGAGAAGCCCGACAGGCCGCGGAAGTGCCCTATGTGGGTATAGGCCTTTATGAAAGTTTCCTGCGCTAGGTCGTCGCTGAGGGCCTCGTCGCCAAGCGTCTGCGTCATGAAGAAGCGGCGTACCGACTCCTGGTACTTCCTGACGATAGCGTCGAAAGCCCGCTTGTCGTCAAACGCCGCCACCCTGGCAACCAACGATATGTCGTTAAAAACTTTCATTTACTGATAAAAACGTATTGTAAACCTTAGTCCGCGGCCACGCCGGATACTACAATTCCTCTATGCCGTCATCATCCTTCCTGTCGTCTTTCTTGCCCGTGGTGCGCGCTATCACGGCCTGCCCTACGCCGTAAAACGCAACGAGAAGGCCTACTCCTCCAATAAATTCGGAGCCTATACACAGCGCCAAAGCCAATATACCCAAACCAATCGAGGCGTTCCTAATGCCCTTGCGCCAAAGCATGTCAGGGCTCATTGTCTCCGTGCGGCGCAGTTCGTCGGGTATGGGTTCCCCCGTTTCCATGGCTTTCTCTATTATGCGGTAACGCTCCTTCTTGCGCCTGAACACCATATAGAGCACCACCACTATCAGTATAACCGGCGAGAATACCGTAAGCAAGCACAATATGACGAAGAATACTGCCACGATGACGCCGCCAACGCCTATCGTAGTAAGATAGGCAATGAGGTTAAACGGGTCGTCAACATCGTCTAATGAAAAATTTTTTATAAAGTTGTCCTTGTCGTAAACGTTCTGAGAGGGTGAGGCCGACGTGTCAGCCTGGCTCACCATAGTTGTGTCAGAGTATGCCTCTATGCCTGCAGTGTCGGTTTGTGCCGTCGTCTGTGCCGCAGGCGTGGCGTGCCCGTTGCGTGGTGCTTGGGCAATGGCGGGCGTACCGATAACCGCCGCCATCATGATGGTAAGAAGTAGCTTTTTCATATCTTCGCTGTTTTTTGTTTCTGTATGTTAGACGTTGTATGTATGGAAAAAGTTGCATCCAGACATAAAAAATTCTGCATTTAACGTTTATTTACACTCCAAGAAACCATCAATCTTATTACGGCGGCAAACCGAACGACTGTCAAGCATTCACCATTATACAACCGGCAGGCCATCAAAAGAGCTGTTCACACATTTTCATTCGTGATTACATACGGACAATACCGGCCAGCCAACAAGAAGCCATGCCGCCTCATATAATACCACGTTATATCCTCGATATCCCTATTGACGGCCTTTTATGTCGTGAAAGACCGTCAATCAGAATGCAAAAGGCCGTCTTTCGTCGAGCGAAAGACGGTCTTTTACAATACGCCTGATTATCAACCACTTACAGACTGTTAGTCTGCCATGTATTCAGCTGCAATCAAACAAGCCGGTTATTTCACAATTTCCTTGCGCGTGGAGCCGTCACTGAAACGCACAATGTTCACTCCGCGCACAGGCTTTTCAATCCTGCGGCCGTCAAGTGTGTACCTTTCCGTCTCCTCAACGCTGCCGCGGCCTGCCTCAACAGCGCCGATGCCTGATGATGTCATCTCTTTTATGCTGTTGCCGGTCTGCAAGGCAAACCACATGAAGCCGCACCCCCTGTCGGCCTTGTATGCCTCAAGCGTTCCCTCAGGCACCCAAAGCGTGCAGCCTTTGGCTCCTCCGTAGAACGACACCGAACCATTTGACTGCGGCACTTCCGTGGCGTATATGTACACGTCAAGCAGATTCCTGCAGTTTATAAAACACTGGTGGGTCATGGTTTTCAGCGTACTTGGCAGCGAAAGATATGTCAGACCGGTGCAGCTTCCGAAGGCAAAGTCGTATATATCGGTCACACCTTCGGGCACGATAAGCCTCTCAATCTTGCTGCACTGCGAGCAGGCGTAATTGTTTACGCCAGTTATCCCTTCGGGCAAAGTAACCTCGCCCGACAGTCCGGGAGCGCCGAGGAGAAGTATGCGTGGGTCGTCCTTATTTACAAGAAAGCTCTCGCCTACCACTAAGTAGTGAGGGTTGGCGTCGGCCACGGTGAACCTCACCAAGTTCTCCGCTCCCGAGAAGTCAGATTGCCCCACCTCCGTCAGCGTAGAGGGAATGCCCACTCCCTCGACCTGCGAACCACTGAAAGCGTTAGCCGAAATGCTTGTCACGCCCTCTGGGATGTTCAGAAAACCGGTAACGCCTCCTGGTACAAGATACAGTTCGTCACCCTTGACGAGCGCACCGTCGGCCGAAGAGAACACAGTGTTGCCCTCTTCCACCTCATAAGCCGTAACCTTGTCGCACCCGAGGAAAGCCGACGGATAAGCATCGGTAAGGTTTGACGGTATGACAAACGTACCCTCGGCCGCCGCAGAGAGCACGCAAAGCACACTTTTGTCCTTATTGTACAACGCGCATCCTTCCGCGGTGAAGTACTGGTTGTCGTCAGATATTGTTATTTCGGCAAGGTTGCTGTTATATGCAAGCCCCCTGCTCTGGTAGTAACGCAGGTTATCGGGCAGCACAAGCGTCTTCAGCGTGGCGCAGTTGGCCAGCTCGTTTATGCCTATGGCATTAACAAGGTTGGAGCCATATTCGTCCAACGTTATCACCGTAGCACCTGAATGGTCGAGCTTCTCGCACACTCCCGTAGTGTTGTTGTCGCCGTCATAACCGCACATCGCACGTATTATGGGCATATCCTCATAATTAACAGTGCCCGTTACTGTCAGTTCCCTTACCGTAGCCAGTTCCTCTTCCGTAAGCAAATCACACAGTGTGCCGGGTCTTTCAACGTTGATTGTCTTGGTCTGGGCGACCGCAAAAGCCGTACATGAAAGCAGGGTTAAGATAACTAATGTAAATCTTTTCATAACAACTTTGTTTTTAAATGTTTTGTTACTTTTTGCCGCTTAAATGGCTGAATACGCTGCAAAATAAAACATTTTCCGTCAGAAAGCAAGTATTAAGTACTACGGCAATACTACGGCAAACATCTAAAAACCATGCCGCTGGATGTCAAACAAGTGATTTTAGGTACTTTGTGATGTCTTGACCGGCACCAAGCTCAAGTTTCTTGCGCAATCTGTTGCGCGACGACTCCACGCTTCTCACCCCGCGGCAGGTCAGCGCGGCAATTTCCTTTGTTGACATGTTAAGGTATAGATACGTACACAGGCGCAGGTCGTTACTGCTCAAATTTGGGTGTACTGATGACAGTTTGCTGACGAAATGGGGATGTACCTTCTCGAAAAACACGCGGAACTCCTCGCTCACTTGCGTTGTACTGAAATGGCGCAGGCCACGGATAATGTCCGAGAAGCTATGTTCGGCTTCGTCGGTGTTGCCCGTTTTCACCACGTCACGCACACTTTGCAGTTCCTCCTCAAGTTTCCTGTGATACTCGTTCACGGATATCAGCTCCATACTGTAAGACGTAAGCTGGCGGTTCTTGTGGTCAATCTCAAGCGAAAGCTCGCGCTGCTGCCGTTCGTGTTCTTCCTTTTCGTAACGCTGCAGGCGCCTTCGCTGCTCGTTGATGAGGGCGTTTTTCCGGCGGTCGTTCCTCATCTTCCAGAACAGAAGGGCGAGCATAAACAGTAAAAGCACGGCAAAGACGACGCTGCCATACAGCATATAGCCGCGCATCCGCACGTTCTGGCGTAATATGCTGTTGCTCTGTCTCAGGCGTTCGGAATCATATTCTACAAGAAGTTCCTGCAAGTAAGCTTCGTCCTTGCCGTTTTCCATAGAGTCGGCAAGCTGCTCGTGCGTCAGGATGTCACGCAGTCCGGCGAGCGAGTCGCCAGAGATGAAGTTTATTTCAGCCAGCTGCCTGTACGAGTTCACCCTTACGGGGAGCGGCATTCCGTCGAGTGCGGAGTATATGTTTTTCTCCATCCGCGCCGCTTCCCTATGCTTGCCGAGCATTGTCTTCACAAGAGCCATGTTCAGCCAAGCCTGGAGTTTCTCCGGCGTGTCGGCCTTTTCTCCGCCTATACTCACGGCCTCGCCGAGCATACGCTCAGCCTCCTGATAGCGGCCTTGGCGGAAATAAGCCTCGGCCATGTTGGTATATATCGGCGCAACGGCCTGCCTGTCGTGCTTAGGAGCGTAGCCAAGGGCACGCCGCATGTAGCCGAAAGCAGCTTCATAGTCGGCCTGTTCCAACGCCACAAGCCCCTTGTTGTTGTATATGTTGCGCATCCCGGCCGAGTCGCCGGCCTCCTTGCAGAGTTCAAGCGACATGTCGAGCAGTCCTGACGCAGAGTTGAATTCGCGCGACGAGTAATAAATGGCGAAAAGGTTGTTGTACAGCCGGCCCAGCTGCGGCCTGTCGCCAAGCCGTTCCGCAATGCCTGCCGCGGCCTTGTAACACTTCATCGCCGCGGCCTTATTGCCTAATATGACATTGCTGCGGCCGCTGTACGTATAGGCGTTCATCAACAGGACGGAGTCACTGTGCGCAAGCTTTGAGTACGGCGACTCAAGAACGTCAACGAGCCTGTTGAAGCATATAAGGGCCTCGGCCGTCTTCTTTCCGTCGAACATAGCCTTGGCCTCACGGTACATGCCGTCCCACTGCCGGCGGGAAACGCTGGCAATGGCGCCGATACGGCAACGGCCACGAGCACGATGACGGTCTTCAGAATATTCATAGCGGCATAACGGCAACAGGCAAGATGGCTGGCAAAGCGAGGCTTAAAGCCTGCTTGCGGCACGTTTCACCTTGGTTATAATTGAAACACTTGCTGTTCAATATTGTTACATAGTGCAAAAATACACAAATTTTTCGAAAAACAAGTTGTCCAAATGCAATAATCGCGAACACGAGACAGTTGGAACGGTTTTCCGATTAACGGCTTTTTGTGTCGTGAAAGACCGTCAATCGTATTGCAAAAGGCCGTCTTTCGTCGAGCGAAAGACGGCCTTTTGCAATACGCCTGATTATCAACGGGTTGCACTACAGCATGCACCCTGTCGGCAAATGTTAAAGTATTCTACCGCAAAGGCGGAAGTTTATTACCGGATATACGGTGATTTTGCTGAGCGTCTTCATAAGTCCGCCGTCCTCGCCGTCAAAGTCTTCTTCGGTAAGTTCGTCGCCGTTACAATACAACTTGGGTGAGCCCCAGAACTGTACGCCGGCCTCGAACATGAAGCCTATACGCTTCTTGGGCACCGCACGGCCAAAACCGAGGCCGATGTACGGCTTGAACGACGCCGTCTTTATCTCTGCGCTGACGTTACCGTTCTCGTCAGGCGTAAGCAGATAGTCACCCAACTCGTAACCTATCATGTTGTCTGGATTGGCGTTGTTGTACCTCGTAATGTCCATGAGCAGTCCGTCCTCCTTGTTGTAAGCCTTGATTATGGCAGACGAACCGAAGTAGGCACCGGCCGTAATATGGAACGAGCTCTTCTTGAAGGGGAACACGTCGAAGAGCAGCTTACCGTTGGTAAAGCCTACCTTAGCCTCAACCTCCATCGTTTCGGGTATATCATAACCGCTGACGTCGGGCATCTCGTTAATGTCGAGGTCGGTTCCGAACTTGATTGACGGCATAAATGCCAGTCCAGCACGTACCTGTACATAATTGCCGATGGGCGCTGCTACGTCGAAACCGATACCGGGAGTACCGGCCGTAACACCTACGGAAAGATGGTTGAACATGTTTTTGTCCTCTTCCTGGGCATTGACGTTCAACGCCGTGAATACCATTGCCAGGGGTAAAATAAGATGTTTTAAGTTCATGATAAATGTTTATTTGTTATTGATGTTATATATTTTCACACCTTGAAAATGCTAAATTATGTAAACAATAAGGTTGCGTTTTTATCCAAAAAGGACAAATTATGACCTTTTTGACTGCAAAGTTAGGTTAATATAGTTAATCATACAACATTTTATCTAAAAACTTTAAAATATTTAGTAACTTTGCAAACCATGTATTATCACATTATACGATGACACTGCCCGACGACTTCATTACCCAGGCAAAAGCCACTATGGGCGACGAACTTTGGACTTTGCTGGCGCAAGGACTCTGCTCCGAGGCCCCGGTAAGCATACGCCTGAACCCGTGGAAATGCCGTGAAGGCATGTGGACGGCGGTTGACGCCGCGGACTGTGTGGCATGGTGTAGCAGCGGATACTACCTAAACTCAAGACCAAACTTCACGTTCGACCCCATGCTCCACGCCGGCATGTATTACGTTCAGGAGGCTTCGTCGATGTTTCTCGACCTCGTGTTGCGCCTATACGTCACCGGCGGGGCCGTCAGAATGCTCGATATGTGCGCCGCTCCGGGTGGCAAGTCGACCGTGGCGCGCGCCGCCCTGCCCGCTGGAAGCCTGCTCGTAAGCAACGAACCGATGCGTACCCGTGCGCAGATACTGGCGGAAAACATACAGAAGTTCGGCCATCCAGATGTCATCGTGACAAATAACTACCCACAGGAGATAAGCCGCAGCGGCCTGATGTTTGACATAATACTTACCGACGTGCCATGTTCAGGTGAGGGAATGTTCCGCAAAGACCCTGTAGCAATAAACGAATGGAGCCCGCAGAACGTGGAAAAATGCCGCCGTCTGCAACGTGAAATCGTGGCCGAAGCATGGCAATGCCTGAGCCCGGGAGGTCTGCTGGTTTACTCTACATGCACGTTCAACACTAAAGAAGACGAGGATAACGTATCTTATATATGTGAAGAATTAGGCGCGGAAGTGCTGCCCGTTGACATCGACGGCGACTGGAAGATAACCGGGTCGCTGCTCAATGGCTTCGATAAACCCGTCTACCGCTTCCTGCCCGGCCTCACCCGTGGCGAAGGTCTGTTTATGGCTGTGCTGAGAAAACCCGGCGACGGCGCAACAGAACAAGGCCGCCCGAAGATAAAGAAGCAGAAGAACGGCAGGGAACGGGGCAAAAAACAAAGCACGGCAAAACCTGACAAGGGCTGGCTTACGTCGCCCGACGATTACGAGATAACGGAAAACGGCGATACGTTCACCGCCATACCCAAGGCGTGGAAAGACGTGTATGACCTTGCCTCACGCTCGCTCAAAGTGCTTTCTGCCGGCGTTGAGCTTGGCGAAATAAAGGGCAAGGACATCGTTCCGGCTCATGCGCTGGCACTGTCGACGGCATTTAATGCCCAAGCATTCCCCTCCGTCAGCCTAAACTACGCCCAGGCAATAAGCTATCTGCGCAAGGAAGCCGTCACATTGCCGCCCGACACCCCACGCGGATATGTCGTAATGACATACCAGGACGTGCCGCTTGGCTTTATGAAGAACATCGGCAACAGGGCGAACAACCTCTACCCAGCCGAATGGAAGATAAAAAGCACCCATATACCAGAGGGGAAAAACAATGTGATAATTAAGAATTAAGAGTTAAGAATTAAGAAAATATGCCTTTGGGAAATTAAGAGTTAAGAACTAAGAATTAAGAAAATATACCCTTGAGAAACTAAGAGCTAAGAACCATAAGCTAAAAATATTCCTTTAATTCAAATTTCCTATTCGGCCCATAAGGCTTATTTGGCCTATTACCCAATAAATAAACTGACAATGAAACAATATCTCAACCTGCTTAACCGCATAATGACGGAAGGCGTAAAGAAGCATGACCGCACCGGAACGGGCACAATCAGCATTTTCGGAAACCAGATGCGCTTTAACCTGGAGGACGGTTTCCCGTTGCTTACTACCAAGAAACTCCACCTGAAGTCAATCATCTACGAGCTGCTTTGGTTCTTGAAAGGTGACACTAACGTGAAATACCTTCAGGAAAACGGCGTGCGGATATGGAACGAATGGGCCGACGAGAACGGCGAGCTTGGGCCCGTGTACGGCCACCAATGGCGTTCGTGGCCTGACTATAACGGAGGTCACATTGACCAGATAAAGAATGTTGTGGAGCAAATAAGGCACACGCCGGACTCACGCCGCATGATTGTCAGTGCATGGAACGTGGCCGAAATAGAAGAGATGCACTTGCCACCGTGCCACTGCCTGTTCCAGTTCTACGTGGCAGACGGCCGCCTGAGCCTGCAACTTTACCAACGCAGTGCCGACACTTTCCTCGGAGTGCCGTTCAACATAGCGTCTTACGCGCTCCTGTTGATGATGATGGCGCAGGTGACAGGACTGAAACCGGGCGACTTCATACACACTACGGGCGACACACACATCTACCTTAACCACGTAGAACAGGTGAAACTACAGCTCACCCGCGAGCCTCGCCCCCTGCCGACAATGACAATCAATCCCGACGTCAAGGACATCTTCGACTTCAAGTATGAGGACTTCAAATTAGAGAACTATGACCCTTGGCCGCATATATCGGGACAGGTGAGCGTTTAAAAAGTTAAGAATTAAGAGTTAAGAATTAAGAAAATATGCATCGGGAAATTAAGAACTAAGAACTGAAAGTCAGCGTTAAGATAATTAATATAATATGCCTCGATGGTAATTTTCTTAATTCTTAACTCTTAATTCTTAATTAAATTAGCTCTTAATTCATAATTAAATAAATATTATGAGGATATCGATAATCGCCGCAGTGGCGCGCAACCGTGCCATCGGCAAGGACAATAAACTGATTTACTGGTTGCCCGACGACATGAAAAGGTTTAAGGCCCTGACGACGGGACACACCATAATAATGGGACGGCGGACGTTCGAATCGCTGCCGAAGGGTGCGCTTCCCAACAGAAGGAACATTGTATTGAGCCGCACCAGGCATGACTTTCCAGGCTGCGACGCCTACGCTTCAATGGAGGAAGCGCTCAAACACTGCGCTCCTGAAGAAGATATTTACGTGATAGGAGGCGCCGAAGTGTATGCCCAGGCTATGCACTTTGCCGACCGTCTATGCCTTACCGAGGTTAACGACACGCCCGACAGTGCTGACGTTTTCTTCCCCGAGTACGACGGTTGGCATGAAATAAGCCGAGAGGAGCACGGCAAGGACGAGCGCCATGCCCACGAATTTGCCTTCGTAGACTATGAAAGGAAATGATAAAAAACCGATGTTTACGGTTAAGTTAACATCGTGATACAACGTAAAAAGCCAAAGGCGGAATTACTCCAGACCTTTGGCTTTCTTCTTTTTATTGGTTGTTTATTTATTGTCAAGATACTTTCCGACAAATTCTTTCAGGCTACCTTTACCGTAACCTGTCGTCTTGTCCGTCATCGTTCCCGACGGCGAGACCAGCACATAGTGTGGAGTGCCCGACACGCTGTACTTCGCCGCTATGCCGCTTCGCCCTTTAAGGTCGTTGAGGTTATACCAGGTAATGCCGTGTTTGGTCGACATCTCTTTCCATATTTTCTCTCCGTCAAGCGACAAACCAACGATAACAAGCGAGTCTTTATACTTTTCCGCAATCTTTTTCATCTCCGGAATAGCCATTCTACACGGGCCGCAACCCTCGCTCCAGAAGTCTATCAGGACGTATTTACCCCTGAAGTCGGCAAGATGATGCACGTTTCCTTCAATGTCAAACAAGTCTCCGTCGGCCACGGCTTCGTCTTTCTTTATCTCCTTTGGAGGATATACAACCACGCCGATCTCAGCTCCGTCGGTCGTGTTTTTCCACTCGTCAGACAATCTATCGTACAAAACTTTCACGGCATTCTTGCACTCCTGGTTGTCGGAATACTTCGCAAAGTAGGCATCTCCGAGCAAAGCGTCAAGCCAAGCGCCGTTTACCGTCATGCCAGCCATTGCTTTTGTTTCGGAAAGGACGATGTTGCCCATGATTACATCCTTGTATTCTGAAAGGCTGTCGAGCGTCAACTTCATGTCTGCCTTTTGACCTTCAGTCACGCCTTTGCCTTTCATCTTGGCACGTAACGAATCTTCCAGTCGGTCATTAAGCTGCATTTCGTTCCACCATCGGCGCGCAGCCCCGACGATTTTCTGCCTCGTCTGCTGCTCGGGAACATCGTTCTCTACATCCCAAGTATACACAAGCATGCCGTCACCGGTTATCTTTACATGGCTGCCAGGACGGATATAAAGGTCAAGGAGCATACTTATAACACCGTCTTTGTTCGCCATCAAACTGAATCCATGCACTCCATCGCCCGACGTCTTGCCCTCAAAGCGGAACGCATTGTCACGAATCGTGTCGTTGGCTGACATGAAAAGCATGTCTCCATCACTCTTATAAAGACTTATGATAGCGCCATCCACGTCACCGTTTATACTACCTTCAATCACATAATTACCTTGTGCCCGCACCGAAAACGAGGCAAGCACAAGTACGATCGACAACAAAAATCTACGCATAAAACAGCCCATTAATCTTCATCTGTTTCTACATCGTCAACAGGCATGTCGAGTATCGGCAGTTGACGGCTGAACGCCGAGTTGAACGAGATTATCGTCTCGCTCCTCGACAGGCCGAGCGGCTGCAGGCGGTCGTGTATGATATTAAGCAAGTGATGGTTGTTAACGGCGTAGATTTTGATAAACATGTCATAATCGCCGGTAGTATAATGACATTCAACTACCTCCGGAATTTTCTTTAGTTCATCAACTACCGCGTCAAACTTCTCCGGATTTTTCAGGTTGAGTCCCATGTAGGCGCATGTCTCATAACCTATTTTCTCCGGGTCGATGATAAACTTCGAGCCTTTCAACACACCCATGTTGTTGAGCTTCTGTATGCGCTGATGGATGGCCGCGCCGCTAACGTTGCACGAGCGGGCTACCTCCAGGAACGGTATGCGAGCGTCCTCTGCAATGAGTTTAAGGATTTTCTTGTCTAATGAATCTAAATTGTGATGCGCCATTGTGTCGTTAATGAATTATTAATAATAAATGGCACAGACGAGCGTCACGGGCCTTACGCCGTACTCATCCGTGCGGAATACTTTTCCGCAAAGATACAAAAAATTATTATTTCCGCAACAAATCGTAAGCAAATTTTTACGATTATGTTATAGATTAAAACCTTGACAGATTTTCAAGAATTATTTTTCGCCTTTTTGTGTGGCAGAATAATTAATTTTTGTAACGCCTGCCCGACGCAACGCCTGGCGCACATCTGACACCAGCCCCATCTCGGTGGAGCGGTCGGCCTTTATCGACACACTCATCATGCGCACATCCTCGGGCGACATACGGGCGCGTTCGTCGGCTACATAATCGGTAACGGTTGGCACGTCAACGTATTTATCGTTAATCTGTATGCGGCTGCCTTTACCTGTCACATGCCCCATTCCGTCGGTCGGGCGCCCTATATAAATATGTGTAACGGCCGACTTCTTAACCAGTTTAGTAAGCTCCGTACCCTCGGGCACACGGTATCTTACCTTCAAGGTAATCTCGCGCATGTGGGTGACGGTGATGAAAAAGAAGAGCACCGTAAATATAAGGTCGGGCAACGAAGCCGTGTTAAGCATGGGCACCTCGCGCCTTGTCTGCCTGAACAAACTCATATGCCGCCTCCTTCCCCACTGTCCGTGGTGGTCTCGGTTATGTGCTGTGGATAGTAGTCGCGTACGGCCTTGCGCTGTTCCGAAGTGCAGAGTACATAGGAACGCCCGTACTTACGCCGCGCGTAAGCGTCGCGCAAGGCGTTGTAAGCCGCTATCACTTCGTTTTGAACTTGGAAATACGAATCGTACGGAGCCCTGCGGTCCACGTCAATCATGAGCATGTGGCGACGGCGGTCGGCCGTCTTGCCTACAAAGGTTGCTACCTGCGAGCGTAAACGGCCTATATCCGACGGTCTCCCGTCGACGAGCAGGCTGCCGGACGGCGTCAACGTGATGGACAATACGTTATCCCTCGATATCTCGGTCACTTCAGTACTGCTGTCGTCCTGGATTGGAGGGAGCGTGCGCGACAGGCCCTTGTCTACGTCCATTGACGTCATCACGAGAAAAAACACCAACAGTATGAACGATATATCGGCTGTTGACGTTGTATTGAGCTGCGGTACCGTACGCTTTGTATGACGTAAAATCATCTGTTCTTATTTACCTTCCATACATTCCTTAACTTCCTATTGTATCCAGACAGGCCGAACACGACGCCGCAAACAGCCACGAAAAGCAGCACGAACGACGTGTTGATGAACATGTCGGTAGCTTTAAGCCAAAACGTATCCGTATATTCAACACCGTTGACAAGCACAGGCTTCGACGAGCCCAGCAAGAAAGTAACGAGCAGGCTGCCCACAAGCAGGGCCACGGTGGCCCACGCTATCCTGGCCGCGGGGATGTTGTTGACAACGGAAGACGAGCCTCCGCTACGCCTCAGCCCTACTGCCACCGCCGCAACGGCAAGCAGTACGGCCCCAGACACAAGCACATACATGAACACGAGTACGGCATCGGTCAGCAGCGGAGCGTTGAATGACGGGTCATCCTCGTACGGAACGTCGTAGCCAATGAGGAAGAATGCCCCGAAAACAATGACGACCAACGCTACGAGCACGTACAAAACGCGCGTAGACAGCTGCTCAGCGTCGAGCTTAACAGGGATTTTATGTGATGTTTGCGCCGTCATTTCTTCAGCTTATACTTCATTATTATGTCGAGCAACGTTATCGCCGACTCTTCCATTTGGCTGGTAATGTGCTCGATTTTAGACAAAATATAATTATAGAATACCTGCAGGATAAGGGCAGCTATAAGTCCGAAAATCGTGGTGATAAGCGCCACCTTCATACCTGCGGCAACGATAGCGGGGCTTATGTCGCCGGCCGACTGAATCTGCTCGAACGCCATAACCATTCCGATAACCGTTCCGAGGAAGCCCAACGACGGTGCCATTGCGATAAACAATGTTATCCACGAACAGCCTTTCTCGAGATTGGCGGCCTGCACCGAGCCGTATGACGTTATGCTCCGCTCGATATCCTCCATTGAATCATCTATGCGCGAAAGGCCTTGATAACAGATTGAAGCCACCGGGCCACGTGTGTCCCTGCACGTGGACATGGCACCTTCTATGTCGCCCTGCATGATTTGGCCCTCAAGGTCGGCCATCAGTTTCTTGGCGTTGATTTCTGACAGGGTGAGATATATTATGCGCTCTATACAAAACGCAAGGCCGAGCACCAACGCCAACGCCACAAACGACATGAAACCGGCGCTGCCCTCGATATACTTTGTCTTGAGCATTTTATGGAAACCTACACTCTCAACAGGAGCCAGGGTTGAGTCGGGAGCAGCCTCGTAGTCCATTCCGAGCGAATCGTCGGCAGCCATTGCCCCGGCCGAGTCGCCATCAAGCGCGGCCGGCTGGCCGGTATCTGAACTGTCGCCTGCGGCCACAACCGTTGCCTGCGGCGCCTTAGCCTCACCGGACACAGCCGTTCTGCCTCCTTGTGCAGGAGCTGTAAGGCTTTGAGAAAAAGCAAGGAACGTGATTATTGCAATCTTTGCAATGAGGTTATTCATATCCTTAAGGATTAAAAAAACATTCGCGGAAAGAGGGGGATTCGAACCCCCGTGCCAGTTTTGCCGGCTACACGCTTTCCAGGCGTGCCTCTTAAGCCACTCGAGCATCTTTCCCTGCATGGCCGCATAATACGGCTTACGGGGTGCAAAATTATCGTTTTTCCGTTTATTTCGAGCATAAAATCACATCTTTTTTGCTTTTACGCTCCTTTTTTTCGTATTTTCACAGTTCGGCACAAGGTAGCGGCATATCTGCCGGACATGCCGAACACGAGACCAGCCTATAATCATCAACATACAGCCATGTTGCAAAAGGCGGCGTTTCAGCTTGTCAAAAGCCGTCTATTACACGACAAAAGGCCGCCTTTCACAAGCTGAAAGACGGCCTTTTGCAACGACAGCCACTACAGGGCTTCTACTTATCGGCCAACACGCTGCCGAATACACGGGCTACATTGCCGTTGGTTATGCGGGCAACCTCGTCGGCGCTTACGCCATAACACTCGGCAACACGCTCAAGCACATATTTAACGAAAGCGCTTTCATTACGCTTACCCCGCATTGGTACCGGCGCCATGTAAGGCGAGTCGGTCTCAAGGACGATACGCTCTAACGGCACAGCTGACGCCAGGACCTCCGGCAGGTGCGACTTCTTGAATGTAAGCACGCCTCCTATACCCAGCATGAAATTGTCAAACGAAAGCAGTTCGGCAGCCTCCTTCTCGTTGCCGGTAAAGCAGTGGAACACTCCACCGGGTAGATCCTTGCCGTACGAGCGCAACAGTCTTACCATCTCGTTCTGTCCCTTGCGGCAATGAATCATTAGCGGCAGACGATATTCTACAGACCAACGCACCTGCTCGTCAAATGCCTCAAGCTGCTCCTTCTCGAACTCACGGCTCCAGTAATAATCCAAGCCAACCTCTCCTATGGCAATGAAAGGACAGTCAGAAGTATCGAGATACGGTTTCATCTTGGCCAAAACATCACGCCAGTCAGCCCTTACCTCCTCCGGATGCAATCCCAACATCGGATAGGCAAAGCCCGGATAACGCGCGCATGTTGCCAACACGCTGCCGACGGTCGGCAGGTCTATTGCCGGAATGAATACCATGCTTACGCCTGCGGCCTTGGCACGTGCTACAACTTCGTCGCGGTCGGCGTCAAACTCATGCCCGTCAAGATGTGTATGGGTGTCTATGAATGTCATTGTTTTTTCTTTTTATGGGAGAATAGGGGAAATTAAGAATGAAGAGTTAAGAATTAAGAGAAATATGAATTACTCTTTATCCATTGAAGCTATTTTTCTTAATTCTTAACTCTTCATTCTTAATTTTTTCATTTTTCCTATAATAATATATCACTCCGAGCTTACGGCATTCATCAAGACGGCGTTCCAACGGCTCATCCTTGAAATGTTCCTCTATCTGGTTCCACAGTTCAAGCAGAACCGCGTCAACCTCAGGACGCACCTCCCTAAGCGCATCAAGCGCTCGCGAGGTACGTTCCCGCAGACGCTTTTGTTGCTCGTAGCAGTCCTTGAAGATGTCAAGGTGTGTGCCAACCATGCCTATAGTAGGATTATATATCGGCCTGCCGCCCTGCCTTACACGCGTTTTTTCGCCCTCAACGGCCATCGCTCCCCACTTAAGCAGCCCACCTACGCTCTTGATATTAGGCAGAGTACGCGCATCGTCGTCAAGGCCGTACAAGCGCAACGCGGTTTTCTTGATTTCCCCTCTCTCTACTGACATCATCAGTACTTGCAGGAAATGGCTTACGTACATTACGGCGTTACGTTGCAGTCGGTCGGCTTTACCCACACTTCTAAGCTGGGCCGTGTACGTTACACGATATTGTTCGACTGCGGTAAGCAGCCTGTCGTATGCAGGCTGGGCACGGTTAATCGTATCCCAGTCGACAAACCGGTTACGCACGGTGTAGAGTTCATTATTCTCAAGCACCGTCTTCAACGCGCGCAAACGCGCAGCGTCAGTCCTTGGAAGTTTCCTGTAAGGCATTTTTTAATTAAAGGTGAAGAGTTTAGAGTGAAAAGTGAAGAGTCAAGAAAAATACAAATGAAACTGTTTGACCCTCCATTCTTCACTCTCCGTCCATTCAATTTTTTCTTTTCATCATCCCGTCAGTATACGCCATAAGCACATCCTTGCGAGCTTCCGGAACATTTACGGCCGCAAGATACTTGCGCCCCTGTTCAAAATAATACCTGATTTTATCGGCAGCCAAACGGTCAATGCCAAGCTCGTCGTAAATACACGTTACTGCCGTTATTTTCTCTTTAGGGTCATAGTCCTCGGCTGTCATCCATTTTTCCAGTTCTTTACGCTGAGCCTTGCCAGCCCTGTTATACGCGTTTATCAGCATATATGTCTTCTTGTTGCAAAGGATGTCACCACCGATAGCTTTGCCGAATACGGCAGGGTCACCATATACGTCAAGGAAGTCGTCCTGCAATTGAAAAGCAAGACCAACCTGTTCGCCAAACTTATACAGGTTATCCGCATCGACGTCAGGAGCGTCAGCCAGTATTGCTCCCGTTTTCAACGCACATGCCAACAGCACACTGGTCTTCAGTCTTATCATCTCTATGTATTCATCCTCAGTTACATCAGTACGTGTCTCAAAATCCATGTCGTACTGCTGGCCCTCCCCTATCTCGAGCGCAGTCTCTACAAAAAGGTCAAGCACAGGACGGAGCTTTGCCTCCGGACACCCCATCATATGGCGAAACGCCAATACAAGCATGCTGTCGCCCGAAAGTATGGCCGTGTTAGGATTCCATCTTACATGTACAGTTGGGTGGCCGCGCCGCATGTCGGCATTGTCCATCAGGTCGTCATGCAGCAAAGTATAGTTATGGTATGTCTCTATTGCGCATGCCGCCGGCAGTATGCTTTCAGGGTCTTCCTTGTACATGTTGTACGCCATAAGCATTAACGACGGCCTGATACGCTTACCACCCATTGACAATACGTATTTCACGGGTTCATACAAACTTTGCGGCCTACGCATGTACGGTAGGGCTTCGAGGTATGAGTTTACTTTCTCGAGGATTTCATTTGCTGTCAACATAGTATTTTATTTTTCTTTAGTGCAGGTCTTGCTGTTACAACTTAAACACCACAGGTATACTGAAATACGTGCGGCAGGGTTTACCATGATCTTCACCGGGTTTCCATTTAGGCATCATACGGAGCACACGCAAGGCCTCACGGTCAAGCTCAGCGGAAGCCGATTTTATGACTTTCAGGTCGGTTATGCTACCATCCTTATTTATAATAAACGCCACGAGCACCGTGCCTTGCACCTTGCGGCGCTGTGCCGTTATGGGATAGCGCAGGTTCTTCGTCAGCCACTGCACGAATGCAGACATGCCGCCGGGATACTCCGGAAGCCTCTCTACCACCTGAAAGTCAAGCGGCTTGTCCCGCATATCTACAGGATTTGCCTGCATGGCAGGAATAGGTGTGTCCTGTATGGCCGTCACACCGCCAATCCCCATGCCCGAGAGTCTTGACAACACATCGTCTTTTCCTTCCCGACTGTTGTCCGCCAACGTCGGAGCGGCCTTGTCCACCACGGCAATCTTATCCGTCTGCCCGGAAACCTTGCGTCCGGCTGATACAGCCGCAATAGCGTCATGACTCACTACAGGCATCATTTCAACGTCCTGCGATATATCATCGAGCACGTCGTCGGAGGTTTCGGGCAGCCCAGCCCTTGTAGTAAACTCAAGTGCCACGACGAACAATGCCAACACTACGACCAGCCCAAGCAGGAAGCTGAACGAGCGCTGGTTCTCCAAATCGGCCTTGTATGATTTCCTTACGTCCACTTCGGCAAGATTGTTTCCACGCCTTCGGCCGCCGACATACTAATCTGCCTTTTTTTACGTTATAATGTGGAACAGACGTGCCAGCCGGCCATTATTAATAATGCAAAAGTAACTCAGATATTTGAAAAAGATGTACCTTTGCTGCAAAAAATAACAGATTTAAATGAAAAAAACCGTTTTTTCGCTTACACTTGCGCTTTCAGCCATAACGGCGGGCGCCCAGGAGAGCCAGACGGCATACAATTTCCTGCGCCTGCCGGTAAGCGCCCACGCCGCGGCATTGGGCGGTGACAACATCACGATCATAGAGGATGACCCCTCGCTGATGTTCGCCAACCCTGCGCTGCTGTCGTCCGTAAGCGACAAGAGCATAAACCTCAACTTCATGACATACATGGCAGGCGCCACCACTGCCAGTGCCTCATACAACAGGATAATAAAAGACAAGGCCACGGTTGCCGTCACGGCGCAATACATGGACTACGGAAAGATGAAACAGACGGACGAGTCGGGCGTGCAGACGGGCGAATTTTCAGCCAAGGACATTGCCATCAGCGGTGTGTTCAGCTATCTGCTGAGCGAGCGGTTGTCCGGCGGAATAACGGCAAAGGTAATCAACTCGTACATAGGCGACTACAGTTCGTGGGCCGTAGGCGTTGACCTGGGCCTCAACTATTATGACCCCGACCGTGAATGGTCGCTATCCCTTGTAGCCAAAAACCTCGGCGGACAGCTCAAGGCGTATGATGACGAATACGACAAAATGCCGCTTGACGTGCAGCTCGGCGCCAGCAAGCGCTTCGCCACATTGCCTTTCCGACTGTCGGCCACGCTCGTAGACCTTACACACTGGGACTATTCCGTAATAAACCACCTTGTAGCAGGCGTGGACATCATCCTTTCACAGCAGATATACGTAGCCGCCGGCTACAGCTTCAGACGGGCCGACGAAATGAAGATACAGAGCGGAGCCGACGAGGAGAGCAGCCATTGGGCCGGATTCTCGTGCGGAGCAGGCCTGCAGCTCGAACGCTTCAAGCTACAGCTTGCATACGGAAAATATCACGTATCATCAAGTTCACTGACGGTAAACGTAACCTACAGCTTATAATAAATATGAAAAAAATCACGATAGCCATCGACGGCCTTTCGTCGTGCGGCAAGAGCACGATGGCCAAAGACCTTGCCCGAACCATCGGGTACACCTACATCGACACCGGCGCAATGTACCGCGCCGTAACACTTTACGCACTGCGCAATGGACTGTTCAATGCCGACGGGTCGATAAAAGCCGACGAGTTAAGAGCCTGTATGGGCGACATCGACATATCTTTCAAATTCAACCACTCGACAGGCCGGCCGGATACATACCTCAACGGAGAGCTTGTCGAAGGCGACATCCGCACCATGGAAGTGTCGGCCCACGTCAGTCCAATAGCAACCCTGCCTTTCGTGCGCCACGCACTCGTTGCCAGCCAACAGGCAATGGGCCGCGGAGGAGGCGTAGTGATGGACGGCCGCGACATCGGCACGACGGTATTTCCCCATGCGGAACTCAAGGTGTTTGTTACCGCTTCTGCCGAAGTCCGCGCAAAGCGACGCTACGACGAGCTGTGCGCCAAGGGCATGGAAGCCGATTATGCCGACATACTTAAGAACGTCGAGGAGCGCGACTACATCGACTCACACCGCGAAGTTTCCCCCTTGCGCAAGGCCGACGACGCCCTTGAGCTGGACAACAGTTACATGACCATCGAGCAACAGAAAGAATGGCTCATGCAAAAATACGAGGAGGCGGCAAGAGATTGAACTACGTGTCAACGCCGCTTAATTGCCGCATCATAACTTATTGAAATTCAAACATTTACAAAACGTTTCCCAAAAGGCCGTCTTTCGCAAGATGAATGGCGGCCTTTTGCGTTGTAAAAGATAGCCTTTTACAAGCCCAAAGGTCATGTATTGAAATGCGGGTGATTTTACTTGACGGCAAGCATGATGTATGCACACAGGCAAGGCTGTTGCTGACGGCACGGATTCTATGCGCTGTCCTTACTCCGAATAATGTAATGTGCGCTTGACAATACGCATTACAGGAAACGATTGTAACAGAAGTTTTTACGGTCAGTGTGCCGATTATAAACAAAAATTAATACCTTTGCACATACGTTTTTCATTTAACATACAACGTAGTAAATGATTATTTAACAATGAAGATAGGACTTTTCATCCCCTGTTACGTCGACGCACTGTATCCTGACGTAGGCGTGGCTACATACAAACTGCTCAAATGGCTTGGACTGGACGTGACTTACCCCATGGGGCAGACATGCTGCGGACAGCCTATGGCCAACGCCGGATTCGAGCGCAAGGCCGTATCCCTGGCCAAGAGCTACGACGAGATGTTCGCCGGATTCGACTACGTAGTGGCCCCGTCGGCCAGCTGTGCCGCCTTCGTCAGGCTCAACCACCCCCGGCTGCTTGCCCCCGGCCACGAGTGCACGGCGGCAGGACGGACGATGGACGTGTGCGAATTCCTGCACGACGTGGTAAAGGTCAACGCACTGCCGGGCAAGTTTCCGCACAAGGTCAGCCTGCACAACTCGTGCCACGGAGTGAGGGAACTGGGTCTGTCGTCACCCAGCGAGAGGAACATCGCACCGTTCAACAAGATTAAAGACCTGCTCGCGCTGGTCGACGGTGTGACCGTAGTAGAACCCGAAAGGGTCGACGAATGCTGCGGATTCGGCGGAATGTTCTCCGTAGAGGAGCCCGCCGTGTCGGCACGCATGGGGCGCGACAAGCTGGAGCGGCACATGGCCACCGGCGCAGAGTATATCACCGGCCCCGACAGCTCTTGCTTAATGCACCTTGAGGGCGTGGCACGCAAGCTGGGCAAGGACATAAAGTTCATTCACGTAATACAGATTCTATCGGCAGGATTATGAGTACACAACATTCAAGAGCGGCACAGGACTTCCTCAGGAACGACAAGAACGCCACGTGGCACGACGCCACGTTCTGGCAGCTCAGGGCCAAGCGCGACGACATGGCGCACGGACTGGACGAATGGGAGGAGCTGCGCGAGGCCGCAAGCGCCATCAAGCGGCATACCGTAACACACCTGGACAAATATCTGGAACAGTTCGCCGACAACGCCGAACGTAACGGCGTAAAAGTACACTGGGCAAGGGATGCGGCAGACATGAACAACACCGTGCTCGACATTCTGAACTCGCACGGCGTGAAGAAGATGGTTAAGAGCAAGTCGATGCTTACCGAGGAGTGCGGCATGAACACGTTTCTCGAGGTGCACGGCATTGACGTGGTAGAGACAGACCTTGGCGAACGCATACTGCAACTGATGCACCAGAAGCCCAGCCACATCGTAGTGCCGGCCATACACATCACCCAGGAGCAAGTCGGACGGCTGTTCGAGGAGAAACTGGGAAGCGAAAAAGGGAACTATGACCCTACTTACCTGACATACCAGGCACGCCTGAGCCTGCGCAACGAGTTCATGACAGCCGGCGCGGGAATGACCGGCGCAAACTTCGGAGTGGCCGAAACGGGCGACGTGGTGGTATGCACCAACGAAGGCAACGCCGACATGGCTACGTCAATGCCACGGCTACACATCGTGGCAATGGGCCTTGAGAAGGTAATACCCGACTACCGCTCGCTGGCCGTATTCCAGCGCCTGCTGTGCCGCGCGGCCACAGGACAGCCCACCACGGCATACACATCGCACTTCCGCAAGCCGCGGCCCGGAGGCGAAATGCACATAATACTGGTTGACAACGGCCGCAGCAACATTATAGGAAACCCCGAACACTGGGAGACACTTAAGTGCATACGCTGCGGCTCCTGCATGAACACATGCCCGGTTTACCGCCGGAGCGGAGGCTATTCGTACACCTACTTCATCCCCGGTCCTATCGGCATTAACCTCGGCATGCTCAAGAACGCCAGGAAATACCACGACAACGTGAGCGCGTGTACGCTGTGTTGCTCGTGCGACAACGTGTGCCCCGTCAAGGTAAACCTGTCCGAACAGATATACCGCTGGCGCCAGGGACTCGACGACATAGGCAAGGCCGACCCGATGAAGAAAGCCATGTCAACAGGCATGAAGTACCTCTTCGACCGCCCAGGACTGTACAACACGGCACTGAAGCTGGCCCCACTGGCCAACCATGCGCCACGATGGATGATGTACAACAGCCTCAACGCATGGGGCAAGGGCCACGAAATGCCGCGATTCGCAAAAGAACCGTTCCATGAAGTGTTCAAGAAATTATAGAAACCATGTCAACAAAAGAACATATACTTTCACGCTACAGAAAGAACATCAACGTCGGGGAACAATACGACATGCCTAACCTTGACGCACTGCAAGGCGTGACATACACCGACCCTGTAGCCCAGTTTATAAGCATGAGCAATACAGTAGGCGCAAAAGTCGCCGAACTCGAGAAGGACGCAGACATCAACGGACTAATCAAGAGACTGTATCCCGAAGCGAAAGTCTTTGCCAGCAACATGGCAGAGATAACTATAGCTACGCTCAATCCCGACACGGTGGGCACGGCGCAAGAACTGAACGGCACCGACGTGGGCATTGTGCGCGGAGAGCTCGGCGTAGCCGAAAACGGGTGTGTATGGATACCTCAGACGATGAAGGAACGCGCCGTATGCTTTATCTCGGAATACCTCGTCATCGTGTTGAGCCGCCGCGCCATAGTAAGCAACATGCACCAGGCCTATGCCCGCATAAACATGACCGACTATGGCTACGGCACATTCATATCAGGCCCGTCTAAGACGGCCGACATCGCCCAGGCTCTTGTAATGGGCGCCCAGGCCGCCCGCGGAGTAACCGTAATACTTACCGACTGACGCCGGTAACCGACCACCATAACAGTTATAAACACTTACAACATAAAACGCCGTCTTCCACATTCCGAAAGACGGCGTTTTGCATCGTAAAATACGGCTTTTCAGGTTGTAAAAGGCCATCGTTCATAGGCCAAGACAATATCCATGATGTAACCAACAGATAATCAATATGTTATAAAAGTTATTGATTAAAGCTCACTTAAAACCGTTAAGCAGCTGTATTATGGTATCAACTTCGTTGTCATCAAGCGTCTGATTAAGCGGAATACTAAGTTCCTCATGATGTATCCGCTCCGTAATCGGCAGGTTAAAACCGGCAAATCCGGCATAGCACAGCTGTCGGTGCGGCGGTATGGGATAATGAATTACTGTCTGGACACCATTGTTGTAAAGGTAGGTTTGCAGCTCATCACGTCTTGTACATAACACAGGAAATATATGATGGACACTTGCTGCACAATATTCTACACTGGGCAGCAACAGCAAAGGGTTGGACACGTTGGCAATGTAACGTTCTGCAATACTCCTGCGAATGTTATTCTCCGCATCAAGATACTTCATCTTAATGCGCAACACAGCAGCCTGTATCTCGTCGATACGACTGTTACGTCCCTTCATGCAAAATACATACTTGCGTGCAGAACCATAATTACCAAGAGTACGTACAGTCTTTGCCAACTCATCGTCATCCGTGGTTACAGCTCCTGCATCGCCAAGCGCCCCAAGATTTTTACCAGGATAAAAGCTATGGCCGGCTGCGTCACCTAAAGAACCTGTCCGCTTGCTGCCGAATGTACATCCGTGGGCCTGGGCGTTGTCCTCAATCAGTCTCAGTCCACGACGCCTGCACAAATCATATATATATTCGGTATATGCGCAACGACCGTAAAGGTGTACAATCATGACAGCCTTCGTCCGTGGCGTTATTGCTTGTTCTATCAGTCTGTCGTCAACCTGCAACGTATCAAGACGTGGCTCTACGAGAACAGGTTTCAGGCCATTCTCAGTTACGGACAATATTGACGCAATATACGTGTTTGCAGGTACGATTACCTCGTCGCCGTCATTCATTACGCCCATCTCCTTATACGCCCGCAGAATAAGTGTCAGGGCATCGAGTCCATTACCACATCCGACACAATATCTTGTGCCTATATAATCAGCATACTCCTGCTCGAACAAGCGTGTCTGTTCACCCTGCAGGTACCAACCACTATCAACAACCCGTGCCACTGCCGACCGTATCTCGTCAGCATGCATGGCTGTGACTTTACTTAATTCAAGATATTTAATCATAATGTCCATTCATAAGTATCATAGCATACGCCCCGGCCGCCAAAACCTTCTTTTTGGAATATCAGCGACTCGTTAAGATATCGGCCACCATGTTCGGTAGAACGACCGAAATCAAAATATTTGAAAGAGCCTGAACAGGAGTCTATCAATGTATCAAACAATAAATCCAATGCCCCCATCCGTTTACCCTCAGGCGACGCTGAGATATATTGTGTATGTACAACGTTGTTACATAAATAAACGATTACTCCACCTAATGCTTCGCCGTCAAGATATGCCATATACAGTTTTATATTTGACGGGAACCTACCCATAAGCAATTCCAATTCAGCACAGCTGTGTACCGGCGCTACGCCATACTTACTTTCAAGATTATTGTCAAGGATATTCCAGAACGCCGCCACGTCATCGCTGCTTTCGATAACCACTCCACATGCTCTTGCCCTGTTACGCCCGCGCCGGCGCAATTCGCTGAAACCGAGCCTATTATCAAGAACAATCGTCGACGAGATGTCACGTGATACAATATTCGCATGGCTGACGTTCGTCAACGCATATAAATCCTCTTCCGCCATATACTTTGAATATATCCATGGCAGAGCTTTATACACTACTTTGCGAACGCCATTTTCTTTCAGATATCCGTTTAGTTCCTTGAACAACGAGCAGATGTTAGCAGCCCTTGCACTACGATTCGTAACCAATCCTCCATATGTCAAACCCTGGTGCGAATATAACACACCGTTACGGATATTAGCTGGTAACACTGCAAATAGCTTACCTTTACAATAAAACATCAACGAAAAATCATGGAATCTGTCGGCATGATAATCCATATAGTTGCGGTTGAACAGGAACGTTCCGTTCTTTGAAAGGTCAATAAAACCATTCCACGCACATTTTTCGTCGGCGGAATATCTGTTTATCTCGAACATTTTACATAATCTAAAAACTCGTCATAATCACGGATGTAATCACCCTCATCATATAAATCTGAAGCAAGGACAAGGCATACGGCACCAGAAGAAAAGTCATCAAGCGTACGCCATATTCCTGTTTCGACAAACAATCCTTGATAAGGATGATTCAGCAGGTATGTATTTTTATTATTTCCATCATCAAGAGTTACATGGAAACTGCCACTAACAGCAATAATAAACTCCTTACATTCCTTATGCGCATGACCACCACGGCATTCTCCTCCAGGTACATCATATACCCAGTAAACCCGCTTTATATCGAATGGCATGTCTTTCATGCTTTCTGCCACTGTAAGATTACCACGAGGGTCAATTATTTTCGGAAGGCACAAAACCTTGCCAATTGTTTTTTCCATATTCGTTTTTTATTAAAATTAAGGTCACTTTACGCTTTTACTTACACTCTTGTTTTGTCGTTATTTCCGGCCCGTAGATACTTTTACAACTCATGGCATATACCTTTGCAACATGTAAAATGCGCCAAGCGATAACATGACTACGGAAGTTATCGTTGCAATATACGCCAAGATATATTCAATACCAGTATCGGGCTTTATAAGAATGTAGGCAATTCTTTTCATTTCGTACAATATAAGCCAGTTTGATGCATAAACAAAGAATGAAGAAGATGTCAGGAAATGACTGACACGGCAGACTTTTTTCTTTATAAGTAATGCTGATATGTCATACGCAACGATAAGTCCGGCAAGCTGATTTATCTTTTTCAATCCATTGGCAACAAATGGATAATCAAGTATCATTAAAGCATATACTATCGAAACTAACACATACACAAATGCTGCCGGTTTGAATAATCGGCCAAAAGTCGACATCATGTCACTCTGTCCTATGCTCATACATGAACCTAGCGAAAAAAAGAAAAACGCAGTCAAAAGTTGATTGACATGGCCAAGCGGGAAAAGACCTGCCACGAACCAACACAATCCGAGGATTATCATCACAACATTCCTTATCAAACAAGACCTACTCAACATCTTGAATATCAGTGGAGTACATAGTACTACGACCATCAAATCCCTGACAAACCAAAGCGGACTATCTTGTGGATAAATTTCGTTCATCTCAGAAACACCGTCATGAGTTATTCCAAAGCCGGTATTCCAGTAACTCATTAATATTGCCCCGATAGACCAATCATAGTCTGACATGACACGTGGTTGCTTGAACAGAAATGCGAAACAAGGGAAAGTTAATAACATTATTTTCAATATAACAGCCGTATTCCATGTTAAATAGGGAATAAACAACGACTTAGACCTGTTCTTCAGTTTGCGTATATAGACTTGTCTATCAAACTTTATGTTCAAGAAAAACACATAACCTGAGATAAAGAAATAGACAGGTACACTCTGATCGAGAAACATTCCGCTTAAAAGACATACAAGTCCTTCAAGCGTAGTGTTTCCCTCCAGTTCAATATAAGCACCCGGATATACCACATGTATGGCTATAACGACAACAGCCAATGGAAATCTTAGAAGGTCCAGGCTTTGTGAACGTAGATTGTTTCTGTCCATCTAAAACATCTACATGTTATTACATAACTTCATCCCCATCGGATTTCTTACTTAATAACGGTGTCCGCCAGGCGCTTGGCCTTGTCCCTCAGGGCCGTGGTGTCGGCGTCAACGTCGCCGTAACAGAGCACAACGCCCATGCGGCGGCCTACGTGTTGCTGCTGTTTTCCGAAGATACGCAGGCGCGAATTGTCCTCACTGGTTACGTCAAGTAGGTTGTATTCCGGTTCATGGTCGGCTTCTTCTTTTGCCAGTACAACGGCGCTTGCTCCGGCATGCTCAAGGTGTATGGCAGGAATAGGCAGCCCCATGACGGCGCGGAAGTGCAGCTCGAACTCGTTAAGGTTGAGCGTATGGCCGAGCGTTACCATACCCGTGTCATGCGGACGGGGCGAAAGCTCGGAGAATATCACGCCATTGTCCTTACTCAGGAAAAACTCTACGCCCCATATTCCGGCACCTGTAAGCGCACCCGTCACGGCTTCTGCCATGCGCTCTGCCTCACGAAGATCGGCTTCGGGAATTGCAAACGGCTGCCAGCTCTCGCGGTAGTCGCCGCCTTTCTGTACATGACCGATGGGCGGACAGAACAGAGTCGGGCCTTTTTTCTGGGTCACCGTCAGCAAGGTAAACTCGCTGTCGAAGTGTATAAATTCCTCGATTATAATCTCCTTAACATCGCCACGACTACCTTCCATCGCCGCGTTAAACGCTCCTTCCAGCTCATCGTCTCCCTTTACTACACTCTGTCCGTGACCTGATGACGACATGAGGGGCTTGATTACGCACGGAAAACCTATCTCCTTAGCGTGCTCCTTCAGTTCGTCAAGCGTCTTGGCGTAGAAATACTTTGCAGTTTTCAGTCCGAGTTCCTTGGCGGCAAGATCACGTATTGCCTTGCGGTTCATCGTGAAGTTGACAGCCCTTGCGCTCGGAACAACCTGTATTCCCTGCTCCTCAAAGTCGAAAAGGCGCTCCGTACGGATAGCCTCTATCTCCGGAACGATGATGTCAGGACTGTGTTTCTTTACCACATTGTCGAGAGCATCGCCGTCAAGCATGTTGAAAACCTCGCACTCGTCGGCCACCTGCATGGCCGGAGCGTTTGCGTAACGGTCGCAAGCCACAACGTACTGTCCGGCACGTTTCGCCGCGATTACAAACTCCTTGCCCAGTTCTCCCGAGCCTAACAAAAGTATTTTCTTCATGATTCTTATTTTTAGAGTTGACAAGTCGACGAGATACAAGCAGACAAGGAGATTTGATTTTGCTACAAAATGCTATTTAGTCATATCTCCTTGTCTGCCCGTCACTCGTCAACTTGTCTGTTGATTAATTGCTTTACCATCTGCCATTCGGGCGAAACAGCCATCTTGCGAAGGTTCGCCTCAATTATTTTAAGCATTGTTTCGTTACTTACATGACGCTCCTTTGCGATGTCTTCCAATGGCTTCACGTCGTTGCCGAACAGTCCGTAATACTGCTGTAGCATATCTTCCTCGTCGGCATACACGAGGTGCATGATATGCTTTATGTAGTGTTCCACCTTCTCGCTTACGCAATCCGGCTCCTTGCCGAGGCGTATCAGAAAGTCCTGAAGTTCTTGTGAAAGTATATCCATATTCTTCTTAAAGATACAAGTTGACAAGCAGACGAGCGGACAATGAGATTATTCTAAGCCATACCATTCAACAAGGCTAATCTCCTTGTCCGCTCGTCTGCTTGTCAACTTGTCTGCTTTTATTTCATCTGTTGCCGTACATCTGTTCGTAATACTTGGTGTATTCACCACTGGTAACCTCGTTTACCCAATCCTGGTGCTCCAAGTTCCAGCGGATAGTCTTGACGATGCCGTCTGCGAACATAGTTTCCGGCAGCCAGCCAAGCTCGTTCTTGATTTTCGTCGGGTCGATGGCGTAGCGCTGGTCGTGGCCGAGACGGTCAGTGACAAACGTTATCAGGTTGTCGTTTATCCAGCTAATGTCAATATCGCCGTTAGCATCAATGACCTGCTTTTTCAGTATCTTGCGCAAGCCCTTGTCCTCAGCCATCATGTCGTGGATGGTCTTTATGGTGAGCTTCACTATGTCGATATTCTTCATCTCGTTGTGTCCGCCAACGTTATATACCTCTCCGTCACGTCCTTCACGCACAACAAGGTCTATTGCCTTACAGTGATCCTCCACATAAAGCCAGTCTCTCACGTTGTCACCCTTGCCATAAACTGGCAACAGCTTGCCCTCAAGGATGTTGTTGATTATCAGCGGAATGAGTTTCTCGGGGAAGTGATACGGCCCATAATTGTTCGAACAACGAGTAATTGTTACGGGCATGTGGTATGTGTCATGGTATGCTTTTACAATAAGGTCGGCGCTTGTTTTAGAGGCGCTGTACGGACTATGGGGACACAAGGGGGTCTCTTCGGTGAAATAACCGTCGGCTCCAAGCGAGCCGTAAACTTCGTCTGTGCTGACCTGATGAAAGCGTTTGCCCTCTTTCCATGTAGGGTATCCCGTAGCGTCCTTGCCCGTCACCCACGCACGGCGGGCAGCATCGAGCAAGTTCTGGGTGCCGAGTATATTGGTTTCAAGGAACAGCTGGGGATTCTCTATGCTGCGGTCAACGTGGCTTTCGGCGGCAAAGTTGACAACATAGTCAATGTCGTTATCGGCAAAAAGGCTGTCAACCAGCTCGCGGTCGCGTATGTCTCCATGCACGAACACACATCTCTTGCCGTCTACGTCATCCTTTATCGTGCCGTAGTTGCCTGCATACGTCAGCGCGTCAAGCACTATTACCTTAATGTCTTCATCCTTATATTTCCTGTAAAGGAGATATTTTACGAAATTGGAGCCTATGAATCCGGCAGCTCCCGTAACAAGATATGTCTTCATATATAGTTCGGTTTTGAGGTTCTTTGGTGCTACGGTCATAGGGTTTAACGTTTATGCGACTAACGGAAGATTACAAATTGACTATGTTGATGTAACTTCCGCATAACCGCAAGACCTTATAACCGCAAGACCTTATTTATTATATATAACCCGGCTTATGCCTAAATATTGTGCAGATGGTCTTTTCTTGGATCAGAAAGTGTCACGACTTCAAGGTCCTTAAACGCGCTTCCGTCTACCGTCAGCCTTACCAGCGTGCGGTCTTTATGCCATCCCTGAAGACCGGCCGCACCGGGATTGATGTGCAGCAGGTTAAGGTTCTTGTCGTATTTTACCTTCAGGATGTGTGAATGTCCGCTTATGAAGAGCTGTGGCGGACTGGCGTATATCCTCGCACGAATGCTCGCGTCGTAGTTACCAGGATATCCGCCGATATGCTTCATGAGCACGTCAACGTCCTCACATTTCCACCTCAACAGCTCGGGATACATCCTCCTGAGGTCGCCTCCGTCGCAGTTTCCGCACACGGCACGGAACATCCTGAACTCAGCCAAGCGCTCGGCAACTTCCATCGAGCCGATGTCGCCGGCATGCCATATCTCGTCGCACGGCTCGAAATAGTGCAGGTACTTGTCGTCCCAGTAAGAGTGTGTATCGCTGATTATGCCGATTCTCTTCATGTTCTGTTACGGTTTTAAGGTTATAAGGTCTTACGGTTTTAAGGTTTTGCAACTTTTTGAAACAACGAGGTCATTATCTACAGTCATAAAAAACCGCATAACCTTATTACCGCATGACCTCACAACCCTATTTCAAGTTTCTTCCTTATGAATTCCTTGATAAACTCCACCGTGCCGTCCATACCGAGAATGCTCGAGTTGATACACAAGTCGTAAGACGTGCTGTGCCCCCATTGCTTACCGGTATAATAATTATAGTATGACGCACGTGCGCCTTCCTTGTTCTCGATGATTTTCTTCGCCTCAGCCTCGTCACATCCATGTCGCTTGCATATACGGGCTATACGCTCGTCGAGGTTGGCTGTAACGAACACGCTTACCGTGTTCTTGAAGTCACGAAGCACATAATCTGCGCAACGCCCAACGAACACGCACGAATGGGCTGCGGCGGCCTTGCGTATCGCATCGCTCTGGAACTGGAACAGACTCTCCTGCGACAGTTTGTTGTTGTAGAAGTTATTGTCTGACACGAACGGTGTATGCATGTGGAAAAGCATACGGAAAAAGCCTTTCTTCTCATCGTTCTGCTCAAAGAACTTTTCGCTGAAACCGCTCTCCTTAGCCGCAAGGTTCAGCAATTCACGGTCGTAGAAGTTGCACCCGAAATCCTCGGCAAGCCTCTTGGCTATTACCAGTCCACCGCTTCCGAGCTGCCTTCCGACGTTGATTATTATTTTTTTATCGTCCATTGCTTTTATTTTTTAGTTGACAAGTAACAAGCTGACGAGCGGACAAGGAGATTTGCTTCTTTTAATAAAGCAGACAATTTGACTTCCTGCTGAAAACATATCCCCTTTTCACTCGTCACTTGTCACTTGTCTGCTGAATACTTACATTCATTTGTCTCTTAAACTTCTTCATGTACCTTGCCATCATTACAAGAGCCACGATGGCGGCTATAGTGTCAGAAACAGGCATTGCCGTCCATACGCCGTCAAGCCTCATGATGGGCGGCAGAATGACGAGCAATGGCAGGAGGAACAGCATCTGGCGCGACAACGACAGGAATATGCTGATCTTGGCCTTGCCTATGCACTGGAAGAAGTTGGTGATAACCATCTGCATACCTACTATCGGGAATGCCAGCATGTGTATCCTGATACCCTCGATGGACATGTCGATGAGCGTCTTGTCGGTCGTAAAGAGCCGCGCGCACTCGTAAGGGAAGAACTCCGCAATGATGAATCCCGTAGATGTTATTACCGTTGCGGTAATCATAGCGTACTTGAGTACCTTCATCAGTCGGTCGTAACGCTGCGCGCCATAGTTGTAGCCGGCTATCGGAAGCATACCCTGGTTAAGGCCGATAGTCACCATAACGAAGATAAACGACACCTTGCTGGCAATACCGTAGGCACCTACGGCAAGGTCGCCGCCGTAATGCGACAGACCGGCGTTGATGAATATCACCACCACGCAGGCGCACACGTTCATCGCGAAAGGCGACATGCCTATGCCGGCGATATTCTTCACGATGTCGCGCTTCAGCTTGTAAATGCCCCGCTGGAAGTGCAGTATCTCGTCCTGGTTGCTGAACAGTTTGATCTGCCACGCCAAAGCCACGCCCTGCGAGATTATTGTTGCAAGCGCGGCGCCGAATATTCCCATGTTGAACACCCATATAAATATAGGTGCAAGCACAATGTTCAGAATGACGGTAAGTATAGTCGCCGCCATAGCCTGCTTTGGCTTGCTGGCCGCGCGCAGCACGGCGTTCATTCCGAGGAACGTCTGTGAGACGACGTTGCCGGCCAATATCACCAGCATATAGTCGCGTGCGTAAGGAATTGTGTGCTCGCTCGCACCGAAGAAATACAGTATCGGGTCGAGGAACAGCAGCGCTATAAGACCGAACGCTATACCTACCACAAGGTTCAAGGTAAAACTATTGCCGAAGATATGCTCGGCCATGGCATAGTCTTTCTGTCCCAACTTCACCGAAATACATGTTGACGAGCCAATGCCGACGGCGGCTCCGAAGGCCGCCGAGAGGTTCATCAGGGGGAACGTGATGGCCAGTCCCGAGATTGCCAGCGGCCCCACGCCCTGACCTATGAAGATACTGTCGATCATGTTGTACAGCGACGAGGCCGTCATAGCAATGATGGCAGGCAGGGCGTAGCGTGCCAACAGCTTGCCTATCGGTTTCGTTCCTAATTCAAGTGTTGCCTGTTTGTTATCCATACAAATCTCTATTTCTCTTTAATCCGGTGCAAAGTTACTGCAAATTGAGAGAAGAACAAAATAAAAAAGAATGAAACGGACTTTTATTTTTTCTTCCGAAATGCAGCGTAACTTATCCAAAGTTACTGCAAAATTTCGGTTAAGCGAAATAAAAGGATAATGTATTATACTTTTATGAGCGATAGAAATTTATTCAAATTGAGAGAAGAACAAAATAAAAGAGAGTGAAACGGTCTTTTATTTTACCGCCACCCGTTATACATACTGTCTGTTTCTATTTTTCAGATGAAGGTCTATCCGATAGTTTGTGGTATGGCAATAAACGGCAAAAGGCCATCTTTCATCTTGTAAAAGATGGCCTTTTGGAACGTAAAACACGGTCTTTTGCGTTCCAAAAGGCCGTGTTTTACACTGCGTTTCATAAGCCACTGATTATCAATACGATACATATCTACCAACAGAACATGCGCCCACGGCATGCGCAAGGGTATTTCCGTATATGCGGAAAGCCTCAAGCTACCGCCTCATCCGGTACTCCGACGGCGTGCATCCCTCATGGTGCTTGAAGTATCGGCTGAACGTAGACTGGTCGGGAAAGTACATTCGGTCGGATATTTCCTTCAGGCTCATGTCCGTACACCTGAGGTATTGGCGGATGAAAGTCATCGTTACGCTCTCTATCCACTGCAACGCGGCGCGCCCGCTCCTCGCCTTTATTATAGACGAAAAGTAGTATGGCGACAGGTGTTGCTCGTCGGCGTAATACTTTACGGTGCGCTGACGGTGGCAATTCTCGTGTACGGAGATGACAAAACGGTTAAGCACGGTGTCGTCCCTGTCTTGCGGTACGGCCTCAACCGGCGTGTTGCTGAAGTACACGTCAAGCACTTTCAGGCACAGCGCATAGTACAGATGGCGCAGGTAGTTGTCGCGTATGGTTGTCAGGGGTACGGTCTCTTGCCGACTATATTGTGTTCCGTCGCCGTGGCGTTCGTAAGCGGCGGAAATGGGACGTGGCCTTTTAGCGTCGCCGATTACGTCCATCAGGGCAACGATTTCCGCCGCCTCACGCTCCGATAAAGCCACGCACGACTCGTCACGTATTCTTAACCGCTTGCGTATGTCTATCAGGCTTACCACCGGATAATAAGCGTCAACGTCGTCTTCCTCGAGTATTCCGGCCAGGTCATGACTCCTTTCGAGGATGTGCAGAAACGTGTTTGGGGTGTAAATGCACAGGTGGTTACGCGATATATTATATGTCTTGGCGCCCAAAAGGATTTTCGCCCACCCCTGCCTGCACAGGAAAAAACCGTACTTATGCACCGAAACCGTGGCGTGGTTGGCAATAAGCTCGTCGATGTCCAATGTCTTCTTGTATGTCAACATGCTTTTGTTTATTGTATAATCAGATACCGCAAATTAACAAAATAAAATGCATATAACCGCTACAACAGCGTAAAAAAACATATAGCAGTTGGAAAATTGCACAATCATAGGCTAAAATTGTATGCGACAGTAATATGTAAACGCCATACCTTTGCAACGTAGAACAACGTAAAAAAACACTTACACGATGAAACGCTCATATATTCATATCCTATGTTGCATGGTCATCGCCACCACATGCGCAGGCCATACGATGTCACTGAAGGAGTGTGTCGCCCTCGGCATAGCCAACAACCTCACGCTCGACAACGCACGCATAGGCATGCAGAAGGGGCGCACCACGCTGTCGCAAAGCCGCTCGCGGCTGCTACCCACAGTCATAGGCACGTTCCAGTTGACCGACTACCTGAAGAGTCCTGTCAACGTTACGACGGGCACTGTGCTTGGAAACGACTTCCCCGACGACCCTACATGGCAGACTATCAAAAGCACGCAATACAACGCCAACGCAGGTATACAGCTCTCGATGCCGCTCTTCAACTAGACCATCTATGCCGCGATAGACGCCGCGAAGACCGTGGAGGGCATCAGTCAGTTGACATACGAGAAGGCCGTTGACGACCTGACGATGAACATCAGCCGCACTTACTGCCTGGCGCAGGCCTCGCTCGAACAGCAGATTCTGCTGGAAAAGAACATCAAACGCATGGCCGAGCTGTGCGAGATAACCGACGCCTTGTACCGCCAGGGCGTGGTAATGGAAGTCGACTTAAGCCGTGTACGCATTAACATGAAGAACCTTGAGGCGCAGCGAGGCCAGTACTTAACCCTTTACGGGCAGCAGCTCGACCTCCTGCGGTTCCTGATGAACGTCGGCGCCGACTATCCATTGGACGTTGAACGCATGCCCGGCGACATCACTCCGGTGCAGACATTCGGCGTAAGCGACGGCCTGCCGGAGCTGCGCTTGGCCGAGAAACAAAAAGAACTGGCCGAGAAACGTATCAAGACAACACGCGCGGGATACCTTCCGAGCATATCTTTGACCGCCTATGCGGGCGGCGTAGGCTATCAGGAAGAGTTCAACCGCTTCTTCCACGGCAGCGAAGCCACCGACAATTGGTTCGGCAACTGCTTCGTAGGTCTTACCGTAAAGATACCAATCTTCGAGGCAAACGCAAGGAAACTGCAGATAAGACAGTACAAGCACGACGCCCTGCAAGCCGCCAACAACATACGCCTGGCACGGCAACGGATAAACGAAAGCTATGACAACGCCATGCTTCAGCTGCATCACAACATGGAAGTGTTCCGCACGCAGACCGACAGTTACCGCCAGGCCGAGGCCGTATATGACGTCACAAAGGAACAATACAAGGAGGGAGTAGCCTCGATGACCGCCCTGCTTCAGGACGAAATGCAGCTTCGCACGGCGCAGGCCGCATGCGTGCAGGCGCACTATCAGTACAACATAGCACAGCTGGAACTGCTCAAATTGTCGGGCAATCTGGCTCTGCTGAGCAAATAAAACCGAATAACAAATAACCATATAACATCATGGAAAAGAAGACTTTTGGCAAGGTTGCGGCCATATTGCTGCTCGCCGCGGGAGCAACGGTCATAGTGACGATGTTCACCGACAACGGCGTTGAGCGCACCGACGACGCCCAGGTGGAGCAATACATCTCGCCTGTGAACGTCAAGGTGGCCGGATATATTAAGGAGATACGCTTCACCGAGCACCAGTTCGTGCACAAGGGGGACACCATTCTGATAATCGACGACCGCGAATACGCCATCGCCTTGAAGCAGGCGGAGGCGCAACTGATGGACGCACGCAGCGGACGGAAGGTAATAGGTAACAGCGTTAACACCGCTTCGAGCAGTGCCACGGTGCTGGATGCGTCGATTGAGGAGGCTGAACTCCGCGTGGAAAAGCTCGAACGTGACTACCGCAGGTACAGCGTGCTGCTGGAGAAAAAGGCTTCAACGCCCGTCATCGTTGAGCAATACAAGACCGAACTGGACATGGCAAAAGCCCGGGTGAGCGCTCTCAAGAGGCAGAGGGAGGCCGCGCGGTCGACCGTCAGCGAGGTGAGTCAGCGTCAAGAGAACGCCGACGCCGCCATACTGCGCGCTGAAGCGGCGGTCGACATGGCGCGGCTAAACCTGTCGTACACCGTAATCACCGCCCCAGCCGACGGCTACTTAGGACGCAGGACGATAGAGCAAGGCCAGTTGGTAAGCCCCGGACAGACAATCACAACGCTTATTCCCGACGGCAAAAAGTGGGTTGTTGCCAACTTCAAGGAGACCCAGATGGCACGTATCCGACCAGGTCAGAGCGTGGAGATAACCGTAGACGCCATGCCCGGAAAGCGGTTTGCTGGCACGGTGACGGCCATCAGCCAGGCCACGGGCTCAAAGTATTCGATGGTTCCAACGGATAATTCGGCAGGCAATTTCGTCAAGATTCAGCAGCGCGTTCCCGTCCGGATAGACTTCAACGGCAGCCTTTCCGCCACCGACAACAAGAACATGGCGGCCGGCATGATGTGTGAAATTAAAGTGAATGTAAAAGACGATTGAGCATGGAAAAAGAGAGAAGCAACTACCCGTTCCGCCCGTCCGTGCCGCGCCCTGTCGGCATACTGGTGCTGCTGTTGATGTTCATTCCGCCGACGTTCTCGGGCGGAGCCTACCTGTGCAACGTCGCCGAAATGTCCGGCGGGCTTGCGGTGAGGACGGAGGACATACAGCTTGCCAGCTTCTTCACAAGCATCGGGATATGCCTGTTTCCGCCGTTCATGGTGCGCTTCCTGCAGGCTCGCAGACCGAAACAGACCTATCTGTGGTGCTTCCTCATGCTGATACCGCTCAATTACGTGTGCGCCGTCACCACGTCGGTGCCCGTATTGCTGGCCGCCTGCCTGCTTACTGGCTTCATACGTATCGCCGTCATGCTCAACTGTACTTTCACAATAGCCCCTTACCTGACGGGAATGGACACGCTGGCGATGTTCACGATGACGGCCGAACCACCTGCCGACGTGCAGTACAGACTGGAACGGAAGCGCACTTTCCTGATGCCTGTGCTGTATTTCTACATCCTCATCATCTCGCAATCAAGCAATCTGCTTACCGCCTGGTTTGCTTACGAGTACAGTTGGCAGGACGCTTACTATGCCGTAATAGGCATGCTGCTCGTGGCCTCGCTGCTTGTAATGCTCACGATGGCCGACGAGGAGAAAAAGGAGAAATGGGAAATAGAGTGGACAATGGTGCCCGACATGCTGCTGATGGGCAACACGCTGTGCTCAATGGCTTACGTGCTGGTGTATGGCAACGTGCTCGACTGGTTCGACTCGATGTACATCCGCGCCGCCATTGCCGTGTTCCTGCTGTCAGCCGTGGCGTTCGTGTACATGGCCTTCCACCACATGGAGCACTATTACCTGCCGCCGGAGGTGTTCACGTTCCGCAACGTATGGATGTCAATGTTGCTCTTCATACTCGCCATGGTGTTCAATTCGGCCAACTCGTTTGTCACCGCCTTCGCAAAAATCGCCACCCCGATAAACAACATGCAGGGCGCGTTCATCAGCCGGTGGGCCATCGTCGGCTGCCTCATTGGCCTCGTGCTGTCTCTGCTGATGGTGCTTCGCAAGGCGCGTTTCCGCACAATCTTCGCCACGGCATTCATCATCATGGCGTCGGCCGACGTGTACATGTACTTCCAGTACAGCACGACGGGACTGCTGGAGAACATGACCCTGCCCACGATACTCAACTTCACGGGCCTGCTTATGTTGTATTCGCTTGCGGCAGCGTTCGGCATGAAGAGCCTGCCTTCGCGTTATCTGGCCACGTACGTGTTCCTGATGATATGGATGCGCAACGCCATCGCGCCCGTCGTAGGCGCTTCGATATACTCCAACTGGCTTACGGAGCGACAGCAACATTACGTCACACGGCTGGCGCAGACCGTAGACCGTGAGAACACAACCGCCGCACAGACGTTCACCATGACAAAACTTGTAGGACAGGCCGGCGGCAAAGGCACTCTGGAAGCCGAACAGCTGGCCACCACTTCACTGAAAGGCAGGGTGACGGTGCAGGCCGCCATCGTGGCGATGAAGGACATAACGGGAAAGACCGTGCTGCTTATCGCAGGAGCAGTGATACTTGTTTTCATCCTGCCTTACCACAAGGGAGAAACCGCCTGACGATTGTCGCTCTATCAATATATAATCAATCTTTTTCCAAAAGGCCGCCTTTCGAATCGCAAAAGGTGGCCTTTCATCGTCTAAAAGATGGCCTTTTACAAGCCAAAAGGCCATCTTTTGGAACGTCGTTCATAACACACTGACTATCAGGAGGTTATTTAGCACCTTTAACTTCCTTGCCAAAATATTTTGCATTTCGCTCGACTTACACTATCTTTGCATAAGAGTCATTCATCAAAAACACGAACAAGAACTATGGAAAAGAACAGAATAACCGAACTTTTCGGTATAAAGTACCCTATCGTACAGGGCGGAATGGTGTGGTGTAGCGGCTGGAGACTGGCCTCTGCGGTGAGCAACGCCGGCGGACTTGGCCTCTTAGGGGCAGGCTCGATGCACCCCGAGACGCTTGAGGAACACATAGCCAAAATGAAAGAGGCCACCGACAAGCCTTGGGGAGTTAACGTCCCACTGATGTATCCGGAGATAGACCGCCTAATGAAGCTCATCATCGACAGCGGCGTGAAAATCGTTTTCACCTCCGCCGGCAGTCCGAAGAAGTTTACGCCAATGCTCCACGAAGCCGGAATAACCGTCGTTCATGTCGTATCGAGCAGTAAGTTCGCACGCAAATGCGAGGAAGCCGGAGTTGACGCAATCGTTGCCGAGGGCTTTGAGGCAGGCGGACACAACGGTCGCGAAGAAACAACAACGATGACGCTAATCCCCCAGGTGCGCCGCGCGACAAGCCTGCCACTCATCGCTGCGGGCGGTATCGCTTCGGGCGAAGCAATCCTTGCCTCGATGGTTCTCGGCGCCGAAGGCGTACAGATAGGCACACTCTTCGCCCTGACCGAGGAGAGTTCAGCCTCGGAAGCGTTCAAGCAAAGATGTATTTCGACCGAAGAGGGTGATACGATGCTGTGCCTCAAGAAGATAGCCCCTACCCGACTGATAAAGAATTCGCTATATGATAAAGTGAAAGAGGCCGAAGACGGCGGTGCCTCTGCCGACGACCTGCGGGCCATATTGGGCAAGGCCGCCTCAAAACGAGGCATATTCGAGGGCGACATCGACAGCGGGGAGCTCGAAATCGGACAGATTGCCTCGGCTATAAAAGCCGTCAGGCCCGTTGCCGAAGTGATGGACGAACTTATAAAAGGCTTTGACAAGGCAGTCCGTTCAATGCAAGACATTCTCTGACAATGCTGCTGTTCGTCATCTACATAGCCTTTATCTCACTCGGCCTGCCCGACTCCATGCTCGGCTCGGCATGGCCTTCGATGCACGAAACGCTTGGTGTGCCGGAAAGTTACGCCGGTTTCCTGACCATGCTTATATACACAGGCACCATCACTTCGAGCGCGCTTAGCGGGTGGCTAATCAACCGGTTAGGCACCGCTAAGCTCGTATTGCTCTCCACCGCACTGACAGCCGTTACCATGTACGGCTTCTCCCTTTCCACAAACTTCGCCATGCTGTGCTGCTTGGCGTTACCCTACGGACTCGGAGGAGGCAGTATCGATGCCGCCCTTAATAACTACGTGGCCGCAAATTACAAGCCGATGCACATGAGTTTCCTGCATTGTTTCTGGGGAATTGGTACAGTGATAGGGCCTTTCTTGATGGGGCATGTCATCAAACAAGGCGGAATATGGACGCAGGGTTATAGCACAGTGGCAACGGTTCAGCTCGTGTTGACCGCCATTCTGCTGCTTTCCATACCGCTTTGGAGGAGGAACAAGAACGTAAGCAACGATGAAGAATCTGACGAACGAGGGGAAAATTCATACAAACTGCTGCTGTATCCGGGCGTAAGAGGTGCTGTGCTGGCCTTCTTTCTGTACTGCGCCATAGAGACATCGCTCGGTCTGTGGACGGTCTCTTTCATGATTGACGCGAAGGGAATAGGCATTGTCACCGCAACCAAATGCGGCATGATGTTTTTCGTCGGGATAACCGTTGGGCGCATACTGGCCGGTGTTCTGTCAAAGAAGTACACCGACGGACAACTCATCTTGTATGGGATGGTTACGGCTTCGGCGGGCTTGCTCGCCTTGGCTTTGCCCTTCGGAGACGCGTTGTTCTCATATTCCATGGTTGTATTGACAGGCATCGGGTGCGGCCCTGTATTCCCCTGCATGATTCATAGGGCACCGGAACTGGTAGGAAAAGCGCACTCGCAGACACTCATAGGCGTGCAGATGGCCGCCGCCTCATTAGGTTCAATCACGATGCCGACCCTGTTCGGCGGCATTGTCCACTGCTTCGGCACCGGCATATTGCCGTATTTCAGCCTGTCGGTAATGGTCTTACTGGCCGTATCCGCTGGTGGAAAGGCATTGTTGAAGCAGCCCTCCAGCCATCAATAAAAAAGCCTTTGCCTTTACCACTTAATTAAATAAATCCTTAACCAATCCATTATTTAAACCCCTTTTTCAGCCACTTGCCGCTGAAAAGGCGGATAAGGAAGATTGTACCGCGCAGCGTAAGCTCGACGGCCATCGCCATCCAGACGCCACGCAGGCCGTATGTGGGGGCGAGATGGGCGGCAAGCGTAAGGCGCACAAGCCACATTGAGGCAAGGTTCATGGTGGCAGGTATGAGCGTATCTCCTGCTCCGAGACACACGCTGTAGGTAACTATCGCGGCGGCGAACATCGGCTCTGCAAACGCTTCTATGCGCAAAGACTGCGATCCGAGCAGGCGAACCTGCTCGTCGGGCGTCATCACTCCAATCATCTCGGGCGCGAAGATATACATCACCAAGCCCATAAATGCCATCACGCCCATGCCCATGAACACCGTGCGATACGCAAAACTGCGTGCTAACTGGCGGCGTCCCGCACCGATACTCTGCCCGACAAGTGTCGTCGCGGCGTCCCCGATACCGTATCCCGGCATGTAACACAGGCTCTCGGCGGTTATCGCAAGCGTGTTAGCCGCTATCGCAATGTTGCCCAAAGGGGCAACAATCATTGTGCTGACTATCTGCGCCCCGCTCATCATCATGTACTGGGCACCCATCGGAAGACTTACTTTCGCGGCGTTGCGAAGGTAGTTCCACATCGGCGCGAACGTCCATTTCTCATTCTTCAGGGACAATTCTGGCGACTTGACCGTCGCAAACCATATCAGCATTACACCCGTAACGGCATACGCCAAGGCCGTACCCAACGCCGCACCGGGCACACCCATGCCTGCGCCGGGCACTGTAAGCTCGGTGCCAAACACCGAAACAGGGCGAGTTCCATAAATAAGGAAGAAATTGAAAACCACGTCGAGCAGGCACATCAGTATGCTCATGAGGCTCGGCACACGCATGTTGCCAGAGCATTTCAGCATGCTCGACGACAATATTCCTATCTGGTAAACAGGCAGGGAAAGGCAATAAATGGTAAAATAAGACGTCGCGTCGCCACAGATATCAGCCCCTCCGCCCAGCCATACAGGAAGAGGCTTGGCTATGCAGACGCAAATCGTAGTGAGGATAACGGTGAACAAGGCCGTAGCCATAAGTCCCTGGCGGAACACCTGGCGGGCCTTCTCGAAGTCATTTGCGCCTATAAAGTGTGCCGCCTGCACCGAAAAGCCAAGCGCGGCGGCCGACGTCAAGCCGCCGAAAAGCCACGTGGTAGACTCCACGATACCTATCGACGCCGACGCACGGGCTCCCAGCGAACCGACCATCGACGCGTCGATATAGAACATCATGATAGTAGTCAGCTGGGCAAGAATGGACGGAATACTAAGCTGAATTATCAGGTTGAGCTTCTGGTTGCCGCTCATCTCCTGGCCGTTGCGTATCATCGTCAACAGCACATTATCCTTATTACTTGAAAACATGGTGCAAAATTACTACTTTTCGCATAAAAAACATATACCGACAACAAAAAGAAGCGCTTTATCGACATACCGGCAACCAGGACAGAAGCCAACCATAAGCAGGCAAGAGCCTGACAACCGCCACAAGAACGACCATCACCAGCTCGGCACGGCGGTTTATACGGACGGCCGTGTCGACATCGGCGGCGGTCAGCTGGCGGTCGTTATCGCCGATAAACGGCTTTTCCACATACTCGTTAAAATAATAATGCCCGCCACCGAAACGGCAATCAAGCACGCCGGCGAGCGCCGCTTCGGGATAGCCGCTGTTCGGACTGGCATGCCGGCGGCCATTGAGGGCCACGAACTTAACAAGCTCAGGACGGCCGGCTACAAGCGTCATGAGCAGCGCCGTAAGGCGTGCGGGGATGTAGTTGGCCACGTCGTCGAGTCTCGCGGCAAACGTTCCGAAGCGTCGGTAACGCTCAGTGCGGTAGCCAATCATCGAATCAAGCGTGTTAATCATCTTATATGCCACCATGCCGGGCACCCCGAGAAGCAGCAACCAGAACAAAGGCGCCACCACGCCGTCACTCAAATTCTCGGCAAGAGTCTCCAAAGCGGCCTTGCGAACCTCATTATCCGTCAGGCCGGACGTATCCCTTCCTACTATTCTCGACACCTGGCGGCGCCCCTGTTCGAGCGAAACGTCAAGGGCGGCGAACACTCCGCGCACCTCACGGATAAGCGTAGTACCGGCCAGACAATAAAATATCAGCACGGCCTCAACAATCACCGCGACTACAAGTGACAGCCTCCCCGCCAACGACAGCAGCCCTGCGGTCACGGCAAATGCCGCAACCACGAGCACCAACGCAAGCAAAGCGCCCTTCAGCCGCCGCCAACTACCCTTGTTCAGACGGCGTTCGCCTACGGAAATGAGCCTTCCGAACAGGACAACGGGGTGCGGAAGGCGCTCCGGATCGCCGAAAATCTTGTCGGCAATCCAGCCTGCCAATACGGGAATTACGGGTATAATGTTCATTTCAAGAAATCCTTTATCGCTTCGATAAGCATGTCGTCGGCACGGCGGTCTTGCGCAGCGACACGGAAATATGACGTGTCAAGCCCGCTAAAGTTTGACGCGTCGCGTATCAGTAGCCCGTAACGCGCCACGAGAAACTCCTTCAGTTCCGCCGCCGTGTGTCCCTCTATGCTTGCCAACATGAAGTTGGTCTTTGTCGGCACGACGGTTATTCCGTCAATCATTCCAAGCTCACGGTTAAGCCGTTGCGCCTCGGCAAGATATTCGTCAAGCGGCGGTATCACCACTGCACCGCTGCTTACGAGGAACAGTCCCGCCTCTATGGCAATGGCGTTGACACTCCATGGGCGGCGCAACTGTCTGAGTTCACTTATCGTTTCACGGCACGCCGTAGCGTAGCCGAGCCTCAATCCCGGTATACAGAACCGCTTTGTCATCGAGTGGAGCAGTATAATGTTGCTACGCACGGCAACATCCTTGTCGGCAATCGTCGGTTCGTTGGTATAATGTTCGTAGCTCTGGTCTATGACGAAGAGCACGTCCGGCCGCGCGTCAATCTCCGAAAGCAACTCAACGGCAGGCTTTACGCTGCCCGTAGGATTGTTGGGATTACACAACCAGACGACCTTTCGCCCCGCCGTAGCCGCAGTTCCGTCTGAAATGCGTGAACCGCAGGCACGGCAGGCGTCGGCATATTCGCTGAACGTAGGCTGCGGAATTATATTTATATGGCAATCAGCGCCCCACCTCATAGCGTTGTTCTGCGCTATGAGGTATATCGCCTCGGTGGCCCCGTTGGTCACTATCACGTTGTCTTCGTCAACACCCTGTTCCCCGGCAAGTGCCTTTTCGAGCGATAGCGGAGCCGGTTCGGGATAGTTGCCGATGACGTCGAGCTGCGCGGCAAGATGTCTTTTCAGGGCGCCGAGGTCGGCATTCTGGCAGATGTTCGAGCTGAAATTTGTCCTGACACGTCCGCCGTAGCGGTACAGGTCGTCGCCATGTCCGTATATCATTGTAGTTGTCGGATTGCGCGGGTTGGTAATACCGCATGATGTTTACAGACCTGCAAAGGTAATACAAACATGCGTAAGTACGTGCATCGGTGTCAGGAAAATCAGCGTATCGTCATTAAACTGCATGTGGCAAAGCCTTTCTGCGTAAACAATATTTAACCTTCACCGTTTCGTTTTTCTTGACATTACAAAATCACGAAATAGAAAACGCAAGACCAAAAACGGCAGTAAAAAAGGCGGAAAATCATCACTGAAAACATATTTTCCAGTCTATTTTACGGTTAATGACGGTCTTTACGGTCGTTAAAAGCGGCTTTTACCCTTGCCGAAGACGGCCTTTCGTAAGGCAAAAGACGGTCTTTTGGCTTGTAAAAGACCATCTTTCGCATCGCCATTAACGGCCAGTGACTGTATTATCAATCGTAACTCATTGGTTATCAATACATTAACCTCAACGCCGTATTTTGCCGTTTTTTCAGTCAAAAGAGCCCGACTTGCGCGCGCCGCGGGCCTTCACGGAGGCTTAACGTGATTACAGGATGTTGGCGTGTTAGTATTAATTAACATCAATACTGCGGCCTTTTATGTTCCGCAAGCATTTGTCTACAACTTTTATTGATTTGCGTTGTCTTTCTTGTAAATGTTGATTTTTTCATGTATCTTTGCATGGAGGTAACTTCACACCTTATTTATAATTGCGTGCGCAGGTATGTAATAGCGTCACGCCGACAATCATTTAACTATACATGGACGACGAAATAAAGGAAAGCGAAAGCATAGAGGAACAGAACGAGGACATATTCGACGACGTAAACGACGGGCCGGTGCCCGAAGGCGACGTGTTCAAGCCGGTCAACCGGTTTGACGCTTCGGCCGTGCATCACCTCAGCGGGATGTACCAGAACTGGTTTCTCGATTATGCGTCGTACGTCATCCTCGAGCGCGCCGTGCCTCATATCGAGGACGGACTGAAGCCCGTGCAGCGGCGAATACTGCACTCGATGAAGCGCATGGACGACGGACGCTACAACAAGGTGGCCAACATCGTGGGACACACCATGCAGTTCCACCCCCACGGCGACGCCTCGATTGGCGACGCCTTGGTGCAGCTGGGGCAGAAAGACCTGCTCGTAGAATGCCAGGGTAACTGGGGTAACATCCTCACCGGCGACCGTGCGGCCGCCCCGCGATACATCGAGGCAAGACTGTCGAAGTTCGCCCTTGACGTGGTTTTCAACCCAAAGACAACCGAATGGCAGCTGAGCTACGACGGAAGGAACAAAGAGCCTATCACGCTTCCTGCCAAATTCCCGCTCCTTCTGGCCCAGGGCGCCGAGGGTATAGCCGTGGGCCTGTCGTCGAAAGTCCTGCCGCACAACTTCAACGAGATATGCGACGCCGCCGTAAGCTACCTTCACGGCGAGCCGTTCACGCTGTATCCCGACTTCCCCACTGGCGGAAGCATTGACGTAAGCAAGTATAACGACGGACAGAGGGGCGGCGTGCTGAAGGTGAGAGCCAAGATAGAGAAGCTCGACAGCAAGACGCTCGTAATCCGTGAGATACCTTACGGCAAGACTACTTCAACGCTTATCGACTCAATCCTGAAGGCTATCGAGAAGGGGAAAATCAAGGCACGCAAGGTAGACGACAACACCGCGGCGCAGGTTGAGATACAAGTGCACCTGGCGCCGGGCGTCTCGTCGGACAAGACTCTTGACGCCCTGTACGCCTTCTCGGACTGCGAGATAAACATTTCGCCCAACTGCTGCGTTATCGAGGACGACAAGCCGAAGTTCCTTACGGTAAGCGACGTGCTGCGTTACTCGGTCAACCACACCATGGAACTGCTACGCAAGGAACTCGAGATACGCAAGAACGAACTGCAGGAACAGCTCCACTTCGCCTCGCTTGAAAAGATATTCATCGAGGAACGCATATACAAGGACCGCAAGTTCGAGCTGGCTCCTGACATGGATGCCGCCTGCGCGCATATCGACGAACGCCTTACGCCGTTCTATCCGCAGTTCATCCGCGAGGTGACCAAGGACGACATACTGCGCCTTATGGACATCAAGATGGCCCGGATACTGAAGTTCAACAAGGACAAGGCCGACGAGATGATGGCCAAGATAAAGGCGGAGATAGAGGAGATTGACTTCAAGCTGGCCCACATGGTAGACGTTACGGCAGACTGGTTTAAGTATCTTAAGGACAAATACGGCGCCGACCATCCACGCCTTACCGAGATAAAGAACTTCGACACGATAGAGGCTACCAAGGTGGTAGAGGCTAACGAGAAGCTATACATCAACCGCAACGAAGGCTTTATCGGCACGGCGCTGAAGAAAGACGAGTTCGTTTGCAACTGCTCGGACATCGACGACATCATCATTTTCTATAAAGACGGAAAGTATAAGGTGGTAAAGGTGGCCGACAAAATATTCGTCGGGAAGAACATCATGCACGTTGCCGTATTCAAGAAGAACGACCGTCGGACGATATACAACGCCGTTTACCGTGACGGAAAGCTGGGTAAATACTACATGAAGAGGTTTAACGTGACCAGCATTACCCGCGACCGCGAGTACGACCTGACGCAAGGCACGCCAGGTTCGCGCGTGGTTTACTTCACCGCCAACCCCAACGGCGAGGCCGAAATAATCAAGATTACACTCGACCCGGCACCCCGCCTGAAGACGATTTTCAAGGAAAAAGACTTCTCCGAGGTAGCAATCAAGGGGCGTGGAGCCAAAGGCGTGGTGATGACCCGCTTCAACGTACACCGCATTTCGCTCAAGAGCCACGGCCACAGCACGCTCGGCGGGCGCAAGGTTTGGTTCGACCCCGACGTAAAACGCCTCAACTACGACGACCACGGACGCCTGTTGGGCGAGTTTAACGAGGGCGACAGCATTCTCGTTGTTCTCGACAACGGTGACTTCTACCTGTCAAACTTCGACGTAAACAACCACTACGAGGACAACATCAAGGTTATAGAGAAGTACGACGAGCACAAAGTGTGGACGGCAGTGCTCTTCGACGCCGACCAGCAAGGCTATCCCTATCTCAAGCGTTTCCTTATGGAAGGCTCGAAAAGGAAGCAGAACTACATCGGCGAAAACAAGGACAGCCACCTCGTTTGCCTTACAGACGAGCCGTATCCGCGCTTCCGTGTGACCTTCGGAGGCAACGACGAGTTCCGTGAGGCGCAGGAAATCAACGCCGAAGAGTTCGTCGCCGTCAAGGGCTTCAAGGCCAAAGGCAAGCGTATAACGACGTGGACGGTCGACAGGATTGAGGAACTTGAACCGCTGAAACGTGACAACGACGAGGCGGATGACGACATATCCGACGACGGTAAACAGCCCGAGACTTCCCAAAACGAGAATCTTGACCCTGACGCAGGCAAGAGCCAGCAGCAGGTAATAGACGAGATTACGGGCCAGCTAAACCTCTTCGGCGACAACAACGACAACTGAAAATGTCACGAACGACAGCCTATAAGCCAATGAAAGCGTTAAAAACACTAATCGCACAGGCCCTGCTCATACTGCCTGCGGCCATGACCGCGCAGGAGGCCGACACAATTCCGAGCGCCAAGGTTATAACCAACGCACAGATGTTGGGCGTAGGCGGCGTGAACATACTCGACACTTACCTGTCGCCAGAGAAATATACGGGAATGGAAGTGCGTTACATTTCGCATACGATACGCCGCCGCGAGGGCGCCAGGTGGTCGCGTATGCTGGTTCACCAGGGCAGCTTCGCGTACGCCGACAACCGCTCGGGCAACGGCAACGAGATATCCGGCATGTACACGTTTACCTACGGCGTGCATTACAACTGGGACCTGATGGGCGGCAAGTTGAACATCATGGCGGGCGGACAGGCCGACATTGACCTCGGATTTCTGTACAACACGCGCAACGGCAACAACCCCGCGCAGGCCCGCCTTGCGCTCAACATATCACCGAGCGCTGCCGCGGCGTACCGCTTCAGGCTCGGAAAAGTGCCGCTGAAGGCCCGCTACGAAGTGTCGGCTCCGCTCTTCGGAGTGATGTTCAGCCCTAATTACGGCCAGTCATACTACGAGATTTTCTCGCGCGGCAACTACGACCACAACGTCGTTCCGACGACAATCGCCACAACACCGTCGCTCCGCCAGATGCTGACTCTTGACTTCACACTGGGCAAGACGACGCTACGCGTTGGCTATCTCGGCGACTTCCGCCAGGCGAAGGTCAACAACCTGAAGTACCACACGTATTCAAACATGTTCCTGATAGGCTTTGTCAGGACATTTAAACTCACCCATATCATCCCATGAAAAAGCTTCTTTACGTCATAATACCGCTCATCCTGGGGCTTGTACAGACGTCATGCGTTGACGAGGAGGAGTACGCCGACAACCCGGAAGGCAACTTCGAGGCGCTTTGGAAAATCATGGACGAGCACTATTGCTTCTTCGACTACAAGAACGAGGAATACGGACTGGACTGGAACCAGGTGTACCTGAAGTACAGCCAACAGATAGACCAGGGCATGACGGACGACCAGCTGTTCGAGGTTTTGGGCAATATGCTCGCCGAACTGCGCGACGGTCACGTCAACATGTACTCCCCGTTCGACAACGCAAGGTACTGGAGCTGGAAGGAAGACTACCCCACCAACTTCAGCGACTCGCTCCTCCGAAAGTATCTCGGCACGGATTATAAGATAGCATCGGGTCTGCAATACCGCAAGCTTGACGACAACATCGGCTACATATACTGTTCTTCGTTCGAGAACGGGATAGGCGACGGCAACCTCGACGAGGTAATGTTTTACCTTGCTTCGTGCACAGGACTGATTGTCGACGTGCGCGGCAACGGCGGCGGACAGCTAACGATGGCCGAGAAACTGGCGGCGCGCTTCACCGACGAGAGCATTCACGTAGGCTACATACAGCACAAGACTGGCACCGGGCACAGCGACTTTTCCGAACCGGAGGAGCAAATCCTGAAGCCGTCGAGCGGCATAAGGTGGCACAAAAAGGTTGTAGTGCTGACCAACCGCGAGGTGTTCAGCGCCGCCAACGAGTTCGTGAAGTACATGAAGTGCTGCCCCAACGTAACCGTAGTGGGCGACAAGACGGGCGGCGGAGCAGGCATGCCGTTCAGCAGCGAAATGCCTAACGGATGGGCGGTAAGGTTCAGCGCATGTCCGATGTACGACAAGGACATGCAGTGTACGGAGTTCGGTATCGAGCCGGACTACAACATCTCACTGACCGACGACGACTTCCTTCGCGGCCGTGACACAATAATTGAATACGCAAGAACGATTATTAATAATTGAGAATGGAGGGTTTAGGATGAAGAACTGCAAGTCAGCGTCAGGCCAATTATGATTACTCTTGCAGACTATGACAACAAAGCAAACCATAATTAGCTTGACGCTAACTTACAGTTCTCCATCATCAATTATAAATTCTCAATTAAACAAGAACCATGATACATATCAGCAACCTATCCATCGGCTACCGCCAGCACGGCGGCGACCGCCTTGTGGCTTCAGGCATTGAGGCCAATATTGAGGGCGGACGCCTAACATGCCTGATTGGGGCGAACGGAGCGGGCAAGTCGACGTTGCTAAAAACGCTGGCGGCATTCATCCCCAAACTCGGCGGCAGCATATATATAAAAGGTAAGGAGATATCCGAATATACGCACAAAGAACTGTCACGTACCGTAGGAGTAGTACTGACGTCAAAGCCCGAGGGCGTCAACATGACCGTGAGTGACGTCGTGACGCTCGGCCGCACGCCGTACACGGGATTCTGGGGCATGGCCGGAAGCGCCGACAAACACATCGTCAATGAAAGCATGGAGCAGGTAGGCATAACGCCGTTGGCCGCCCGCAACGTGTCGACGCTGAGCGACGGCGAGCGCCAGAAGATGATGATAGCCAAGGCTTTGGCGCAACAGACGCCAGTGATATTCCTCGACGAGCCTACCGCATACCTCGACTACCCCAGCAAGGTGGAGACAATGCTCCTCCTGATGCGCCTCAGCCACGAAGCGGGCAAGACCATCTTCATGTCAACCCACGACCTCGAGCTGGCCCTGCAGACCGCCGACACGCTATGGCTGATGGCCGGCGACGGCAAGATAAGCATCGGCTCGCCACGCGAACTGGCAGAAAACGGCGCCCTCGCCGCCTTTGTCGAACGCTCGGGAATAACCTTCGACAAGAGCACCTTGCACGTAACGGTAGACAAATCAGTAATCCGCTGACATACAACAACTTACAAAACGCATTCCAAAATGCCGTCTTTTGGCTTCCAAAAGACGGCATTTTGCGTTGTGATTGATGGCCTTTTGCAAGGCGAAAGGCGGTATATCGGAATACCGCCGGCAAAGAGTGGCATAAATGTTTATAATATATAAAAAAACTATCTGCTGTAAAATTGGTAAACATTTCAGTAAAAAATATACTTGATTGAAAGTTTTTTCGTTGTAATTTTGCAACGTGAAAAAGTTTAATTAAATATCGTCGGAAATGAAAAAACTGATTTTATTGGCGGCCGTACTGCTCATGGCTATCGGCGCGTCGGCACAATCAAAGGTTTACTTCACGAAAGAAATATCCCCAGAAGCCCTCGTACGCATATACAAGGCACTGGGCAAAGAGGCAAAAGGGCGCGTTGCGGTAAAGATAAGCACGGGCGAGGCCGGCGGCCACAACTACCTGAAGCCTGAGCTGATAGGCAAGCTCGTAAGCGAGGTTAACGGCACGATAGTGGAATGCAACACGGCTTACGCCGGCAAACGGATGAACTCGGAGGACCACTGGAAGGTGATACGCGACCACGGTTTCGACAAGATTGCCAAGGTGGACATCATGGACGAGGAGGGCGACATGCGCATTCCGGTAAAGGACACGACGCACATCAAGTACGACATCGTAGGCTCCCACCTTGCCAACTACGACTTCATGGTAAACCTCGCGCACTTCAAGGGGCATGCCATGGGCGGCTTTGGCGGCGTATTGAAGAACGCCTCAATCGGCGTTGCGTCGAGCAACGGCAAGTCGTACATACACACGGCGGGCAAGGTACAGAGTCCGGCCGAGCTGTGGAACAACCTGCCCGCACAGGATTATTTCCTCGAAAGCATGGCGTCGGCTGCCCAAGGCGTGCATGAATACATGAAGGGCAACGTGCTGTACATCAACGTCATGAACAACATGAGCGTGGACTGCGACTGCGACAGCCATCCGGCTGACCCAGTACTGAAGGACATGGGCATAATGGCTTCGCTCGACCCGGTGGCCCTCGACAAGGCTTGCCTTGACAAAGTGTTCAACCACCAGTCGACCGAAGGTGATGACGCAAAACCTTTAATCGAGCGCATCAACCGTCAGCACGGAACCCATATAGTTGACTATGCAGAGAAAATAGGCCTTGGGAGCAAGGCTTACACTCTCATAGATATAGACAATCAATAACTTCTTCGTCGCATGGCGGCTTGCGGTGAGCGCATGGCCGCCATGCATTACAAAGAGAGACATCCGAAGCTAATGCTTACGATGACATGCGTAACGCCGGCAAAGGCTGTTGAAAAAGCCGTTACACATACTTCACGATAACATATTTTTAAATCTAAAATTCTTGATTCTTAATGAAAAAACTTATTTTTGCAGCAGCTCTTCTCACGGCCGCCGCAGGCCAGGTGCATGCCCAGAGAGACACTACTGCACACACTCTCGACAACGTTGTGGTGACAGGAACACGCAACGTAACTGACATACGCCACCTGCCAATGACCATATCGGTGGTTAACAGGGATAAACTGACGGAGAACCAGCGCGTCAACGTGCTGCCGACATTGTCGGAACAGGTGCCCGGACTGTTTGTCACGGCACGCTCGATGATGGGATACGCCGTCAGCGACGGTGCCGCCGGAGGTATCAGCCTGCGCGGACTCGGCAGCGGCGCGGGGCGCATGATGGTGCTCATCGACGGACATCCGCAATACCAGGGAATATTCGGCCACTCGATAAGCGACTCTTACCAGACGATGATGGCAGACCGAGTGGAAGTTCTCAGAGGCCCCGCCTCAATGTTGTACGGCTCTAACGCCATGGGCGGAGTGGTCAATATCGTAACAAGAAGCATGCGCGAGGACGGCGTCAAGACGGACATCAATCTTGGCGCAGGCTCTTACGGAACATTCCAGGGAGAGTTTACCAACCGCATACGCAGCGGCAAATTCTACAGCGTCGTTGCCGGACAGTACGGCCGTAGCGACAACAACCGCCCCTCGATGGGCTTCGAGCAGTACGGCGGATACGCCAAACTGGGCTACGACTTCTCGCCGCACTGGACGGCATACGCCGACGTGAACGTGACGCATTTCAACTCGTCGTACCCCGGAAGCACCTACGAGCCGCTGCTGGGGGCAAGACAGTGGATTACGCGCGGTGTTGCTTCGGCTGTGGTTGAGAACCACTACGGACGCACTTCAGGAGCAGTGAGCGTGTACCACAACTTCGGACGGCATAAAATCAACGACGGATACGCCCCCGGAGAGCAGCCTCAGGAAAACTACTTCCGCTCAAACGACGCCCTTACGGGCTTCTCAATATACCAGAGCGCGACGTTCTTCACGGGCAACCGAATAACCGTCGGCCTTGACTACCAGCACATCTACGGCAAGGCATGGAACCGGGTAATCGCCACAGGAGAAGACCTCGACCCGATAGGACACCACCACGAGAACGAGATTGCAGGCTATGTTGACTTCCGCCAAGACCTGTTCCGCTGGCTGACGGTTGACGCTGGAGTGCGTGTTGACCACCACTCTCAGACTGGAACGGAATGGGTGCCACAGGGAGGACTGGTGTTCCGCATGGTGAAAGACTGCGAACTGAAGGCCATGGTGAGCAAAGGCTTCCGCAATCCGACCATCCGCGAGATGTACCTTTGGCGTCCTGCAAATGCCGATTTGCGTCCAGAGCGCATGATGAACTACGAGCTTTCATGGAAACAAAGGCTCTGCGGAGGAGCTTTCTCATACGGTATCAACCTGTTTTACATCAACGGCGACAACATAATACAGACCGCAATGGTAGACAACAGGCCGATGAACGTCAACACGGGAGCCATCGAGAACAGCGGCGTAGAAGCCGAGTTTGCGTGGAAAGCGAACAGATATCTCAGCCTGAACGGCAACTACAGCTTCCTGCACATGCACAACAAGGTGCTAGCGGCGCCAGAACATAAAGCGTATCTTGGCGCCGATTACCACCGCGGACGCTGGATGTTGGCTGGCGGCCTGCAGTACATCGACGGACTGTACACCCAGGTTGACCCCACTGAAATACAAGAGAACTTCCTCCTGTTGAACGTCACAGCCGCATATAAGGCGTTGCCTTGGCTCAACATCTGGGCAAAAGGAGAGAACCTGCTGGCGCAGAAATATGAAATCAACTATGGCTACCCAATGCCAAAAGCGACATTCATGGGTGGCGTGAATATAAACATTTAATTAAGCAGACGAGTTGACAAGTAAACGAGCAGACAAGCAAGTTAGTCCTGCCTGACATGCAAACAAGGCATATCTCCTTGTCACTCGTCACTTGTCTGCTTGTCACTAAAAAACAAAAACTATGAGTATCGGATTTCAAGAAGTACTTGTCCTTGCGTTAATAATCCTGTTGTTGTTCGGCGGAAAGAAGATACCCGAACTGATGAAGGGCCTCGGCAAGGGCGTTAAGAGTTTCAAGGACGGCATGAACGGAAAGCTGGACGACGAACAGGAAGAGCCGAAGAAGAAAGATGAATGACTCTGGTTCATTGACGTTCTGGGAGCATCTCGACATTCTACGGGGCAGCCTGATACGCATGCTCGTGGCTGCTATAGTGGCGGGAGTTGCGGCGTTTTTGCTTAAGGATTGGTTGTTTGACGTCGTACTTGCGCCGAGCAGTAGCGATTTCATCACATACCGGCTTCTCGGAGTTGAACCGTTCAGGATAGAGTTGGTGAACACTGGGCTTACCGAGCAGTTCATGATACACATGAAAGTGTCGCTCGTTGCCGGCATACTCATCGCCTCACCGTACATCCTTTACCTGTTGTTCCGCTTCATTTCGCCAGCGTTGTACGACAACGAGCGGCGATATTCGGTGCGGCTTACGGTTGCGGCGTACCTGATGTTTCTCTTCGGAGTGGCCGTCAACTACTTTGTCATCTTTCCGTTGACCGTCCGTTTCCTCGGAACCTACCAAGTCAGCGACGACATCCATAACCTGCTGACCATCAGCTCGTATGTAGACACGCTTGCCATGATGAGCCTCGTGTTCGGCATTGTGTTCGAGATACCGGTCGTAAGCTGGCTTCTTGCACGCTTCGGGTTGCTCAAGAGCGTATGGATGAGCCGTTACCGGCGCCACGCAATAGTTGCAATCGTCATAGTGGCGGCAGTCATCACTCCTACATCCGACGTATTTACACTGTTCATGGTGTCGTTGCCAATCTGGCTGCTGTACGAAGCCAGCGTGCTGATAGTCAGGATTACGGAAAAGAAAAATTGAAAAAGTGAAAGAGTGAAAAGGTGAGAAATACATCAAAAACATTATAATTTTATGCTTAAGAAAATAAGAATTACATTGGCGACAATTGTATTCTTGCTGATTACATTGCTGTTTCTTGATGTCACAGGCACGTTACATTCTTATCTTGGATGGCTCGCCAAGATACAGTTCTGGCCCGCCTTGCTGGCGCTTAACGCAGGAGTTGTGGCGGCTTTGATAATCCTTACGCTTGTCTTCGGCCGAATATATTGCTCTGTAATATGCCCTCTCGGCATAATGCAGGACGTAGTTTCGAACATACATAGCCGCAGGAAGAAGAACAGGTTTACCTATTCAAAAGAGAAACGTTGGTTACGTTACGGCCTGTTGGCGGTATTCATCATAGCCGCCTTAGCCGGGATTAACGTCATAGTGTCGCTCCTTGCGCCTTACAGTTCGTACGGACGCATCGCGAGCAACCTGTTCAAACCGGTTTATGAGGCCGGAAACAACGTGCTTGCAAGCATAGCCGAGAGCGTGGACAGCTACGCTTTCTACAGCGTTGACGTGTGGATTAAGAGCATGCCGACATTCATCATCGCCGTTGTGACGTTCATCATCATCGCCATTCTTGCATGGCGTGGCGGCCGTACATACTGTAACACGATCTGTCCGGTGGGCACTATCCTCAGCTTCTTTGCCCGCTTCTCGTGGTTCAAGGTACATATTGACGAGGACAAGTGCATTAAATGCGGCCTTTGCACAAAGAACTGCAAAGCCTCTGCGATAGATTTCAAAAACCATAAGATAGACTACAGCCGTTGCGTTGTTTGCGGAGACTGTCTCGGCAAGTGCCATAAAGGCGCGCTGAGTTTTACGAGCCAACGAGTCAACAAGCAGACAAGTGGACAAGCAGACAAGTGGACAAGTGGACAAGTCAATAAGCAAACGAGCGTGCAGGCAGACAATATGATAAACAAACAAGCAAATGACAGCAAGGCAAATCTCCTTGTTGACTCGTCACTTGTCAACTTGTCAACTGTCGGAGTACCGACTGATACAGGCCGCCGTTCGTTCCTCCTTGCCGCAGCAATGGCCACTACTGGTGCCGCTTTGGCGCAGGAGAAGAAGAAAGTGGACGGTGGACTGGCAGTAATCGAGGACAAGATAGCCCCCGAAAGACTTACTCCCATCACCCCTCCGGGGTCATTGTCGGCACAACATTTCGCACAGCATTGTACGGCATGCCAGCTATGCGTGTCCAAATGTCCTAACGGTGTGCTGCGTCCGTCGACGGATTTGTCGAAGTTCATGCAGCCAACGATGTCCTACGAGCGTGGATATTGCCGTCCGGAGTGCACAAAATGCAGCGAGGTATGCCCCACCGGCGCCATCAAGCCGATTACACGAGCCGACAAGTCGTCAACGCAGATAGGCCATGCGGTATGGATTAAGAAGAACTGTGTGCCCCTGACTGACGGCGTTGAGTGCGGCAACTGCGCGCGCCATTGCCCTGCTGGGGCGATAACAATGATTCCGTCAGACCCCAAGGACGAGCATTCACCGAAAATACCTGCCGTGAACGAGGCCCGTTGCATAGGCTGCGGAGCGTGCGAGAACTTGTGCCCGGCACGTCCGTTCAGCGCAATCTACGTTGAAGGACACGAGGTGCACAGGGTGATTTAAGTTAAGAATGAAGAATGAAAAGTGAAGAATTCAAATCCAGGTAAACCTTGGTTTTTGATTCATAAAACATAGCTTGTAAATCAACCATTATAAAGGCGTCATGCAAAAGACGGTCTTTCGCACTGTAAAAAGCCGTCTTTGAGCCCCTAAAAGACGGCCTTTTGGAAGCCAAAAGACGGTCTTTTGGAACGCGAAACACAAAGCGTTGATACACAATGGGTTACAAAAGGCAATTTAAAAGATTAAAACATTAGTGGAGGAAGTTGGGAAACGAGGATATGGCCGACGTCAAACAAGGCATTCGTCTTAAACTACTTTAACTCCCTCTAACTACTTTAACTACTGAAAATCATGGCAAAGGAAATATCAAGAAGAAACTTCCTGAAGGCTCTCAGCGGTGGAGCCGTTGCGTCGTCTGCGCTGCTTACGGCGTGCAAGGACGACAAGCAGGGCGTTGCCAAGGCGCAGGAGCCCGAGAAAGGGAAGATGACATACAGGCTAAACCCCAAGACGAAAGAAAAGGTTTCACTGTTAGGCTACGGCATGATGCGCCTTCCCGCCAAGGGAGAGGACAAGGCCTCGGCCCGTGAATTGGAGGAAACGCCTATCGACCAGGACATGGTAAACCGCCAGGTTGACTACGCCATAGAGCACGGAGTGAACTATTTTGACACGTCACCGGCCTATTGTCAGGGCATGTCGGAGCGCGCCACGGGCATCGCCCTGAGCCGTCATAAGCGTTCGGAGTACTTCATCGCGACGAAGATGTCCAACTTCTCGCCCGAGACCCAGACACGGGAAGGCTCAATAGAGATGTTCGAGAACTCGCTGAAAGAGCTTCAGGTTAGCTACATCGACTACCTGTTGCTCCACGGAATAGGCATGGGCAACGATGCGCTTGCCGAGTTCAACCACCGCTATATGGACAACGGCATACTCGACTGGCTCGTCGAGCAGCGCGAGAAAGGGCGCATACGCAACCTCGGTTTCTCGTATCACGGCGACATAAAGATATTCGACATGCTGCTGAAATGGCACGACGAGGGCCGCTATCACTGGGATTTCGCCCAGATAGAGCTGAATTATCTCGACTGGAACTACGCCGACGAGATTAACCCGAGGAACACCGATGCCGTCTACCTGTATGGCGAACTGCACAAGCGCGGCATTCCCGCGGTAATCATGGAGCCGCTGCTCGGCGGACGCCTGGCCAACGTTCCCGACAACATCGTAGCCAAAATGAAAAAGCGCGAGCCGGAAATGAGCGTGGCAAGCTGGGCCTTCCGCTTCGCCGGAACGCCTGAGGGCGTGCTCACAGTGCTGTCGGGCATGACCTACATGGAGCACCTCCGCGAGAACCTATGTACCTATTCGCCACTGAAACCGTTGACGCAGGACGAGGAAAAGTTCCTCACCGACATCGCCAACGACATCTACAATCTCAAGACTATACCGTGCAACGAGTGCAACTACTGTATGCCTTGTCCTTACGGAATAGACATTCCGGCGGTGCTTTCGCACTATAACAAGTGCATAAAGGAGGGCAATCTTCCGAAAGTGGACAAGCAGACAAGTGGACAAGCAGACAAGCAAGATGGACTTGTCAACTCGTCTGCTCGTGCCTCGTCTGCTGAACGGAGTGAATATCGGCGTGCGCGCCGTGCCTTCCTCGTGGGCTATGACCGCAGCGTTCCTCGCCTCCGCCAGGCCAGCCATTGCATAGGTTGTGGCCAATGCGTGGGCCATTGTCCCCAGCGTATCGACATTCCGAAGGAAATGCAGCGCATAGACAAGTTCGTGGAAACGCTCAAGCAGGACGTGTAATATAAGAATTTAAAGAAGTTAGGGAAGTTAAAGAAGTTATAGCCATTACCTTTGCTGCTTATAATTGGCTGGGCTACAGGCTTTAGCTTCTGGCAAAAGGTTATCCATTATTACCTTTACTGGTTTATAATCGGCAATACACTTGGCTTTAACTTCTAACGAGCGTAGCGAGTGATAACTTCTTCAACTCCTTTAACTACCAAATAAACGATGGACAAAGAACTAAGAAACATGTTGGTTGATGATGGCTGCCGCGGCGTGGCGCGTTCAGTTCAAGGTGAGATTCGGACGTTCGAGCGCCGCGGCGTAGCCGACCTTTTCAGCCTCGTTACCGACGAGCCGGACTTTCTGAGGGGAGCTTCCGTTGCGGACAGGATAATCGGACGCGGCGCAGCACTGCTGCTCGTGAAAGGCGGCGCGGCTGAAGTCTACGCCCAAGTAATCAGCTCCGGAGCCCTTGAAGTTCTCATTCAAGCAGGCATTGAGGTGGAATACGGCCAGCTTGTGGCCAACATCATCAACCGTACAGGCACAGACATATGCCCCGTTGAGAAGCTTACGGCCGACACAGCTTCGCCCGACAAGGCTTACGTGATGATAAAACAATTTCTCGAAAACATGAAAATTAGAAGTTAAAAAGTAATAGAAGTTAAAGAAGTTATAGCCAAATGCCTTGTTATATATGGCTGAAGTAATGGCTTTAACTTCTAACGAGCGCAGCGAGTGATAACTTATTTAAGTTCTATTACTTCAAAAAAGAACAACAATCAACTAAATAACACAACAATGAAAACAACATCATCAACTGCGGTTTACTCCCTGAGTTACCGTGAAAGCAAAACTTACGTGGCAGCGACACTGTTCGTCATAGGTAACATCCTGCTGCCACAGCTATGCCATCTCATGCCGCAAGGCGGCTTAATATGGCTTCCCATCTATTTCTTTACGCTAGTAGCGGCCTATAAATACGGCCTTACGGCAGGTTTGCTCACGGCAATCGTCTCCCCGATTGTCAACAGCTCACTTTTTGGAATGCCGGCAGCGTCAATGCTTCCAATCATTCTTACCAAGTCGGTACTACTCGCCTTAGCTGCTGCTTTCATCGCTTCAAAGGTGCACCGCGTGGCTCTTTGGGCCGTTGCCCTTGCCGTTTTGGCTTACCAAGGGATAGGAATGATGGCCGAATGGGGCATGACCGGCTCGCTCACTGCAGCCCTTCAGGACATCCGTCTGGGCTGGCCTGGCATGCTGGTGCAGGTATTCGGCGGCTTCGCCATTATAAAGTTAATCAAGAAATAATGGCTTTTTAGAAGTTTGTGGCGTAAAAGAAGTTAGGGAAGTTATAGCCAAATGCCTTGTTGATGACAACCAATAAAGGTGATGGCTATAACTTCCCTAACTTCTTTTATTCCCTTTACTTCCTTTACTTACTCTTCTTCCACAACTTTTTCTATACGCCTCAAATGCTTGGCACGGCCCGATATAATCAGCGGAACACGCTCTACAACCACGACTGATGTGTCAAGTCCGAGCGCATTAGGCTCGTCAATACCGATTTTGCGGATGATGGCGTAGAGGCTCATCAGCAGGTTCTGGCGGCGGTTGTGCGAGTCTTCGGGATAATATATGCGGTGAATTATGACAAAACGGAAGTCGCCCGGTATGCCGTTCTTGCGCAATGAAGGGTACGTACTGGTAAGGTCAAGCTTGCCGTCGGCCACAAGGTCTTCAACTATTTGCCGTAAGTAAAGGCTCACACGGGGTTCAATCCTGAATCCGATGCGCATTGTCACGCTGAAAAGAGTATCCTTTACGAGCGGCGTAAAGGTATATTCCAACGTGTCGGGAGTGTCGACGAACTCAAGGTTTAGCAGCCAATAGTGGTCGGCACGCTTGGGTTGCTTGTTTATTATGGAGTAAACCAGCTTGTCATCCACGCTCCCTTCGCCGTGTGAATGGTTTACATATACAAGGTTTGAGGCGTACTTAGGTATTGTATCGTCAGCCTTTATGTCGGATATTATGCCGTAATAGTCGCTCGTCCGTTTAGAAGAAAGATGTCGGCGGCGTATTTTCAGCGCGGCAACCCACACCAACATGATGAAACACAGCAGTCCGCCGATAAGCAGCGTGAACCAACCGCCCGCCATGAACTTTGACAGATTGGCGGCAAGGAATATCCCTTCAATCACGCAGTAGGCGCCGACAAACGCCAACGCGGCCGCACGTGCCGTACCGCTCATGCGCAGGTAGAACCCCAATAGCAGCGTCGTCATCAGCATGGTGATGGTTATCGCCAGTCCATAAGCAGCCTCCATGCGCGACGAGTCACGGAAAAGCAGCACCGTAAGCACCACTCCCACGTACATCGTCAGGTTCACCGCCGGTATGAACAGCTGTCCTTTCACGTTTGTGGGGTGCTTGATACGCATGCGTGGCCAGAAGTGCAGGTTCATGGCTTCACTCAATATGGAGAACGAACCGCTGATAAGTGCCTGGCTGGCCACGATTGCCGCCCCCGTGGCCATTACTATAGCGAAGAGCAGCATGTCCTGTGGCACGATGGCATAGAATGGGTTTACGCCAGCAGTTATCCGTCCTGCGTTGGCCAGAATCCACGCTCCCTGCCCGAGATAGTTGAGTATCAGCATTGCCTTTACGAACAGCCAGCTTATCGTTATGTTACGACGGCCGCAGTGCCCGAGGTCAGAGTACAGTGCCTCAGCACCCGTCGTACACAAGAATACGGCGCCGAGTATGAAGAACCAGCTGGGCGACTCAACAAGCAAACGCACCGCATAATACGGGTTAAAAGCCTTCAATACCTGCGGACAGGCCGTCAGCGCCGCCGCGCCAGCCACCCCGAGCAGCAGGAACCAGAGCAGCATGAACGTGCCGAAGGTGCGCCCTATATGCTCCGTTCCGAACCTTTGGACGAAGAATATCACAGTGATTATCGCAATCACCACGGGCATTACGGGCAGGTCGGGGCTTATTCCCTCCAGTCCCTCGATAGCAGTAGTCACCGTGATGGCGGGCGTTATCACGCCGTCGGCAAGCAAGGTGCTCGCCCCGATGACGGCTATCACGTAAATCCACCTGCGCCTGTGTCGCCTGAGCAGGGCGTAGAGGGCCAGTATGCCGCCCTCGCCGTTGTTGTCGGCACGCAGCGCGATAAGCACGTATTTTACCGTAGTCTGCAACGTAAGCGTCCATATTATACACGAAAGCGCGCCGAGAATATAGTCTGTGTCGAGCGTCTCGCCGGTGCTTACGATGGCTTTCATCACGTAAAGGGGCGACGTTCCTATGTCGCCGAACACTATCCCGAGTGTCATCAACAGCCCGGCCAACCCGGCCTTACCGGCCGTCGTGGCTGTGGCAGCATGTCTTAAATCAGCCATAAAAGCAATCTTTTTGTCATGTTTATTGTTCTATTTATCTTGAAAACGGGTGCAAATATAGTTTAAATAGTCTGAAACGTACAAAAATTAACACCTTTTATACGACACGAAAAGACCGTAATTTTTGACACAAACATAACCAGTTGATAATCAGCATGTTACCTCAGCCACCACAAAATGCCGCCTTTTAGTCTCCAAAAGACAGCATTTTAGCATGCGATTGACGGCCTTTTGCCTTGCTGTTTGCCGTCTTTTGCCAACCCGAAAATATGCTACGGCACGACGGCTTGCGGCAAGTTTTATGCAGGATGGTGTCCGTGTGTTGTGTAAAATGTGTAATTTTGCGGTATGAAACGACTTCTTCCGCTCATCATAACGCTTGCGCTCCTTATGCTTTCGTGCGACAGGTACGCCAAGTATGAACCCATGTTTTATCCCATCGACAGCGTTTCGTCTACCCATCCTGACAGCGCCCTGCGCCTGCTTGAGGCATTGAAGCCTAAGATTGAGAACGCTCCGGAGCGCATTAAGGCGTATTACGGCTTGATGGAGACCAAGTATATGCTCAATTCAGACGCGCGGTTCACGTCTGACAGCACGATACGCGCTGTCGAGAAGTTCTACGACCGCCACGGCGACGACAACCACCGGATGTTCTCCAAGCTGTTGCTTGGCTGCGTGAACTATACGATGGGCGACAACACCGAAGCCATGCTCAACCTCGAGGCGGCTGCCGCCAGCGCCGACACTACGTCGGACGACTGCCTGTACGTGGTGCTCGGCCAGGTGTACGCCCATCTTTCGCAGGTTTATCTTGACGAGTACATGCCGCGTAACGTCATCCGCGCCTCGCACCTTTGCTACCGATATTCAATGCGTGCGGGCGATACGCTCACGGCGTTGAGCGGCCTTGACCATATATCCAACGCCTACATCTTCATGGGACAGCCCGATTCTGCCCTCGCGGTAACACTCCGCTCATCGCGCCTTTTCCGCGAGAGCGGCTACGTTGAGGCTTCGGCAATATCGCAGGCAAAGCTCATAGAGATATATCTTGACCGTGGCGACACGGCCAATGCGGCGCGCTGCATGACCGTGTTCGACCGCGACTCGCGCGTAATAGGCGTTGATGACAACGTAGAACCCCACTACCAAGGCATTTATTACGTAAAAGCCATCTATTCAGTCAGCACCAACCGCCTTGACTCCGCCGCCTACTGGTTAGGCAAGATACGGCAAATAGACAATCCGTCGCTCAACATCCGCGAGGCGGCGGCATACGTCGCGTGGCAGATATACGACAAGATGGGTGCCAAGGACTCCGCACTGAAATACGCAACGGTGAGCATTGAACTCTCCGACAGCCTGACAACGGAGATTATGAGGAACACTTGCTCGGTGGTGCAGGCGCAGTATGAGCGCGCTAACCTGCGCAGCCAAGTGGCTGACAAGGCCCTCGAGGCCGAACGGATGAAGACCACCGCCCTGGCAGTTGCCCTCGTGCTGCTCGCCGTCTTGTCTACTTCTGTATATATAATAAGGAAAAGACGCGAGGAGATGCGCCGCCGTGAACAGCGCCACAGGCAGGACATCGACGCCCTGACACGCGCCCAAACCGACCTGCAACAGCTGCTCACGCTGACTGAAGAGGAGCGCGACGCCCTCATAAAAGACAAGCGAGAGGCAATTGAACGCCTGCAAAGCATGGAGACTTTACAGCGTAACGTTGACGCGGCGACCGTGGAAGAGCGTCTTGCCAACGCCGACATTGCCCGCCGTTTCAGGCAGATAGCCGACAATCCCCTCGCCCACCCGACGCCCGAAGAATGGCAGGAACTGCGCTCGATGATAAACTCTGAGGTGCCCGGTTTTTACTCAACGCTGAACAACGGGCACGTTCTGCGCCCCGACGAATACGACCTCTGCATCCTCCTCCGCCTGCATTTCAAGCCATTGGAGATAAGCAACCTCACCGGCATTTCACAGAAAAACGTGTCCGCAATACGCCGAAGGCTCTTGCAGAAGGTACTCGGCCACGACGGTAAACCCGCCGAGTTTGATGATTTTATCATAGGGATTGTTAGATAAATTTTGGGGAGTTAACGGGAGTTAGGCGCTTCGCGCCGGAGTTATCGGGAGTTAACGGACAATAGTTCAGCTCTTGACAGCAAGGCATTTGTCCGTTAACTCCGGCGAACGCAGTGAGCCTAACTCCCGTTAACTCCAGCTAACTCCCTATTCTACAACGCCCTGTTTATGGGCGTTGTAGAATATTGTAGAAAATGGCGGACGATTTTTTACAAGCTGTTTCATGGCGTTTTAATACCTTTGTCGCCGTAAACCAAAACACATACGACGATGAGAAAAATACTTGTTTCATTCCTTTTGCTATCCGTTTGTCTGACGATGAAAGCGCAGACGGCGGCCGACGACTCGCTAAGACTTGACAGTATAGTGCGCACGTTGCCCGAAGTGATGGTCAGCGGAGAGCGTCCTGTGGTGAAAGTAAGGGGCGGCGCGTTAGTGTATGACGTCAACCGGTTGCCAGGAAACACAACTACAGACAACGCATACGACGCCTTGAAGGCGCTGCCCGGCGTCGTGGAGACGGACGGAAGCCTTACCCTTGGTGGGCGGGCGGTGACCGTTATCATGGACGGACAGGTGACAAACCTCAGCCAGGAGCAGCTAACGCAGGTGCTGAAGAGCGTGCCCAAAGACAGGGTTGGCGACGTAGAGGTTATGTATAACGCGCCGGCGAAGTACCAGGTGCGCGGCGCTTGCATCAACATTAACTTCAAACACGAGACCGCCGAGCGGCAAATGCTTACGGGAGAGGTGTTCGGTCTGTATGACCAGAGCCACCACGCGGCGTTCCAGGAGCGTGCTACCGTTGTATATTCGGGCAAGAAACTGACGGCCGACCTTATGTATTCACACGACCACGGCGACTCTTACGGCACACGGGAGATAACAACCCACCACGCCCTCAACGACGGAACAGTACACGACATACAGTCGTTTGAGCGCACGCTCGGCACCGGACACAACCACAAGTTCCGCCTTTCTGCGGGCTACAACTTCTCGGACAATCACCGCCTGAGCCTAAGTTACTACGGCAACTATGCCACAACGGACAACCGCCAGCGCATGAGCGGCTCGATAACGGGGCGCAACGACCTCGACTCTAAGCCGTGGCTGCACGACGTTTCGCTTGACTATAAACTGCCGTTCGGCACGAACGTCGGCGCTGAATACACCTATTATAACAGTCCGCAGACGCAAAGGCTCAGCAGTGTGCTGGCCGACCGCGAAATGAACTACCTCGTAGACAACCGCCAAAGACTGGATATCTGGCGCGTATATGCCAAGCAGGAGCATACGCTTAAAGGCGGTTGGGGCCTCAACTACGGAGCGTCGTACCTGCGGAGTACGGACAACAGCCGCCAGGAGTATGAGGAGTTGACAAGTAGACAAGGGACGAGCAGACAAGGAGATATGCCTTCTTTGTTGTCATCAAGTGACGATACAAATCTCCTTGTCGACTTGTCTGCTCGTTACTTGTCTGCTGAAACTTCACCCCTTGTTGACTTGTCAACTCGTAACTTGTCAACTAAAAAAATCGAGAATACGGTGAATCTGTACGCAGGTTTCAACAAGAATTTCAATAATAAGGTTATCATCGACGCATCGCTTGCAGCCGAATACTACAACAGCACGGCGTGGAACGAATGGAACTGGCTGCCCACCCTGAACGTGACTTACCTTCCGGCGGAGGGCCATGTGCTGCAACTTGGCGTGGGCAGCTCGACAAATTATCCCGAATATTGGGCTGTGCAGGACTTCATAACTTACAGTAACGGCGGCTATGACCAAATCGTTGGCAACCCGGAACTGAAGCCTTTGCACGAATACCAGGCAAACCTGACATACGTGTTGAAGAACAAATACGTCTTTACGGGCTGGTTCTCGTACACCGACGACCATTTCATGCAGACACTGTACCAGCGTCCAGACGAGCTGACGGAGACGTTCCGCTGGGTGAACTTCGACTTCCAACAGCAGGCGGGGCTTATGGCGGCGGTTCCGCTGAAGCTCGGCGGCTGGTACAGCGGCAACTTTACGGCCATGGGAATATTGATGAAACATAAGGACAGCGACTTCTACGACATACCCTTCGACCGCTCCAAGCTGCTCGGGATATTCTCGCTGAAAAACGAGTTCACCATCTCCAAGAACCCCGAAATAGTCCTTTCGCTCAACGGGCAGGTGCAGACAAAGGCCATACAGGGCAACTACGACCTGCCAGCGGCGGGCCGTGTGGACGCCGCAGTGCAGCTGAGGTTCCTCAAGAACAAGCGCGCCACGCTGAAAGTGTACTGCAACGACATATTCGAGACGTCGCACATTGACCCTTACATCCGCTTCCGTGGGCAGGACTTCAACATGAAGATGTCGAGCTTCCGCCACGTAGGAGTGACCTTCAGCTACGCTTTCGGCAGCTATAAGGAAAAGGAACACAAGGAGGTTGACACCTCACGCTTCATGAAATGACGTTCCGCTTCAGCGTATGCCGTATCTTACTGTAAGTCAGCAAATTACAGACAAGGTTGCGAAAGGCCGTCTTTTACAAGCTAAAAGATGGCCTTTTGTTGTGTAAAAGACGCCCTTTCGTAACGTGAAATACGGCCTTTTGCAAACATGGTGGCAAAATATTGAAAAGCATTTCCTTGGTTTTCATTTTGTATTAAGTGTATTTTTTACTATCTTTGTATCCAGTAATATAAAAACTTAAACTGATAAAAACAATGAGCAATGTAAAGTTTTTGCCTGTGTTGGCTGCCGCAATGTACGCCGTTCAGGCTTTGGCTCAGAACCCGATAGTACAGACCGCATACACCGCCGACCCTGCGCCGATGGTGTACAACGGACGTATGTACCTGTACACGAGCCACGACGAGGACGAGTCAACATGGTTTACGATGAACGACTGGAAACTATATTCCACCGAAGACATGGTCAACTGGACCGACCACGGCACGGTGCTGTCCTACAAGACGTTCGGATGGGCGCAAGGAGACGCATGGGCAATGCAGTGCGTTGAGCGCGACGGCAAGTTCTATGCCTACGTGCCGGTAACGATGAAAGGCGGCGGAGGAGCCATCGGCGTGGCCGTAGCCGACAGTCCATACGGCCCATTCCACGACCCGCTGGGCAAGCCTCTTGTGTCGAGCGGGAAGGGAGACATTGACCCTACGGTGATGATTGACGATGACGGACAAGCGTATCTTTACTGGGGAAATCCGTTCTGCTATTACGTAAAACTAAACGAAGACATGATTTCCTATTCGGGAAACATAGCGGCAGTGCCCATGACCGAGGAGGCGTTCGGACGCCGTGAGGGCAACATACCGGAACGCCCGACACTCTACGAGGAAGCCCCTTGGCTGTACAAGCGTGGCGGATGGTACTACCTGTTATGGGCCGGCGGCCCCATACCCGAGCACCTTGGCTATTCAATGAGCCAAAGCCCGACGGGGCCGTGGAAGTATGCCGGCACGCTGATGCCCACCGAAGGAGGCAGCTTTACCAACCATCCAGGCATAATAGACTACAAGGGCTCCACATACTTGTTCTACCATAACGGAGCGTTACCCGGCGGTTCGGGCTTTACGCGGTCGGTATGCGCCGACAAGGTAACCTTCAACGGCGACGGGACCATAAGGCAAATGAAAATGACCGACGGCATACAGGAAGGCCTCTTGCCGCTGAACCCTTACCGCAAGACGGAGGCAGAGACGATGGCTTATTCTGAATGGATGAAGTCAGACGCCAATAACGAAGTAGGAGTATTCGTCAACGCCATGCATGACGGCGCGTACACAAAAGTGAAAGGTGTTGATTTCGGCAGCAAAGGAGCGGCCAAGGTCACGGTACGCATTGGCACGACACACCATAGCGGGGTGACAATGGAAGTCAGGGCGGACGGTATTCAGGGCACGTTGCTGGCCACGCTGGACGTACCTATGACCGGAGGCGACGACCGTTGGGCGCTTGTCACAGCCGACGTGGCCGGCATCAAGGGCGTACACGACCTGTACTTCGTATGCAAAGGCAACAAGCCGGGACGCCTGATGTATTTCGACTACTGGATGTTCCATCGCCGGAAATAATACGCATCGCGCAAAAAACAATAATTAAATATGGCGCGCAACACACCACGGGGCGCAAAATGGAAGTTTGTTCATAACGCTTTTATTTTGCGCTTCGCCGTTAAATGTATCATAACCGGATAAAACAGGCTGCGTCTCGGAAATGCTAAATAAAGTTTGTTTCTCGCACTTTTATTTTGCATTTCGCTCAACTTGCACTATCTTTGCAGCCTAAAGGCGTTAAGATGTTATGTTTTCGTATCCTTACGCAGACATTAGTTTTGATTTAATATTAAGCTAACATATATACAAATGGCACAAGAAGATGTTTTTAAGAAAATAGTGTCCCACTGCAAGGAGTATGGTTTCGTATTCCCGAGCAGCGACATTTATGACGGTCTGGCAGCCGTCTACGATTACGGACAGAACGGTGTTGAACTGAAAAACAACATTAAGGAATACTGGTGGAAGAGCATGGTGCTGCTTCACGAGAACATCGTGGGTATCGACTCGGCCATCTTCATGCACCCTACTATATGGAAAGCCAGCGGCCACGTAGACGCTTTCAACGACCCGCTGATAGACAACCGCGACTCGAAAAAACGCTATCGTGCCGACAACCTGATAGAAGACCAGATCGCAAAGTACGACGAGAAAATAGAAAAAGAGGTAGCCAAGGCACGCAAACGCTTCGGCGAGGCTTTCGACGAAGCCAAATTCCGCGAGACCAACCCGCGCGTAATTGAGCACCAGCAGAAGCGCGACGCTCTGCACGAGCGCTACACGAAAGCGATGCAAGGCCCCGACCTTGAAGAACTGAAGCAGATAATCCTTGACGAAGGGATAGTTGACCCCATCAGCGGAACAAAGAACTGGACCGACGTGCGCCAGTTTAACCTGATGTTCTCAACCGAGATGGGCTCGGCCGCCGACGCTACAAACAAAATTTACCTGCGCCCGGAGACGGCACAGGGTATATTCGTGAACTACCTCAACGTGCAGAAGACGGGCCGCATGAAGATACCGTTCGGCATAGCACAGATAGGCAAGGCCTTCAGGAACGAAATTGTAGCACGCCAGTTTATCTTCCGTATGCGCGAGTTCGAGCAGATGGAAATGCAGTTCTTCGTTAAGCCCGGCACCGAGATGGAATGGTTTAATAAATGGAAGGAGCTGCGCATGAAGTGGCACCAGGCACTTGGCTTCGGCGCGGAGAACTACCGCTTCCACGACCACGAGAAGCTGGCCCACTACGCCAATGCAGCTACCGACATCGAATTCCGCATGCCGTTCGGCTTCAAGGAAGTGGAAGGCATACACAGCCGCACCGACTTCGACCTGTCACAACACGAGAAATTCTCGGGCAAGTCAATCAAGTACTTTGACCCGCAGACCAATGAAAGCTACACCCCGTACGACATCGAGACCAGTATCGGAGTAGACCGCATGTTCCTGTCGGTTATGTGCCACTCCTATTGTGAGGAACAGCTCGAGAACGGCGAGACACGTGTTGTACTGAAACTGCCTGCTGCCCTCGCTCCCGTCAAGCTCTGCGTAATGCCTCTGTTGAAGAAAGACGGACTGCCGGAGAAAGCCCGCGAAATAATCAACGACCTGAAGTTCCACTTCAACTGCCAGTACGACGAGAAGGATTCTATCGGCAAACGCTACCGCCGCCAGGACGCAATAGGCACGCCTTACTGCGTAACGGTAGACCACGACACGCTACAAGACAATACCGTGACACTGCGTTTCCGCGACACAATGGAACAGGAACGTGTCAACATAGCCGACCTGCGTGGTATCATCGAAGACAAGGTAAGCATAACGAGCCTGTTAAAAAAATTACAATAAATGAAGAGATACAACATATTTATCCTGCTTCTGGCATTGTTATCGCCACTGGCACTAACGTCGTGCAGCGAAGACGAGAATGCCGTAGAGGAATTTCCCGACTGGCAAAACCGCAACGAGACTTCCTTCAACAACATATACGAGCAAGCCAGGGCTAACACGGACGGTAACTGGAAACTGTTTCTGAACTACTCGCTCGAGGATACCATCCCGACAGATACATACGACTACATCGCCGTTGAGGTGCTAACCGAGGGTACGGGCAGCGGTTGCCCCATGTACACCGACTCGGTTCTGGTGAACTACCGTGGACGGCTCATCCCATCGACGTCGTACGCCGACGGCTACGTTTTCGACGAGTCGTATGAAGGAGAGTACAATCCAGCCACGGCAATGCCGGCACAGTTATATGTTGGCGGTGTGGTCGACGGCTTCGCCACGGCCCTTCAGCACATGCACATAGGCGACCATTGGCGTGTATATATCCCCTACCAGCTGGGCTACGGAGTATCAGGCACGACATCGATTCCGGGCTATAGCACTCTTATTTTCGACATCGCCCTTATTGCTTACTACCGCGCGGGCGTATCGCCGGGACCTTGGCGTTCGGCAGAAAGCGGATGGATAACCGAATAAAAGGTATATATAACAAGGCAAGAAGCGGAAACATAGAATTATGATTTCCGCTTCTTTCTTTATATTATATCGCCCACATAAGCTTTCATCGTGAAATGTAACCATATAAAATGCAAAAAATTCAAGTACATATACATATTTTGATTTAGGTCAAAAATATGCACTTTCATGGCAAAAAACAGCAAAAAGTCTTTGCTGTGTGCGCAAACAGTAGTATCTTTGCATCGTCAAAACAAAACAATAGGTGTTAGTTCAATAGGTATTAAGTTATAAGGTAAAGTTAAGATTGCTTTGATACAGGATAACAACCATGCCGTGAGGCATCGCCAAAAGTTTTCATAGGTATACAAGGTAAAAAGGATTGTTTAGGTAACAGATGTTTAAAAACCTGTTTGCTGTGTTTCACAGCAACAGGATTCGGGGGTGGAGAAAGCATTAATACACGACCTCCGATTTTATTTAAGAAAAAGTTTCATAGTTAATGTTGATAATTGTGACGGGAGCCATCGAACGAGGCTTCCGTTTTATTTTTGCACAACAACAACAACCAACACAGCTGGCAATATACAACCTAATGGCATATAAAAACGCTTATTACACAAAAACTCCGCAATATTCTTGCTTATTCGGCAAAAAGAATGTACCTTTGCAACCGTCTTATAACGGACATTAGTAAATAAAAACTGTCAGATTCTGGTTATAATCAATAACCTGAGAGACATGCGCTTGTGGCGAAATTGGTAGACGCGCCAGACTTAGGATCTGGTGGCTTACGCCGTGTAGGTTCGAGTCCTATCAGGCGCACCCTTGTAAACGTTAAGTGGTTGATTATCAGCTATTTAACGTTTTTATTTTGCAAAAATTGGCGTAATTTTGGCGTGCTAATTGTTACCCTGTGTATAATAACGTTTTTTTTCGTTATGATGATTGTTCATCAATTAAAAGTTTAACTGCATATTTACCCTCAATCTACTTTCTAGTATAAAATGTATTTTTGGCATAATTACAACAATCTATTATCCTATTATTCCAATCGCTAATAGCCTGTATATAAGCTTTTTCTTTTTTTCTGATATTCCCAGATAATTTTTCATAACGTTTTCCCGTTTTACCACACATAAAACCTAAAGCGTTCTTATAGGGACTGGGATTCAAATTATGCTGGGTATTAGACAAATAGCCACAATATGCATATATGAAAGCGACCATATCACGTGCTTCTCCATTCCAATTTATTGTTGGGGTTTCATTAACTTTTGTTTCTTCATCTTTTTCCAAAGAACCTCCTAATAGAAATAAGAAATCCTCCTTGGAACAGTTAATTTTCTCACCTACAGAAATGGCACCAACAACGCCCCCTGTCAAAAGTTTATACAAGCAATCCAATACATATCGATAGATTTTATTAAACGGAACATTCCTACCTTCATTTTCTTGAAGCTGTATCCATCCTATCAATTCGGTTCTTATCAAATTACTTATACCAAGTGGATTAATGTCACACTGTTCGTCCTCCTCGTTTTTACTTTCTTTACTTTCCAAGGCACCGACTTGTTCTTCTTGCTCCTTTTCCGTTTTAGTTAAATCATCCTTATCGGAAGAAGTATCCTCTTGCATCAGTTTATGAATGGCATGTAATATTCCTTCAATTATAAAGTTTAGTACTATTGGGTCATAAAGCTCTTTGCTCTTAGACTTGTTTTTTTTGACTTTAATATCATCAAAAACAGAATTACGTTTTTGCCAAAAATCTTTTGCTTGCTCTCTAAAAGCAAGCGGTATATCAGGATTTGATATTGCTGAGTTAATGAGTATTTTATAATCCGATATGACATCGTTATGTAATTTGATCAATTTAGATACATTCATTTTGGCAAAAGATTCTCTATCTTGATTGATTTTATATGCCTTCATAAGTGAGGGCGAAAATCCATACATAATCTGTTGATATTTTAAGTTATTATTAAAATCAATAGTATGTAAATATTGTTTTAATAAAGAATTCGATTTATTGCTTCTTATTAATGAAATATATACATATAAAGAAAGTTTTATATTATTAACCTCATCAACTTCCTTTATAAATACAGATTTACGGTTTGCTTCATAAGCTTTGTATATTTTATTAAAAGCATTACCATCCACAAATGACAGTGCATTTCGGATTTCAATATCATCCAAGAATTTGAAAGCATAATAAACTTCTTCAGGTGTCAATGGAGGTAAAATCCCTTTTAACTTTTTCAACGATTTTTGAAGCTTAATCGTATCATTTAAACTTATATCTGGTAATCCGTCCGGGTATAATATTTTATATATTGGTTCCAAACATTGAGATGTTATATACATGATTTTTATAGCCGAATTTGTAAGTATTAATTCTTCAGAACTAATATATAATGTCTTTTTGTTTTTTTCTTCATAAGACGTACCTATATAATGAAGAATCGGAAGTGCGTTTTCATCTTTATAGAATTTCTTGCGAAAATCGCTATCACTATAAGTGTACATCGACAACAGCTCTTTAAGCGCTTTCCCTATAAGATAATTTTCATTATATTTGCGTGGAACCACTTTTGACATCATATTTATAAATTTCTTTATAATTTCTGATATTTTACGAACATACATAGTCATAATTTTTCAATAATATTTAATGTCGTTTACTAAATTAACTCTCTATTTCTATCTTTTAACCTCAAAAGATACATTCTGAAAAGGATGTCCGGAATATAATATAATCCATTCTCAACTGTCAATAAGTCCAGTTCCATTAGTTTCTTCAATGCAGCCTGCACTGAACTGGCAGACAACAAGGAATATTTACGGACGAAAGCAGCACTCATTATCTTTTCGGCCTTTCCTTCCGTCGCTATGGCATACAGCAATTCCTTTTGGCGTTCCGGAATACGTGACAGCAATAAACGGTAGCCGTCACCTTCCTCTTCCAAAATAGAATCTATCGTTTGGCGAAGTATGGACAATGAACACGTTCCGCCTTCAGCAGTATTTATGAATGCTTCATGAAATGTTTTTTGCATATAATACGTGTTGCCCTCAAATACATCGTAAATTTTCATCACGTCATTGCCTTCAACGCTTTTGCCGAATTCGTTGAAAAGTCCGCATACAAAGTTTGTATAGATGTCCGGCTTTATTGGATGCAACTCCATTATCGACGTACTGTTATAGAAAGGGCGGGCCGATGACAAGAACATTTCCGAAACGAGATGCCTTTCACTGCCTGCAAAGATAAAATGCACATTGGACAACTGCTGGATATGTGAGCGTAGAAGCGCCTCCACGTTTTTTTCCGGGTATTTCATTATCTGTTGGAACTCGTCAAATGCTACAATACACGGCTTGTCGGTATGCTCCAAGCAATCGAAAATCTCTGTCAATGTGTATTCAGGTCTACTTATGTCACCCAATTCTATGCTAAACGTCGGGGTGTTGTTTATTGGGTCAAAACCGAATTTTGCATTTATCGACTTCAATCCTTGCACAAGGGCCGTAAACATCTTTTGGCTTCTGCTATGCAACACCTCAAATACTTTTTGCCCAAAAACATACGTAAATTCACGTAAACCTGAAGTATGCAGTATATCAATATAGAAAGTATAGAAATTATCTGTAATCTCAGGCTTATCGTAACAGAACTTCACAAGTTTCGACTTACCCATCCTTCTTGGCGACATCAGGCATATGTTACCTCCGTTTGACAAGGTACGTATAATTTTTGCAGCCTCTTCACGTCTGTCGCAAAAATATTTTTCAGGTATGTTCCCTGTTATGATGAACGGATTCTTCATTCACAAATTATCCATTGGTGTTTATTATGCAAAGATAATTATTTATTTTGAATAATACAGGTGGCTTTCTTAAATTTTATGATTTTCATAGTATAAAATAACGTTTTTAATGAATGACAATTACTGGATTGAAAAAGATTGAGATTTTCAGCATTTATGGCTACAGCCAAGCTCTCACCCGTATCTAACATTCTAATTATCAGCGCCTTATGCATTCATCGACACTGTACGTTGAATTCAATGTTGAACAACGTTGAACAATGTTAATCAACCAACTGCGTAAAATTTCAATTATGTCGATGTCTATAAAAAAACACGCACTACCTTTGCCTCGTCGAAGTTGATACGGCTGTCCTGCTTCATGCCGTTGATGCCGTGACACATTAAATATTTACAAGCGGAGAAGTACGGTTGGGTATACCTTAAGCAGGACGTATGAAGGACCGCGCAATTGTTATAAACAATGGAAAAAGAAAAGTTAAGGCCAAGTTCATTGATGCTGGTTGATGCCGATGACCTAAGGGAAGTCGTCCAATCAGAAATTGAGGGAGTCTTGGCAATGGGAAAAGACGTGAATGCGTCGGAAGTGTATCTCACTCATAAAGAAGTGGCGGTAATGCTTGGAGTGTCAACAAACACGTTGTGGCGGTGGAACAAATCGGGTTATCTATGTCATACCAAATGTGGACGCAAACCTTTTTACAAGAAGTCTGATATAGATAAACTAATGGGCAACCATGGAAATTAAAAGATGTAATAGTCCTGTGACCGTTCAATCGGAGCAGGCAACCGCTTACGCAGCGGCAGAGGGAAATAATAAAGATTTGTTAGAAACAGTAAAAATGGTGGAAGAAAAAGGGTGTCTTGTCAGCTCTCAAGGAGGGCTTCAGGACAAAAGTGAGAAAATTGAGGTTGCAGGCACAGCCGTACAGAAATCAGATTCTTATGCTGTTGATGCAGAAGCCTGTAAGGACGCCGTTCAAAAAATCAAAGAGGTAGCCCCCGAGCAAATTTTGGAGGTTATGCCTGGGCTGTTGACAATTTTAGACTTTAACGGTATCATTAATGTCGGCAAGATTAAGATAGGCAGGCTTGTGATGAACAGGTGGCCTAAGCAAAAGTCGGTCAATAGTATGGCTTTATCGATTATGGCGGACGGCATTCAGGTAATGCTGCTTGTCATTCCGGGAACTGTCGCTGTCATGATGGGGTACGACGTGGAGGATTTCGACGGCAATCCCATACCAGAAGAACAACTTGTACAGACGGTCATTATTGTTGATGGGCAAACAAGGTACATGGCAATCAGGAAAATCATGAATGAACATCCAGACAAGGCTCCGACCAACGTGCTCGCTTATTTCCCGACCAACTGGATAAACTTGACTAAGATGCTACAAACCATAAACCTCAAGGTATTCACTTGGAAGAACAGCGACTTCATCTGTGGGCTGGAACGTGCAGGGAACATCAGCGATGAAACGGCGAGGGCATTGTCTTTCGTCCGACAGCTTGAAAGACAGGGATACAACTTCACCGCGGCTTGTGAATGGATGACTTTGGTCAAGGGAATCATCAGGAAACCGTCACTTGTCAAGGCTATGAACGCGACCGACTCCATGTTGTGCTATGACAATTCCGAATACGGCATCAAGATTCATGAAACGGCAAAGTCTAAATTCACGGACAACAACGAGAAAGCCCTGAAGAACAAGACCGTGCCGGAGTTCATCATCGACAAGTGGAACAACGCCTGCAACGAACTCAACAAGAAGGAGGCTACCTCTTATATTATAGCCTACCTCAATGGACTGGCAGACAAGGACGTTGCTGAAATAGTTTCGCCCTCCGGTTACAAGCGTGGCAACGGGAAACCAAAGGCAGACTTCACCAAAACACAGCTGGAGGACTCGTTCCAAAGGTTCAATAAAGCCAATCCTTTTGCGGCGTTCAAGGCCAATACAGAACAGGGAGAATAAACAACAAATTCATTAATCATGGAGGCCGTGGTTGTATTGCTGCGGCTTCTTTAAACGTAAAAAAAGATAATTAAGATGACAAAATTCATGGCAACACAGCCTATATACGTCAGCAGTAAATACGGCAAGATTTACTTTGACAGGGTTTCGGATGACCGGGTCAGTGTAAGGCAGGTCAAGCCGGATGGTACGACCGGATATATATACCTGGCAGACGAGGATATGGAGAAACTTGCAAAAGGCCTGTTCGCAAGGCATAAACAACTCCATCCTGAAGCATACCAAGTGAAAAAGCAGAAGACATCCAAGCTATCCATCACGCCCGGAAGCACCCATATGCAGGAACTTAAGGCAAAGCATGAAAACGCCTATAACAAATGGACGGCCGAAGAGGAGGTATTGTTAAAAAGATACCATTCAGAAGGGAAGACCAACAGTGAGATAGGCAAGTTGCTCAAGCGTAATACAGGCGCAGTGGAAAGCAGGATAAGGAAACTCGGGCTTGCTGCAAATACCGGGAAACAAGAGGCTTCAACCAACGGCAACCCTGAAAACGCAGACTCTTCCAAGCCATGAACAGCAAGGAAGGGAATACATAAAACAGCTGCCCTTCCGTAAAATCACAACGATATGATTAACAACAAACAGAGGGCGAGGATAAGGCCACCACCTGTCCTTGCAAGCCACAACTATGTCCTTGTATTTTCAATAGAGCATGGATGTAACTAATTGAGAATAAAGCATTTAGTACAAAAAACAATTAAACAAATAGAACCATTATGAAAAAAGAACATTTATTCAAGTCGCAATTTAACTGTTTCCCAGGCAGCCAAAACAACAAGACGACGGTGAAAAGACGCAAATACCCGGTAAGTTCCAAAACGGAATACAATTCAATAAGCGAGGTTGTGGAGGAATACAAAAGCAACTATAAGACACTAAAGGCAAATATTAGAGCCGTAGTACATAACAATCCTGAAGATTTTGATTTTCAGAGTATGACCGATGCAGACTCATTCATTGCTGTCAGTATTCCTATAGATATGGGTGATGATTATGTTGCATATGTCTGTACAGTCGTTCCGGAACATAAAGGCAGCGTGTTCATGATTCCAATAAAGCACTTTCGTCTTAAAGGTGGCAGGCTTCAAAACGGGTTGGGATACATCGCACCTGAAAGTATTGGTTATGAAAGTCCGGCTGTTTTCACTGATGTTTTTTTGCAAAAAATGTACAGTTTGGCGGATATAGGAGAAGGTTACTTTTTCTTCTGGTCATGCCGAACAGGTATGTTTTCCGTTTATGGTAATAATGTCCGTTGGCTGTTCGAACAAGGAATGGCAATCGGACAAAAACTTGACGGTTTCTACTATTTCGATGAGTTTACGGACACGATAAAGTTTCCAATGGTGGAGTTAACAGATAGCGTAATTAAGATACTTGAGGGAGAGATGTGGAAATTGTAAACGGTTTGAAATCCACTTGACCTGACTCTAACTGCCTCTCCCTGTCATTCTCCAGACAAGCGTGGTGGGGAGGGGTTTCAATTCACGGCCTTTTGCATTGCGATTTGCCGTCTTTTGAGTGGTGATTGATGGCCTTTTACAAACCAATTGATGACCTTTTGCAAAGCGTGAAAATAAGACAAGTAAAACAACGGATAATTAACGACAAGAACGAAAGTATATGGCATCGGTAAGGATAAAATTCCGCCCATCAACGGTAGAGGGCAAGGAAGGCACACTGTATTTCCGGGTTATACACAAGAGGGTGGCGAGGACAGTCTTCACCGATTGCCGTGTATTTACGTCTGAATGGGATAGCGTTTCTTCGTCGGTAATAACCGTAGGTACGGATGAAAGGAAGGCGTATCTTGAAATGGTGGCCTCAAAGTTGAAATGGAGCTTGGAGCGGTTTACCAAGATTATAGCCGGGAGGGAGAAAGAAAAGGCGGACTACACTGTTGACGACATCGTTTCGGAATACAACAGGCAACCGGAATGTCCTACTTTATTCAACTTCATACGCTCGATGATAACAAAGAAGACTGCTGCAAAAAGGTACGGCACCGCAAAGACATACCGTGATTCGTTGGCCAGTTTCTCTTCTTTCAGGAACGGTAAGGATATTACTTTCGATGACCTCAATGAAGACATAATAAACCAATACGAGGCATGGATGAAGAATAAGGGGCTGAAAAGGAACTCATCTTCGTGCTACCTTAGAACATTTAAAACCTTGTACTTGAAAGCTGTAGAATTGGGATTGACCGAGGATAAGGATATTTTCCGTCATGTGTTCACGGGCTTCGCAACTACAACCAAGCGTGCCATATCAATCGACGCGATAAAGGCAATAAGGAAACTCAATCTGGAAAACAATCCTGCCCTTGCTTTTGCCCGTGATATGTTCATGTTGAGCTTGTACTTGCAGGGGATGGCTTTCGTTGATATTGCCTACCTGAAGAAATCCGACATAAGGAACGGGCAGTTGCAATACTCACGCAAGAAGTCGGGACAGACACTCACAATAAGCTGGGAAAAGCCGATGCAGGAGATTGTGGACGCCTACTCACACTTGACTAAAGACACACCTTATTTATTGCCCATCATAACCAAACAGGATGGTATGGAGAGGAAGCAATATGAAAAAGCGGAGCACAACGTCAACCGAAACCTGAAGAAGATAGGTGAAATGGCCGGGCTTCATATTCCGCTTACAACCTACGTGGCGAGACACTCCTGGGCTTCGATAATGAGGGACATGGGTAACGACATAACGGTAGTGGGTAAAGGGCTGGGACACAGCGACATAAAGACAACGCAAATATACCTCTCCACTATAGACACAGCTGTTGTAACGAGGGCCAACAAGCGGTTTCTCGGCAGGATCTTGAAGTGAAAAAACGGGGTGGAAATGTTTTACTAACGTGGAGGTTTCATAAGTATGAAGCGGTGTTTTGCTGTAAAGTGTTTAATATCAACACGTTAGTTTATGGCTTGCTGGTTTTTAGTCAAACAATGTGCGTTTTAGTCCAACACAAAAGAAAATTTTTCATCAAAAAAAGTCCTCCGAAAGTGCCGTAAATCCGCTGTTTTTCGTAACTTTGCAGGCGAGTGGAGGTTTTATACTTATGCAACGGTGATATATCCTCCATAGGAACAAGAACTAAATTAAGGAAACAACAAGGATTTTTGTGGTATGGAAATGAGAAAAATGAAGCCTGCAACGCTTTGTTCGTCACACCACATAACAACGGTAGGTAATCGCCGCTGAGTTTCGTCCGGGATACCCTCCGTTACGCCTGAAAGATAATGCGATAAAGCCCAATGGAAACAGGCCGCTTTACACAGTCATTCATCTTGAAAAGGTATTTGGGAACTTTCATGCGGTTGTCATGAAGGGAACGTGGAGAACGTGCTTTCCGCAAGACCTTTGATTATGGTTTCCTATATTAAACTCCGGCCTTACTTTCCTCGCTTTCATGAAGGACAAGCTTAACAACGTAGACTTCCGCTGGTATATCGTCCGTACCAGGCCCCACCGTGAAAAAGCTACCGTGGAACTTCTTGAGAAATACAAGGCGGAGAACAGCAACATACTTGAAATATACGCCCCTGACCGTACTACCGTAGATGTCGGTTTAGGTAAGGAAATAAAGAAAGGGCCTCTTTTTTCAGGTTTTGTATTCGTCCTGGCAACACAGAAAGCATTGTCGGAATTTCTCGGCCGATATTCAATGGAGGAGTTCATTCAGTACGAAAGAAAGACGGAAAACGGAAAGAAAGCGTCGATGAGCGTAATTCCTGAAGACCAAATGAGGCAACTCAAGGATTACAACGAGAACTACCCCAACACAGCAATACCCCTTGAACGCCCTTATACGGACTATGCTTTCAATCCCAAAACAAACGAACCTAATGACATTGTAAAAGTAATCGATGGCCCACTTGCAGGAACTGAAGGATATATCACTAAATTCAGGAGGGACAAAAGGCTGGTTTATCACTTAAAAGGATTGGACAGGGCTGTATCAATCCCCAACATCTGGAATTTTCACGTAGTAAGGGTTCATAATGCAGAAGGAGACAGGCAGACATTAGGGACAATCAAGGAAAGGGCTGTTGATTTGTTGATAGGTTTAATCCAAGGCTGTGGTTATGGAGAAAAGACACTTCCGATGCTTTATGAATTTGTCGACGAGTTAACGTTCAAGCCCTCGTTGGTTGATTTCTGTAAAAGCCTGTATAATAAAGAACACAAAGAGTTAAGCCAAAGGTTTGCTAAACTTGATACTAAGAACGCCGAACTGATATTGAACTTAATCCGTTACGAGAAAGACAATCCCGGTTATGTAAAGTCTAACTGGAAGAAGCTCATAATCAGACCGTTCCTTACTCCTACTCCCGGTGTTGAATTTGAAGACGACCAACACGAAACCAAGATACAACATACAAATTTCACCGAGATAATAAGGAAAGTAGATATAACGGAGCAGGTATATTATCCAAGTAAGGAGGAAGAGAATATAATCACCACCACTTATTATGCCCACGTTGGAATAATACAAGACAAGGAGAACGATAATTTCACTCTTTTTGCTAACTGGGATTATTTCTTGGACGAATACTTTATGACGGCAGGAAAGGCAAACGAGAAATTGGTGAAAGGAACGAAAACACAAGCGACAAACAATAATCCCGACAGTAAGGAAGACAAGGAAAATAAAGTGGACAAGGAAAAGCTGGTAGAGTCGTTCCACAATTACGCCCCTTCCTTATATAATGTCCTTACCAATGAAAAATCAAATGTCAAACCAATACAAAACTTTAATATAGGAAAAGAACGGCTCAATGTAATGGCAATAACCGTAAAATCAGAAGCCGACATTGATGGAGTAAAGGACGAACTCATAAATACCTGCACTAATATCTGCAAGGAAATAAACACCACTACCCACCTTGCTGTCTGGAGGAGATATTTAAGGACTGTTTGGCTGCATATATAAAAGGTGAAAAGGTGAGGAAGTGAAAAGGTGAAAAGACAATCATAACCAAGCACAAAAGATTACCATGTACACGGAAAAAGTATTCAAGCAAAGTTGGCAAAGACTTCATCACCCCACTATGGACGTAAATGGTGACGTGGCTTTTTATTACGGTGTCTACAAGCAATTCCATGACATCGCAAAAGGAAGTGCCAGGAATATGAACGAATACTACCTGCTCCAATTGGTTATGCTTGTCGAAAATACAGTGTCCGTCGATATTGATTCCTCTTATAGCGTAATTTACAGAAGTTTGGGTAACATGGCTTTTTATTGGTGTGACAAGTTGGATATATCAACGAAAGACACTAACCTTCTTTATAATGCCTTCACCCAAGCCGTAGCCGATGCACCCGAAAGCAGCCTGAAACAATGGATAAAGGGAAATGTTTTGTCAGGGGATTTCCAAAGGTTGAAAGATGTGGCTTTGTATTTCGCCATTCAGGACAAGACAGTAAAGAGAATATATCCCAACCTACAATACAGAAAAGACGCATTCCTGGAGCTTGTTGGTGGTGATAAAGTTAAGGCAAAAGAAATGCTTGAATCCGATTTGGCTTTCAACTGGCATGACAAGGAAGGCTGTACATTACTTTCAAGATTGGCAGATAGTTTCAAGATGGATGAAGACGGAATGGAAGTGATAGCAAACTTGGAAACAATTAAGCCACACCCTCTTGACTCCTACCTGCCGTTGGAAAGCAAGGATGACGGATATACAGTTACGGTAATGAAAAAGGACAATACCAAACTTGATGTCATATTCCCTACCCGTGTTTCCAAAAAGAAGATTGAGGGCCAGTGTTTTGTCGGCCAGCTTGTTACATATCTCGGAAAAACATATGTCAATGACCCTGTAGTTTGGTTGGATGCCTCGGAATTCGATTTATGGGACGGTGACGTTTTCTGGAGCAGCATATACGAGGACGAGGAAGAAAGCTCAAAGCACGAGTATTTCACCACAACCTTCGGAAAGAAATACACCCGCCATCAAGACCTTTACGGTGAATTTGAAACGGACGGGAACGGCTTTTACACTGACGAGCCGAACATCCTTGACTTCCTTGATTGGCTTACACAAGAAAAAGTCACTCAAAACAATAAGCTGAAAGCCGCCAGGTAAGCAACTACAAGCCCAATGATGCAAGCTGAAGAATCCGGTTTCATTTCATACTCCCGCTCGTTCGTCTTAAAAATGCAGGACGAGGGAAGGTACGACGCTGCACACAAGCTGAACATGTATCTCAGGAAGTTCGTTACCTTTCTGGGCAAGAACGAAATACCATTCAAGGACTTTGATTCTTTACTGATACGGAACTACAACACTTGGCTTGAAAACCAAAAATTAGGCCGCAACTCAATCTCACTCTATATCCGCAACCTGAAGAGAGTTTACCAATTAGCCGTTGCAGATGGAGTAACAAACGAACAACACCATTTGAAGGCGTTGACGTAAGTTACCGGGTGAAGAAAGAGAAAAACAAGCTCACACCGAAGGAAGTGATACAACTCCGTTATATGGACGTAAGCAACCTTCATCCTTCCGCCATTTTTGCCCGTGACCTCTTCCTTTTCGCTGTCTTCACAAATGGAATGACCGGCAGTGATTTGTTTTATCTCACCAAAGACAACATCAAAGGAGACCACCTGACTTACACATCCAAGGCAACAGGCAAGGAAGAAACCGTCATCTGGAACCCTTACTTGCAGGAAATCGTAGACAAATATTCCCGTCACGACACTCCTTACCTCTTTCCTATTATAACATCCAAAGACCCGAAGGAACAATGGCGACAACACGATGCGGCAATCCACAACATCAACCGCAACCTGAAAAAAGTTGGCCAAATAATCGGACTATCATTCCCTTTGACCTTGACTGTCGCCCACCATACTAGGAAAAGTATGACGAAAGGGCTGAAGATAGTGGACTTGTTGTAATAAAAAATGAGAATATGAAGCGACTTGAAGAAATGAGCCGTGAGGAACTGATAGAAGAAATCATCTCCAGCATCCAACGTTTGGAGGATATGGGAACGGCTCTTAAATAGGAAGAACGAAAAATTGCCGAACTTGAAAGACTGGAAAAGTTGCTTACCGATATGAAGGATGCAATCAAAAACGGCTCGTCCGATTTGTCTGAGTTCAAGCCAAGGTTGCAGGAACTTCTTAAACTCAAAGATGAGAGGATTGCGAATTTGCGACGAGAAATAGGGGCTGTGGAAAATAACCGTGACTGTTGAAAGTTTATGTATGTCTTAGATGAATCGCACAAGTACATACAAATTATAAATATCAACATAATTCAAATCTTATTTCAGACATACCGCCTGAAAAACATGTTATACGTTAGAATTGGATGTTTACTTCTTGAAGATTAAACGTTTGAAACAGAAATGGCACAAATACATTTTAACCGCATTTACATTATAGAATCACTGCAAGCCGGAGAAAAACAGACAGGGAAAGAGTTGCACAATGACTTGCTCAATAGAATGAATTACATTCACGACGATTTCCAATCCATTTTGTGTCAACCTAAGAATAGGCAGGAATGGAACCAATTGTTCTCGGATATACTTGACGATTGCAGGAATAACAGTAACTTTCCAATCATACATTTCGAGGTACATGGCAGTTCTCTAAAAGATGGTCTGGTGTTGACCTCAAACGAACTGGTGGAATGGGAAGAGCTTTATCAGCAGTTATGTCCTATCAATAAGGTTATGAAGAACGAACTATTCGTTACATGGGCGGTTTGCTATGGCAATTTCTTTATGTCCTCAAGTTTTCTTAACCGTCCAGCGGCTTTTCGTGGAATGGTAGGCTCTTTCGAGACAATTTACGTGAGAGACTTGACATTGCGATTTTATGACTTTTATGATGAACTGTTCCGCTCTTTTGACTTGAATAAGTCATACGAGGCACTGGCTAAAGCCAATCCGGATATGCCCAACTCGTTTAAATTCTATAGCGCGGAATTGATATTTGCCTTGACTTGGAAACGTTATGGGAAAGAACTTATGACTGATGCTGAGTTAGAGCGAAGAGCCAGACAATTATATAAAAAGGATACGGCAGAACTTTCACACTATGGATTCACGGAAGACTTATTTGTGAATCATTATAAAGGGAATAGAGCAACATACACGCAAAGAGTGTTTGAACAAGATTATGACACTTATTTTATGTTGGATGTCTACCCAGAGTTAAAAGGTACAATAGAATGTCCTAGATGTATCAATGAAATTGAAAGTTGGCTTGAAAGCATCCAAAACTGATGTACGATTCTAATAAAATCAACTCAATCTTATTTTTGTCGTTTTGCCAGTAAGCAGGAGTCATATCAGTATTAGATGATTACTTTTATAGATAACGCAATGATACAGATTAAAGATAAGTCAAAGTGTTGTGGTTGTAACGCATGTGGTGACGTATGTGCCCATAATGCGATTACTTTCAAAACAGACATAGAAGGATTTTGGTATCCTGTTGTCGATAAGGACAAATGTGTAGATTGCGGGCTTTGTGAAAAGGTTTGCCCGGAATTGCATATTGATGAACTGAAGAAAAACGACAATAATCCGCCCGTTACGATTGCAGCCATAAACAAGAATATGCGTATACGTTGGGACAGCACTTCAGGCGGAGCATTTTCAGCCTTGGCCGAAGGAATGTACGAACAAGGCGGATATGTAAGCGGGGCTGTTTATGATGAGAATTTCTTGGTTCATAATTACATATCCAATATTCCAGATGATTTGCAGCGTCTGAGAAGTTCAAAATACCTGCAAAGCAATGCCGAAGGCCTTTATAAAGAAATAAGGGATTTGCTGCGTAATGGCGAGAAAGTCTTGGCTTGCGGCACACCTTGTCAGATGGCGGCACTACGCTCGTTTCTTCGTAAGGATTACGAAAACCTTATAATCGTTGATTTCATTTGCCGTGGGGTCAATTCGCCGAAAGTATACAGGAAATACCTTGACTCGTTAGAGCGGAAGTTCGGTGGAAAGGTTGTATATGTAAAGGCTAAGAACAAGGAACTCGGTTGGCGCAGCCTGACACGTAAAGTCGTATTTGACAACGGAAAGGTTTATTATGGAATAAAGATGGACGATGATTTCCGGCGTGGCTATCATACGAACGTTTTTTGCCGCCCTTCATGTTATACGTGTCAGTATAAAGGTTTCCCCCGCATTGCAGACATCACGATAGCTGATTATTGGGGCATAGAGAATGTCGATAAGAATTTGGACAACAACATCGGCACATCAATGATTCTGCTGAACTCGAAAAAAGGTGAAAGGTTCTTTGAACTGGTGAAAGACAAAATGGAATGGGAGTACACGAAGTTTGAAAGCATCCTGCCTGGCAATATCGCTTTAAGAAAACCAATTGAACCAGCGAAAATCGACCGCAAGCGGTTCTTCGAGGACTTGGACAAAGGTACGTTTGAAGACGTTGTACAAAAGTATTTTCCACTGAAGGCTAATGGTAGTGTCAGTCTCAAACAGAAGCTGAAAGCATTTTTGAAGCCATATTACCACTTGTATAGATATTTCGGTTTTTCAGTGAAATCATATATTAATTTCATAAAACTGAACAATCGGGCAAATACGGAAAGCAGTTGGAAATCAGGAAATGTGATTTATACGATGCCGAGTTCTGTTTTTGACATTCATCCATCGGCAAAAATCATTGTAAAAGCACCGTTGATTTACGGCAACAACCCAGTGAAAGAAATGCGTATGCCGACGTGCCTGCGTATGGAAGCAAACACCGAATTGGAAATACATGACGGCCCCTTAACCCGTTATGGTGTGATGCCTTACAATCTTCGCTACGGGGCTTACATAGAAATCGTAAACGGTGGAAAACTGACACTCGGTCAAGGTGCTGCCAATGTCGGACTTACGATAATGTGTTCAAAAGAAGTCTCTATTGGTAATGGGGTGCGCATCGGGCGAAATGTGTCAATCAGGGATTGGAACGGCCCTCATGTCATCATTAACGACCATTACCGCAATCATGCGCCGGTACACATCGAAGACCATGTTTGGCTATGCACAGGATGCACCATAATGCCTGGAGTAACGGTCGGTGAAGGTGCTGTCGTTGCAGCTAACGCCACGGTTACAAAAGATGTACCGCCACATTGTTTGGTCGGAGGCTCGCCGGCAAAAGTGATTAAGGAAAACATTGAATGGTATTGATATTGTTATGCCTGACAATAAACGTATAGCAAAAAACACGATGTTCTTGTATTTCAGGATGCTCCTTGTAATGGGGGTGAACCTGTATACCTCCCGTGTTGTATTGCAAGTGCTTGGTTTTGAGGATTACGGATTGTATAATGTGGTCGGAGGCATTGTAACAATGTTCACATTCCTGAACGGTTCTCTTGGTGCTGCGACTTCACGTTATATAACATTTGAGTTGGGACGGAAAGATTTCACCCGGTTGAACAAGGTATTCAACACGGCACTGCTGATACATATAGCGTTAGCCGTGATAATCGTCCTCCTGGCGGAAACAATAGGGTTATGGTTCTTTTATGAGAAAATGACCATTCCGGAAGGACGTTTGCAGGCTGCTTTCTGGGTGTATCAAATATCCATAGTAACTTGTTTCTTTTCACTTACGCAAGTTCCATACAATGCAACCATCATTGCATACGAGAATATGAAGATATACGCTTATGTAGGAGTGGTAGAAGTTCTCATCAAGTTGTTGATTGTGTTCTTGCTTTTCATGTCGCCCATTGACAGGCTGATTTATTATGCCGTCTTGTTATGCCTTCTCCAGATAGGAATAATGTTTTTCTACAGGTTTTATTGCAACAGGCATTTTGCGTCATGCAAGATACGCATATATAAAGACAAGAACCTATTTAAAGAAATGTTCTCTTATGCCGGTTCCGACATGATTGGCAATATCTCCGTATTGGCGCAAGGCCAGGGATTGAACATACTGTTGAACATGTTTTTCGGGCCGGCGGTAAATGCCGCCCGTGGCGTAGCTTACCAAGTGCAAGGAGCCATCACACAATTCAGCAACAATTTTTTGACTGCTGTACGCCCGCAAATAATAAAGTCATACGCTGAAGGGAAGCCTGACGACATGATGCGGCTAGTGAAACAAAGCAGTTGCTTTTCTTTTTACTTGATGTGGATAATAACACTTCCCATTTTCTTGGAGTCTGATTATATATTGACTCTTTGGCTTAGGCATTATCCAGAACATACAGTAAGTTTTTTGCATCTTGTATTGATTCTTTGCCTTATCCAGACATTGAAGACCCCACGCTCAACAGTTTTCCATGCTACGGGTCATCTTAAATTTGTGAATCTCGTCGTGGGCGGAATTTTGTGTGCCGCTTTTCCGCTTGCATATATCTTGCTGAAGTTCGGTTTCTCGCCGGAAAGTGTATTTTATGCGGCAAATGCGACCATGCTAGTTTCTGAAGCGGCCAGTATAATTATATTAAAGAAGTACATAAATTATTCTATTCTTGATTATGTGAAAGTTGTATATGGACGTTGCATCCTCGTTGTTGCAACATCTTTTATAATACCGTTCCTTTTTTATCAAAATATCACTTCACCGGGATTTGTCAGGCTTATTTCAACCTGCATCATAACGACATTCTCATCAGTGTTCTTTATTTATTGTTTTGGAATGAATAATGTTGAAAGGAAGAAAATAAGAAATATCATTTGTAGAAAACTAAGAAAATGAATGATTCAAATCATAAAATAACATTATCCAATGGAAAACTTATGCCTTGCATGGCCATAGGCACCAATTGGATGAAATACGATGAACTTAGGAAAATACTCGTAGCAGGGTTTTCCGCAGGTTTCAGAGCAATCGATACGGCTCGTGATTACGGGAACGAGGCTGTTGTCGGCAAAGCTCTTCGAGACGCCTTGAAAGACGTTGGCCTGCGGCGTGAGGAAGTCTTCGTCACTACAAAAATAGGGAACGGGCAGCAGCGTTTAGGCAACATAAAGGAGCAGATGGCCATATCGCTTGACAATCTTCGTACCGATTACGTTGACTTATGGCTTATGCATTGGCCATATCCGGGATTTTATGAAAATACTTGGGAGAAAATGATAGGCGTATATAAATCTGGGCAGGCCCGTGCCATAGGTGTCGCCAATTATGGCGTCCGTCATTTTAAGCAACTTTTGGCCGGTAACCCGGAAGTTGTCCCAATGGTTAACCAAATGGAATACCATCCTTTGCGAACAGCCAAGGATTTGACAACATATATGCGCCAGCATGATATAAGAATACAGGCTTATGCGCCTTTATGCCGTCTTGTCCCTCCGCTAAAAGAAAGCAAGCTGTTAAAATCTTTAGCCGAGAAATATGGCAAGTCATTAGGGCAGATAATTTTAAGATGGCATGTACAGCAAGGAGATGTAATGCCGGTATTCAAATCATATAAACCCGAACGTTTCAAGGAAAACATCGACATATTTGATTTTGAATTGACGGAAGACGAGATGGTAGAGATTGATACGTTGAACCAAGATTACAAATATCATATAGAATCGGTTAATTGCCCTGGATATTGAGCTAATGGGAGAAAGAGTTTATTTGTGGGATAACATCAAAGTCATATTGATGGTTTTAGTCATCCTGACCCACTCCGTTTGCATATACCAAATAGGGGGGGGGGGTAAATGGATTGAGTATTATTGGGTGTTTGTCATGACATACACAATGCCGCTGTTTACTTTGGCTTCAGGCTATTGGTTTAAGCAAAAGGCATTTGGAAAGGTCTTATATCGTTTTCTATGGCCATGCATAATTTTCAGCATAGTCAATTTTGCATGGGGAAGTCTGTTTTATGAACCATATAAGGAAGCCACGCTGAATACTTATTTGCGGTTCGGTTATGCAATGTGGTACTTGTGGGCATTGTTCATTTACTATTTGTTGACACCTTTATTGTTGAGATATTTACGACTTAGTACATTGTTTGTTTTAAGTCTTGCTTTTGCCTTAATTGCTGGTGTCATACCTTTTATAGGAGGCGCCTTGCAGTTGTCAAGAGTAATCTGTTTTTATCCGTTTTTCATTATGGGTATGCTGTTAAGAAAACATAGTGACCAGATGAAGCCGATTGGACGGAAATACCAATGGGCGATAGTCTTATTGACATTATCCATCTTGTATATTGTCATCGACTTTTTCTTTCCCGGTGTTGTTTATCAGACGGGATTTGTCAGCGGTTACGGCTTGAGCATCCGTGGATTTGTTTGGAGGGTGTTCACATACTTTATGTGTATGGCAATGTGTTTGGCGGTGATTTATGCAATGCCAGAAAAGAAACTTTGGTTCTCAAAATATGGTACGAGAACGATGAACGTGTATTTACTGCATATGCTCATTGTTTTTCCATGTACATGGTATGTCGGATCCGCAATCAAAGATGAGTGGTATGGCTATGTATTCCTAATAATAGGTGTTCCTTTGCTATGTATGCCTTTATTTTCTAAAAAGGTTGATTGTTTGATGAAAAAAGTGTTGTTAATCAGTTAACGGAATTCTTTTTTAGTGGCACGGCTACGGTTTCTGTTTCAAATGGTGTCCTTTCAGCTTTTAAGACATACCCTTTTACACTTTAAAAGATAGCTTTTCACACTATAAAAGGATAGCTCTTGCAAACTTGCCGGAAGTAAGTGAAAACAGTAAGTAAAAGCCAGCGAAATGCAACAAACCGTAAATGCCTATCATATAGAGGCACAAATAATTTCTCCAACATGTGTTGTTACTTAAAAATTTAGATTGAAATGAGAAAAAAAATATTTACATTAGGACTGCTTTATGCTGCTTTGTGTTTATTTTCTTTGGCTGTAAATATTAAAATTGCAATATCCCTGTTCCTTGGGGGCATATTGGCTTTGTTTATATCAACCACATTACTGTACATAAATAAATTGGTAAAAAAGACGCAGTGGTATAAAAGCGTGATTCCCAATATGTCGCTATACCCTACTAATGAATGGTACAGGGAGCATTTGGAAAGAAACTTCGATGTTGTAAATATTGGCAGTTCATCGGCAAGATACGCTTTTGATTATTCAGGATTGCCTGTAAAAGCATTCAATTGGGGCGAGCAGCCTCAATCTCTTAATAACGGCTTTAAAATCTTGAAGACATACTTCAGTATATTGAAAAAAGGTGGAATGGTAATTATTTCGTTGTGTCCGCTGTCTGGGTTGGACATAGAGGGAAAATGGGGAAAGGACGCAAATGATAAATACTATTATATTCTTCCATCAGAATTAATAAACGATTATTCCTCTGTTGCAAAAAGGAGGAATTACCCGCTCGTGTATTACCCTATAACATCCATCAAAAATCTTTTGAGGAAAACTTTGGGTAAAGAAAACGGACAAAATACAGAATTGGTAAAAACTTTTGTTGATGACTCCGAGAAATGGATAAGAATTTGGAAAGCACAATTTGGGATAATGTCTTTTGAAGAACCTTTGTCTGAAGCAAATAATAAAGGGCAAGAAAGGCGTATTGCCTTATTGAAGGATATTCTGGCTTTTTGCATTGAACGCGATTTGCAACCGGCTGTTGTCATACCGCCAATGCACAAGAGTCTTTCAAGCAAGTTCTCTTATGTATTTAGAGAAAATTATATTAATTCATTTGTTTGTAAGGCTAACAATTATAATGTACCTTTTTTTAACTATATGGACGATGAAAGATTCAATGATGATAAATATTTTCGTAATTCTTTTTTCCTGAGTGAAGAAGGTGCAAAAACGTTCACTAAAGTTGTTTTGAAAGACTTAAATATATTATGAAAATTGGAGTATTGACTTTGCCATTACATACAAATTACGGTGGTATACTTCAGGCTTATGCTTTACAAACAGTATTGGAGCGTATGGGGCATGAGGTATATTTAATCGAGAAGCGACGTAAATCGTTGAAACTGCCTTTATGGAAAGCTCCCTTATCATACGGTAAACGGATTGTGAAAAACTTAACAGGGCATCCGTTCCCTATATTCTATGAACAGAAAATAAACCGTGAAACTCAAATAATAAGGCAAAATACAGACAAGTTTATCAGTAAATACATAAAACGGAAGATTGTTAATGATTATTATGACATACAAGAAAATGACTTTGATGCTATTGTTGTAGGCAGTGATCAAATTTGGAGACCCAAATATTTTCATGAAATAGAACATGCATATCTTGATTTCACAGAGGGCTGGAATATAAGACGCATCGCTTATGCTCCTTCTTTTGGTACAGATGAATGGGAATATACGCCTAAACAAACAGAACGATGCTGTATACTTATAAAAGACTTTAATGCCGTCTCGGTACGCGAATCTTCAGGTGTTAATCTATGTCGTGAATATTTAGGAATAAATGCCATTCACGTACTTGACCCAACGATGTTGTTGTGTAAGAATGATTATATCAAGTTGTTTGAAAATGCAAAAATTCCACAAAGTAATGGTACATTTTTGTGCTATATACTTGATGAAACACAAGAAACAACTGATTTAATAAATAAAATAGCAAAAGAAAGAGACTTGCAACCATTCAGGGTAAATTCTAAAGTTGAAAATATTTCTGCTCCTTTAAAGGAACGGATACAACCCCCAATAGAACAATGGTTAAGAGGCTTTTATGATGCAGAATTAGTCATTACTGATTCTTTTCATGCTTGTGTGTTCTCAATTCTTTTTCAAAAGCCTTTCATTATGATGGGAAATATCAATCGAGGGTTGTCACGCTTTTCGTCCCTTATATGTATGCTGGGTCTAGAGGATAAATTGATTATGGACAATCATATGTATAAAGTATTCACAGATATAGACTGGAATAAAGTATTGTCTGTGCTGATTACAAAGAAGAACAGTGCTATAACCTTTTTGTCTAATAAACTGAATGCAACCAATGAAAAATAATAGTCCATTAATATCTGTTATTGTTCCTGTATATAATGCAGAGAAATATTTATCAAGATGTATAGATAGCATTCTTGCTCAAACTTTTGTCAATTTTGAATTACTTTTGATAAATGACGGGAGTAAAGATAATTCAGGAAAAATTTGTGATGAATATGCAGCACAAGACAATCGCATAATTGTTTTTCATACAGAAAATAACGGAGTAAGTTCAGCAAGAAATATTGGTCTTGACAATGCTAAAGGTGAATGGATTTGTTTTTGTGATTCGGACGATTGGTTTTACTCTAATGATACTTTTAATATAAATTTTAATACGCTATGTTCTATCGATATAATAGAAATTCCTTATTCAAGAAATAATATTTTTATAAAGCCAACAGAACATTCTATAGAAGGCGTACAAAATGTAAAAAAATATTATGCTAATAATTTTCATAATGAAGTATGGGGCAGATTGTATAAAAAAAGACTGTTGAAAAACACACGTTTTATGACATCGCTTAAAATCGGTGAAGATGTAATTTTTTTTCTTAATCTTTTCAAAAATATAAATAATATACACATTTCAGCCCATGGTGGATATAGATATTTCCGCAATATGGATTCTGTAATGGTAAAAACAGATTTTGATATCGAAAAACTCCAAATTGAAAAATATTTGACCATTATAGATGAGTTAAAGATACCAAAGGAAGATATTATTGGTTTTTATTTTAACATATCAAAGTATATTTGGTCCATCAGAAAGAATTTTCATGTTAATAACATTAATTTTATAACGCAGTTCACATGGTTGGAAATATATCGATCAAATCTGACAATAAAAAACAAATTGATATTTATAATATTATATTATAAATTTTTGCTTTACTATACAAAATGATGTTTTTTGTAATATTTTTATAAAATGTCTATATACAAATCCTATAAAAACAATCTTAGATTGGGGGTCTCAGGTATAATGAGAGTAAAAAATGACGGGGACTTTATTAAAGCATGTGTTGAATCTTGTATTGATGCTTTGGATGAACTTATTATTGTCTGGAATGATTGTACAGACAACAGTGCAGATGAGATAGAAAAAATACGTCAACGATATCCTAATAAAATAAAAACTTATGAGTACAAATACAAAGTGTATTCTGTAGGTTTGACAAAAGAAGAATATGAATATGCGAAATCTCTTCCTAAAAATTCACCACATCTTCTATGTAATTATTATAATTTCGCACTTTCAAAAGTTACATATCAGTATGCTTTAAAGATTGATGCAGACCAAATTTATTTTACAAATAAACTAAAAAAATGGTGTGATATTTATAGAAAAAATGAAATTACCAAAATTACGATGTCTGTGATAATTGGCTATATGTTGAATATCTATTTTAGATTTGTAAATAAGTTAAATTTACTAACAGGTAAAGTCCTTCCTTTATTACCTCATTCAATACCTCATTATTTTCGTTTTCAATATGAAACTTATTTAAAATACTTAATATCAAAGCAAAATATAAAAATTTCATTGTCTGGTCTAAATGTATTTTATGACAACAAATGGTATTCAACAATGGGGGCTATCAATGATGATATAAACATATTGCCGCCTATGAATGGCACAAATGACCATTGTATCTTTAAGGTTTCTAAAGAAACATACTATATTCCAATCATTAATAAGATGTATGATAAATATCGTTCCGAACAATATAGTATTATAGAACTATTTGTTGACCATGACAGCAAATATTATAATACTGGCTTCTTTTGGTTTCATTTAAACTCAATGAGAGAAGATACAAGACAGAAAGTCCTTCAAGTAAAGAAGAAAAATCCAGGTGCTTTTCGTAATGTAAGATTGATTCATAATATTAGACGAGATGATATTAATAAATGTCCAATGGCGGATATAGGCTTAAAATCATTAATGCAATTTCAATTCGCTTACGATAAAAATTCCATATCGAAGCATATAAGTATATTAAAAAAAGTATTCTCAAATGAGTATTGATTTCGATTATATTTTCTTAAATATTTTTGTTTTATTTGTATTTTACATCTGCGGAAGTAATATATCAAAGGGGCAAAATTATTTTTTCAATAGCTTAATTTGTTGCATTGTATATGTATTTGTCATAGGAAGTAGATATGGTCGTGGTGCGGACTATCTTCATTATATAGATGTTTTTAATTATAACTTGGAAAAAGACCAAATCGCATATGCATGGTTTACAATAAGTTTGAAGAATATTGGAGTAACAGCATATCAGTCTTTTTATTATTATGCTTTTGTTTTTATTGCTTGTGCATTATATTTCTTTCGTAAATATGCACTTTATGCAAAATATATATATCCACTATTTGTTATAGCGACAATTAACATTGAAGAAACATTTATTCGTCAAGCTCTTAGCTTTGCTTTCATATATATCATATTGTCATTATTTCATAATTACCAATGTCGCAAAGATTTTTTTACAAAAAAAAAGGTAATAAGTGTATTCTTTGTTATATTGATAATTTTCAATATACATTATGTTAATATTTTATTTGTAATATTGTTTTTTGCTCTTGTTTTATTTTATCATAAGCCATTTCCGCCAAAACTGTCAATACCTATATATTTGTTGGCGGTATTGGTACTAGGACAGTTGATTGATTTATCTAACCTTGATTTTGTATTTTCTTATTTGGGATCTTTAAATGAAAAATTTGCAGGATATTATGAGCGTAGTGATCAATGGTTCAGTTCTTATGGAATGGATGATAAATATGTTAGAAATCCAATAGTCCTAGGATTTGAAGCCTGTGGTAATATTTCATTAATTTATTTAGGATATAGCGTTATTAAAAGGTATTATAACAATAATCCAACCATAATATCAATCTATAATATGTATATTATTGGTGCGATTATTTTAAATACATTTAGAACTTTAGAGCTATTGAATCGTACAGGATTATTTCTTCAAAGTTTCTATTTCTTACCTTTAGCGTTAATTCTTTATTTTAGAAAGAAAATAAAAAACTTGCCTTATTATAAAATATCAGTTTTGTTTTTAATTTGGTGGTCTTATGATTATTTGAAATATCTTTTTTTTGCAGAAGATACATTGTTTTTGTGGGATATAAATAAATTTTAGATTATGAAATTATCCATAATTGTTCCTGTTTATAATGTTGAAAAATACATAGTAAAATGTATTGAATCTCTATTAAATCAAAACGTTGAAGACTATGAGATAATTATTGTAAACGATGGGACAAGAGATCGTAGTATAGACTTAATTCGTGAAAGATTCCAATCAGACAAGCTCTTAATCTTTGAACAAGAAAATATGGGGCTATCAGAAGCAAGGAATACAGGTTTAAAAAAATCACATGGTGAATATGTTTGGTTCTTTGACTCTGATGACTGGATGGAAACAAATTCATTGAAAGACATTGTTAAAACCCTTAATGGTGAAGACCTTCTCTATTTCCAAAGATATTACGAAGAGAAAAATGGTTGCTACAAAATTATATCTGGTCCTGAGGTTGTATTATCGGGCAAAGCCTTATCTAAAAGCAAATACCATCATCCTGTACAATTTTATATTTACAAAAGTTCGTTCCTTGAGAATAATAATTTAATTTTTGAAAAAGGCTTAATACATGAGGATTCCCTTTTTACACCGATAGCTTTATATATGGCAAAAAGTGTTGTAGCATACAATAAACCTATATATCATTTATTAAGGCGAGAGTCTTCATTGTCACAAGGTAAAGCTACTCCTAAACGTTGTATGGATTTGATAAAAATTAAAAATAAATTGGAAGAATTTGCCATTACTAATGTTGACAAACAAGATCAATATGCGTGGGGTATTTGTATTGCAGATATTGCAAGTAGTGTTTTATTTTTATCAACAGAAGTGGATGATAAAACAAAAATAACTATAATGAAAGAAATCGATGAAGATAAACAATTAATACCATATTTAAAGCATTCAAGAAAAATTAACACCAAAATATGGGGATATTTTGTAAGCATATCTAAACTTCGAATATCATCGGTCTATTATTTTCTTTATAGGCTTCGGTATAGGAATATTTGATTATCGCAATAAAGATGAAAACAGAGGCATTTCCAATTTCCAGCTCTCGAATTCTTGTATATGACATTATTAGAGTTATAGCTATTCTTTTTGTTGTATGTATTCATTCGATGGAGGCTATAGACAAATATGCATATCAAAATCCTGATAGTATAGAATTTGTTATCGCCAATTTATTGAATTCAGCAATACATACTGGCGTACCTTTATTTGTCATGTTAAGTGGAGCATTATTGCTTGACAAAGATGAAAGCATTAGAACATTTTTTTGCAAAAGAGTCAAGAGGGTACTTCTTCCATTTATCGTATGGAGTGTTATTGTTTATTTTCTTGATTTCATTATGTCAAATGAAGAAAATATAGTCCTTTTTTTAAAAAACTTGTTTATACGTATTATAACGAATGGAGTTCATGGCATCTATTGGTATATTTATATGTTGTTAGGACTGTATTTGTTTACTCCATTTCTACGTGTATTCTTTAAGTATTGTGGCGAAAAAAATTCTCTATATTTTGTTTTGTTATTACTTGTAACATACTTGATTAGTGATGTTTTTCCCTCAGTACAGCTTTTTTCGCGATTCTCTTCAGAGAATTTACTTTATTTGTTTTATTACACGTCAGGTTATATTATTTACAAATTTTTATTGCCAAAAATGCGAGTTTGGATTCCTGTAAGTTTAACCGTTGTTATCTTTTTTTTAAATATCGTCTGCAATATATATAATTTTCCCACTCATTATCAAACTATAGTTTTGTCTTTATCTTTATTTGGGGCTATTTACAATTTAAGGCACATGAAATATCTTAAAGGCATTGGTTTCACTTGCGTGAATTTTATCAGTAAAGTCAGCTATGGTATATATCTAAGCCATTTTTTGTTCATTTCTCTGTTTTACAGATTGGGAATAGAATATTTTATACCATTATGGCTTTTACCTTTTATCATGGTTACATCAGTCATGGTCATTGAATGCGGTTTAATGTATTGTATAAGCAAAATCAGACTTAAAAGATTTTTTATGTAATTTTGTGAAGTAATAGTTAAAATATCTTGTGTTTTTATGAATAAAAATATCTTTTTAGGGGTCGCATTAGCTCCATATCGCCTAGACTTTTACAATTATTTATCTAAACATTTCAATTGTAATATGTATTTTCAATTGAGATATTTTGAAGGGCAATTGTTCTCAACGGATCAATTGATAAAAAAATGCTCTTACACTCCTTATTTTTTAGAAATAAGAACTATTGGTCATAGAAATATTATCAAACATATAGGTGAAATAATTAAAAGCAATAATCCTAATACGGTATTTGTCCCAGAATTTTCATTAATAGCAATACAAATAATTTTATATAGATTCTTGTCTAAAAAAAAATTCAAGATTGTATCAATTTGTGATGACAGCTATGATATACTTATGGGGAATGGATTCTCTAAAGCACATCATTATGCACGAAAAATCTTAATGCCTTTTATTGATGATATAATTTTAGTTGATAAGAAAGTGGTAGACTGGTATCAAAATAAATATAAAAAGGGAATATGGATGCCTATAATACGAGATGAAAATATAATGTTGCCTTATTTAAATACGTTAAATGCCCAAGCTAATAAAATTCGGAAAGCGTATAGTGGGAAAAAAATCTTGCTTTTTGTAGGAAGACTTGTTGACGTAAAAAATATCCCGTTATTACTAAAAGCATATAAGAACTTGTATAGCGAATATGAGCTTATAATTATTGGCGATGGAGAAATACGAGAAAAGTTGCAACAACTATGTAAATCATTGGGAATATGCGTACACTTCCTTGGGAAAAAAGAAGGAGACGACTTGTATGTGTGGTATAAAGCTGCGGATACATTGGTCTTGCCAAGCTATCGAGAACCATTCGGCGCGGTCGTAAATGAAGCACTATTGGCGGGTTGTAAATGTGTTGTATCTAAAAATGCAGGAGCAAGCTGTCTTATCAACGAAGGAATAAATGGATATACATTTGATCCAACTTCTATTGACGACTTAGTACGATGCATTAGAACAAGTATACAGATGAGCGGGAGTGGCTCTAAAATGTTAGTGTCATTCACAACATATATGAACAACTTAATAGAAATTTTAAATTTAAGTCAGAAAAACTGATGCAATGCCAAAATTTGAAAAGTTATAGCAATCATACTTCAAAAGTAAAACAATGAAAAATATGCAGTGAAAACTTCGAGTTTTTGTTCATATATTACAATGGTGAAAACTGTATTTATAGAAAAAATGGGGGATTATTCACTTGTATAAAAATGCAGATTGATTGGGCATGATTCATAATAAATCACAAAGATATGTGTGAATTTGTATCTGGACTCACTAAAATATTACATGAAAAACAACAAGAACGCTTTTATGATGACAGTGTAATGCAAAACTAAAATATTAATATATGAAATTTGCTTTTTTGGTAGAAGCCCATACAGATGCTTACCAGATTGAACGGCTGGTGAAGAGTCTTTTAGAAATAGGTGATGTTTATATACACATTGATGCAAAGACAAAAGACAAATCTATTAAGGAACGGCTTAGTGAAATAAAAAGTTATTTACATGACAGTTCACAACTGTCTGTATATCAATGTATTAATGTTCATTGGGGGGGGGTATTCGCAAGTTCGTTGTGAAAAACTATTGCTACAAAAAGCCATAATAGAATCTGGAAAGGATTATGACCGTGTGTTCATACTTTCAGGTTTAGACTATTTGTTGTACAGCCCTGAAAAGTTTAGAAGTTTTTGTGAAAAACATTGTAACACGGAGTTTGTTTGTGGTTATAATATCACGAAGTCTAATGACCAACGACAGTTGAGTCGCATTATTCTGTATCATTATTTTAGAGATATTCCCTTACCTCATAAGTCTTTTTTACGTCGGGCTATAGTAGGCGGTTGTATGCTACTGCTAAAATACTTAGGTATAAGGAAGCATCCGTATATTGTAATCAATGGGCGTTATCAGAACATTTATTATGGTTCTAATTGGGTTTCCCTTACAGGAAATTGTGCGAAATATGTCCTTGGTGAAATGAATACAAACAAAGTGCTGGAAAGGTATCTTTCAACAGCTTACGCTCCAGATGAGCTAATAATTCCAACAATTATATTCAATTCTAAATTTGCAGCTAATGCAATACTAAGCTCGACGCCGTGTTTTGAGCATTTGACGCCGTTACATTATTTGCATTATACCGACCACATTTGGACTTACGACGAGCATGATTTCGCCGATATAATGAATTCTGGCAAGATGTTTGTTAGAAAATTGGTGTCGCCAAAGTCAAATAAGTTGGTTGAAATGATTGAGAATTTTAAAGATACTGTTAATAGCTAATATAACCAACAATAACGGTCTGTGCACTTGTTTTCGTGAAGACCAAACTAATTATTTTTTTGTTTGACTGGTTTTATCCAATAACATACTAGTGTGTAAATGCGATTCAATTTTTCTTCTTTATAATATAGTTAAGAAGATTTTTTGCTACAATTATTAACTCTAATTTACAAACCTGGAGAGGGAATTTAACAAAATTACCTATTGCGGTTTCTAATATTATAGTGAATAGTTATTTCCTTAAGTTAATGAGCACCGAAAGGTTGTTATGGATGAAGGATGAATAAAATGCAGGTTTTATTATTTTATGTTCTTTTTGTATGCTTATTATACCAAGCAGACAGGGAAAAAGGTTTTAGGTAATCATTGGTTATTAATTGGCTATTCCCAATAGATATCGGACTTTTTTAATATTTATAAAAATAACTGGACATAATATGTAATAGCGCAAATGTAATTTGCTATTGTGCCTTTGTGTTTATTCTTCATATTGTACTCTTCAAGATATTTTGCGAATTGGATTTATACTTTAAATTTACCTAAGCTGATACAAAAAATATTGACTTGTTAAACATTACGCTTGATATTTATGTTGTACAGATATATTTGATTAAGTGGCTTATGTCAACAATGTCATTTCCTGTTAATGTATTTGTGTTATTTGTTGCATCGTATTTGCCGCGATAGCCAATAAGAACATTGCCGACCGTATAGGAAAATTCATACTTAATCGTATATGAAAGTTTTAAAAGAATCCACATTGATAGTATGTAGTATTGTCAGGGATGCAGAACACAGCTTGAAAGTAAATATTCCGGTGATAGATGCCCTGTGCCGTTATTTTAAAGACTATAGGATTGTTGTGTATGAAAATGATAGTAAGGATAAGACAAAGTTGTTACTAAATCAATGGGCGGATAAAGATAGACAAAGAATACATGTGTTGTTAAATGACAACGATAGATCAAAAACAATTCCTAAAAAGGGCAATGTCGCTTGTAATCCCTTCTTTTCTAGAAAACGTATAAGCAAGATGGTTAACCTACGTAATCAATATATGGAATATGTAGAGAAGCAGGGTTGGCATTCTGATTATTTAATTGTTGTAGACTTGGACGTGGCTCATTTATATGTTAGTCCTATAATTGAAGCAATGTCAGATAATAGAGAATGGGATGTTTTAACGGCTTTTGGTTTTTCACTCTCACCATATCTGACAAGAAGATATCATGACGGATATGCTTTAACAAGGCTTGGTGAAGAGAATGCTCCGCAGACAGAGGAAATGATTTACTCTATACCTAAGATATTGGGAAAATTAAAACCTTGTGATGATTGGCTAAAAGTATATTCTGCTTTTGGAGGTCTTGCGATCTATAAGTATGATGCAATTAAAGACTTAAGATACGAAGTTCTGTCTAATAATGACCTCAAGGTAGAAGTACATTGTGAACATTTTTCGATATATAAACAAATTCATGAAAGGGGATACAATAATATTTATGTTGTACCGAGTCTGATCTTAAAATACCAGGCAATCACACCAAGACTTATTTGGAATACAATAAAAAGAAAATTATAAAATTCTCGGATAATCATGCTTAAACTTAGTAACCTTGACATTCTTGAGTCAAAGGATGCATTGAAAGCTATACCACAGGGCAAGAAATTGATAAATACCATCAATGCCCACTCGTTCAACACGGCGCAGAAAGACGAACTGTTTGCCGAGGCATTAAAGAACGGTGACTATCTGATACCTGACGGGGCAAGCATTGTAAAAGCCTGTAAATGGTTGAAGTGCAAATCACAACCGAAAGAACGGGTGGCAGGTTGGGACTTGTTCGAGTTCGAAATGAACCGTCTAAACAAAAAAAGTGGAAGGTGTATGTTCATGGGCAGTTCGCCGAAGGTATTGTCGCTGATTGTGGAAAATGCCAAAACTGTTTATCCGAATATAGAAGTCATGACATATTCGCCTCCTTACAAGCCTGAGTTTACAGATGAGGACAACAAAGCAATCATAAAGGCTATCAACGATGCAGACCCAGATCTTCTTTGGATTGGAATGACTGCGCCGAAGCAGGAGAAATGGACCTACTCACATTGGGATGAACTGAACATCCGCTGCCATGTTGGGACTATCGGGGCTGTATTCGATTTCTTTGCCGGAACGTATAAGCGCGCTCCTCGTTGGTGGCAGGAACATTCTTTGGAGTGGCTGTACAGGTTGGTAAAAGAACCTCGGCGAATGTGGCGCAGGTATGTCATCGGCAATCCCCTTTTCCTTTTGAACGTGAGGAGGGAGAAGAACGCCTAAGTCCGAGTTTTTCTAACAGTATATACCACCAAAAACGTATTAAGGTTATCATTGGGCATTTATTTTATCACAAGTTCGTGTTGCTGGATAATAAAAAATAATAGCTCACATACAGCACTTTAAAAGGAATTCAGGGGTTGTCTATATGGCAATCCCTTTCTTTTTATTTCCATCCGGTGATGTTTTGTCAGCAATCAAGGCCGTCATTAAACCCCTGTTAAATGCTGTCTTTATTTAGCAGCCATTTCCATGCAGGAACGACATCCACTTTTTTCCCGTCAACCTCTATACTTTTTTCTTCGTCATCGGTTATAATCAACAGGTTGTCGCAACCAGTGACTGACGATGCTTCAAGCAACCCTTTAATTTCACGTTTACGGATCTCGTCGTCAGCCATGCTCCATGTAACCTGGATTAACTGGATTACACTGTCTTCACGCTGGATTACGAAATCACACTCGGCTTTTTCCTGGTAATATGAGATTTTGTCCGAGGGCATACGGCGGCGGTAAAGCTCCATAAATACAGTATTCTCAAGGTTCTTGCCGTTGTCGTTACTCTGTGGCATTAGCACGGCACTGCGAAGCCCGTTGTCGATGCAGTAAAACTTGTCGAGCGACCTGTGTTCCTTCATTATAGAGCGGTTGTAACGTGGTGCCCTGACAAACATGAAAACGTTGCAGGCGTAGTAAGCCCAAAGATACAGGTCGTCCTTGCTTACCTTCAGTCCCTGCGATTTAATGTCGTTGTAGATTGCGTTTATCGATGTAGGCTTCGTAAGGTTTGCCATGATGCGTTTGACGAAATATCTTACAACTCCCGTATTCGTTATATTGTAATGCTCGGCAAGGTCACGCAGAATCATCGTGTCAAAGTAGCCATGGAGCAATTTCAACTGTTCCGACCTTGAAGGGGTGAGAACAATCTCCGGGAACGCGCTTGCCCTGTTGTATTCATCAAAGGCGTTTTTCAACCGTGCCCTATCCTGTTCAAGGTATATATCGGTGGCAATCCCCTTGAAACGGCAGAACTCGTTGAATGACAACGGGTAAGCCTCATATTCCAAAGGATATCCCCTAAGGGCTGAACCGAGTTCGCTTGAAAGCATGGCGGCGTTGCTTCCACAGACGTAAATGTTCTTGCAGTATGATTTGTAGACACGCAGAACAAAATATTCCCAGCCTTTTATAAGCTGGATTTCGTCAAAAAACATATAGGTGTCCTTTATCGGCACGTCGGGAAACATCTCCATGTAAGACACTATCACATCGTCCAGCTCATCGGAAGACATATTGAAAAGGCGCTCGTCATCGAACCCTATCCATAGTATGTTCCGTTTGGGCACTCCCTCTTTGACAAGATTGTTTATTGCTATCTCCATCATTGTAGACTTACCGCAACGCCTTACTCCCGGCACGGTTATTATTTTCTTGCGGTTTATTGGCAATTCCACGTCACGTTCAATCACTTCGAACGGAATATCATTCTGTCTTAGGGCTATAAGCGATTTTATAACGTCCTTTCTCATGTTGCTCCTATTTTAGATGACAAATATACAGATTATTTCCTAAAATAGAGGAAATAATGGTAAATAATTTCACTTTTAAAATGAAACAACAAAAAATATCCCCTCCTTGCCACACTTTTTTATCAGTACGGCTTGGAGGGGTTCTTGTTTTTCAGGGAGATGTAGCCGCAGTTTTATTGAATTGAATTTTATGTCAGACTTAATTCATCATAGCATTCCATCGGGTTCGGTTGTAATTAATCCCGTTATTTCTTCGCTGGTATATCTCGTTCCTCTTGCTCCCGAATTTTTCACGGTTTGAGTTGTAGTTGTTTATTGCCATCGCCTCAATATCCTTCTTGTCTATCCCATGCCTTCCGAACGTGGCTTTGAGATAATTTACGGCATCATCGAACAACACGCCATAAAGACACAACCACTTGGCCCTTGAAAGTATTGACTGGTGCCTGTTTCCGTCCTTGTATGAATCAGGATATATTTTTCTCCAAAGCTTATCGGCATAGTTCATCAGCTGCTTGTCTGTCCATTGTGCCTGGAAAAATTTGTTCTGTTTTATCTCTTCTTCTGTATGCTTGAACTCCTTGCTTGAATATCCTTTTGAGCTATAGTCTCTTGGTGGTATGTTGGGGTATTGAGGGTCGTAAACAAAATGGTAAGGCGTCAAATTTTCTCTATCAGGATTAAGCCAAACATCAGGGTCGTAACTCAAGAAACAGGTACGGCTAAGGTTTCCGCATTTCATGTCAAATTGTTCAGTGTTGGGATATAGCTTGAACCTGACCTGCATGAATAAGTTGTAGTGGTATTCGGGATTTGTGTTGTCATGGAGCATAGCAACCTTAACTCCCTTATTGCTTGGAGAAAACCATACAGCATAAATATGAAGTTGGTCGGCATATTGAACCAGTTTTTGCTTGAATTCATTGGCTGCTTCATGATTGGGGAATTTATCGAAGTCAAGAACCATGATGTTTGAGTATTCCCGGAGGTTATCAATGTTATCGTTTCTGTAAGTGAAAATACCAGAAGGAGCAATCATCGGGAGTTTCTTTTTCTCCTCCTTGAACATATCTTCGTCAGGCTGGTTTCTTACAAATTCTGTCAGTTGTTTTAATTGTTCGTCTTTTGCCACCATTTCAAGAAGTACGTAGTCAAGGCTTATGTATCTCTTGCTTTTTGAATCTTCAGCGTTGTTATAGTAGCTGACAGTATTTTTTATCATCATTGTTTCCATTTTGTTGATATTTAAATTTTTACTTTGTTATTAAGAGAGTTGTGGCCTGATTGTTTTTTCGGTCGTTCTCTCTTTTTGATATACTTTTCCTTGGCTTTATTTTTTCTGTATTCTTGATAGATTATTATTTTATTTTTCATTGCCGTTAAAACCAAGGGATAAATTTAGCAACATATTTTTTATTTTACTATCAAGGAGGCCTGTTGTTTATTAGTTTCATCATTTTGATCTTTATTTTGTTGGGTTATTTTTACTTGACATATCTGATACAATGAACAAGGATAAAGGACATAAAACCACAATTACCTTTTGTTCTTTAATTGATTTTATTTAGCCTTTCATTGATTGTTGTATCTTTTATCATTGTTTTTTGTGATACTGTTTTTCAATGAGGGTGCTAAGACAATGTAATGTGTTGTTTTCCTTGTACTTTATTCCTTGTTTTTGTTGGATGTAATGTTAGTGATAAAAGGAGTAAAGAGATTGGTCCTTCGTCCCTTAAAGACAGTGGTGAGAGAGTTGTGTGGATTTTATTATTCTCTTACCTGATTATCCCATTGATTTACCCTTATATTCTCATCTACTCCACCACTCTTTTTACCACGAAGTAGGTTTGTTCTTTACTTTATTATTTACTATTGCTTCCCCCTTTATTTTGCAATTATTACCCACTTTTTTCTTGTTCTCTATAATATTAACAGGTGGGTTGAAAAATCGTGGGTAGCTCTCTTTCTTGTATTGTTCTTTGTTCTGGTACGATTCTGTTTCCTTATAATCAAAAAACACCTTGAAATCTTACCCATCAATTATTTGCCACCAACATTTTTCCTCTTTTCACAATAACATACTTGACAAAAACAAAAGCAGAAAACAACGATGCACAATTTTACATTTAAGGACATCAATTCAAGACCAATAATTAGCAGCATCAAATTTCACATATCTTTTTCACTACCAATATTTTTTACATTTTTCCTCTCACCACTAACAACAATCACAACAAAACAAATAAGACTCTAACAACAGCAACATCTAACCTGGAACATCATCATTCTTCACTCCACAATTTTTCATCAGGCTACTTATTTTATTCTTGTTTTTCGTGATGTTATACCCCAATGAAACCAACTCCGAACTTTTTACTTTAATCATTTTTGTTCAGTGAGGTAGAGTGAGTGGTTATCCCCGTTCTCGTTTTTCATCATTGTTTTTGCCACGTTATTTTATATTATTGCAGCTTTTATTTTCGGTTATTTTCAGCCATATTATTTTTTGTTTTTGATTTTGCTGTTGTTTATTGTTCTATTTTTGACTTTGCTTTTTTATTTTAGAGCCGTTACGTTATTTTAGTGTTTTGTTCAGCCATATTTTTCTTGTATTTTCTTGATTCTGATTTCATTTTGCTACGATTAATTTTTTGTCTTGATTTTTTTATTGGTCACATCATTTAATCATTGTTTTTGACTTTGCTTTTATTTGTAGTCACATTTATTTTATTGTTGTTTTGTTTAGCCACGATTTTTACTTCATTATTTTTGCCGATGTTTTTTAATGATAAGTTTTTTGACCGTGATATTTTTACTTGTTGCAGTTTTATTCATTGTGATTTTTAATTTATTCGATTTTTTGCTCGTCACTTATTTTACTGGTTTTATCAACAATTAGATTTTATCAGGCAGGTTATTTTGTTTGGTTGTAAGTTATGATATTAGTGTCGAATTGTTTGTTGTATTATTCAGTATTTTTGTTGTTTTTGAAGTTGGAGTATATTTTGTATTTTATCATTATCTTAACCCTACACTAACAGAACAACATTGCTTTACACTGATACAACTTTTATTATTTCAACCAACATAGATAGAACAACAAACCAATTAATCTTTCAACCAATAAAACAAATCAACCAACTTATCTGTCCTTGTAATATTCCTGACCAACTTATTTATTTTACTTAACCGAATAAAAACCAAACCAACAAGATAAAACCCAACCTAAACTACAAGACAAATTTTCGATAATTGTGTTAATAGAGTTGTCAGGATATTTTTGTTTCATGTTTTGTTATTGTATTTTACTGATTGAACATTGATAATACTTTTTACTTATCCAACCTTACAAAATCAAATCATAAACTAAACCAACAAATACAATTACAATACAACGATAATATTTTTCAATCCAGATGCTACTTCATTCACTGTTATATATTGTGGTTTTAAAAGAATAATAAAAGGAATAAAGGAAAAGAGGGTACTTCGTCCCAAAACAGTGGTAGAGAGAGGGGGGGTCTTTTTGTTTTATCACCTCTAACTTTCACCACTGTCGATACCGCGAAGCAGGTCTATTGATAACTCTTTGGTAATTCCCTTTATATCCCCTTATTATCCCATTGTATTACCCTTTTTACAACAATATTACCCCCTTTTTTTTACTTTTCTATATAATTAACATGAGGGTCGAAAAATCGGGGGTGTCTTTTACTTATTGTTTTGAACTTAAGACCATGATATTAAGACAGGATTAACCAACAAATGAAGACAGCGGCTACTATATATTCCGGCATTGGTTCATCTTGTTTCGGGTACAATGTCAAGCAATATCCTGATGCTTTTAAGGACGTTTATCAGAGCCTTGTACTTATCCTTTTCATTCCGGCTCCTCTTAATCCCCAACATATCAAGAAAATCAAACGTAACCTCTTTCCTGAACTCTTTTCCCTGGACTATGGCCTCCTGCATTCTGGAGTCACTTCCGGCCAAGGTTATAATCTCGCTTTTGGTATTACTCCTGATTTTCATGCCTTCGAGTTTCACCTTCCAGTCTTCATGTATCATAGGGCTTATCGGTATTAACTTGTTCTTGTTGAAATACGAATCCAGTCTGTTGATAAAACACTCCTCAAAATCACAAGTATATAGAACAGTATAGACCTCTCCCTTGATATGTTTCCTTATTCCTATCCTTGTTATCAGCTGGGCAAAATACCACATCTTAAGGTCTTGTGAATCAGCCTTTGTCCCGTATGCCTTCCTTATTTTTGCAGCTTCGGTATTAGGCAAGCTCCAGTCACCACATAGTATTATTTGTTTCATATCTCGGTATTGGTTCGTGCTTTTATTATCCGACGCTCCATAGTAAGTGACCGAGAATATTTCCGGATTAACTTTCCTTTCCAACAGTCCATTCCTGACCCTTTCTGCATAAGATGATATACCAGGTCCTTCGTCATTACCGTTAACATCCTTCCAACAGACAACAAGAGAGGGTTTGTCAATGAGTTTTGCGACATCATCAAGAAAAGAACTGAACTTATCATTATCCAACCTGTTCCTTTTCAACCCGAACTCCACCTGCTTAAACTCCGTAACGGTATTGTATTTCTCTTTTACATCCAATAATTTGAAACATGAAGAACCCTTGAAGAGAATATTACCGGCTCCCTCGAAAATAAGCACGTGGGTCTTTATATCAACATTGTCAGGGCAAATAT